>Ga0207014_1164_pt1 | contig 13614 bp, 11 predicted proteins | sample Alteio_BWMinCont_56_FD_153495 | JGI IMG/M metagenome (GOLD analysis project Ga0207014, IMG submission 153495) | Enriched cells from forest soil in Barre Woods Harvard Forest LTER site, Petersham, Massachusetts, United States -... | ecosystem: Environmental > Terrestrial > Soil > Temperate forest >...
GCGGTCGCCGAAGAATCCGGGGGGCGAGATGCCAACAATAGTGAATGGCTGGTTCTGGATGTAGAACGTGGATCCAATCACTTTGAGGTCGCCGGCGTGGGCAACTTGCCAGGCTTGGTAGCTGAGCACTGCGACTGGGGCAGCGCCGGGTGCGTCGTCGGAGGGCACGAGCATGCGGCCCGCGTAGGCTCCCAGGCCAAAGGTCGAGAAGTAGTTGCCGGAAACGTATTCGGCGCCTTCAGCGATTGCGGTCGCGGTTCCGGCGCGGACATTCATGGTGCTGTGCCCGGACTGGAAGGCGGCGAGTTGTTCGAACTCGGGCGTATTGTCCTGGAAGTGGCGATAGAGTTCGTAAGAGAAAAGATCGAAGTCGCCGTTGTCGTTGATGAAGCCGCCGTTTACACAGCAGTCGTCCAGGTCGCCAATGCGGTATAAAGTCGCGGGGTTGGCGACGGGGAGAGACTTCAGCAGAATCGCGTGCACCAGCGTGAAGATGGCGACGTTCGCTCCAATGCCGAGTGAGATGGTGAGGATGACGGTGGCGGCGAAGCCGGGGGACTTGCGAAACTGACGCAGGGCAAATTTAAGATCGTACATGGGAGTATGGACGTGATGATATCGGAAGCGTGAGCACGCGCGCCGAGGTTAAGGTCGCGAGCCGCCAACCGATTCACGGTCCGCTGAAACACGAAAAAGCCCCTCGCTTGCGCGAGGGGCTTTTTCTGGGGGAGGGACTTGGGCCGAGACGTCCCGTAGTCCCCAGCTCAGTTCATTACTTCGGCTGCTGGGCCTGATCGGTGCTGGTGACAGGGGCTCCGGTGTTGGCGGAGAGCTGTTCCAGGTCGTTCTTCAGGAGGCTGATTTCGACGCGGCCTCCGCTGATGCGCTTGGTTTTCGCAGCGTCATCCGTCGGTGCGGGGGCGTTGCCCATGCCGACGAGGTAGATGCGATAGACGGGGATCTCGTGGTTGAGGACGAGGTAGCGGACGACCGACTCGGCCATCTTCTGCGAGTTGGAGATCGCGACCTGACCCTTGCCGGACGAGAAACCCTGGACTTCAATGATGTAGCCGTGCTGGCCCTTGACGCCGCTGGCCATGGTGTCGATTGCGTCCTTGGCGTTCTTGCTCAGGACGGTCTGGCCGGGGCGGAAGCGGATTTCAGTCTGGTTCGAGGCCTTGTACTGGTCGATGTTGCCAACCACGGTCTCAACGGTCTGGACGCGGGTGGTGACCTGCTGCGCGGTCTGCTGCGCCATGGTGGCCTTGTTTCCGGCGTCGACGGCGTGCTCATCGGCTACGGCTGCCTTGTCGGAGGCGAGCTTGATGCCGGCCTGGGCGCGAGCGTCCGTGTCTTTGATCGCCTTGCCGTTCTGCGAGGTCAGCTCATCGAGTTCGTTGACGCGGTCGCGGATGGGCTCGGTCTGGCGCTTCACATAGTTCTTGCGGGCAAAGGGATTGATGCGTCCCCAGAAGCCTTCGCGGGACGGGGGAGCCAAAGGCGCTTTGCCGGTGGCGGCGGCGTCGGTCGAAGTCGTTTGAGCGGCAGCGGGCTGGCTCTGATCTGAAGTAGACGAGGTGGTCTGGGCGAGGGCCGGGAAAGCGAGTACGGCGGCCAACGGCAGGGCGAAAAGTAGGCGGTTTTTCATGATGACTTCCTCCAAGTTTGGGGCGGAACGTTTCCTGTTCCACACCGGCACGCCTGGGGCGTGCGTAGAATTTGATTGCGTCCCTTGAACGGTAAAGAGAGCCAGCGGTTTCGCTGGACCGGCCCGCGCTGACGCATCGCTTGGCCGGGAACCCTCAGCGCCCTACCACAGCAGCGCCTGTCTTCCCTATTCTCTATTACATGTGGGATGCCAAATCGGGTCCGTGGCTGGAAGAGCTAAATGCTTGATATCTAAGGACATTGTAATCGCCTTCGGGAGGGAAAGCCAGGCTGGGTGTGCAAGGCGAGGGTAATTTTGGGAAACCTGATATAAAAACTGCGTGGGAAGAGGGTATTCGGTCGTGGGGTCTTAGGCGATGGGCAAGAACCGGTTCGAGAGGGGTAACCACGGGGTAACATCCAACAATAAAACCGAACACTATCCAGCATTGTCGAACAGGCATTCTCGAACCAAGCCGGGGGCGCTGGCTCCAGTCTGCAGGTCCGAAGCTTTTAACCGCAGAGCGCGAACGGGGAGGGAAATTTGCAATTCGGAGAGTTTTTGAAGGGAAGCGGTTGGGGCAGGAACCTTGTTCACAGAAACCTGGTTCGGCTTGGCATGCTGGGGGCGATGGCGGTTTTGCTGTTGTCTGGCCAAAGTGCCGGACAGACGACGAAGCAGTCGGAGCGCGCAACGGCATCATCCCGAGTGTCAGCGGAGCATTTGCAGCAGTATTCCGATCTGGCGGTGACTTGGATGCAGGAGTATTTGCGGATTGATACGACGAATCCCCCGGGGAATGAGATGCGGGCGGTGGCGTTCTACAAAAAAATTCTTGATCAGGAAGGGATTGAGAATCGGGGGTTCGAGTACGCGGCGGGGCGCGGGGATCTTTGGGCGCGGCTGCCCCATACGACGAGTGCGGCGAAGCGGCCGATCATTCTGCTGAACCACATGGATGTGGTGACCAGCGACGCGTCGCACTGGAAAGTTCCGCCGTTCAGTGGGGAGATCCGGGACGGCTACATGTGGGGGCGCGGGGCGCAGGACATGAAGGATGAAGGGCTGGCGCAGTTAGTCGTGATGGTGATGCTGAAACGCGAGAAGGTGGCGCTGGATCGCGATGTGATTTTTCTGGCCGTCTCGGATGAAGAAGCGGATGGGACGGGGAGTGACTGGTTCATTGAGCACCAGCGCGACTTGCTGGGGAATGCGGAGTTTCTGATCAACGAGGGCGGCGAGAACCTGCTGGAGAATGGCAAGGTGAAGTACGTGGGCGTTGACGTCGGCGAGAAGACTACGTACTGGCTGCGGGTGGTGGCGCATGGGAGGCCGGGGCATGGGTCGCGGCCGAATCCGGATTCGGCGCCGAACCGGCTGGTGCGGGCGCTGGACCGGATCATCGCTTACCGCACGCCGATGCGGGTGCTGCCGGTGGTGGAGGAGTTTTTGCGCGACATGGCGCCGCAGGAATCGCCGGAGCGGGCGGCGGAGTATCGCGATGTGCGCAAGGCGATTGCGGACAAGAAATTTCAGGAGGAAGTCGAGAAGGATGAGTCGCTGAACTTCCTTTTGCGCGACACGATTTCTCTGACCATGATGGGAGGATCGGAGCAGACCAACGTGATCCCTCCGGAGGCGTGGGCGAATCTGGATGTGCGGATTCTGCCGGGAGGCGATCCGAAGGCGGTGCTGGAGGCGGTGCGGCGGGTGGTGAATGATCCGAATGTCAGCGTGGAGCCGCTGAACCGGGCATTCCAGGTTGCGAATTATTCGGGGACGGATAATGCGTTGTATGCGGCGATCCGGGAGGTGGCGGGGAAGTATTTTCCGGGGACGCCGGTGGTACCGCATATTACCAGCGGGTACACGGAGAATCAGCGGTACCGGCCGCTGGGGATTGCATCTTACGGGTTCAATCCTTATACGGCGACGGATGAGGAGGGGAACACCGAGCACGGGAACGATGAGCGGATTCGCGTGGAGGAAGTGCGGCGCGGGCCGCGGGTTTTGTTTGATGTGGTGGTGGCGGTGGCGGGGCGGTGAGGGGAACTCTTCCCCACTGGATTGCAGTGGCTGTGAGATACTTATGCTCCCAGCGCAGAGGTCATCGAAGTCCTCAAATCTAGCTTCAGTTTTCTGCCCATAACATTGGGCCAGAGCTCATTGAAGAAGAGAGTATCTTCGGTTTCCCAACACGACGTTATAGCCAACCAGATCTCATCTACCCGCGTGAGATCGGGAAAGTCAACGATCAGTTCATCAACTGAGACGCGTACGGCTGCGTGCCCATGGGCGACATCCGCTTGTTCAAGCAGGAGCATCCTTCGGTCCGCATTCTGAGCAAGTAACTTCGGCAGTTTCCGCTCAAGCGCAGTGCGAACGACACGCGTAAAAGAGGTGAGACTCCCAAAGCGGGATATCCATACATGGTCCGCTTCTTCCGGGCCATGCTGTTGGACCATCAGTCTGACCGGAAGCTCGAAGGGCAGGCCCGTTATTGGTTCAACGGTAGAGCCCTCACCAAGAACCTTTATCCGTCGTGCGAGGTGTTCGCGAACTTGGGCTGCCACGACGTCCCATTTAACGCCTGTTGGAATCGACCCGACTTTCACAATCACGTCCACATTGCAGCCGGGTTTCTTCAGATCGTCGCATCCTTCCAACCCGCCAAACACTCGAATGAAACGGTCGGTATCTATCCGCTCTCCTTCGAATGGCTGAATCAAGGTGTGTTCGATGGCAAGCGTTTTCCCGTTGGGATCAGACGCTACAACCTCGACTGCGGGGGACCGACGATTCTCCTCGTCGGGTCGCCGCACGATGGTAAGCGGCGTTCCGTATTGTCGACTCAAAGCCGAGAGAAAATCAGAAACTAGCTGTTGGTCACGCTTCATGATGCTGAGAAGATTCTACTATTCGCCACAGTGTTTCTCGTATTGCTCGAAGATGAAGTTGTCGGTCATGCCGGCGATGTAGTCGCAGATCACTCTCGGGAGGGAATCTTGTTTGGATTTTTCCTGATAGTTGGGGGGGAGAGTGGTGGGGTGCGTCATCCAGAAGGTGAATAACTCTTTGACGATTCGTTCCGCATCGTCTTTTTCTCCGGCGAGCGAGGGGCTGTAGTAGAGATTTTCGTAAAGGAAATCTTTGCTCTGTTTGCGTTCGGCCTCGACCTCGGGGCTGAAGTCGGCGAGGCGGTCGCTGTGGTGGCGGACGTCGTCGAGGGTTTGAATTTTGGCTTGTTGCAGGCGCTTCCGCGTGTTCTCGATCAAGTCGCTGACGAAGCGGTTGAGGACGCGCTTCAGGGTCTCGTTGAATTTCAGTTTGGCGGGGGCGTCGGGATAGGTGCGCTCAACTTCGCGGTAGAAGCGTTCGAAAGCCGGGATGCCTTCGCGGATTTGTTCAAGGGAGAGAAGATGGGCTTCGTAGCCGTCATCGAGGTCGGCTGTGTTGTAGGCAATTTCGTCGGTCAGGTCGATGAGCTGGGCTTCGAGTGGAGGACGCTGGTCGAGGAGATACTCGGCTAGTTCTGGATGTTCCTTCGCATCGTAGTCGTGCGAGTGTTTGATGATGCCTTCGCGGACTTCGAAGGTTAGGTTCAGGCCGCGGAAGGCTGCATAGCGCTGTTCGAAATCTTCGACGATGCGGAGGGCGTGCAGATTGTGGTCGAAGAAGAGGCCGTGCTCGCGCATGGCGGCGTTGAGCGCTTTTTCCCCGGCGTGGCCGAAGGGGGGATGGCCGATGTCGTGGACCAGGGCGAGAGCTTCGGCGAGATCGACGTTGAGGGCGAGGGCTCCGGCGATGGTGCGGGAGACTTGCGAGACTTCAAGGGTGTGGGTGAGGCGGTTGCGGAAATGGTCAGAGTAGCGGCGGGTGAAGACTTGAGTTTTGGCTTCGAGGCGGCGGAAGGCGCGGGCGTGGATGACGCGGTCGCGGTCACGCTGGAAGTCGTTGCGGTAAGGGTGGGAGGGCTCGGGGAAACGGCGTCCGCGGGAGTGTTCGACGTGCACCGCGTAGGCGGCGAGCATGGGGAGAGTCTAGCATTGATGATTGTTGATTGTTGATTTCTGATTGAAAAACACCGGGGCTGAAGCCTTTTGTTCTTCTACGCCGTCGCCCCCGGCTTCATCGAAACCGCTATGACCGCCGCCCTGACCGACGAATTCAAACAGACTGCCGTCAAGCAGATCCCGTTGGGCCGCGTCGGTACGCCGGAAGACGTGGCCAGCGCTGTCGCGTTTCTGGCTTCCGACGAGGCGTCCTACATCACCGGCCACGTTCTCAACGTGAACGGCGGCATGCTGATGGGATAGTCGAAATCTTAACCACATTCAAAATCTTAACCACAGAGGACACCGAGGACACAGAGGAAAATGAAAGCCGAAGACACAATACCTATATATTCCTCTGTGTCCCCTGTGTCCTCTGTGGTTAAAGGTTTTGCAGTTACTCAAGCCGAATCTCCGGCCCAGATCGCTCAAGTCCGCGAGCTCTTCCTCGAATACGCGCAGTCCCTCGGCTTCAGCCTCTGCTTTCAGAACTTCGACAAAGAACTCGCCAGCCTCCCCGGCGACTATGCGCCACCCGAAGGCCGCCTGCTGCTGGCCGATTACGAAGGCGAAGTCGTCGGCTGCGTAGCTCTGCACAAACTGGAGCCTGGAATCTGCGAAATGAAGCGCCTCTACTTGCGCCCAACGGTGCGCGGCAAAGGATTAGGACGAATACTCGCGACCCGCATCATCGCCGAAGCCCTCCAGATCGGCTACCAGTGCATGCGCCTCGACACCGTCGAGCCGGTGATGAAAGATGCGGTTGCGATGTACCGTAAAATCGGGTTCCGCGAAATCGCCCCCTACTGCGCGAATCCTATTGCAGGCGCCCTGTATATGGAACTGCAGTTGTAATCTCCCGCTCACTTCCAGAGTGGCTGCCCCACGGCATCGTCAATTTCCTTGCCACGACGCTGAAGAAATAGCGCGGAATCACGGTGGCTCGAAAAGGCCTGCCAGCCAGGGCTTTGGCTGGATTCATTTCTTGCACGCCGTGCAAGCAAAACCCCTCCAGTTCATGAATGGCGGCTTGATCCCATGCGATTTTCGTATGGCACTAATGTCCGCTGCATGGCACAAATTTCCTACTTGCCAGAAGATGGTGATGTGGTTACTATGGCCCATCCTGAAATGCTCCCCACAATGAATATCGGCGAGACCATCCGCAACTACCGGCTGCAGAAAGGTATGTCTCAGGGCGACATCGAAAAGCGGACCGGCCTGCTGCGCTGCTATTTGTCGCGCGTCGAAAACGGCCACACCATTCCATCGCTCGACACGCTCTCCAAGATCGCCGGCGCCATGGAACTCCCGCTCTCGCAGTTTTTCGCCGAGCCCGGCCACAGCAACGGTTCCAAGGGATTGCCCCAACTCTCTGACGACGAAGTCCGCTTCCTCAGCCAGATCCGCCGCTACTCCACCAGCCTGAACGACAGCGACCGCAAACTGGTGCTCGCCATGGTTAAGAAGATGGCGTCGAATTCGAAGTGAAGAAGCTTCTAGCTTCTAGCTCCTAGCTTCTAGCCAACCGCATTACTACCACGAATCTCACGCCGCTAGACACGATGTCTTTTCGACCTAAGATGCACAGGCCGAAATAGCTAGAAGCTAGGAGCTAGCAGCTAGAAGCTTCCCCCCTTACTTTCGTCCCATGCCCCTTAGTGTCCCACGGGTACCTCGCCCCCTCCCCTTCTCCTCACTACACTGTGCATGGAGATACCTGTGACCACCGACGAGGAATTGAACGTTCTCGACACGCAGTTGCGGCGTCTGAAAATCGAGTACGAGATCTTCTTCAGCAATCCGCAAAAGCGCCCGCCCACCGACGTCGAGTGGAAGGTGCTGAGCATGCTGCGGAAATTCTCCGACGGCGGCCGCATGAACTTTTCCCAGCGCTACCGCTACAACGAAATGGCCCAGCGCTACGCCATTTACAGCGACCTGTGGCGCAAGAAGTCCCGCATCCGCGAGGAAGGCTACCGCCGTCCCCAGGATGCTCTGCTTTCGGTGCAGGGCGTGCGGGTAGCAGAAGACGAACACAAGACACAGCATCACCCCGCCTATGGTGTGAGCCATGCCGCCGCGGCCGCCGCGGGCGGAGCCTCATCCCAGCCCTTCACCCTGCACAGCGTCGACCAGGCTGAGCGCGAACAGGTCGAACGCCTGTACAACACCCTGGTCGCAGCCAAGAAAAAAGCCGGCGAGAACGTCACCGGCAACATCGACTCGTTCACCACGTTCGTCCAGAAGAAAACCGAACAGATCCGCAAGCAGTACAAGTGCGAAAACGTCGAATACTCCGTCGAACTCACCAACGGCCACGTCAAACTCAAAGCCAAAGCGAAAACCTAGCAACGCGAGTAGCCAGAAGACCCATGAAGATTGCGCGACGAATTCTGATTACCGTAGTTGTCACGCTCACAGTTGTCTACATTGGGATCTACTGGATTGCACCTGTTGCCCTTTCTCTGTATTCGTCCAAGAAGGCTCTAGCGATCACCAGAGTTGTGCCCACCGACTTGAGGGACCTCTCTGTATCACAGGCGGCCGGAGCGAAGCTGTCCTATCTCGGATACGAATTTGACGTTCCGTGGAACGACCTGGACGAATCGAAGACTGAGCTTTACCCCAAAGACAAACCTGATAAGCGTATAGCTCGGCTCTATTTCCGTTCGGGACTGCAGCTACTTGTCTTGACTGCTCCGCCCCATTCGATGGCTGATCAATTCACGAAGACGGACATTAAGATGTCTCCGCAAGCATTCGCAGCTGTCTTCGGACAGCAAGCGGGAGATTCTGACTATGAATTCATGAAGCGCGTCTTCGAGTTCTCGCCCGACAGAATGCATCCTGGGCCCTATCGACAACTGTCGCATCTCGCGAGGAAGTTCTCCTTCTGACCAAATCGATCGTTCCCTCGAAGCCGGCGGAAACCGGTATCTTCAATGTGCGCAATGCCAGCTACCAGGGCTTTCAGCAAGGCAATCCGGAAGTTCGACAGGACACTCTTCTGCTCGATCTGTACTCAGCAAACGGCGGCTTCGAGATCTTATTCGTGCAAAAGAATTACGCGAATAGCCATGGGGTCACTCAGCCGGAGATCAATCGAATCGTCGAATCATTGCGCAGAGCCGCACCCACCCAAGTAGCAAGCTCCGGAAAATAAAGAAGAGCCAGGCACTAGACTCACCCAGTCCCTCTCTGAGTTCCTGATAAAATCTTGGGTCAACTTCCAGAAAGCCAGCCTTCATGCCCAAGATTCAACGCGCCATTCTCAGCGTCACCGACAAAACCGGCCTCGTCGATTTCGCCCGCAAGCTCTCCGCGCTCGGCATCGAACTCATCTCCACCGGAGGCACCGCCAAGCTTTTGCGCGAATCCGGCGTGACCGTGAAAGACATTTCCGAACTCACCGGTTTCCCCGAAATGCTCGACGGCCGCGTCAAAACGCTTCATCCCAAAGTCCACGGCGGCATCCTGCATCGCCGCGAAGATCCGAAGCACGTCGCCGCGGTCGCCGAACACGGCATCGCTCCCATCGACATGGTGGTGGTCAATCTCTACGCCTTCGAGAAAACCGCTGCCAAGCCAGGTGTCGCCTTCGAAGAATTGATTGAGAACATCGACATTGGCGGCCCGTCGATGATCCGTTCCGCCGCCAAGAATTTTCACGATGTCGCCATCGTCACTTCACCCGCCGACTACGATGCCATCGCCGAAGAACTCTCCCGCTTCGGCGGCGCCATCTCGCACGCCACGAAATGGCGTCTCGCCCAAAAAGCTTTTGCCACCACCGCCGCCTACGATTCCGCCATCGCCTCCACGCTCGAGCGCATCACCATAAATTCCACCGCAGACTCCTTTCAGTTGCAGCCGGAAAAAGCCGTATTCCCACCAACTCTGCGATTCACCTTCCAGAAAACTCTCGACCTGCGCTACGGCGAAAACCCCCACCAGAAAGCCGCGATGTACTCCGACGGCTCCGGCATCGGCGTCGCCAACGCCCGTCAACTCCAGGGCAAGGAACTCTCCTTCAACAACATCGTCGACCTGCAAGCCGCCTGGGATCTTGCCCAGGAATTCGATGAGCCAGGCTTCAGCACCCCGGTCTGCGCCATCATCAAGCACACCAACCCCTGCGGCACTGCCACCGGCAAGACCCTCGCCGAAGCCTACAAGCGCGCCCTCGAATGCGACCCCGTCTCTGCCTTCGGCGGCGTGATCGGCGTGAATCGCCCCATCGACGCCGATGCCGCCGAAGAAATGCACAAACTCTTCCTCGAAGTCATCGCCGCCCCCGCCTTCGACGAAGCCGCCATCGCGAAGTTCGCCACCAAGAAAAATCTCCGCCTGGTCGAAGTAATCGACCCACGTAGCCCCGGACGCATTCGTGCGGCGGCCGAACCGGCCGCGCGCAACTGGGTGCTAAAAAACATCTCCGGCGGATTGCTAGTGCAAGACGCCGACCTCCGCCCCCTGCAAGACGCCGACCTCAGAGTCGTCACCCAGCGCCCGCCCACGCCCGAGGAAACGCGCGCCCTGCTCTTCGCCTGGAAAGTCTGCAAGCACGTGAAGTCCAACGCCATTGTCTACGCCCGCGACGGGCAGACGGTAGGCGTCGGCGCCGGCCAAATGAGCCGCGTGGACGCCGCCAAAATCGGCGCCATGAAGGCCCAACTCCCGCTGCAAGGCACAGTAGCCGCCTCCGACGCCTTCTTCCCCTTTCCCGACGGCGTCGAAGAAATCGCCAAGACCGGAGCCACCGCCATCATTCAACCCGGCGGCTCTCAACGCGACCCCGAAGTAATCGCTGCCGCCGACCGCCTCGGCCTAACCATGCTCTTCACCGGCGTCCGCCACTTCCGCCACTAGAAACAACGCACCATTGTTGAGCGTAGCGCCGGCGTCTCGCCGGCTGTCGCGAGGCCGTCCCCGGCCTCGCCGCCAGACCCAAACACTCAGTCCTAACCTTCCAATTCACCTTCGACCCAACCGTCCGAAGTCTGAGTTCCGAAGTGCATCCGCGTACAACCCATGCGCTTTACATAAGTTGACCAATTCCCCACCAGTCCCTGACCTTCCGGTTCTTCACCCCTCCCGCGCCCAGCGCGGTTTTTTTCCATCCCGTCCTCCCTCAGGTTAGAATAAAGGCACCTTTCCCCCGGCGGCTTTGCATCCAAATGAGCTGAGGTTTCGGAAACGCGCTTCCAGCGCAGTCAGGTCAAGCATGAATCGGATTTTTCGTCTTTTATTACTGATTTCGATGTCCGCAGTCGCCGCGGTTAGCCAAACTACCACGTCTTCTTCTCCGTCCGACTCTAAACCACCCGACGCCAAGCCGGCTCAATCCGCCCCGCGCAAATTCGACCGCGCCGCTGCTTACTACCATTACACTCTGGCGCACATGTATGAGGAGATGGTCACCGCCTACGGCCGCAGCGACCTGGCGACCAAGGCGACCGAGGAATACCGCCTCGCCATTGAGGCCGATCCCTCCTCCGAATTCCTGACCTCCGGCCTGGCTGAGCTCTACGTAAAGACCGGCCGCATCGCCGACGCCGTCAAGGAAGCGCAAGACATCATCAAGCGTGATCCCAAGAATCTCGAAGCCCACAAGCTTCTGGGACGCATCTATCTGCGTTCTCTCGGCGAGATGCCCGGCGGCTCCGGCTCCGACAACATTCTGAAGCTCGCCATCGACCAGTACGAGCAGATTGTGAAGCTCGATCCCGACAGCGTCGACGATCACCTGCTGCTCGGCCGCCTCTACCGTCTGAACACCGACCTCGCGAAAGCCGAAGGCGAACTTAAGAGCGCCATCAAACTCGATCCCAACTCGGAAGAGGCCGTCACCACCCTGGCCATGCTTTACACCGACGAGGGCGACACGGCTCACGCTCTCAAGGTTCTGAGCTCGATCCCCGACTCCGCGCGCTCCGCCAAGCTTTACGCCGCCCTCGGCGCCGCCTACGAACAACGCAAGGATTACAAGAGCGCCATCGATGCCTTCCGGCACGCCATCGTTCTCGACCGCGATAATCTTGACGCCATTCGCGGCCTGGCCGAGAACCTCTTGAACGACGGCCAACTCGACGCCGCTCTCGAACAGTACAAAGTCATTGCCGACTCCAATCCCGAAGACGCGCAAACCTACGTCCGCATCGCCGAGATTTATCGTCGCCAGGCCAAGTACGATCTCGCGCTCGAAAATCTGAAGCGCGCCGACTCTTTGGTTCCCGACACCATGGACGTCCCCTACAGCATGGCCTCGGTTTACCAGGCGCAGGGCCGCTACGACGAAGCCATCAAGCTCTTGCAGGATCTGCTGAAGCGCACCGAAAAAAGCGAAACCGGATCCAGCCAGGCCGACCGCAACAACCGCGCCATCTTCGTCGAGCGCCTCGGTATGGTCTATCGCGAACAGGAAAACTACACCGCCGCGGTCGAGACCTTCCGCAAAATGTTGCCTTTGGGCGAGGAAAACGCCCGCAGCGGTTACCAGGAAATCATCGACACCTACCGTGAGGCCAAACAGTGGCCGCAAGCCACCGCCGTCGCCAAAGAGGCAGTCCAGAAACTGCCCGGCGATCGCGACCTCCGCATGGTGCTCGACGCCCAACTCGCCGACACCGGCGAACTCGATAAGTCCGTGGCCGACATTCGCTCCATGCTTAAGGGCGCTCCCGAGGATCGTGAAGTCTATCTCCGCCTCGGCATCATCTACACCCGGGCCAAGCGCTACGACGAAGCCATGGACGCGCTCGCCAAAGCCGAGCAGCAATCGACCAAGCCCGAAGAAAAGGGCTACGTCTCCTTCCTCCGCGGCGACCTCTATCAGCGCCAGAAAATGTTCGACCAGGCCGAAGCCGAATTCAGGAAGGTTCTCGCCACCACCTCACCCACCGATCCCCAAAGCGCCGCTACGCTCAACTATCTCGGATACATGAATGCCGATCGCGGTGTGAAGCTCGAAGAATCGCTCAACTACATCAAGCAGGCTCTGACCCTCGAGCCCAACAACGGCGCCTATCTGGACTCTCTCGGCTGGGCTTACTTCAAGCTGGGCAAATACGAGCAGGCGGAAGAGAACCTGACCAAGGCCGAAACTCACATGAGTAAAGATCCCACGGTGCAGGAGCATCTCGGCGATCTCTACCAAAAAACCGGCCGCCTCAAACTCGCCGCCGCCCACTGGGATCGCGCCGTCCAGGAATGGAACAGAACCGTTCCCGCCGAGCAGGATGGCGAAGCCTTTGCCAAAGTCCAACAAAAACTCGACGCCGCCAAAGTAAAACTAGCCAAGGAAGATTCCGACAAGCACTAAGCCGCTTTGCTCGTGTGTGGGGCCGGGTCTCTGACCCGGCCGCGACCCACAGAGTCGCGGTTTTTGCCTGTTGTTTTGAAAAGGCTCGGCTTTCAGAGTTTGCCGAAAAACCACAAATGTGTGCATGAGCGTGGAAGAGCGGCCCTTCAGGGCCGCGTAAGCCGCGTGAAATCAGCGCGGGCTTCAGCCCCTGTCGTCGTTACTTGGTGGGGGATTGCGTTTTCCGCAGTTGCTTCTGCTGTGACCTTAAGCCGCCGAGCGCCGCCACTCCCTTTGCTAGACTCCCTGCATGCTTGGCAATCCCATCATCCGAGAAGCATCCCCGAACGACATCCCTGAAATCCTTCGCCAGCGCCGCAGAATGTACCAAGACATGCACTGCAACGACCCCATCGCGCTCGATACCATGGCGTCCCTGTCGTCCGGCTATCTGACATCCGCCATGGCCGACGGTTCGTTCCGCGCCTGGCTGGCCACCGACGGAGACCGCATAGTCGCGGGCGGCGCCGTAGTCATCTCACCCTGGCCGGCTCACCCTTACGATTTGCAATGCCGACGCGCCACCATCCTCAACGTCTACACCGATCCCG
>Ga0207014_1149_pt1 | contig 13396 bp, 15 predicted proteins | sample Alteio_BWMinCont_56_FD_153495 | JGI IMG/M metagenome (GOLD analysis project Ga0207014, IMG submission 153495) | Enriched cells from forest soil in Barre Woods Harvard Forest LTER site, Petersham, Massachusetts, United States -... | ecosystem: Environmental > Terrestrial > Soil > Temperate forest >...
AACTTAAGTTAATAGTATAATTTCCATTACCCTCATTTAACAAGTCTATCCAAAACAAAAACAAACAATCGTACCTTTAGCGTATATGCTACCACTGTTAACCGCTGCCCAAATCCGCGAAGCTGATGCTTATACGATAGCCAATGAACCTATTGCTTCCATTGATTTGATGGAGCGTGCATCAAAAGCTTTTGTTGGCTGGTTCATCAACCACTTCCCGGATAAAAAACAATCAATTGCTGTTTATTGCGGCACCGGTAATAATGGCGGGGATGGCCTGGCAATAGCAAGGATGTTATACGGTCATCAGTACAAAAACCTGGATGTTAAAATCGCCCGCTTTTCTGATAAAGCAACCGACAATTTTAATGAGAACTTAAAAAGGCTACAGCAAACGTTAGTGCCGATAGCAGAGATACGCAAAGGTGAAACCCCGCCCGAAGATAAAAGTGAAATTATCATCACCGCAATATTAGGAAGCGGTTTAAATAAACCACTCGATGGCGACTATAAGCGCCTTGTTGACCATATTAATAATCTCGATAAAACCATAGTAGCCGTTGATGTGCCCACAGGCTTTTTTTCCGATGGTGAGATACCGCCGGATGCTACGGCAATAAAGGCCGACCTTGTGATCACTTTTCAGCAGCCCAAAATCAACTTTTTATTGCCCGAATCGGCACCGTATGTTAAATGCTGGGAAGCGGTTAATATAGGTATTGATGAAAAGTTTACACAGTCGCTAAATTCACCGTACCAGTTGGTTGAAGAAAAGGATATCCGCAAAATGCTAAAGCCACGCCATAAGTTCAGCAATAAAGGCACCTACGGGCATGCGCTTATTGTTGCCGGGCAGCCCGAAACTATGGGCGCAGCATTATTGTGTGCCTCGGCCAGTGCCTATACCGGGGCAGGCTTGACTACGGCTTGTGTGCCCCAAAGCGGGCTTACTGCATTAAATAGCTACATGCCCGAAGTCATGGCCATAGTAAGGCAAGGCACGGAAATCCCAGAAATTGAATGGGATAAATTCAAAGCTATGGGAATTGGCCCAGGCCTCGGTAAGGATAACTACGCGTTAGATTTAATAACCGACATCTTAACCAACTATAAAAAGCCTGTAGTTATTGATGCCGATGCACTTAACCTGCTATCAGAAAATAAACATCTTTGGGACCAGGTGCCTGAAAATAGCATCTTAACACCACACATGAAGGAGTTCGACAGGCTTTTTGGGGAGCACACAAGCTGGTGGCAGCGTATTCAAACCGGTATTAAAAAGGCTAAGGAACTAAAGCTTTATATTCTTTTAAAAAATGATTATACCTTGATCATTACTCCGGAAGGCAAAATATATTTCAATAGCACCAGCAACCCTGCAATGGCCAGCGGCGGCATGGGCGATGTACTTACCGGTATAATTACATCGTTACTTGCCCAGTATTATACATCTGAAGAAGCCTGTATCATAGGCGCTTATATACATGGTAAAGCAGGCGATGAACTCGCCCTCCCCAACCGTATGAATGTGGTGTTGCCCAACCAGGTGGCAGCCCGTTTACCGCTTACCATGGCAAAGTTAATGGCATAAAAAAACGGTTGTAAGTATCGTACAACCGTTTTAATTAACTATTAACTGATCTTATAAAGAACAAAATACTCAAACCATAAGTAGAATACGTCTATCGAAGTTGTTTGGATATTAATCATCCCAACCTTCATATTCTAAACAACTATATGACGCACCTCACAATATTTTATTACAAACAACTTATTAAAAGGTTTGGTTTTAACATTTTTTAACAAAAAAAATTGGTGAATGGTTGATTGGGTTGGATTAGTTGAGTAGTTGATTGAGTTGAATGGCTGAGTAGTTGATGGGATTGATTATTGAATTGCTAACCTAATCAACCACTCACTCAATCAACCTAATCAACTTAAACTCAAAATTTCCCTATAACTACCATTTGGTCCATGGTAGGGCTGGCGCTGCCGCCGCGCGGTTCAAGGGTAACAGCAAAGGCATCAGCTGAAGCGATAGATTTCATCTCCTTCATGTCGGCGGTCGTATCAGCAGTTTTATCAAAAACGCCAAGATCAACCGGCTTACCGCCAACAAGCGCCCACAACTGGTATTGGTGGCTATGGTCATTTTCAGCCATTTTTATTGAATGCATATCGATCCACACCTTCTTTTTAGCCGGGCTCCAGGCCACGGTAAGTTGCGATGAGGGCGAATGTGGCGTTCCCTGCAACTTTAAAAATTTAAATGATGCATCCTGAAAAACCTGCAACTCGCCATTCACCAGGTTTACCTGGTTAGCAAAATGTTGTTTATCCAATTGCATAGCCGCCAGTTGGGTGTTTGTGTCCTGCAATTTGTTGTACATCGATACAAGCGCTACAATACTCGCCAATAATAATGCAAGGCAGGCTGCAAATGCGTATTTGTAAAAAATGTTTGTTTTTGGGGTAGCTATCGCGACAACATTATCCTTTACAATTTCATCCTTTGAAGCAAAAGAACTGTCGTTACCCAAATTTGTAAGTATGCTGTTTAGTATTTTGTTACGTAAATGGGTAGCCGGTTCAACCGCCATATCTTCAGCAAATAACTCCATCGACCGCTCAATTTCATCCAATTCAGCTTTTATAGCCGGATGCTTTGCAGCCATCTCCTCCACTTGCAACTTTTCGTCAGGGGTTACATCCCCCATAACGTAAAGTTCCAATATCCCCGACTCTATATATGCTTTAATATCTTCCACCTCAATTAAAATGTTTCCTTAGTTGCTGAATAGCCATTCTCAACCGTGTTTTAATAGTCCCTAACGGGATGCCCAACTCATCGGCGGCCTCCACGTGGGTATAACCCTTAAAGTACACAAGCTCCAGAATTGACTTTTGCTCGGGCTTTAATGTTTGCACTAATTCTTTGATACCCAGCAACTCGGGCTTGTAAACTGTGTTCCTCTGTTCGTCTATGAAAGTTACGTTATTTTCAAGTTCCTGGTTTTTATTCTGGTTCTTAAAATCTTTCGATCTTATTTTATCTATCGCCAGGTTACGGGCAATATTCACCATCCAGGTAAATAAGCGCCCTTTTTCAGTACTATAACTCGAAAAAGAGTGCCATATTTTTACAAAAGTTTCCTGCAATACATCTTCGGCGGTTGCCGTGTCAGTAATTATTCGTGAAATTACGCCATATAAGGAGGCGGAATACATATCATAAAGCGCTTCTATTGCAATCTTCTCCCGGTTCCTTAATGCAAGCACTAATTCATCCTCTGTCAGCGATATTTTTCTTTTCCGGCTCAATGGGATGAAGATATAAAGGAATTATCAGATTTCAAACAGGTGTTTTTCAGCATGATAGGATGAACGCACCAGCGGGCCGCTCTCAACATACTTAAAACCCATATTTAACCCTAATTGCTTATAACGCTCAAACTGATCGGGATGTATCCAGTCGATCACCGGGTGGTGGTTACGGGTTGGCTGTAAATATTGGCCCAGGGTTAATATATGTACACCTGCATCAAGCAAATCTCCCATGGCCTCCAAAACATCAGCTTCCGTTTCGCCCAGGCCGAGCATGATGCCCGATTTGGTACGTAAGCCAGCTTTGGATACGTGTTTCAAACATTCCAGGCTGCGATCGTATTTTGCCTGTATGCGTACTTCTTTTGTAAGGCGCCTTACGGTTTCCAAATTATGCGAAACTACCTCTGGCCTGGTTTCAAGTACACGTTCAAGGTTTTCCCATACTCCCCGAAAATCAGGCAACAAAGTTTCCAATGTGGTTTCGGGGCTTTCCCTACGTATAGCGTTAATGGTTTCCGCCCAGATGATAGAGCCGCCATCCTTTAGGTCATCACGGTCAACTGAGGTGATTACACAATGTTTAACCTGCATCAGTTTAACTGAATTTGCTACACGGTTTGGCTCATCAGTGTCAACAGCTAATGGCCTGCCAGTAGCTACCGCGCAAAACGAACAGGAGCGTGTGCAGATATTGCCTAATATCATAAAAGTGGCCGTACCAGCGCCCCAGCACTCGCCCATATTAGGGCAATTGCCGCTTTCGCAAATGGTATGCAGCTTATGGGTATCAACCAAACTGCGCACATGCGCGTACTCCTTACCAACAGGAAGCCGCACACGCAGCCAATCAGGCTTGCGTTGTGGTTGGCTTACAGGGACTACAGGCAAATCAATCATAGATGCAAAAATAGGTAAAAAGTCCGGAAGTCGGAAAGTTCGAAAGTTTGGAAGAAAGAGTTTACATTATCATAACTAAATTGAAAAAACCGCTGGTTTGGACTATCTACGAATTGTTAAGCTTTGTGGTTTTTCTGATACAGGGATAATGCATCTGAAATAGTAAGCCGGACAATCGGAAGCTGATACTAAACTCCGATATTTGCATGAATTTTACATTAATATTTTTACATTTATAAATTACAATCGTATCTTTACCAATGAAAGAGAATTTAATGATGACAAAGCTGGACGAACTAAAAAAGCACCTGAAACGAGGTAAAGTATATCGCCGTACAGAGTTAGCTCAATGGTCGAAATCGGTTGACCGTCATTTAGGAGCCCTATTGGAAGATGGAACGTTACAAAAGCTGTCCCAGGGGATTTATTATTTTCCTGAAGAAACTTCATTTGGGGTAACCCCGCCGGGGGAAGAGGTATTAGTGCGAAGCTTTCTTAAAGATGACCGGTTTTTACTTACATCGCAAAATGCCTATAATAGTTTAGGGGTTGGCACTACACAACTCTACAACCAAAGGACTGTTTATAACCACAAACGGCATGGCGAATTCAAATTAGGTAATAGAAAGTTCTCCTTTCGCATAAAGCCGTATTTTCCTAAAAAGATAACCCCGGAATTTTTATTGGTCGACATAGTTAATAATCTTGATATGTTGGCAGAGGACCGGCAAGAGGTTTTAAAACAGATATTTCATAAAGCGCGGATGATGGATGCAAAAAAGCTGGCAAATTCGGTATCGCAATATGGGAATGTTAAAACACAGAAAATTTTTTCATCCTTAATGTAACAAGTCCAAGTATAATGCCATCAGATTATCTCCATAATCACAAGGACTTTTCAGCTTTGTTAAGCATACTGGAAGATGAAACCGGTATACAGGCAGGGTTAATTGAAAAAGATTATTGGATAATGCACGTTTTGTATGGCTTGAAAAAACAAGGTACTCATTGGGCAATATTTTTTGAGTTTTAACTTCCCTTATAAACCGTACCTTAAGTCTGTCGCATAATTGTTTATCTGACTTAAACTGATCAGCCGGAGAAAATTGCTTTCTGGCATAATAGCCCCCATCATCGGATAATATCTTGTCAATAATGCCAAATCCGCCTCGATTAATGTTTTTTATTACTTTTATTATTTTCATTTTAAAAATCTCACATTTAGGGTTTCCAGTTGCATAACACAAACCGACCCATATCCGGATTTACTCATGTAGGCTCCATTATCTATACAAATTACCTTTTCATTGTTTTCAATGGCACGAAGTATTTCTTTTTGACTTTGGGGGTTATGACCATGAATAAGTTTGCGATGTCCCAACCATATTTCATCAACATATTCAATAGGGTTTCTTTCCCATAATATTGTATCAATATCACTAAAAGGATCCTCTATCTTCATGTTTAGTGCAGCATGAACAAAAATGCAGTTTTCATGTTCGAAAAAATACTTAAATCCATTTATTAAGTTATAGTATTTAGATGGTATTTTTTCAATAGAACCTGTTAGAAAACTAGAAAGAGTTTTATCCCCACCGTTGATTAACCATTGGTTTAAATTATTTGTATTCAGTTTTGCATCTAAAAACATTTGCTCGTGATTGCCAATTAAACAGTCTAAATTAAAACCATTTTCCAGTAGTAAGATAATTGTGTCTAATACCCCTTTGCTATCTGGCCCCCTATCGATTAAATCACCAAGAATAATTAGTTTGTCGACTTTTTTTAAGCCAATTGCTTTTAATGCTTTACGAAAGAGTTCATTATTGCCATGGATGTCTGATATTGCGAATGTCCTCATTTATTGTAGTAAATTTATATTTTTTACAGGCAAGTGCTTTCAAAAAGTTTCTTAACTTCGGATAGAATACTCCATTAGATAGTAATCTACCCCTAAGATAGAAATATCGACAATATTCTCAAACCCTCAATAAAGCCATTCGATAATCTACGTGATGACTATAAACTTCAGCTGTTCAGATGTGGGGATTGTAGGCACTATGGTTATAATAGTTGAAAGGTATGCTCCATCCCTTTTCATCATCACTATTTTTAAAAAGCATACCCACAATTTATAATTATCTGTCTCCCCCGCTCTCAAATCTGAAGCACAGTTCCAAAACCGCTAATTCCTACAAATGATCTCCTTAAAATTAAAATTTACCCTTAGATTTGTCCTCATAGAGAAACATTATGGCAACTATCGAAACCACCTACTTAGGCGAATTAAGGACAGAGGCAACGCACGTTCAATCGGGCACAAAAATTATTACTGATGCGCCTGTTGATAACCAGGGCAAAGGCGAAGCATTTTCGCCAACCGATTTGTTAGCGGCATCACTTGCAAGCTGCATGCTTACCATTATGGGTATAAAAGCCCGCAACAGTGAGATCGATATAGATAATACCAGTTGCTCAATAACTAAAATTATGGCTGCCGATCCGCGCAGGGTAAGCGAAATAGTAATAAGCTTTAAATTCCCGAAAACATATACCGAAAAAGAGCAGCAACTATTGGAACGCTCGGCACTTACCTGCCCGGTTTATTTGAGTTTACACCCGGATTTGAAAAAGACGGTTGATTTTGGATGGTAAGTGAGCTGAAAGCTTAAAGGTAAAAGCAGAAAGCTAAAAAAAGCGTTTAGCTTTGGACTTTCAGCTTTACGCTCCTATAGCTATCACCGACAATGCTTCCTCCACAGATACTTGCCCATGCGAAAGGTCAAGCACACATTCGCCGTCTTTTATTAATAATAACTGGGGGGATTCGTGGTAAACCTGGAAATCGGTTGCCACCTGGTTTGATAGTTCGCGGTATTTTATGAGGTCTAAAAAATAGAGCGGTAATTCGCCCGGTAGTTTATCCCAGTCGAGTTCGAAACGTTTCTTAACCATCATACTGATGGAGCAGCGTGTACTGTGCTTAAAGATTACACTATAGCCTTCCTGATGCTTAATGCCGTTAATTTGATCGGCTGAATCCAGCGATGTCCAGTTCATGAATGATAATTATAATGGGGGATATGCATATAATATGCAAAACAACACAAAACATGTGCTGGTTTTAAGCAAATGATAAAAAATGACACTTAACTGTTAGCGGCCTGATTTTGGGTATGAACCATATGCCGGGCACAATTTATTTGAACAGGAAGTAATGCTTCCTAATATTAAAGCGATAAGAGCTACGTAAATTACTTTTTTCATTTTTATTCTACTTAGTTTTTAAACGCAAATTAACTGTTTAAAGTTTCAGCAAGGTACGCCATTTTTATGGCAGTCACCGCACCTTCAACACCTTTATTGCCATGTTTGCCACCTGCACGGTCTTCTGCCTGCTGCTGGTTATCGGTAGTTAACACACCAAATATAACAGGTTTTGAGTATTTTATAGCAACATTGCTTATGCCATTGGCTACTGCATTGCAAATAAAATCAAAATGCCTTGTTTCGCCTTGTATTACACAGCCTAAACAAATTACCGCATCTAATTTACGGTTTTTTAATAAAATATCAGCGCCCGATATTAATTCAAAACTTCCGGAAACAGGATAAGTGAAAATATTTTGAGGTAATGCGCCATGCGCAACCAGGCTTTCATATGCACCCTGGTATAAGGCGTTTGTTATAGCGGCATTCCATTCAGCAACAACAATACCGAAATGGTAAGGCGCCGCAGATGGTATTTCGGTATTTGAAAAATCAGATAAATTTTTAAGCTGAGTTGACATATTTACGATTTACGAGTTACGATTTACGATTGTTTTGATTTTAATTCACTTCTATAAATCTAAAATCGTAAATCTAAAATCCTATTATAATTTCGCTTCTGCCCTTGCAATATACTCATCGATATCTCTCGCTTGCGGACTGTCAGAATAATCGCTTTTTATTTTTTTATAAGCATCATCAGCCGATTTGTAGTCGTTCTGTGCTTCGTAAACCAAACCCAGTTTTTTAAGATAAACAGGGGATAGAAATTTATTGCTTGCTTTATCGGCTGCTTTTTTAAAGTAGGTTTCAGCCTTGTCATAATCTTTTAACTCAACGTAAGCATCAGCAGTGCCGCCAAGCGCTTCGGCCGCAACCATGCTGTCGCCACCCCTGTAGTTGGTTAAATTATCAATAGCTTTTCTGAATTCGCCTTTATTTAAATAAGCAATACCCAGGTAAAAATAAGCCAGGTTTGCCGATTTGGTATTGCCGTAATCGTTTACAATTTTCTGAAAGCCGGGATAGCCCGCATCGCCGTTGATAGCTTTGTCCCAGTCCTTTTTAGCCCAAAAGTCCTGTGCTACATGCATCTGGTTAGATGCCGTTACCTCACGCGGGGCTATGTAGAATTTTTGATAAGCAACATAAATAACTATCATAGCCACTATTGCGGTACCAATAAATGATAAGCTCTTTTTATTCTCGCGCACAAACTTTGTCGTTTGTCCTAACTCTTTCTTTTCTACCGGAATCTTTAGACTCTCCTGGGCTTTTGACATTTCTATTGTAAAATTAAGTTTGCAAAACTACGCTTTTCAAAAATTTTTAGCAATAGCTTTTGAATTAAATATTTAGGCAGGTAAATTCACGGCCAATAGTTCAAAGATCATGGCCAATAGTTTTGAGCTCTTGTACAATAATAAGTCTTATTTTCTTTCTGCAACCCGTTCTTCACGGTACATTCAGTTCGTTACGTTAAAATGTTCCTTTCGTGTAATGTATATCATCATTTAGTTATACTGACAGGCTTTTTATGTTCATCAATGGCTACAAAAGTAAAATCGCCATGTACGGCCAATTCCCGGCCTTCGGCATACATTTGCTCGATGTAAATTTCTACGCCCACCTTTAAACTTGTATTGCCAATATGGATAACCCTGCCAACCAGTTCAACAATTGTACCCGCCGGAATGGGTTTTTTGAAGTCAATCCTGTCGCTGCTTACCGTTACCATTACCTGCCTGCTGAAACGGGTAGCTGTAATAAAAGCCACTTCATCCATCATGTGCATGGCCGTGCCGCCAAATAGGGTATCATAATGATTGGTGGTATTTGGGAATACCGCTTTAAATATCCTTGTTTCCGATCTGTTTATTTTCTCTTCAATATTCATTCTTTTTTTATTTGGGGAAAAATGGCGTGTATCTTCTTTTGTGCAGAAACAGAATTTATCTCGTGTTTCATCACCTGCAAACAGTTTCTGCACAGGCAATCAGGGTAAGTTAAACGGATATAATCTTTTTCCGCTTCAGAAAAGGTGATCCCGTGGCACTGGCAAAGCAAAATGCTGCCCACTTTACATTCAAAAGGGGCTTTACACCTGGGGCAATACTTATTTTCATGATGGGCCATAAAAAATGCAATAATATTGCTGTGCGGGCTTAAATAATGCCCGCACAGCAGTTGGTTTATTTAAACAGCTATTTCATTTGTGATTTTCTCCCTTGCAGTCTGCGCGGCCTTTACCATATTTTTAAGCGCTTCCTGCGTTTCAGGCCATTTTCTTGTTTTCAGGCCACAATCGGGGTTTACCCAAAGATTTTCAACCGGCAATAAGACAGCTGCTTTTTCAAGCAGGCTAACCATTTCTACTACCGATGGTATCCTCGGGGAATGGATGTCATAAACGCCGGGGCCAATTTCATTTGGGTATTTAAAATCTGCAAATGCAGCTAATAATTCCATTTGCGAACGCGAAGTTTCAATAGTGATCACATCGGCGTCCATTGCGGCAATATGCTCTATAATATCATTAAACTCGCTGTAGCACATATGCGTATGTATTTGTGTCTCATCGTTTACGCCGCTTGCCGAAATGCGAAACGCTTTTACCGCCCAATCCAAATACGCAGCCCAATCTGCTTTGCGTAATGGTAAACCTTCGCGGATAGCCGGCTCATCTATTTGTATTACTTTAATCCCCGCTTTTTCCAATGCTACTACTTCATCCCTTATGGCCAGTGCTATCTGGTAAGTAGTTTCGTACCGGGGCTGATCATCACGCACAAACGACCATTGTAAAATGGTTACCGGGCCGGTTAGCATACCCTTCATTAATTTTTCGGTATTGGCCTGGGCAAAGCTGCTCCATCTAACCGTCATATCATTTGGCCTGCTTACATCGCCATAAATAACAGGCGGTTTTACACAACGGCTGCCATAGCTTTGTACCCAGCCATTTTTGGTGAATAAAAAGCCATCCAGTAATTCGCCGAAATATTCCACCATATCATTGCGCTCAAACTCGCCGTGCACCAATACATCCAGCCCAATTTCTTCCTGCCAGCGAATAGCATCAATAGTGGCCTTTTCAATTTCAACATCGTATTGTGCCGTAGTTATTGCGCCTTTTTTTAACCGCGACCTTAACTGGCGGATATCATCCGTTTGCGGAAAAGAGCCGATAGTGGTTGTAGGGAACAAAGGCAGCTTGAAATTTTCTTGCTGAATTTTTTGTCTTACCGTAAATTCACTGTTGCGTGTCGCATCGGTAATCGCAGCAACTCTTTTTTTGATCTCCTGTTTATGAATTAGTTTCGACAGACTGCGGCTTGATATAGCCTTTAAGTTATTTGTTCAGTTCATTTACTTCATAAAGTTTTTGTTTGGCAAAGGCCATCCAGTTTTTTATTTCGGGGTCAATGGCAGTTTCCATATCCAAATCACAAGGGGTATGTAGTAAAGAACAGCTGGGCGCTATTATTACCCGGTCTGTTCCAATTACAGCTATTGCTTTTTTAATGTGGGATAAGGCCCGGATGTAATCATTTTTCCAGATGTTCCTGCCATCTATCACACCTAATGAAAGGTTCATTTTTTCAGGCAATAGTGTTAATACTTCATCTAACTGATGAGGCGCTCTCACAAGGTCGATATGTAAAACATCCACAGGCAGGGAGACGGCTAATTTGGTATTGTCGCCCAACCGCTCAAAATAAGTGGTTAATATAAATTTAAGGAACGGGAACGCTGTCCTGAGGTGTTTATAGGTGTCTTTAAATGCCTGCTGCTCTTTTTCGGTCAGGTCGAGCGATAAAAACGGCTCATCAAACTGCACCCATTCTGCGCCTAAGTGCTTGATTTTGTTAAGAATATCCATATAAACAGGCAACAGGTTTTTGATAAGATCGATCCTGTTAAAACCTGCCTCTTTTTCCTTGCCCAATAAAAGATACGATACAGGGCCGATCAGTACCGGTTTGGTAATAATGCCTGCTTGCTTAGCATCGTAAAATTCATCGACAACCTTGGTTGAAAATAATTTAAACTGCTGGTTTTTATAAAATTCCGGTACTATATAATGGTAGTTGGTATCAAACCATTTGGTCATCTCCATAGCAACTATATCAAGCCCGTCTTTTTGATAGCCGCGGGCCATCGCAAAATAAAGGTCGAGTTCCTTATTCCCTTCCTTCAGCATAACTTCATTGTACCGTTTTGGGATGGCGCCAAACATTAAGGAATGATCGAGTACGTGATCATAAAAAGAAAAGTCGTTTGAAGGGATCAGGTCTATACCTGCGTCTTTTTGTACCTGCCAGTTTTCATGGCGGATATTTTTTCCTGTGGTAAGCACATCTTTGTGCCCCGTTTTGCCTGCCCAATAATTTTCGCAGGCTTTTTTTAACTCACGTTGACTACCAATTCGCGGGTAGCCGAGATTTTGCGTTAGCATTTTCTTTTAATTGATTAAATGAATAAATCGGTTAAAAGCTCTTTAGCTAAACTTCGCAATGCTTTGCGGTTAAAAGAGAAAGGCGGCGGGATAATTGTTGAGACAGATGTTTCAAACAACACAAAAAAACGGATCAGACCTGGCCAAAAACTTTATACGCGAAAGCATTGTCAATTCAGTATGTGGCAGGTCTCCTGGCTTGTAACTTTTTTGCCGCCCTTCCCATTCGCCTTTGGCGGACAGTGGACATCATTTGGCAAAAACTTTTCTGTTACTTACAGTTGCGCGACAGCCCGTGATTTGCACACGGTTCCCTATTAATCTACGTTTAAGTAAAACCTATACCGGTTGATGAAGAAATAAAACAAAGAACTTGTATCGTTACAAATGTATATAATAGCAATGAGAAAATTGTACTGCTACATTTACTATTACAAGTTACGCCATTGAACGGCTAAAGGTTGCCAAAACCTAAACAAGGCGGGATGTCGAAATAGCGAACGTTTCTTTTTCTTTCGGACTTTCCGACTTTTCCGTCTTTTCCGTCTTTCCGACTAAATCTAATCACTATTTTTGAACGATGTATTTACAGCAGCTATCAGTTATCAATTTTAAAAACTATGCCGAAGCGGGGTTAATTTTTAGCGAAGGGGTGAATGTGTTTACCGGCAACAATGGCGCAGGGAAAACCAACCTGCTGGATGCTATTCACTACCTGTCGTTATGTAAAAGCTATTTTAACCCTATCGATAGCCAGCAAATAAAACAGGGTACCGATTTTTTTATTATCACAGGCAATTTTAATAAAAACGGTAATGCCGAAGCAGTGGCCTGTTCGGTTAAGCGCAATCAAAAAAAACAATTTAAGCGCAACAAAAAGGATTACCAGCGGCTGGCAGACCATATCGGCTTATTTCCATTAGTAATGGTATCGCCTTATGATATCAGTATTATAATAGAAGGCAGTGAGGAGCGGAGGAAATTTATCGATAATGTGATCTCGCAAACCGATAATTCGTACCTCGATGAATTGATCGTATATAATAAGGTGCTGGCTAACCGCAATGCGCTGTTGAAGCTTATTGCCGATACCGGCAGGTACGATCCCAGTTTGCTGGAAGTATTAGATGAACAAATAGCTGCCTCGGGGAACCGGATTTTCGAAAAGCGAAAGGCTTTTATGGAAAGCTTTACCGAAATATTCAACAAACATTATCAATACTTAAGTGATAATGTTGAGCAGGTTGAATTAACTTATGAATCACAACTGTTACAGGATGATTTCGCCGGACTGTTAAAAAAGAACATTGAAAAAGACCGGGTGCTTGAACGTACAACAGCCGGGATACATAAGGACGATTTGCTGTTTTCGATACACGGGATGCCGATGAAAAAGTTTGGTTCGCAGGGCCAGCAAAAATCATTTTTAATAGCGCTTAAACT
>Ga0207014_1168_pt1 | contig 13289 bp, 25 predicted proteins | sample Alteio_BWMinCont_56_FD_153495 | JGI IMG/M metagenome (GOLD analysis project Ga0207014, IMG submission 153495) | Enriched cells from forest soil in Barre Woods Harvard Forest LTER site, Petersham, Massachusetts, United States -... | ecosystem: Environmental > Terrestrial > Soil > Temperate forest >...
ACAACGATATGGCGCAAATTGAGCGGGTCCCTGCGAAGACCTAATGGTTAATGGCGCTGGCCCCTTCTAAGGGGACCGCTTTACGAGCCATCAAGACGTTCTCAATAAACCAATCGTAAGGCGGTGGTGCTCAGTGGCAAAGCGTCTGCCGTTTCTCAAATCAAAGCCGTGTCATCCTTCGGGTTGACGCGGCTTTTATTGGCGCTAAGGGTGGCCCGCGTCGACGCATGTCCGTTATCGGGGGTGAACCGGACTTCTCGCGTGCATCGCGGAAACGACGCGTATGACCCGCAGCGGACCTTCGGCCTGATCAGTTTCTGAAGAGGGACTGTGTGGCATTTCTCATTCGCAGCCGGTCGCAAAGTGGTAGGCTCACGTAAGGCGCCTTCTCCGGGCCCCACAGCATCCCACTAAAGTCGTGAAGGACTGCAAAACAAAACCCGCCGAAGCGGGGTGTGCATATCTTGAAATGACGCTAATGAACTTTAACTATTGGGGCGCGGTGAACTTCTTCGCCATCATCATCGGTCACTAAAACCGCACATTCGCGAACTCTTAGCTCCGGCCGGATCTCGTACAGTTCAGTCGCAAGACGGTCCGCTGCATCCGACGCATGAATGTCATCAGGCAACAACAGCCCTGTGCGATCTGCTATGGTGTTCTTTCCGATTACGTCGAAATGATATCTGGGCATATAGGACAACGGGCTTCTCGATTGGGGGTTCCAAAAAGAAACACCTTCTGGGCGCCGGTGGTGACACCCTTTATACTGACGAGACGGGACCAACCTAACCAAATGCTATACGATTCCATATCCAATCGAGTTTTTTCCACCACAGGTGCGTAGTTGCAGTGCCAAACTGGACCGGCGCCGGCCCGTGCCCGGCGGCGGCAGCATGCCCAAGCGCATCATGATCGATCAGTTCTTGTCCGGCCTTGGAACGGCCGGAGCCGGGTAGTCGGGGAAAAGACCGTCGCTAGCGTTGCGCACTACCGGTGCCGGATAGTCCGGGAAGACGCCGGGCATCGGCGCGAGATTGCCCATGTAGCGGTTGATCACGCGGAACAGCGCAATGATCGCAGCTTGGTTGGTGGTGATGCTGTAGAGGTTGCACATCTATATCGGGAGCGCCGTTTCCATACGGATTTTCCATTTCCCTGCTTCGCGTACGTACGTCCCGGTCCAATATCCACCCCGCTCAATGGGTGCCCCGCTCTGATCTTTGCCAGCGATCCGGTATTTCCCCATCGCAAGCGCAATGTCTGGTCCCAAAGACCACGCCTCAGCAACGTTCGATCCCATGTGGTTGAAACCGGCCTTAAAGATGGTGTTGTAGAGGCCTTCGACATCCGACGTTGGGCCTGCGGGACCAATGTGTATTCCGCCGGTCGTGTAGAGGACGGCGACACCTGCTGCGTCCTGTCGATTGAAACTCGCCCTATAAGCCTCGGCAACCTGTTCTAACTCTTGCTTGACTGCGCTCATTTCTCCTCCTCTGCTTATCGTTCCCCCGGCCACCAAATCGACGGCGGATCGTTCGCCGATATCTCAGCCAACCAGCAAAGAAATTCTCAATCGTAGTTGGCTCAATAATTGGCTGGCCGTCATATCCCTTATGAGGCCTACATAGCCATCATAAACCTTCAGTCGATTTTGCAGTGAAAGTTTTAATTCGCCGAGATTTTCCTCGTGTACCCCTTTCACTGTTGCAAGGAGCAGGGGATTAGTAACGGGGGTCGCCGTAGCGACTGAAATCAAATCCAAATTCGACGGATGAAAACCAAAGCCAAGAAAGATGTACATCGCGGCTTGCGTCATCACATCTCGGACTTTCCCCGGATCGTGCAGCGCTTCGCTTTCAGCGTACGTCCTAATCCGGCTAATTCGGCTCATTGTATCACGCAGATCGCGGCGGAAGTCTGTATTGCCGAACTGCCAAAAGTCTGGTGCGGTCGGCAGGATTGATCCGATTGTGCCATAAGGCCGGATCATCGAAAGGCCAGCGACAGTGTTGGCGGCGTCCTGCTCGTTTAGTCCAATTCGCTGAAGCGACCAGAAAAGATAGTGCTCAAGGCAACGATCGTAATTGAAGTTTATGAACGTGACGTTGTCGAAGGCGTGTGGCACTTCGCTAAGTTTCTTGTTTTCGATGGCTATTGAGAACAAGTATTCGATCCAGCCATCTTTACCTGTGTCGAGTTGCAATCGACCCTCACGCAACTGCAGTGAGCTTCTTGCTTCGGTCTCAAGGATCGATTTTATGATACAGATTTTCCCAAGCTCGACCGCTTCGGGAAAATCACTCAAGCGATGGAGCGCATCATCGATGGATGCAGCCGAAGAGATTGCAGCGGCCAACTTCTTTCCGGCATCAAGATACTTTGCCATGGCATCGGGGCCGTAGGCAGATATCAAAAGGTCGAAAAGACTGGTGTCCCGTCTGGTTGGGGCATTAAGTTCGTTGACGGCCGTTGCAATCGTTGATGCAAGCTCGCCACCAGATGGCAGGCCATACTCTTTGCTTGCACCGGCCCCTACAATGAAGACGACCGGCTTCCTGAACATGGCGCGCCCCTCTCGAAGCTCAGTTACCCCACGATCATATATATGGATGAAGTCCGACCCACCACTCTCGACCCGAGCGCGGACGAGCACCCACCCTTACAGTGGCATCACCTGGGACGCTTCCATCACCCTGCTCGTCGCCGGTTGCGTCCGGTTCTTGATCTTGCGCCAGTCCGGGCACCGCCGCCAGGCGCGACAGGGCCGGTCCCGTCAGTTCGATAAAAAGCGTTTAAAGCCGAACTGAAAGGCAGCCATCTAACGACCTATCGAGGTATCAGATTATTGAGAAATGCTTCCACACTTCGCCCAATCGCGTTTTCCCAGACGCAATATGCAGCGACTTGATCTCCTTCGTTTTTATATCTCGCCCTCTCATGACGCACCCCTCATTGCTCATGACAAACTTGCTTTCGCGCAAGAAATCTTTTGGAAGGGGCGTTTTCAAAACAAAGTCTAGGAAAGCCGACAACTCTTGTTTTCGATCCGAATTCCTTTTTGCTCCCTTCAACACGATGACACCGTGCAGTTGTCCATTTGAGAATGGAAAAGCTGTATCATCGTTGAAATCGGTATCGAAAGAGACGAGGGTATATCCTAAGCGCGAGCAGTGTTGGAAATGAAAATCGTCTGATTTGAGTTGAACAAATTCCTTGCGCAGGCGCGTGACGCCATAATTATCGTTCACTGAGGAAAACAAACACAATGGCATTCGGTGCATCAACCATTTCTGACTTTGGCGGCGGGGTAAGCGATCTATTCGCCGCTTCTGCCGATCAGACCAAGGCGGATGCGCTTCGCTTGAAGGCGCAGGGCGATGTGCTGGAGGGGCAGAACTACGGCCTTGCCTCAGACCTCGCAACACAGAACGAACAATTCACGGCGCAATCGACCGCGATCAAGCAGGCCCAACTCGACCGCAGCATTACCCAGACCATTGGCGGGCAACAGGCCGACGTGGCAGGAGCTGGCTTTGCGGCTTCAGGGTCGGCGCTAGACCTGATGCGTGACAGCGCCTCGCAGGGCGCGTTGACCAAGGCGGTAGCGGGCCAGCAGGGATTGATCACGGAAGCCGGATATCAGGAGCAGGCTACGTGCTATACCAACATGCAGGCTGCGGCTGGTCTTGCGGCGCAGGAAGATACCCTGGCGGCCGGTGCGGCGGACAAGGCGGCGGAAGGCGCGGATATTACCGGAGGCCTGAAGATCGTCGCTGGCGTGGCATCTCTGTTCACGGGAGGAATTGATCTGTCCGGATTGGCCGGCGGCAGTGGCGGCTTCACACCGCAAGCCCCTAGCGACCCCAACAACCCGCTTGTCATCAATCAGTACGGAACGCCTGGTCCTAATACAACGAACAATACTGCGTCGCCGTTGGGCCCGATTTGGTGCGCAATTTCCTCTCACCTTTCGGTCGGCAGTGGCTCATACAGGGCGGCGTTTTAGTATGCGTAATTGTGTGCTTTGCTTTCTGTTCTTCTCCAACTTCCGCTGTTGAGGTCGAACACATAACAAAAGCCGGTTTCTCGTCGGCTTTTGTTCTTGTCGAAATAAGCAATCGTTCCGACGAAATACATCGGTTGCTTGAATGCAATGAGTTCTTGAAAGCTCCAATTGACGGTCATGCGGTAAGTGAGCCGAAATAGGCGATGTCTCAGGTGAGGAGAACGCTGATAAATGATGAAGGCCGGTATCGCCAAATTCAGAGCGAACCAAACACCCAATATTTTAAGGATCATGGTAATGGGCGGACCGCGGAATTGTCCTCATCGTCTCGTGCAATGTAAGCATCCGGTGAGGACCGCATACCGGTCAGTTTCGGCTCAAGCTGCTTGATCAACCTGCCGGTTGCGGCTGCGCCAATTCCAAGGGAGCAATTCGTCGAGCCGTTGGACTGGATGCTCGGCGATGCGCGCCAGAACGTCGGCGAGCCAGGCTTGCGGATCAACGTCGTTCATCTTGGCCGTGACGATTAGGCTGTACATGATCGCAGCTCGCTGGCCGCCGCGATCGGAGCCGCAGAACAACCACGACTTGCGGCCTAAAGCGATGCCGCGCACGCCACGCTCGGCCGCGTTGTTGGATAGGCAGATGCGGCCGTCATCGAGGAAGCGTGTGAACGCGCTCCAGCGCTTGAGCATATACTCCATCGCCTTGGCGACATCGTTGCCGCGGGAGAGTTTGGCGCGTTGCTCGCGCATCCAGGCTTCCAGATCGACGACTAGCGGCGCGCTGAGTTCCTGACGGACCGCCTTGCGGCGTTCGGCGCTCTGGCCGTTGATCGCCCGCTCGATCTCGAACAGCGCATCGATCCGGCGGACCGCTTCCAGCGCCAGCGGCGAGATCACCGCCGGCTTCTTGCCCTGAGCTTTGCGACGCGCGTTCTCGGCCAGATCAGCCATCACGAAGAACGGACGCCGGGCGTGAACCCAACAGGCCGCTTCCAGGATCGGTCCAGGCGCGCGGCCGGGCTCGTAGAGCTTGCCATAGCCGCTGTAGGCGTCGGCCTGGAAGATGCCGGTGTAGTTGGCCAGATGCGCCTGGGGATGCCCACCGGCCCGATCGCGCGAGTAATAGAACACAGCCCCCGGCGGCGCCTGCCCCCCAAAAGGCTTGTCGTCGCGCACATAGACCCATATCCGGCCGGTGTCGGTCTTGCCTTTGGCCAGGACCGGAACCGTGGTGTCGTCCCCATGCAATCGCTCGGCGCTCAGCACATAGGTCTCCAGGCGCTTGAACAAAGGCGTCAGCGCCGCCGTGCAGCCGCCGACCTGGTCGGCCAAGGTCGACAGACTGATCGGCACACCTTCCTTGGCATAGCGCTCCGCTTGCCGGTTGAGCGGCTGATGCTGACCAAACTTCTCGAACAGCACCATCGCCAGCAGGCTTGGCCCCGCCCAGCCGCGGGCGATCACGTGGAACGGCGCCGGCGCCTGGCTGATCTTCTCGCAATCCCGGCAGGTGAACTTCTGGCGGACGTGCTGGATCACCTTCCAGGATTTCGGGATCACCTCCAGCGTCTCGGTGATGTCCTCGCCGAGCTTGGACAGCCGCTCGCCGCCACAGCAGGCGCAGGCCATCGGTCCCGGCACGACCACCCTTTCGCGGGGCAGATGATCCGGGAACGGTTTGCGGGACGGCCGCTTGCGCGTGAACGACGCCACCTTCGTCGTCGCGCTCGCGGTCCTGGCTGCTGCCATTTCGGCAGCGAGTTCGTCCTCCGTCGCCGAGCTCTCCAGTTCCTCCAGCGTCAGCTCGAGTTGATCCAACAGCCGTGCGGTCCGCTCCGAGCGAGGGCCAAAGCGATCGCGGTTCAGCTTCTCGATCTGCAGCTTCAAATGAGCAATCAGCGCCTGGTCATCGGATTGTTGAGCTCGGGCGGCCGCGGCCTCCGCGCGCGCGACAATCAATGCCGCTTTCAGCGTTTCGATGTCGTCTGGCGGGGCTTCAAGACCGGGATTCATGAAGCTGATGGAATCATAAAATCAGCGATTTGAGGCGTCTTTTCTTCTGCACCTCAGAACATTTTTTAGGCCTATCCCGCGCTCTGCGGCCGCCACGTGTGCTGCGGGTTGCGCCAGTCGATCGCCTCCAGCAGATAACTCATCTGCGCCGCAGTCAGCCCCACCACACCGTCCACCGTCACCGGCCAGACAAAACGTCCACGGTCCAACCGCTTGGCGTAGAGCGACAATCCAATTCCATCGTGCCACAAGGCCTTGATCAGCGAACCGCCGCGTCCGCGGAACACAAAGACGTCGCCAGCGAACGGATCGCGGCCGAGGCCTTCCTGCACCAGTAACGCCAGGCCCTGCATGCCTTTCCTCATGTCGGTTGCACCGGTGGCGATCCAGATCCGCACGCCTGTCGGCACCGGAATCATCGGCGCTCCAGAACCTCGAGCACCCGCGCCAACGCAGTCGCATCGACGCTCGCATCAACCATAACACGGCGGTCCTTCCCCACGATAATCACCATCCGGCCACTGGCCGGCGCGACCGTCTCCAGCGGCGCTGTCTCAGCAGCAACAATCATCGCCGGCACGAAGCCGCCCTGCTGCGCTTCAGGGCCGGCCGGCTCCGGGCGAAACGAGCGCCGCCACATCATCAACAACGAGCGCGATATCCCATGCCGCCGCGCTGTCGATGATATCGATCGAGGCGTCTGCAAGCTCTCGAGTACAATCCGAAGCTTCTCGTCATCAGACCAGCGCCGACGGCGACCGGTCTCAACCACTTCAAGACGTTCGACTTGTGTACTGCGCTTATGGCTGTCCATAAGCGCAGTTCTTACCTGCAAAAGGTCAGCCTACAAGGCGGCCTCCACCGGAGGGAGACCGTGCAATGGCATAGAGACGCGCCGCAAGTTCGGCTTGCGCTACCTTCTCCCTCAAAGAGATGAGTTCAGACATCAGCTCCTGCAACCGATGCTCTGGAGCAATCGGCGAATCAGAGCTAACAGCCTTTCGATGCTTTAGCGTCATGATTGATAACGCAGAACGATCCCGCTTGTTGCGCGCGCGGGCCGGCCATGCGTTGGTTGAGACTCGGAACAAATGCGGCAAAACGATCGATCATCGGGTTCCACGCCCTGCATATGGGTGATTCGTAGGCGAAATCCGCCACTAATTTGAATTCTGCGGTTTGCCGCTCAAGACTTCAGGGACAGGCTGTTTCGGATCGACCGTGCACAGCACTCCTCGCTCGGCTTCGTCGGCGATCTTCTGCAAGAGCGCCGCCTTAGCCTTGTCTGGTTCAGCGAGAGCTAGTCGCCGGTATCTTACCGCCCGATCGTGGTTTTTGTTGCTCATAGTCGAAGCGTCTATTCTTCAGAGCCAACCCGCAATGAAAGTCGCCTGTTAAGCTGAATGCCGGCGTTGCGGGTTAATTCGGGAACTGACAAACGTGTGATCTTGCAGCCCGAGTGCGCATCCTGGCTGGCGCAAAGTTCGGCCTGATATCGGCGCCACGAACGCCGCAGCGTTTGCAAATGAAACGCGGCTCTAAGTCGGACAACCGGACGCTATCCGGCCATTTGTCGACCTCGGCCGGCGCCATCGTTTTCAGGTGGCTGCATTTGTAATCGGCGCAATAGACCAGCAGCCCGCGGACGCCGGACCCTCGCATTTGGCCCAAGGTGATCTTCTGTTCTCGCATCCCCCATGATTCCGCCGATCGGGCGCGGAGGGAAGCCGCTAGGGATTGGGCTTTTGCCAAGCATGAGCACTACGGCGCTGGCGCCCAATCGCGGACTTATCGAATGTGAGCAATATTGACCGCTGGCTTGCCGTCTATTGGATGGTAGACTCATCGTCGCTTCCGACGAGACGGACGACTTCTCAAATGCTGCGTGCACTTGAAATCAACATCGCGATATGGGGCATGCTTGCTTGCACGCTATTGGGGTTAGCTCAATATTTCGACTTTCTCTTCTAACCCCAAAGCCATAGTCCGAATCGGACCGCGACCCAACCGAGCGCGACCAGCCATCCAACTGTTGCGATGCTTAGCAGAGCCAGCCAGACCAGCTGCCATTTGCTTCTCCGCAACCCGTTTGTGGTGTCAGCAGGTAATTTTGTTTCAGTGTCCATTGAAGGTAATACGCCGCTCGGCCCGGCAAGGTTGCAGCATTTACCTTCGATTTGCATGGTTAGACGGGGAACCACTTCGCTTTTCCAGTCCACGGAATTCGACATCAGCGCCGCGCCAGCAGGCGCTGCTAATGAAAAGCCCCGCTCCGGGGGGTGTGGAGGCGGGGCTAGTCATGGGGTCGTAAGGGGGCGCGCGTTGGGCGCTGCCGGATATAACGCTAGCAGAACGCGTAAGGCCGGGGAAGTCGCCGAGCAAGCCGTCGATCGGGCTTGGCAACCCCGCAAATCAACTCCTCGATATACTAACAACCGCGGTGATGGTCTGCACCGTAATCGCAGCCCGATCAGCGGCCACTTGCTCTTCCAGTCGCTCTTTGGCCCGCTCTTCGATCAGCAGATTGATAAGCGCAAGTCTCTTTGTCTCGTCGATTGCTTCGGCAAGCAATTTTCGATAGCGATCAACGTCAAATCCCAGATCCGGTCTAATGTGCTCCCTCATTTCCCCTTCTTCTTCGGTGTCCCGGCAGCCTCTCGCGCCAAACGCTCGGCCTTGAGCCGCTCCCGGTTTGCAGAAAAAGCCTTTTGCGCGATCTCGTTCTCACTCAGTGCCTTTTTTGCATCGACTTGGCGAAAAGCCTTACGCGCTTGGCGCTCCGCCTTGGTGATCGGCTTCGTTGGTTCAAACTCGCCCGGCGTCTTTGTCATTTCTTCGCCTTCAGCCCGATCTCGACCAGTCGGCGGGACCTCAGTAATATTGCTGCTGCAAAACCATCCAAATGACGAAGATCAGAGCGGCGATGATACAGACTTGAACCCTTAAATCTCCCGCCCATTTCCAGCCCTTCACTTCGCCTTTGCCTTTTTGGCCGGCTTTTCGCCGCGGTCTTTCGACAAGATGTGCAGGATCGTCTCCATCATGGCCCGAATTGCCTCAGGACGAGTCAGGGATACGTCCTGTTTATCAATCCATGCATCTAGCGCCTTTAGCTGAGAGGGCTGTAGGCGAACTCCTACGAGCGTCCCTTTAACGGCTGACCGCTTCCACCGCGGAGTTGTGTTATCACTAGTTGATTTGATCATACTGTTGTGATAGCACAAGAACAAGCCGAGGGGAAGTTGTAGCTTCCGCCCCGGCTCTAACCCGAGCCACGTGAAAGGTATAAATCCATGACCAAGGCTGACAGCGTGCATAGCACGCCACGACGAACTGCGTCCAAAATCCAACCGAAGCCGATGAGCGTAGAGGAAACTCCCCTCGATCTCTCTTACCGTCGCTTGGAGGACAGGGTTTGCGATCTCGACAGGCTGTGTGAGATCACGCTCAATATTGTCCGCGAGTGGCACGAGAATCCAAGCAATGCCCGAGCGGGCGACCACGCTGTGACGATCGTTGAAATCACACAAGACCGGATGCGGGAATTAAAAACCACCTATTACGATTGGTACCATACACCGCTGAAAGACGAGGACGACTACGTTGCTATCCCCACCGTGTCGCGACGCGGAAAGGCGGTGGCGTGATGGCCAAGACAGCGAAAAAGAAAGGCCCTGCCCACCAAAAAACAAATGGTCGATATCGAGGCGAAACGGGCGAAGGCCTACTCCGACATGGAGGCGCACGTTTGCGATTTGGTCAACATGGGCACCATTGCCATGGATCAATTCGACAAAAACGAGGGCCTGTTCATATTTGCGGTGGGCAAGCTCGAAGACATGTTGAACGAATTCAAGGTGCGCTACTACGCCGAAGAATTCCCGAGATGAAGCGCCGGCGCCGATTCAGAAAGCGAAACCGGCAGCGGCTGGCCGCCCACGCAAGGCGGCTGAGTCGGTAACGACCAGGGGCGCGGGGCTTTAACGGTCCCGCGCTTTTGTTTGATGATAGGCTTGGCACATGGGGGTGAGTCGAGCTGCGACATGGCCAAACACGAGTCGGAAGTGAGACGAACTAAGGCCAAAAAATACGTCGCGTGGTGCAACAATGCGGTGCACGAAGCCCCATGGACAAATGGCGACAGAAGGACGGCTGGGGGCATCTATGTTGCCCTCGAACTGGCAGAGCTGGCCTATAGAGCCCACGGGCTTCGCTATGAGAGCGGCATTTCAAAAATGAGCGAGTTTCCGCCCGGTCGCTTCAGGTGGGTCTATAGCGAGGGCGGCGAAACCAACGATTGTGTATTGGTCCTCGACCTAGAAACCCAGCGCCTAGCTGTTTGGGCGCACTGGCTTGGCTGACGGAAACCAGCAGAAGCGCGGGGCTTCGGTCCAGCGCTGACGAGCCAGCCGGTTCCAATACTGACTAAGCCCGCTGAGTTGAGTCAGCGGGCTTTTCTTTTGCTTTCTTCGGGCGCGCCAGGCTGTTGACGGTGCCTTTCGGGCCGATGCTTTTGGGCGCGGCCGATGTAACCGGCGAGACAAATCTCGCGGCCCACCGCTGCTCGAACCTTCTTTGAAGGTGAAGAGGTATAGCGCTCATGGCCAAGCTCCCGACCGCCCCCGTCAAGGCTTCAATTCACAGGATCGCCTAAAGGTCCGCCAAAGCGGCGTGGGACCCGACGAAACGGCCCCAGCGCGGGGAAGAGCTGAGGCCGTCATTTCATCGGATGGACCGTGGGGGGACGGAGCACATCCGGTCGCGAGTCACCAAGCTGTGCCGCCCGCATTCGTTCCCAGCAGACTGTCCTAATTCCCCGTCGCAAGTTCCAAGCAAAACGGCCTCAGTAAGGGGCATCTGAGGCCGCTTGAGACCTCCGCCGGGCATTGGGCAAAATGTAGACCGGTCGGTGGCTTGGCTTTCGGAGATAGATCGCCGAATGCTGAGGGATCAAGAACCCCCAAGATGAATCGTTCCCTCCTAATTTGTACAGCGCCGAAATGTCCGGTGGATCACCCACTCGCGAGACCCATTGTTTCGGAGGGTCGCGTTTTCCAGCGATCACGCGGCCTGCACGGTCGCCGCCCATGCCACATACCCCAGAGTGGGCGCGGCCGTGCTTGGCGAGCCATGCGCTGGCGCCGATCGGCCGGCACATGACAGCGGGCGAATCCCGGACTCACCAGCTGGCTTCCTAGAGTCATGGGAAGCGGTTAGGACGGTAACTCGAGATTAACCCTCCGAGCCCACTATCGTCTTTGACCTTTGGCCGGTCATGAGTGTGGAAAAGAGCCGTCGCTGACCTCAACCCAGCGGCGGCTTTTTCCTAATTGCGTTGTCTGAGATTGCGCCGCGCCGACGAATAGCGGGGAACGTGCACTGCACAACCTTAAATTGGCCGGATTGTCCGCCAGAACTGTTGCTCTGGTGGGCGTGTTAGAATCATCGAAATTTCAAAATGCGGAGATGCGCGATGCGGGTCGCGATCGAAGTCAATTTTGCTCTCTGGATCATGGTCGGCTGCGGGGTTGCAGAGATCGCTCAGTTAGCGGGATATCTGAGCTAGGCCATCAGCCACTTCGCCACCCTGACGGTGATCCAACCGAACGCTGACAACCAGCCAACGGTCGTGACACCAATTGCGCTCAAATAGCAAAACTTGAAAAAACGCTGCGATGGTGTGCCGCTGCTGATCGCCGACTCGACAGGCCTAACTTCCGTGAGGCTGTTCATGGTCTCGCTCCTCCCGTCGAACTACGCAACTAAGAGGTTAACTGGCGCCGTGCCGAGTGAATGTGAGATGGCTCACAATCGGCTCATCCTTTCTTTACGCTGGCCGTCGCAATTCGCCGCGGAGCCAGCGTAGCGTTTCACGAGATTTCATGGGGTCAAATTCGACCGCGCCTTGATGGACGTGATCGCAAGCAGGACATTCGAATGTTCGGATGTCAAAGCCGGACGGGCCGGGTGTGACGCGTGCCAGCATGGTGCTTGTTTGGCACGCTGGGCGACGTGGTCGCGGGATTATCATGAATGCTCGCCTTTACTAAGGCGGGAGCGCAACACTCTCAGTCACCGTTAGAGGCCATTACACGGCGGTGATTGAGTGAGTAGATTCCCCTTATGTCCGCGAGTCCATTAAATTCGAATTGGGCCGGCCGGAAACGGGGCTAGCAACCAAGGAAGTGCCTTGACGTAATCAATGGCTGAACGTTCGACTTTCAGAGTTGCTCTCAATAACTGCCACGCTTCCTTCTCCGACCGACTGCCGCGCATATGCTGCATCATCGTCTCAATGGCGCGGTAGCAGTGGAATCCTGTGCCGGTTGCGAACCGCATTGCTTCACGAAAGTCCGCAAGGATCATTTTTACTGATGGATGAGACATGGCAGAAATCAAAATATCCGACGAGATTGCCGTGCCGTTCAAGAAACGAGACTTCCGCCGGGACAGCACGGGAATTTCGATCCCGAAGACGAGGCATTGTGAAGGGTCATCGACATTCGTTGCGGTGAGGAAGTCCAGATCAAAGCGAAGGCCGTACGCATAGCTTCCGAAATGCAGTTGACTGCAAATTATCCGATGCAAATGCTTTGCCTGAGTGAAGTCAACTGCAAATTGCTTGAGCCTACACTTGCTCGTTGCGCAGGTTGGCGGACGCCGCTGAAGCCAAGTTTGCAGTCAATTGCGGTCAAGGAAAACTCAAAACGTTGGGTCTTCATTTGAGGGGCATCACGCGAAAATTGCAGTTGACTGCAATCGGAGAAGAATCATCGCCAGTTTGCAGTCAACTGCAAATGGGGGAAGTTCCGTGTTGCCAAACCCGGCGGGGGAGATCGGCGGTAAAGCGAAAATTGCGGACGACTGCAATCGGGGGAAATTCACCGCCCGTGTGCAGTCAATTGCAAATGAGAGAGCACGAGCCGAGTATTTGGTCGTAGGCACCACGGAAAATGCAGTTGCAGGCAACTGCAAATCGGAGAAGTTCAGTATCGCCGGAGCGCGGCGGAAAAGATCGGTGGTACGCGCTAATCGCCGCGAACAAGACATCGGAGCCCGAAGCCGACTGAAATACGAAAAACCAGCGCAGGACAGGCGCTGACGTAATCGACCGTGTGAAGGTCACGCCGACATTGCGGACAGCTTCAGACGATTTGAAAATTTGATGTCGGATTGGATGAACCTCAGCCCGAGCCGCGCAAACGGAAGGCGAAAGGCCGGGACGGCTATAGCTTCGACCTCATCGTTCCTGTGCCCAGCAA
>Ga0207014_1174_pt1 | contig 12994 bp, 10 predicted proteins | sample Alteio_BWMinCont_56_FD_153495 | JGI IMG/M metagenome (GOLD analysis project Ga0207014, IMG submission 153495) | Enriched cells from forest soil in Barre Woods Harvard Forest LTER site, Petersham, Massachusetts, United States -... | ecosystem: Environmental > Terrestrial > Soil > Temperate forest >...
ATAGCCATAAACTGGCGAGAACTTCTTCGAAGCTGAGCGCAGTAGAAGTCGTGTAATAGAGAAGTATTTCTTGTCGATGCCTAAGGCTTCCGCGATGTCCCACCCGCTCTATTTGGCATAATGACGAACGCTGAAGGAAATCGGCAACCCTATGAGGAACATGTGCACCAACAGGCCTTGGATGAGTCCTGCGAGCTGGAACGGGCCCCGAAAGTGAAGCGCTGAAAGCGGCACGACAATCAGGTTCATAATCAGAAATACGGCGATGCCGTAGAACAATCCGCACACCAGCGCTTGCTCCTTGAGGAACGTAAGTTTCCGGCTCGCCGCGTAGTACACGGCCGCCGCGGAGGTCGCGATAAAAAACTGCAACGCAATCCCCAATACGTACGAGCCTAGACCGCCGTGCACAGCCGTCGGTCCAAGCAGTCCGGCGGCGATGACCCGCGGCACCCCCGCTCCATAGGTGATGAATGCAGAGCAGAGGTCCAGACTCCCTGCCGACAACCCGCCCACGAAAATCGCCAGCAAAGCATTTGGTTTTTGCAGGGACAACACAGAAGAAGCAGCGCTCATTCTCTCCTCCGCACTATCCAGGAAAACTAAATCGGTTCGCGGCCATTGCAATGGGCATCCCGACAAAAAGAACATGAATGATCAATTGGACGAAGATGACTTCGGAAGATGCCGGCCTCTCGGGTCTTCGAGAAAGTGGCACCACCGCCAAATTCATCATCAGAAAGACGATCACCCCATAGAGCGGTCCAGAAATCCAGTAGGCTCGCGCGAGAAAAGGAACTTGCAGGCAGGCCTCGACAAACACCGTCGCAGCGCTGAACGCAATCACGAAATGCAGCAGCACTCCGAATCCTCCGCTCACCCAACCTTCGCGGAACGCTCGCTCGCCCAACAATCCACTGGCAACCCCTTGCCAGACGTGCAGCGGCTTAATCCCTTTCAGACGAAACTGAACGCTCGCGGCGATGCCGTCAAGAACCGCGCACGCTACGCCGCCCCACACGATGGCCCTGAGTGCCCCAGCCATCCGTTGATTATCCGTGCACTAGGGAAGTCGCGTCGCTCAGAATCGGACTCTATCGAGCAGATTCGTATCACTCTCTTCACCATCCGGGCCAGTGCGGCGCTCACCGCGTCGTTGGGCTTACCTCTACGACGGCCTCGGCAGCGTGCGCGCCCTGACCGGTCCCACCGGCGCGGTCACCGATACCTATGACATCGACCACCCGGCAACATCACGCTGATTAGATTCGTTAAGTTTGGCTGAATATTATCTTCAATTCTTACAATTTGACACCCCGCAGCACGGTTTGTAGCCTCCGAGACTTGTGACCCCGTGGAGACTACCGTTTGAAAGGTTGACCGAGGCGGCGCACCAACCTCGTACATCACAGCCGCCTGCGTCATGCGATCCGTGGCCAGGGAGGGGATCTTTATGCACAAAAGTAAGGAAAGTCGGTGCAGGGCATGAGCATCGAGTCTCTCAAATCACGAGGCGGCGGACTCGTTTCGACAAATGGCGGGCCTCTCACGGAAGAGCAAATTCCTTTGGCTGTCGAGGATGTACTCACGACCACACACTTCGTCGATATTCACACGCATTTGTATCCCCCGGCATTCGGCAAGCTTGGATTGTGGGGCATCGACGAACTCCTGACCTATCATTATCTGGAAGCAGAATTCTTCCGATCTTCTGATGCCGTCCCGGAGCAATACTGGTTGCTTTCCAAGCGCGAGCAAGCGGATGCCATCTGGCGGACTCTGTTCGTAGAAAATACTCCTATCTCAGAGGCCACGCGCGGGGTCATTGCTGTGCTGCAGGCTTTCCAGTTGCCTACAGATCGAGCGGGCTTGGCCGAAGCAAGAGCCTTCTTCAAGGCGCAAACCATCGAGCGGCACATTGAGCGGGTGCTGCAGATGGCGGGTGTCTGCGAAGTAGTCATGACCAACGATCCGCTCGATCCCGAGGAAAGCGCGGTGTGGATGAAGGAAATGGTGAATCACCGTCAATTTCGCGCTGTGCTGCGCTTGGATCGAATTCTATGCGCCTGGTCCGCGCACTGGCAGGTGTTAGCCGATCAAGGCTACAAGGTTGACGAGCTGGCCTCGGGGAAGTCTCGGACGGAAGTGCGGCGCTTCTTGATGGACTGGTACGCGCGCATGCAGCCCGTCTACATGGCCGTCTCGCTGCCAGACACTTTCGAATATCCTCAAGAGACAGTTGGCAATCGATTGCTAAGGGATGCGGTGCTTCCTGCTTGCCGCGAATTACGAATTCCGGTCTCGCTCATGATAGGAGTTCGTAAGCAGGTTAGGCCGGCATTGCGTTTGGCGGGCGACGCCGTGGGCCGATCGAACATGCTGGCTCTTGAAAACTTATGCCGCGAATTTCCGGACAACCGCTTTCTGGTGAGTGTGCTCAGCCGCGAGAACCAGCACGAACTGTGCGTTTACGCCCGCAAGTTCAGCAATTTGATGCCGTTCGGCTGCTGGTGGTTCATGAACAATCCTTCGATTGTGGAGGAGATTACTCGCGAGCGCATCGAGATGTTGGGCACGAGTTTTATTCCCCAACACTCCGATGCCCGCGTGCTCGAGCAAGTGATCTACAAATGGAACAACACGCGGAGAACGTTAACGCGTATCCTCCCCGATACCTATCGTCTCCTGTCGCAAGACGGTCGTGCTGTGACACGCGACGACATTCAGCGTGATATTACCCGTCTTTTTCGATCGAACGCCGAAGCTTGGACGGGTCGGCACTCGCCCGCTTCGGATGCGCCGACCGAAACCTAGCACTTGTGGCAATAGGTGGTGCGTCAGTCCTGATGGTAGAATTTCCATTCGCCGGAGCGCTTACAATTTCAATGAAGGAAGCGGAGAGCCTACTCAGGCAGTGTCGATTTAGGAGGCCACCATCATCTTGAAAGAGGGCAATGGCATGTCCAAAGCTTCGCTCGCAATCTGCCTGGCAATGTCTCTTTTTCTGATTGCTGCATCCCCGGCTCAGAACCCGAGCTTCCATAACGCGCCGCTATCCTCCAAACAACAGAAAAATTCTTACGAGGGCCAGCACCCCGCTTCTGCCAAAGCTGACTATGTTGTCCGCTGCGCGGCTTGTCATGGACAAAACGGAGAGGGTACTGGAAACATTCCCCCGTTGGCCACCGGCAAAGCCCAGGGCGCCAGCGACGGCGAACTCTTCTGGTACATCACCAAGGGCGATGTGAACAACGGCATGCCGTCCTGGGAGAGTCTGTCGGAAGAGCAGAGATGGCAGATCGTCAACTACCTCCGGGTTCTTGGCAGCCTCAAACCGGGCTCTCCTCGCGTTCCACTTTCCGCCGACGAAGCCGTAGCGACGGCCACCAACGCCCCGCCTCCCAAAGCGCCATTCACCGACTACCGTTTCGAGAAGCCTGGCACGATTCGCAAGATCACGCTGAAAGATCTGCCCGATCCCCTCGCCACAGCGTCGTCCGGCAATGGTCCGCGACTCGTGCCACGTCCCGACGCGGCCTGGCCGCAAGTTCTGCCTGGATTCAAAGTCGAGCTGTATGCATCCGGGCTCGACGAACCGCGCCTGATTCGCACGGCACCCAACGGCGATTTTTTCGTTGCCGAGAGCCACACTGGCAACATACTGGTCTTCCGCGGAATAACTCCCGACGGCAAGGCCGCGCAGTCAGAGACCTTTGCCACCGGGCTCAACCGCCCCTTTGGCGTCAACTTTTATCCTCCGGGGCCGGATCCGCAATGGATTTACGTTGGCAATACGGACTCGGTTGTTCGCTTCCCTTATAAGAACGGCGATGTAAAAGCTCGCGGACCGGCAGAGCACATTGCCGACGTGCCCTGGGGCGACGGCCACTGGACGCGCGACATTCAGTTCTCGCCCGATGGCAAGAAAATGTTCGTCTCCGTGGGTTCGGCCTCCAATATCGACGACCCCGACAGCACTCCGCGAGAAAAAAATCGCGCCGATGTTCTCGAGTTCAATCCGGACGGCTCGGCGATGCAGGTCTACGCCTACGGCATCCGCAATTGCGTCGGGATGGCTGTCAATTCGAAGACCGGCGAGTTGTGGTGCTCGGTGAACGAACGCGACGCGCTAGGCGACAATCTGGTTCCCGACTACATCACTCACGTCGAGGAGGGCGGTTTCTACGGGTGGCCCTGGTGGTACATGGGCGGCCATCAGGACCCGCGCCACGAGGGAAAGCATCCCGAGCTGAAAGACAAAGTCATTACGCCGGATGTAATCCTCCATCCGCACAATGCGTCGCTGGAACTGACTTTCTATAACAGCAAACAATTCCCAGCGGAATACCAAGGTGACATCTTCGCTGCCGAGCATGGCTCATGGAATCGCTCGGTCCGCGTGGGCTATGAGGTCATTCGCGTGCCCCTGCATCAGACTGGTCACGCCACTGGCGAATACGAAGATTTCATGACCGGCTTCGTCGTGGACAATGGCCACGTTTGGGGACGCCCGGTGGGTATCACGGTCGCCCAAGATGGCTCGCTGCTGGTCACCGATGACGGCTCGAAATCCATCTGGCGCATCAGCTACACAGGAAAGTGACCCCCGCGCGGTCGCGCGCATGGGTTAAGCGCGGCGAATCCCCTGTAGGGGCGCAGCATGCTGCGCCCCAGCACTCCACACTGCAATCGTCAGTACCAGGTCGCGCCAGTCAGTACCCCAGTTTCTTATCCACAACATTGAGCAACGCCTCGCCCTTCCGGAATCGTTCATACTGCTCAATGAAGAACTGCATGGCATTATCCAGCCAATCAGGCGTGTGGTCCGCGCAATGCGGAGAAAGCAAAACATTCTCCAGCTTGTAAAACGGATGACCCGCAGGCAACGGCTCTTGATCGAAGACGTCGAGCGCGGCGCCTCTGATCCGCCCGCTCGAAAGCGCGGCAACCATGGCCTCCTCGTTGATCACCGGCCCGCGTCCGACATTGATCACCACCACCGTCGGCTGCATCGCGGCAAACTCCGCCTCGCCAATCATTCCGCGCGTCTCCGAAGTCAATGGCGCAGCGACAACCACATAGTCGCACCGCGCCATCATCTCCAGCCGGCGCTCCGGCGGATAGGTCTGGGCAATCAGCGGGTCCGGGGTCTCGGAACGTGAAGCATGACGCCTCACGGCGAGCACGGTCATTCCAAGCGCACGCACTCTCTCGGCGATAGCGTGCCCGATGTCCCCATATCCCAGAATTCCGACGGTGTGCCCCGATGCCCAGGAAACGTCGAAGGGCTCCCACACGCCAGCCATCTGATTGCGGATCATGCGCCGGAAATCCTTTGCGAAACACAAAATCGCGCCGAGCGCAAACTCACCCAAAGATGCGCTAAACACTCCCGCTCCATTGGTGAGTGGCACGGAGCTTTCTTTCAGCTCCGGGAAAAGTGTCCTCTCCAGTCCCACCGATCGCGAATGCACCCAAAGCAAGTTCGGACACATTCGAAACACCTTCTCAAACAATGCAATTGCGCCCGACCAGTTGCAGAGCACGCTGGCGTCGCCGGCTGTGCCCTCAAAGGCTTCGGCCGAACTTCCAGCGATAATGTTCACGTCCGGGAGTTGCTTCCTTAGCTTCAGAAGCTGCGCCTCAGCCGGTTCAGCCGGGCCAACAAGGACAAAAATCGTGTCGGTTCTCATGGAAGTCCCACGGACAGCGCAAGAGATTACACCAGAATCGCACCAAACCGTAGCCTATGACCGCAGTTCACAAGAAAATCAAATCCGTTATTTAAAGCGTGGAGTTTGACACCGCAAATGGAGTCCTCCTAAACTACACCGCTTCCGAAAAGCGATTTGCAGTTGACCGAGCAATTGCAAAGTTCTACGGTTGTCTCTATCGAATCCCAAATGGTTGGAAGGAACTCTGTGCCTCCAAAAGATTCTAAGTCACTGAGAAGCTATCGCTGGTACGGCCCCGACGATCTGCGTTCCTTCGGGCATCGTTCGCGAGCCGCTTCTATGGGCTGTACGCAAGCGGATTACGCAGGCAAGCCGGTCATCGCGATTATCAACACTTGGGGCGACATCAATCCGTGCCACAGCCATCTTCGCGAGCGCGCGAAAGACGTCAAAGCGGGGGTGTGGCAAGCCGGCGGTTTCCCCGTCGAAATGCCAGCGTTCACCCTCGGCGAAACCTTTCAGAAGCCCACCACAATGATGTATCGCAACCTCCTGGCTATGGAAACCGAGGAGCTGTTGCGTTCCTACCCCGCCGATGGCTGCGTGCTGATGGGCGGTTGCGACAAAACGACTCCGGCGCTTTTGATGGGCGCCATCAGCATGAATCTCCCCGCGATCTATGTTCCAGCAGGTCCCATGCTGCGTGGCAATTGGCGCGGCCAAGTCTTGGGCAGCGGCTCTGATGTCTCGAAATACTGGGCAGAGCGCCGCGCCGGCACGATCGATCTCCAAGCCTGGACGGAGATCGAAAACGGCATTGCGCGCTCCGCTGGAACTTGCATGACTATGGGCACGGCGTCCACCATGACGAGCCTCGCCGAGGTATTGGGCTTCACTCTTCCGGGCGCAACCTCGATCCCCGCGGTTGATGCCAATCACCCCAAGATGGCCAACCGTTCCGGCCGTCGCATCGTAGAGATGGTCTGGGAAGACTTGAAGCCGCGGGACATCTTGCGCGAAGCTTCTTTCAACAACGCGATTGCGGCCGTCTTTGCCCTCGGCGGCTCGACGAACGCCGTCATTCACCTGCTCGCGATGGCCGGAAGAGCGGGAATAAAGCTTGCGCTCGACCGCTTCGACCAGTTTTCCAAGAAAACGCCCATGCTGGCGAATATTCGTCCCAGTGGCAAATACCTGATGGAAGATTTCTATTACGCCGGCGGATTGCCGGCGTTACTGCGAGTGCTGGCTCCTCACCTGGATTTAAGTTGCAGGACCATCACGGGAAGAATCCTAGGGGAGAACATTTCCGGCGCTGAAATCTACAATACCGACGTCATCCGCACGCTGGACAACCCCGTTCTGGCCTCAGGCGGCTTGGCTATTCTCTACGGAAATCTCGCTCCAGACGGAGCGGTCATCAAGGCTTCCGCCGCCGAACCAAGACTCCTGAAGCATATTGGTCGCGCCATGGTGTTCGACAGCTTCGACGAAATGAATGCCCGTATCGATGATCCGGCCCTCGATGTAGATGAGAACACCGTGCTCGTGCTTCGAAACGCCGGCCCCAAAGGCGCCCCGGGAATGCCCGAGTGGGGAAATCTCCAGCTTCCGCAAAAGCTTTTAAAGGCCGGCGTCCGCGATATGCTGCGCATTTCCGACGCCCGAATGAGCGGCACCAGCTACGGCGCCTGCGTTCTCCACGTCTCCCCCGAATCCTTTATCGGCGGCCCGCTCGCGCTGCTGAAAGAAGGAGACATCATCGAACTCGACGTCCCCGCGCGCCAATTGAACATGCGTGTGAACGAAGACGAGCTAGCACGTCGCCGCGCGGCATGGCGACCCAAAGAAGGAATTTATCCGCGTGGCTACGGCAGGCTGTTCATCGAACACATCAAACAGGCTCACGAAGGTTGCGACTTCGATTTCCTGGAAGGCACCGCCCCCATCCCCGAGCCCGAGATCCACTGAGCGCGCAAGCCACAACTTTCGGCGAGACGGAACGAAAAGAATCCTCGATTAATTTGCGGGAAGTTCATTCCGCTGCGGTAATGCGCGCTTTCCTACACCGACGGCCAGCATCAGAATCCCGGAAAGGCAAAGACTCCCCACCAAGTACAACAGCCCAGCCGTGAAAGACCGCGTCCGCGTAACCAGATAACCCATCATCAGCGGACCGACAAATCCTCCCAGGTTTCCCAGCGAATTAATCAATCCAATGGACGCGGCTGCGGCCGATTCACCCAAAAAAGCCGTTGGAACCGCCCAAAAACATGGGTGGTACGCGAAATAGCAAGCTCCCACAAGAGTGAACAGGGTGACCGCGAGCGTGATGTTCGAGCCAAAAATGACTGCCAGAAATAAGATCAATCCGCAAAGAAGCATCGGAATCGCCGCATGCCAGCGTCGCTCGCAAGTTCGGTCAGAATGCCACCCATTCAGTTGCTGCATCAAAAATCCTGCAAGGTATGGCAGCGCAGCAAACAAGGTCACCCGGATGTCACTTTGCCCAGAAAGGCGCTTCAAAATGCTCGGCAGCCAAAACGAGATCCCGTAACCTCCGGTGGTCGCGCAGAAATAGCTCAACGTCAGCAGAATGACATTGCGCTCGGAGAATGCTTGCCAAATGGTGTAAGAACGAACTTTCTTCTTCGCAAGTTTCTCTTGCTCCAACTGCCCGTTAATCCAATCGCGCTCATCCGGCCGAAGCCATTTCGCGACTCGCGGCCAATCCGTCAAATAAAGAATCGTAATCACGCCGAACACCACTGCGGGAATTCCTTCCAATATGAACAACCATCGCCAGCCTCTCAGGCCGAGCCAAGTAATGCCCAACAGCAACCCGGATAGTGGCGACCCAATGACATAAGAGAGCGGGTTAGCGGCATAAAAGACAGCTATGGCTTTGCCCCGATCCTGATATCGGAACCAGTGCGATAGGTAGACAATGACGGCAGGGAAGAACCCGGCTTCCGCAGCGCCCACAAGAAAGCGCACTAAGTAAAATTCCCGCGCGGTGTGGATAAACGCCATCAGCGCAGTTATGATTCCCCAGGAAATCATGATGCGGGCAATCCAGCGGCGCGCGCTCCAACGTTCGGCAATCAACGCGCCGGGAATTTCCAGCACCAGGTAACCGATGAAAAATATCCCGGCTCCCAGACCAACCACTTTGTCGTTGAAGCCCAGGTCGCCCGGCATTTGGAGCGCCGCGGCGCCCACATTCATCCGGTCCAGGAATGCGATGACATAGAGCAGGAAGAGAAAGGGAAGGAGTCGCCACGCAATTCGTCTTCGTGCGCGCTGTGCGACCGCGGGATCAGGCGGTGTGGCGGACATGTTCCCTCGATTCGCGAACTATCAAAGAGCGGCAAAGGTATCCTGCGCCATTTGCGTTTTACGCGGCGCAAAATGTGCGCCGCGTAGTATACACAAAAAAGAGACGAATCTTTTTTCCATCAAAGGTCCGTCCTAGGAGTAAGCATGCGAGAATACACAATTGCAGCCATCCCCGCGGATGGCATCGGCCCCGAAGTTATCGCTGCGGGTCTCGAAGTTTTGCAGGTGCTCACAAGAAAGGTTGGCGGTTTTCAACTCAAGGTAGAGACCTTTCCCTGGGGCTCGCACTACTACAAAAAACACGGCGTGATGATGCCCCAGAACGGCCTCGAACTTCTGCGGCCGTTCAGCGCGATTTATTTTGGCGCCGTCGGCGCTCCCGATGTTCCCGACCACATAACCCTCTGGGGTTTGCGACTGGCGATTTGCCAGGGCTTCGACCAATACGTCAATCTTCGCCCCACGCGCATTCTGCGAGGCCTGTCATCGCCTCTGCGCGACTGCAAGGCGGGCGACCTCGATTGGGTCATCGTCCGCGAGAATACCGAAGGCGAGTACGCCGGCCAAGGCGGCCGCGCTCATCGCGGGTTCCCTGAAGAAGTCGCCACAGAAACTTCCATCTTCACGCGCGGCGGCGTGTCACGCATCATGCGCTTCGCTTTCAAACTTGCGCAAGAACGCCCACGAAAGCTGCTCACGGTGGTCACCAAGTCCAACGCGCAGCGTCACGGCATGGTCCTGTGGGACGAGATCGCAGCCGAAGTGGCAAGGGGTTTTCCGGCCGTCGCCTGGGACAAAATGCTCGTCGACGCCATGACCACGCGCATGGTCGCTAAGCCCGCAACCTTGGACACCATCGTGGCCACAAATCTCCACGCCGACATCCTCTCGGACCTCGCCGCCGCTCTCGCCGGCAGCTTGGGAATCGCGCCGACCGCCAACCTCGATCCAGAGCGCCGCTTCCCATCCATGTTCGAACCCATTCACGGCGCAGCGTTCGACATTACCGGCAAAGGCGTCGCCAATCCGGTCGGCGCGTTGTGGACCGCCGCGTTGATGCTGGATCATCTCGGGGAAAAAGATGCGGCGCTGAAATTAGTCGAAGCCGTGGAATGCGTCACTGCTTCCGGACTTCATACTCCCGATCTTGGCGGCAAGGCCACAACGCGAGAAGTAAGTTCTGCCGTTTGTGACGCCATTCAAAGTTCGAGCGTTTAGTCCGCATGTTTATATCGGCAAACGATCCGGCCAGACAGCACCTCGAAGCGGCGCGGCCTCACGCCCAGAAAGAAACTCCGCGCCGTGATTGCATCCGGACCCTCGAAGACGCCAGGGATGGCCCGAAGGACGCTTCCGCGTGTGACGCGCGCGGCCATCCTCGGAATTTGGTGAACCACCGCAAACTCCCGGCCAGCCTTGCCTCGAAATTGTACCTACAAACGGTACCAGCGCCCGGCAATTTAGCCTGGCTAAACCACTCCTTTAAATTTTCAAGATTGACATCTCCGTCCACCCCTCCTAATGTCCGCTCATTAGTTCTATTCAAGCAGTTGATAGCGATTATTCAGAAGACTGATGTTTCGAAGTGCGTGCTGCTTGGCCTCTGGTTTTTGGTGGAAGGCGTCGCCGTGTGCTCGAGGCGCACGGCTCGCCGCAGCTGGCGGTCACGCTCGCGGCGCTGGTCTCGAACGGCCCGCGAAAGGGGATGGCATCCATGAAGAGGAATGTGCTTATCGCTTTCGTCGCGCTTCTATTCGCTCCGCTTTCTTCGCACGCCCAAGGCCTGGGAAGTATCCTTGGCCGGGTTACCGATCCTGCGGGAGCGGGCGTCGCCGCGGCCCAGGTTACCGCAACGCAGGAAGGCACCGGATTTTCTCGCGCAGCCTCGACCGACACCGACGGTTTCTATGTGCTTCCCTCTCTTCAACCGGCAACCTACAGCCTGACCGTCGAAGCGAAAGGCTTCAATACCTCGAAGGAACACGGGATTACTTTGCTCGCCGATCAATCTCTCACCGTCAACTTGGATCTTAAGCTAGGCTCGGTAACCGAAATCGTTACGGTAACCACCAATGCGGTGCAGGTGGACACGGCGACGTCCTCGCTGAAGCAAGTCATCGAGCAGCAACGCATTTCCGAACTGCCGTTAAACGGGCGCAATGCTGCCCAGCTCACTCTCTTAGTCGCCGGCGCCGTCAACTCCCCCAACGGCGGCGCCGATCAGGGCGCCACGAAGACCTTTCCCGGCGCCGTCACCTATTCGACGAACGGCACGCGTCAGGACAGCATCAGCTACCAGCTCGATGGCGGCAACTACGTCGACGAATACACCAACGTCAATCAGCCTTTTCCATTCCCCGACGCGCTGCTGGAGTTCAGCGTGCAAACGAGCAATTACAGCGCCGAGTATGGCGAGAATGCCGGTGGCGTGGTGAACGTCATCACAAAGTCCGGCACCAATAGTTTCCATGGCGATGCCTTCGAGTTTGTGCGCAATCCGGTCTTCAACGCTCAGAACTTCTTTGCCACGCCTACCACACCGGATCGTATTAAGCGCAATCAGTATGGCGGCACCATCGGTGGCCCGATTATTCACGACAAGACCTTTTTCTTTGTCGGTTATCAACGCACGGCATTTCGCAATCTCATTCTCGGGAGTTCACATGTCGTTGGTCAGACGGACATCACGAACTTTTTGGCGAAAGGCGGCCCGGGTGGCACCCCGGGAACCATCGATCCGGGCGTGGCCAAGATGCTGGGGATCGACCCCACTACGGGAGCCTACCTGGGTTCTGCGGCAAAATTCAGCTTGGCCGGCGCCATCCCAGCCGGTTCCAACCCCACCGTGGCTTTTTCAAAACCCGATATCGAGAATTTTGATTCGGGGATGGGCAAGATTGACCATTCCTTCGGAAAGAAAGACAAGATCTCCGGCCGCTATGAGTTTGATCGCTTCACCAAGGCCCCCGTATTCAATGCTCTCGAACTCGTGGCCTACACCGACGCCACTTTTTCGATCGTGGCCCAGAATGCTCTGATCCACGAAACTCACATTTTCTCGCCCACTCTCATCAATGACTTCCGCGCGAGCTATTCCCGCGAAGTCTCCACCAGGGGACCGGCTCCTAACGCTGCGAACTTGACGACCTTTGAGACCGCCACGCTACCATTCGAGCCGACTCCGAGCGCCATTCAGGGCATCGGCGTTCAAAACGGCTTCAGCTTCGGCGATAATCCCACCGGCGTTTTCACCAGAAATAACTTCACCTATTCCGACGATGTGAGCTGGGAGAAAGGCAAACACGACATTCACTTCGGCGGCATGATGGAGTGGAGCCAGGTGGACCTTAACAACCAGTTCAATCAACCGGGCATTGTCAATTTCTGCACCCAGGATACCTACCTCGGCCAGGGCCCTAGCCTTCCCGCCTACCAGAATTTTCTCGTTGGAGCGATGTGTGACGGCGGCCCTGCTGGCAACGGTTACGCCTTTCAGCAGGGCGCCGGTGAGTTTAAGGCCAACCGCGATAAATTTCCTGCCTTGTATCTCCAAGACAACTATCGCGTGACCGGACGCCTGACGCTGAATCTTGGCGTGCGCTATGAGCCAGCTTTTCCGTGGAGCGATAACGGCGATCGCTGGGCCCAGGTGAATCTGGCGGCCATGGCGGCAAATACCAGGTCCAAGGTGTATCCCAACGCGCCGCCGGGCATCTTTTTCTCCAGCCAAAATGGCATCAGCGACCCTCAGATGCCCAAGAATGCTTTGAATCCCAGCCTGAACCACTTTGCTCCGCGCGTTGGCTTTGCCTATGACGTCTTCGGCGACGGCAAAACCAGTCTGCGGGGCGGGGGCGGCATCTTCTACGATTCTCGTGCTGAGGGCATGCTGAGCAATCGTTTCGTGGATGAATGGCCTTTCAGCCCGCAGTTCATCCTCTCCACCGCCGGCAACAGCTCCCCCACTGCAGGCTCGACGG
>Ga0207014_1175_pt1 | contig 12980 bp, 12 predicted proteins | sample Alteio_BWMinCont_56_FD_153495 | JGI IMG/M metagenome (GOLD analysis project Ga0207014, IMG submission 153495) | Enriched cells from forest soil in Barre Woods Harvard Forest LTER site, Petersham, Massachusetts, United States -... | ecosystem: Environmental > Terrestrial > Soil > Temperate forest >...
CCTGAATAAGGCACCCATTTTAGATAATCTGCAGCCAAATATTGGCCAAAAATAATAAAGAATAACAAGGAAATCGACATTAAAATTAAACAAGATAAATTACCCAGCTTGTCGATAGATGTATTTTGATAAAGCACTAAAAGCCAGGCCACTAGAAAATTTAGGCCAATACTCAATATAAAAGCGGGAAGTGCCAAAACCAGACTGGGTCCCGCCCTTTCTTTAATAGCAGCACCAATATCTCGACCGGTATCGGCAAGACCAAATTCAAAGACAAACAATTTTAAAGATTTTTGAAAAAATAAGGTCTGTGTCAGCATGCTTAAGCCTTGTTTATCACTATTGATAAAAAGGGGCAGATCATAGCCATGGGCTTTTTTCCAATCTTGTTTGGCAATATTGGTCACATATTTGCCCCCTAAATGGATTTCCGCCACTTGATCGGGGCTATTAATGCCAAAAAACAAGGCAAAAGTAAGCAGATTAACACCTATTAATAAAGGGATGGATGAGGCAATACGTTTTAAAAAATAGCCTATCAAACCAAGCCTCCTTACCTTTACCGACGGGACATTTTCTTTTGGTAGCTATAACGTAAAATACCCATGCCGAAGGCTAGCAATCCTACTAAGGCGCCCAAAGGCCAAAGTAAAGGATGATTCCAAGCTTGCCTTTTTTGCAGGCGCAAAGAGCCATCTACTTTGAGGTATTGCATGGTGTCATGGATCACCCCCCCGGTTTTAATCGGCGATAGCCATTCATGGTATAAAGCATAGCTCGCTGGATGAAAAGCGCCCACTAAGACGACCTCATCCTGCAAGATCTTATTCATTTTATTGATAATATTTAAGCGTGCTTCTGTATCCGGCATTGAACGCATTTCTTCGAATAAGGCATCGTAGGTCGGGCTTTCATAATTACTAAAATTTTCGCCTCCTGTTTTTACTTTCGATTCATGACTTAAAAACAAAAACAAAAAGTTTTCCGGATCTGGGTAATCCGCTTTCCAGCCCGCCATAAACATCTGAGCTTGGCCTTGTTTGATTTTATCTTGATAGCGATTGACATCTGTCCCTCTTATTTTTAGCTGTATACCCAATTTTTTAAATTGCTTAATCAACCACGCTTCTTCCGAATTTTGATCGGGATTACTGGAACGAACCGTATCCCAATACAATATAAGAGGTCTAGCCGTTTTAGGATCGATGCCCTGATCATAACCCGCTTCTTTGAGTAACTGTTTGGCTTTATCTAAGGGATAGCGCACAAGGCCGTCCTTGCCCTTATAGTAAGTAGAGGCATTCATACTCGATGGCAAAAAGCCAAAGATATCGGGAGGCAAAATAGTATGGGCAATTTTGCCTCTATTATTGAAAAAAAGTTCTAAAAATTCTTCTCCATTAAAAGCGATGGCTATGGCTTGACGTAGTTTCCGTGCACGCGGTGATTGGCCGCCTACGGTTTCATCCAGCATATTAAAAGACCAACAATAAAAGCTTGAGGTATAAGAAGTTTGTAAACGTATGCCTTTTTCTTTGAGTGCATCGGTTAACAAAGGACCCAAACGTGTTGGCAGAACAGCTTGGTTAAACATTTCACTGCCAATAGAGGCCAAATCGTAATAACCTTGCAAAAATTTTTTCCAGGTGGGTATATATTCTTTTTCTAGCACAAAAATAATTTTTTCAATCATGGGCAGTCTAGAACCGGCCAGAGTTAATAAACCGGATCCAGAGTCTCCTTCTGATCCCTCATTGGGGTAATAGACTTCGCGGTAATTGGGGTTTTTCACCAGAGTCATACGCCGTTCAGGATTGTTTTCCATCAGCATATAAGGGCCGGTACCAATAGGATACCAATCTAAAGTGATATTATGTTGTCTGAGATCTTCATCGTTATAAAATAAATCGGCTTCCCAAGGGATAGGCGAAAAGGTCGTCATAGCCAACCAATATTCAAATTGCCGATATTTCCCTTTTAAAGTAATTTGATAGCGATAGTCGTCAATCACTTTAGCGCCAGCCAAATTATAGTCAACGAGCTTTTGCAGGTTAATCTCTTCTTTAGCCCAGACATCATGGAGTTCTTGTAAGCCCAGGATATAACGGCTCATTAAACTATAAAAAGGCGAATTTAAATTGGGGTTAGCCAAACGTTTAATGGCATAAACCATGTCAGCGGCCTTAAGTTCTCGACTCGCAACAGCAGGGAAATCAATTAACTTTCTGAAATCATGTTTATTGAAGTGTTGGTTTAAAGATGGGGAAAATGCAGGATGAGGTTGATAGCGAATATTTTTTTTCAATTCTAACTGATAGACGGAGCTTGCAATTAATGAAGTCTTAGCATCATTGCTTAAAAGGCGGCCTTCTGCGTCATAATAAAAGACTTTAGGCAGTGATATTAATAAACTGGGCTCTAAAGCATAGGGTCTTTTTAAATAATGGTAGTGCAAAGGCGCTTCATAAATCTGAGCAAGAATGAGTGCCTCACTTTCTTCATATGAAAGAGCGGGATCTAAATGTTTAGGCCGAATATTAAAAACTCGGTAAAGACTATTAAGGGGATCTATTTTCTCGCCATAGGGATCATTCCAGGGCGTAGAATCGCAGGCCATCTGTAACAAGCTTAAAAGCATGATTAGGGTTATTTTATGAGTTAACTTGACCACTTTTTTTTCAAGCCTTTGTTCTTACACTCTTAACAGTGTAGACAAGGCTTGATCAGCCATCTTCAGTCTAGTTAATTGACTCTAGATTTGATATAATCCCAGCCTTAAACCAAAAGTCTTAGGAAAACACATGCCTACCCCAGCTTTAAAGCCACTAGCACAAAATACCCAGGCAGATATTGAAACGATGCCCAAAACTGAGTTAAGCCTAAAACCCCTTGAAACTATTAAAAAGAGTCCATTAAAGCGGATCCAGGCTGAAACTTTTTTTAAATATGATCCGGCGGCCAAAAAAGATCTCCCCTATATTAAAATTACTGGCATAAATGGCAAAAAGCTGGTTGAACCCATAGTACTAGCGCCCTTGGTAGCTGTAAAAATGACCTTTTCAGTCGATATACACCCAAGCTGTATTCTGACTACTGCAGCCGATGATGTGAGCCAAGTCTTAGTTGCGAATCAGCGAACCCATGACTTTAAAAAAGTTTTTCAACATAAGCTGACTATGCGGACTTATAGTTCTGCTGCAAGTTGGAGCGATATGGATTATGAAAATAATGCGCATGGCTTTATCCAACGTTCCGATTGGCGGATGCGAAATAATACTTGGCTGGGAACATGGCTTGCCTATCGTGGAGATCTCATTGGGGGTTTCTTTACTTTAGGCTTGGGTTATACGCTGACAAGCCTGCAAATAGGTTATGCCGTGCATCAGAAAGCACAAAGGGGTGCCTTAGGAAGCCTGATGACTGGGGCTATTTTACAAGAATACCTTCCTTTTGCAGATGCTCAGGGTTTGAAATCTCAAGGTAAAGCCATTCAAGAAATTGAAGCCACCGTATTAAAAATTAACGAAGCGTCCATTAAAATTTTAGAACATGCAGGCTGGATGAAATGTGTCGGTGATGATCCAGCTTTTAAAGGTGAAGCTATCAATAACCCGCGTTATTTATATCAGGTTGCCCTACAAGAAATAAAAAGTTACAAAGAGCTGATCGATAAAAATAAGTCTAAGCCTGCTGAAATCACCAAAACTCCTGCTCAGTTAATACGCGCCAAACTATAACCCCTGTCAACCCTGAGGAATGTAAACAAACATTCTTCAGGTTTTTCCAGCTGTTTAACCTAAGATTGTTTTTTAAGCTTGAGGCTTCTACAATCCTTAAGTCACAATTTCCTTTAACCCTATTAATGGAATGGCTCATGTCAGCACGCTGGTCTTCTCGCTTTGCCTTTATTATGGCCACCACGGGTGCGGCTGTAGGCATAGGCAATATCTGGAAATTCCCTTATATGGCTGGGGACAATGGCGGCAGTGCCTTTGTCCTGGTTTACCTGATTGCCGTGGCTTTAGTCGGTCTACCAGCCATGTTGGGTGAAATTGCTCTAGGACGCTTGGGCCGAGCCAATCCCATCGATACCTTGTCCCAGCTGGCCTTAAAATATCGAGCTAGCCCTAAGTGGGAGCTGGTATCTTGGCTGGGCGCCTTAGCTTTGCTGCTGATCTTAGCTTTTTACAGCGTGGTTGCCGGCTGGTCTTTAGGCTATCTCTTTAAAGCCCTGATAGGAGAACTGAACCATGTCAACCCTGAGGCCTCTACCAAACTCTGGCACTATTTCTTAAGCCAAGCTCCCGAGCTATTGCTTTGGCATACTGTGTTTATGTTCTTAACACTCTGGGTGGTGAAACTGGGGATCCATAAAGGTTTAGAGCGGGCCTCGGTTTGGATGATGCCAGCCCTATTAATAATTTTGCTGTGTTTAGTGGCTTATAGTTCGATTAACGGTGACATGAAAGCCGCTCTTGAATTTTTATTCAGCCCAGACTTCTCCAAACTTAGCCCAACAGTCTTACTGAATGCCTTAGGCCATGCCTTTTTTAGTTTAGCCGTAGGTGCCGGTTGTTTATTGGTTTATGGCAGCTATTTACCTAATAACAAACCCTTGTTGGGCAATACCTTGATCATTGTTATCTTAAATCTCTTGGTGGCTTTATTAGCGGGTCTGGCCATATTTCCCCTGGTTTTTGCCTATGGTTTACCACCAGAAGGGGGACCGGGATTAATGTTTAAAGTATTGCCCGTGGCCTTTGGCCTGATGCCTTATGGCCAGTTTATGGGTTGCTTATTTTTCTTATTATTATTTTTTGCCGCCTGGACATCTTCCATCTCTTTAGCAGAACCTTTGGTTACCATAGCCATAGAAAAGAAAAAATGGACTCGCCATCAATCTTCCTGGCTTATAGGCAGTCTTGGCTGGTTTTTAGGTGTTTTAGCTCTTTTATCTTTTAATTATGGTCAAAGCATACAATTGTTTGGCCGAAATATTTTTGAATCTATGGTTGATTTATCGATTAATATTCTCTTACCTCTAGGCGGTCTTGGTTTTGTTTTGTTTTCAGGCTGGATCATACCGGCTACGGCATTAAGCCAGGGCTTAAATTTAAAAGAAGCCAGCAGCGCCTTTAGGCTTATCCATTTTTTATTGCGCTATATAGCCCCTCTAGGAATTTTATTGATTTTGTTAGGCAGCTTTTTTTAAAAAACATACCTGGTATCAGCTTTGCAAAATATAGCGAGTATGTTACTTTTAAGAGAATCAAGATTGGATGAATGCTCAACAACGCCCCAGAGGCATGAGTACAAAATTTAAGATATTAATATACCGTTTGGTATACCGTTTGGATTTTGGTTTACAGCGAGGCACCAAGGGCCGAACAACCGGAGTCGCGCACTTATATTTGATGGCTATCTGGCAAATGGTAGTTTCAGGTTGTCACCTAGGAGATCCTTCGCTTCGCTCAGGATGACATTTGGTCGTTGATTTTGTTGATAGGTGCGGGATGAGGATTGTGAGAGCCTGCAGACAACAACGCTGTAGAGCAAAAGACAAACGGTAGACAGCAAGGAGCGCTGATGAACTACAGAAATACCCCTGAACAATATGGCTTGGTTGCTAAATGTTTTCATAGCTTAATAGCGACTTTAGTCCTAGTGCAATGCGGGATGATTGGCTTAAAAAAGTGGTTTTTACCACAGGGCTCTCCCTTAGCCAAGAGTATCATAGGCGTCTGGCATAAACCTATTGGCCTCATTTCATTGGTGATTGCTGCCCTAACTTTAATTTGGTATCTACATAACCCCCGCCCTAAATGGCCGGCCACCATGCAGGCTTGGGAAAAAAAATTAGCCACCGTTGTCCACCGCTGTTTATTACTCAGCGTGCTGTTAATGTCCATTTGGGGTTTATTGATGAGTGTCGCAGCCGGCTATGCCCCAAGCTTCTTTGGTTTGTTTACCCTACCCTTGTTTATGGCTAAAGATGAAAAATTAGCTCATTTAATGTCTGACTTTCATTCTTGGACCAGCTGCTGTATTTTATTTTTCTTAGCTCTACACCTGTTGGCTGTGGTTAAACATGTTTTTATAGATAAAGACAATGTGCTAAAGCGCATCTTTTAATCCCAAGATCTAATATCATGCCAGCAAACTTAGGTTTATCGACATATCAAACCAATTCTATTAAAGAATCTGGCTCACTAACCATTGCCATCATCCCGCCATCTAAAGACTGGTGCACAGCTGAATCTCTGTATCAAGAAGCCGAGGCCTTATATCTGCTAAAAAACTATAATGAGGCTCTCTCTCACTTAGAAAATTCTCTTTTTATAGAGAACACAGAAATCACTGCGCAGAAAAACTTTTTAGCAGGCAAGCTTTGCTATAAATTACATGACTTTAATAAAGCACTTGAATACTTTCAGCGTATTGATATTGTCACTTTCCCGCAATTTGCTGCAGCAGCTAATCACTCCATAGCTCTTTGCATAGCCAAGGCAGGAAGACCCCAGGGAAGCTTATTGAGCCTACTCAATAAGAGTCTTATAGTGAAAAATGGCTGTGATTATTGGAAGCGAGCTCGAGATATAGCCTACTTTATAGAGAAAATGAATACAGCTGAACACCTACAACAAGCCATCTTTATCTACAAAGCTGCATTTTTGGCTGATAATAAGCATACCTATGAAGAGATCATTTCTCATAAAGCTTCAAAAAGGATCATACCCTCAAATACTTCAGAAGAAATCATCTTTTCATTAGCCTGTTGCCAATATCTTCTTGATGACTTTAAAAATGCCTTTAAGAGTTATGATTTAATCAGCTCTTCTAAGAATAAAATCCATTTAGCCTCAAGCTTATTAGGGAAAGGCTCTACACTTAAAAAATTAGAAAAATATGAAGATGCCTTAGTTTTATTCTCAAAGCTAGATGCAAGTATAAAATTGCAAGATCGCGCTTATGAAGAATTTATTTTTAACATAGCAGAATGCCTATTAAATACGGCAATCCACTATCAAAATTTAACCCTTTATAAAGCTGCAGCCAACTTTTATGATCTCATTGATAAAAGAGGTAGTCAGGAAAGAATTCAGGAGATTAACAAAGGCCTTGATTTAATCAGGACAGCCCGCAAGCATTTCAAAAAACAAGCACAAGCTCCTCTTGTTAAGATGGATCCTTTGCCACAGACCAAAAATAAAACTCGGATCAAAGAAGTTTTCAGCGTCTTAGAAGTTTTACAGAAAAACTATTTACAGACTCTCCCGTCTATTGCTATCAAAAAGACTGACCATTCTCATCAGCCAACTAAAGTAGCGCAATCTAGCCCTTCGTCTACTAGTCAGCAGAAATATTCACCCAAGGCGGGCGTTCGGTCATCAGGCAATAATCTTTTGCCACTTATATTTAAAGCCCCTCCCCAGCAATTGAGCTCTCCATCACAAGTGCGCACCTCCCCCTCATATCCCCTGAAGTCGATTTTAAAGCATAAAACCGGACTTCAGCAGTTTTAAGAAAATAACTCGCTTAAGATGACAAGCTTAAAACACTCAAAAAATTTAGTCTAAAAATCTAGGCTAAAGAGATGGTCGGGATCATTTTCTCAATAATGGTGGCTCTTCAAGCAAAACTCGAATAAATTTAAAGCGGGGCTTTTTCTTACCATTGACTTCAGTCAACTCTTCAAACATGGCACGGGGCCTGACCCACAAACCATAATCATCACCTAAAGCCTGGTAGACCACCATTTCTTCCAGTGTTTCCGAATGCCGGCATATCCCCAAAACTTGATAATAACTGCCCCGATAATGTTGATATAAACCACGTTTAAATGGCAGGCTCTCGTTAACTGAAAAAGTTAAACCCTTATCTTCATGAGCCACTAAGACATCGTTAAAGGGCATAAATAATAAAAGACAAATTAGAATTTTTTTCAACATAAGCTTTCTTCCTGATTTAGCGTAAAAGTGGTGGCTCTTCCAAAAGTACACGAATAAAGGTAAAGCGTGGCTTTATTTCGCCCCCAATCTCAAGGGTTCCTTCAAATAAGGCGCGTGGACGCACCCATAAACCATAGTCACCATAGAAGGATTGATAAACCACACATTCTTCTTCAGTTTCTGTATGGCGAGCCAATCCTAAAACTTGGTAAAAATTGCCTTTGTAATGCTGATACAGGCCCCGCTTCATAAATAATCCTTTACTGCTTACTGTAAGTCTTCTAATTTAACTTTAGAGTGGCGATACATTTCATCGGCAAAAGCTTCATATTCGGCTTCACGAGCCAGTTGTGACAAGCCTTGGCGGAAGGCATCCTGTAAACTTTTTTCAAGTTTGGCATTATCCCCCGGGGCAATTTTGGTTACCGCCAGCGCCACATAATCACCACTATTAAGGCCTAGTCCCGAAACTGAGTGTTCAGTAATGCCATTGGCATTTAAAGGCGGGGTCAATGCAAAAGCCGCTTGTAAAATTTTAGGGCTTAATTCTTGGCTATTTCTAGCTACGGCAGATTTGGCTTCCCATTTCAGGCTATAGGTTTTGGCCAGTACTTGTGGATTCTCACCTTTTTTAAGGCGAGCAACAATTTCTTCGCCAATATTTTTTGCTTGTAAGCTTGCCCATGCATCTACTAGCTTTAGCTTAATTTTTTCAGTGACGTCACTGAGACTCAGCTCACGCTCAGGGTTATGTTCTTTGCGGCGCAGAAGCATATAACTGTTTTCATCCAGCTTGATGATGTCGCTGGTTTTACCGTCTTTTAAGACCTCATCGCTAAAAGCGGCCTGCACAACAGGAGCTAAATTGGTCACGCCCTCGGTACGCCCTTCACGGGTAAAAAATGGCGATTCTTTCAGCTCAAGGCCTGTGATTTCTGCAAGCGTGGTCAAAGAGTTGGAAGGCTCAAGAGCGTGTTTTGCAAAAATATCGCTTTTTTCAGTAAAGCTTTCGTCCGTTTCAGCTTTTCGAAAATTCTCTTCGGCAATGACTTTCACATCATTAAAAGGTTGCAACTTAGCGTCTTTTTTTGCCACTAATTGCAAGATATGATAGCCATAATCACTGCGAACCAAAGCACTTAATTCTTTTTCATTCTTTAAGCCAAAAGCAGCATTTTCAAATGCGGGCACCATTTCGCCTCGGGCAAACCAACCCAACTCACCGCCCTTTAGGGCTGATGGTTTATCATCGGAATTTTCTGTGGCTTTTGTTTGAAAATCAGCACCTGCACGAATATCGGCTAATAGTTTTTCAGTTTTTTGTTGAGCAACTTTTGTCGCTTCCTCGCTGGCGTCTTTAGGTAAGGCAATTAAAATATGCCGAACATTAACCATAGCAGGGGTTTGGTACTGATCTTGATGATCTTGATAGTATTTTTGAAGTTCATCCACACTGACTGGGACTTTTTTCATTAAATCTGCTTGAGATAAAATAATGTACTCAATCTTGACCTGTTCAGGGCTTACAAATTCTTTTTTATGTAAGTCATAATATTTTTGAACATCTTCATGTTGAATAACGGCTTTAGAAGAAAAGCTATCTTTAGCTAAACGAAAAAATCCTAAATCACGAGTTTCTGTTAATAAAGACATCACATGATCCAGCTCGACTGGAAGCTCAATGCTTGACTTTAATAGCCCTTCTTCCATTTGAGAAATCAACAAATTATCACGGATTTGCTCGCGAAATTTCTGATCATTTTGCTGCACTTGTTTCAAAGAACTTAAATAGCGTTCCTTTGAAAATTTGCCGTCTTTTTGAAATTGAGGGATTTGGGCTAAAACGCGAGTCACATCGGCTTCACCGACATGAAAGCCATGATCCTGAGCGGCTTTCAGCATCACTAGCCTGGCGACTAAAGCTTCACGAGCTTCTTCACGCAAGGGAGAGACATTATCGGCCTCAAAGGCTGCATTGCCACGCTGCATACTAATTTGGGCAGCCAAATTATCCACAGCTTGTAAAGGAATTTTTTGGCCATTGACATGGGCCGCCACTTTTGAATTGGATGAGGAGGTAAAATAATCACTCGCCCCCATAAATATAAAGGTGAATGTGATCATAGCCACAATAACCCAAGCTAAATAACCTTTGGCCTTATCTCGCATTATTTGTAGCATATTTTTTCCTCATAAAAAAAAGGCGCGTTCTTTAGGAACACGCCCTTACAGATTGGCGGAGCGGACGGGACTCGAACCCGCGACCCTCGGCGTGACAGGCCGATATTCTAACCAACTGAACTACCGCTCCTAATATATTGGTGGGTGCTGAGGGGCTCGAACCCCCGACCCTCGCCTTGTAAGGGCGACGCTCTACCAGCTGAGCTAAGCACCCCTAATGACTAGGCGTCTGCGCCTTCTGTGACAACGTTTTTAGCATTCACAGCATCTTTCAACACTTTACCAGCTTTAAACAGCACAACCATAGCTTGAGCAATGGCCAATACTTCGCCGGTCTTAGGATTGCGACCTGTTCTTGCCGCACGTACTTTTGGTACAAAACCACCAAAGCCAACCAAGGCTACTGGCTCACCACTGGCTAAAGTAGAAGTAATACATTTAAGTATTGCGTCTAATACTTTACCTGTTTCGGTTTTTGAAACATTTGCGATTGTCGCAGCTGCATCAATTAATTCTGCCTTATTCACGTGTATCCCCTTTGGCTTTACTGTATTTACCCATTCCTACGGAAACAGCTTTAACTACTCAAGCTCTCCAAGCTGCCTGTTTTATACCAATTTGCAGAGGTAGGCGTCAAGGGGAAAAAGCTATATTCCTTTGTTTCACTTCTGGCTTTGGTTTTTTTAGGCTCAGCTGACAAAAAATTGAGCCATCGCAGGCTAAGCCATGAACAAATAGGTTAACTAGCTTTTAAACAACATTGGCATTCCTGAATAGCTCAGCCAGCTTAACCGATCTTCAAGTGGCACAAAAATCTATATATTTTCTGCAAAAATACCTTTAGGCCGGGGCCTTAGGTTTCAACACTTATCGACTCTGAAAAGATTGGCGCACTACACTGCCCCAATCTTTGTCGGCAACCCGTGCTTCTATATAATTTTGATGGCTGTATTCTCCGATGACCTGACGCCAAAAACCAATTGCCTGCTTAGCTCCTTCTAGTTCCCTAACTTGCCAAGAGCCTTTAAACCTATCAAAGAGCGTGGTAGCCAATATTTGGCCCCATCCTTGGGCACGCATCGACGGCACAATATAAAATTCAGCCATGTCATTTATCGGGCCTTTCACATTGGCCACACAAAAGCCAACCGGCATTGTTTTTTTATAGAGTAAATAACCGATATAAGGCGATACGGGCAGAGTATCCAGGGTAAATAAGCCATTAGCTTGGGGCAATTTATGGGTCAAATATGAAAACTCTGCTTCGTAGGCCTGGGCCAAGTTTTTGTAAACATCTAATTTGTCTGGCCCAATGAAAATAAGTTCTGTCTGAGATAAACGGCGCCTTGGCTTATAATGCGCTTTTATAAAGATGGCCAAAGAAACTAGAGCTTTCACCAAACTGATGATTAAAATAATCATGCTCAGAATTTTTTTTTCTTTTTTCAAGCCGACTAGCCACTCAAAGTTTTTTTAGCCAAAAAAAAGACATGCTTATATCCTAAATTAACTGGGGTTGTTGTTTGCCAGGCCAAATATTCATTATGGCTCATTATAATTTTGCTCTAATTTTCGTGAAGACTAAGGGCTGCTTCTCATTGATGTTGTTTTTAGAGGGACTTGCTTTGAGTGAAAATTGCAAGGGTTTGGCTTGTCGCTCTGAACTTTCTTCAATCATCACTGAGCCCACCTCAGGCTTTGTTTCAGTATTTAGAGAAGCGGCCTGTTTTGCCGCAATTAATTCAGCAATTTCTGTATAACCGTTTTTAAGGGCTATTTCTCGAGCTGTTAAGGCGGAACTGGGTGACCTGTTCTCGGTACTGGCACAGGCTGCCAACAGCATTTTAACGATATTCAAAGAGCCCGCTGCAGCCGCTAACCAAAGAGCACGGCCACCATCGAGATTCATGTCTAATTTTTTTGCTCTGTCTGCTTTTAAACCATATTCTAAAAGGAGCGCTAGCAAATTTTCTTGCTTTGTTGTGACAGCGGCCATTAATGGAGAGTAAAAGCCGAATCCTTTGGTCACGTCGCAGCCCAGCTCAAGTAATAATTTAAGCTTGGCTTCTTGTTTTTCTTTAATCGAAAAAATTAAATTAGTTTTAAAATAATTTTTTCGCAGCGGATTATCTATTTCGACCCCTGCCTCAACTAAATATCTCGCCATGATCAAATTAGTATGGCTTAAGGCAAATTCAAAAGCTAGGTTGATGTCCCTGATTTCAATTCCCGATCTCTTAACTGCATCTGTTCCATTCAGCGCAAACTTGACCCCTTCTGAAAAATCAAGCTCTGCAGCTTTCAGCAATAGGTGGCTTAGAAACTTTTGTTGGTTCTTTTTATCTTCATCCGTTTTACTTGGCAGCCCTTGGTAAAAGATCTGAGCAACCATCATATCCTTGGCTTCTACCAGCTGTAATGCTTTTTTATCTAAAGGTGTTGGAAACAACCATTCACTCACTTGAGACCTAAGATAAGACCACATACTGACGCTTCCTTACGTAAATTGAAGTAGTTTGATATATATCATATTGACTAAGTTTTTCGGTAATGAGAGCCTACCCGGGCGGCCTCGCGGCACCTCAACGTTGCATCGCAATGAAGGGCAGCACATAAAGAATAGTTTCGTGTCATTACGAGCAGTTTTTTTGTCATCCTGAGCGAAGCGAAGGATCTCTTTAATCTATTTAATACCCTAATGCACGAGATCCTTCGCTTCACTCAGGATGACAACCTAAAACAGGATGACAGAGGCAGGCTTATACGAGTGTACTAAACGGGTGACGCGGAGGCGGATCCCTTAAATTGCGCCCGCAGCTCTGCGAGGACGAATTTAAGGTGCCGCAGGGC
>Ga0207014_1170_pt2 | contig 12955 bp, 13 predicted proteins | sample Alteio_BWMinCont_56_FD_153495 | JGI IMG/M metagenome (GOLD analysis project Ga0207014, IMG submission 153495) | Enriched cells from forest soil in Barre Woods Harvard Forest LTER site, Petersham, Massachusetts, United States -... | ecosystem: Environmental > Terrestrial > Soil > Temperate forest >...
GGCTAATTCTCCGGAATCGGGACTGATGGTTCCGGCGAGAATGCGAAGGAGAGTGGATTTTCCGGAGCCGTTGGGGCCGATGAGGCCGATGCGGTCGCCCTGCGAAACTGTGAAGGACACATCCTGAAATAGCGGGTCGGCTCCGAAGGCTTTGGTGATTCCCTGAGCGTTGATGATCGGTGGCAAGGACTTCGGTTCTCCTAGAATGTATGAGTTGAGGTTATCAGGAAATGGAGCTGGCTTTATTGGCGGGCGCTCGCAGACCAGCGCGCGGACTCCTGCTCACCTAGGCGAAGTGCCCACTTGGAGATCAGTTGGAGGAAGAAGGCGTGCTTGAAACGATTTGGCTGCCCCCCCAGGGATTCGAACCCCGATAACCTGCTCCAGAGGCAGGTGTCCTAGCCGTTGAACGAGGGGGCAGTTTGGAAACAGCCCGGCGGTTTTGGCCGCCTGCAATCGATTTTATGGTGCGGGAGGAAGTGCGGTCAACATAAACTGGGGCGGACAGAATGCTTAATGATCTCGATGTTTACCGATCTCTATGACGCAATTTCGTTCCTAGGGTCGTGGCGCTGGCCGGTGGCCGAGGGCAAGATCACGGAAATCATCTGCGAACGTCTGGGACGAGATCGAGCACAGGAGCGTCTGGCGGTTGCTTATGAGTTTTGGGTAGAGCGCGACGAACCCTACACCGGAGAATGTTTCTGGAGGCCTGCTCTCTTCTCACTAAGACGAGTAGCGTCTGCACGGAGGAAGGTTCGGAGGTCTGCAGGTGTGCGGGTGCGCTATCGTCCCGACGATCCTAGCGTCAACCGGTTGGATGGTGGTGTGGCGAGGCTGTTGAAGGAAGCCGGGCCGCAACGACCTGGGAACGCTGCGCAGAACTGAAATGAATTAGAGAGGAGATTACATGGCTACGACTTTCGAGAATCTTTCTGCTGCGGCTGATTATGCCGAAATCGCGCGGCGGCCGCTGGAGGCTGACAAGTGCGCGCTGCTGGTGATCGATATTCAGGAAAGATTGCTGGCGCCGATCTTTCAGAAGGAACAGCTGGTGCGGAACTCGCAGTTGCTGATTCGCGCGGGCGGGATTCTCAAGATTCCTGTGCTGGTGAGCACACAATACGCGAAGGGACTGGGCGGGACGGTTCCGGAGGTCAGTTCCCTGCTGTCTGCGGTTCAGCCGGGGATCGAGGCCATCGACAAGCAGCTTTTCTCGTGCTTCGGCAGCGAAGTTTTTTGTTCGCTACTCAAGCGACTGCCGGGACAGCGCAATACGCTGTTGCTGTGCGGAATGGAGAGCCACATTTGTGTGACGCAGACGGCGCTGGCGGCGCTGCGCGAAGGCTACCTGGTGCATGTGGCTTCGGACGCCGTCAGTTCGCGCACGGAATGGAACTGGAAAATTGGGCTTGACCGCATGCGCGCGGCGGGGGCGGTGATTTCCTCGACGGAGATGATGATTTATGAACTGATGCGGTCTTCGGGGTCGCCGGCTTTCAAGGAGTTGCTGCCGTATCTGAAGGGATAGCTCGCGGGGGCTTACGTCAGGGGCTGAAGCCCCACGTTGATCATAAAGGGACGCGCGGCCCTGACGGGCCCTCTCTTCCACGGTTGTGCAAACGTTTTCGGATTCCTCGACAGCCGACTGCCTCAACACTTCCGCGACAACTTTCTTCATCGGGCCGTGTTCAGTGGTCTACGAGGACAACGATTATGAAGGCCGATCGACGTAGTTTTGTGGGCAGAGGTTTGGCGCTGGCGGGGTTGGCGGGGACGATCACCGGGCTCGATTCGTCGGCAGGGGCTGCTACCGCGACTTCGACCGGGCCGAGTTTCGCGAGCTTCGGTTGGGAAGTCACCAACTTAAACGACAACGGTGCGGACGTTTATTTTGAAGTGACCAGCAACATGGTGGTGAGCGTAGTCGACATTGACGTGGCGTTCATGATCACTGCGCTGCCGGCGAATCCTGGATTCACCGAAATACTGTGTCGGGCGGCGGTTTCTCCGGGAGGACGTCCGAAGTTCTACAAGGGGGATCCTGGGGCCAGCTTTGAGTCGCCGCAGAGTCCTAATTTCGGGACCACCCACATTCACAACCCCAACAACCTCAACGTGGGTGACGACGGCTACCTTCTGCAGAATATTTTCTACAGCGTCATCCTGAAAACTTTTGTGCCTGCGGACGGGAGCGCGTCCTCGACTTCCAGACACGTTTCGATGGCGCGATCCCTCATGCTGAACGGCGGCGACTATCTGGTGTTCAACATGAGCCACGCCGGAGTTCCGGGCGACGGCGAGATGCAGGTGGTGTTGCAGTACACGCTGACATAAGTCAGAAGCAACTGATCGCGGTGCTCTGGCAGTGATCAATTCATCCACCACCGAGGACACGAGGGTAACGGGGTAACCCCCGTGACCTGCCACCGCCAGGGCATAATACATCGGTCCATCGGTCCCGCACAGTAGGACGTTCAGCCTGACATCGGGTAAGATACTTCGTCTGCGAGAGAGACGTTGCAAGCAAGGTCTCTACGTCGGCATTGCGGGCGAACCTTTCTCCTCATCATGTCATCATGAATCGCGAATATCACAAGGCTTATAGCCAGGAGCTGCAGCGCGACATGGAGGCGCTGGTCTTCGGGCATGCGGGGACGCCGATTCTGGTGTTCCCGACTTCGATGGGAAGGTTCTTCGAGTATGAAGATCGGGGATTGATTGGAGTGCTGGCGCCGAAAATCGAGCGCGGCGAGCTGCAAGTGTTCTGTCCGGACGCCGTGGATACGGAGAGCTGGTACAACAAAGGCGTCCATCCGCGGGTGCGGGTGATGCGGCATTTGCAGTACGAGCGCTACATTCTGCACGAGTTTCTGCCGTTTGTGCGGTGGAAGAATCAGACGCCGCGGCTGGCGGTGACGGGATGCAGCTTTGGCGGATATCACGCGGTGAATTTTGCGTTGAAGCATCCCGATGTGGTGACGCATTGCGTGAGCATGAGCGGGGCATTCGACATTCACCGGTTTCTGGATGGGTATTACGATGACGATTGCTACTTCAATAATCCTCCGGACTATTTGCCCAACATGCATGACGACTGGTTTTTGAGCCGTTACCGGCAGATGAGGATTGTGCTGGGATCGGCGGATTGGGATATTTGTCTGGATCAGAATGTGAAGTTTTCGGCGATCTTGAACGGGAAGGCGATTCCGCACTGGCTGGACATTTACGGGGATAACTCGAAGCATGACTGGCCGCTGTGGCAGCGGATGGCGGGGAAGTATTTTTAGGGCAGGGGTTTCGTAGAGACGTACCTTGCTACGTCTTTCTTGCTGGCGGAGAGAAGAGACGTTCGAAGCAACGTCTCTACAGGAGAGTTTTTGTGAGTACTAAGAAAATTGGGATTTTGTTTGGGATGGAGAATACGTTTCCGCCGGCTTTGGTCGAGAAGGTTAACTCGATGAAGGTTGACGGCGTGGAGGCGGAGTTTGTGAAGATTGGCGGGATCCGGATGGATGAGCCGAAGAAGTATGCGGTGATCATCGACCGGATTTCGCAGGACATTGAGTTCTATCGCGCGTATTTGAAGAACGCTGCGCTGCACGGGACGATGGTGGTGAACAATCCGTTCTGGTGGACCGCGGATGACAAGTTTTTCAATTACGCGCTGGCGCACAAGATGGGCGTGGCCATTCCGCCGACGGTGATTCTGCCGCACAATAAGCATCCCGAGGGGACGACGGATCAGTCGATGCGGAATTTGATTTATCCGCTGAACTGGCAGGAGTTGTTTGATTACGTCGGCTTCCCGGCTTTTTTTGAAGCCTTATTCGGGTGGCGGGTGGAAGCATGTTTACAAGGTGCATTCGCCGGACGAGTTCTTTCATCACTATAACCAGACGGGACGGCTGTGCATGACGCTGCAGCGTGGCGTGGAGTTTGAGGAGTATTACCGCTGCTACGTGGTAGGGCAGGAAAAAGTGCACATCATGAAGTATGACCCCAAGGCGCCGCATCATGAGCGGTATGTGAAGGGGAATCCGGCGCCGTCGACGGAGTCGCTGCGGGAGCGCATGGTGAAGGATGCTTTGTCGCTGTGCCGGGCGCTGGGGTATGACCTGAATACGGTGGAGTTTGCGGTGGAGGGTGGAGTGCCGTATGCGATTGACTTTCTCAATCCGGCGCCGGATGCGGAGATTACGTCGGTGGGTCAGGAGAATTTTGACTGGATTGTGAATGCGGTGGCGGAGATGGCGGTGAAGATGGCGCTCAGTGGGGAGAGTGTGGTGAAGGAATTGAGGTGGGCGGGGTTTTTAGCGGGGGCTGGAGCTGCGAAGCCGGAGAAGAAGGGTGAGCCGGAGTGGGTGGCGGCGCGGAAGCGGGGCAAGGGGACGAAGTAAATGGATGACGAGCTAAGGCACGAGCGATTTCTATGGGGCGTGGTGCTTGCCTGGGCACCGTGGGTTCCAATGATGATCGGCCTCAGTTATCTGTTTCGGGGCATGCGGAACTCGAAAGCGATTGGCGTGGCGGCAGTGGCTGGGGGATTTGCGGAAGGGTATGTGCTGGTGGGCCTCGCTGCTACGCTGATCTGCGAGATAGGGGCTATGGCACTGCTGTTCCGGGCGTTCTCGCGAGGGCACGTAGTGCGAAGTGTTTTTTCGGTGCTCTCCATCTGTGTAAGCGGGTTGATGATCCTTCTCTTTACCTTGTCCCTGTGGATGTTTTGGTTTCAAAGTCACCACGCATTCTGAATATGAAAAAAGGTAAAGCCAGCGCAAAGAGCATACAGGAATATCTGGCGAGGGTTCCGGAGCCGGGTCGGTCTACGTTGACAAAAGTGCGGGCGGTGATTCGGTCCGTGGTGCCGGCGGAGACTACCGAAGTGATCAGCTACGGGATTCCAACGTTCAAGTACAAGCGAGGGTTGGTGGCCTTCGCGGCGTTCCGTGACCATTGCAGCTTCTTTCCGCTGGGTTCGTCGGTACTCGACGCGTTTAAGGAGGAGCTTAAGGGGTTTCGTGTTTCGAAGGGCACGCTGCATTTTCCGTTGGACAGGCCTCTGCCCGCGGCGCTGGTGAAGAAAATTGTGAAGGCGCGGATTGCGCAGAACCAAGGTAACTCAGGCGGATGATTGAGCCGAAGTGCTTCCCGTCGTTGATATACTGGACAAGAGTTGAAGTACGGATGGATTTTTGATCCTGGTTAGATTTCGCGGGCAGGAGTGCCCGCGCCACATGAGCACACCTACTTTTACCATCGGGATTGAAGAGGAATATCAGACGGTGGACCCCTCGACGGGGGAACTGCGGTCGCACATTCAGGCGGAGCTTTTGCAGAAGGGCAAGCTGTTGCTGCAGGAGCGGGTGAAGGCCGAGATGCACCAGTCGGTGATTGAGGTGGGGACCGGGATCTGCAACAACATCAAAGACGCCAAGGCGGAAGTGAAGATGCTGCGGCGGGATATTGTGCGGCTGGCCAAGGAGAATGGGCTGCGGCTGGCTTCGGTGGCGACGCATCCGTTTTCGGACTGGCGGGGGCAGGAGATTTATCCCGACGACCGTTATAAAGACATTGTGGAAGATTTGCAGTTGGTGGCGCGGGCGAATTTGATTTTTGGTTTGCACGTGCACATTGGAATTGAGGATCGCGAGACCGCGATCCACATGATGAATCATGCACGGTATTTTCTCCCGCATATTTTGGCGCTCTCGACGAATTCTCCGTTCTGGCTGGGGATGAATACGGGGCTGAAGTCGTACCGCTGCAAGGTGTTTGACAAGTTTCCGCGGACAAATATTCCGGATTATTTTCCCAGCTGGGGCGAGTATGAGAATTTTGTCAAGCTGCTGATCAAGACCAACTGCATCGATAATGCGAAGAAGATATGGTGGGACATCCGGCCGCATCCGTTTTTTAATACGATCGAGTTTCGAGTGTGCGATGTTCCCATGCGGGCGGATGAGACGATTGCGATCGCGGCGCTGATTCAGGCCACGGTGGCGAAGCTGTATAAACTGCACACCGCGAACCAGGGATTCCGGCTGTACCGGCGCGCGCTGATCATGGAAAACAAGTGGCGGGCGTCGCGCTACGGGCTGGATGGAAAGATGATCGATTTCGGCAAGCAGACGGAAGTGCCGGCGAGAGATCTGATTTATGAGTATCTGGAGTTCGTGGACGACGTGGTGGACGAACTGGACTCGCGCGAGGAGTTGAATTACATTCACGAAATTCTGAAAAACGGCAGCGGCGCGGACCGCCAGTTGCGGGTGTTTTCGCAGACTGGAGATTTGAAGAAAGTGGTCGATTACATTGTGGAGGAGACTGAAGCGGGGCTGGAAGAAGCGCCAGCAGCCGCGAGAAAAGTAGGATGAGCATTCCTGTGAGCCAAGTCAAAATTCCCGCTTCTCGCAATGAACGCGAGAAATGGGGCACCCAGCGCTCTGAAGACACCCAACTTAACCAAATTCCTTTTGATTCTGAGTTCACGCCTGGGGCACGGAATGCAGTGAATGTTTGCCTGCGCGTGCAACCTGCGGAAAAAGTTTGCGTCATCACTGACGAGGCTACGATTGAGATCGCCGCGGCGCTGGTGCAGGAGATCCAAAAGGTCGGAGCGCCTTACCGGGCGTGGGTGCTGGAGGATCTGGTGCCGCGTCCGTTGACCGATATGCCGGCTGAGATTCTCGAGGATCTGGAGAGCAGCCAGGTTTCGATTTTCGCGGTGCAGGTGCAGACCAACGAGTTGCGCTCGCGCATTCAGATGACCAACGTGGTGAACCGGAAGAAGATCCGACACGCGCACATGGTCAACATCAACCGGCAGATCATGCTGCAGGGTATGCGGGCGGACTTCCTGAAAGTAGATCGGCTGAGCCAGAAGGTCGTTGAGATGGTGCGCAAAGCGCACAAGGTCCGAGCCAAGACGGCGGCGGGAACGGATCTTACGGCGGACTTGAATCCGAATTACAAGTGGCTGAAGACCAGCGGAATTATCACTCCGGAGAAGTGGGGAAATTTGCCGGGTGGAGAGATTTTCACGACTCCGGGCGAAGTGAATGGGACGTTCGTGATCGATGGCGTGGTGGGTGATTATTTGTGCGCAAAATTTGGGAACTTGCAGTCGCATCCGCTGACCGTGCGTGTTGAGAAGAACCGGCTCACCGAGGCACACTCGGAGAATCGCGAACTGGAGAGCGATTTCTGGAAGTACACGCATACCGACGAGAACAGCGACCGGGTCGGGGAGTTTGCCATCGGGACCAACATTGACTTGAAGGAAGTCATTGGCGAAATTCTTCAAGACGAAAAATATCCTGGGGTGCACATTGCGTTTGGGAATCCTTATGGGGCGCATACAGGCGCGGAGTGGGATTCTTCGACGCATATTGATGTGGTCGGGAGGAAGTTTAATATCTGGGTGGATGAGCAACAGATTATGGCGGACGGGAAGTTCTTGGTCGAGGCGTAGGGAGCACATGGAAATTCCTCTCTGAGCCTCTGCTGACGTAAAGCAGACACGGGGTCCTTCGACTTCGCAAGAAACGCCCACATTCGTGGGCGTTTTTTGCTACGCTCAGGATGACAAAGCGTTGAAATCATGATTCCTTCTCTTCGTAAACAATTCAACGACAGTTTTACTCCTGAAAAATATCAAGCGTTTTTGCGGCGGGTGGATGACTTGTCCGGAACGCGTGTGCAGTTTCGGCTGTCGGAGACGCCTTGTTTTTTCCCCAGGGAATTGCTTGAACGGATGGCTCGCGACGGGAAGGAATTGATCCGGCAGCTGGTGGAGGGTCCGGAGTATCGGGCAAAGTCGGATGAGGCGGTACCGGCGGAGTTTAAGGTGCCGAACGAGCCGGGTCATCCCATGTTTGTGCAGGTGGATTTTGGGTTGGTGCGCGATGCGCACGGCGAGTTGCGGCCGAAGCTGGTGGAGTTGCAGGCCTTCCCTTCTCTTTATGCTTATCAAGGGCCGCTGGCGGAGGCTTATTTGGATGTGTACGGGATGGGGGCCTCGAGGGAATCGACTTCGGGCTCCGGCTTTCGGGCTTCGGCCGATCTCGAAGCGCCTTCGGCTTCTGGCGGGCTCAAATACTTTCTTGGCGGGCTCGAGGAGAAATCTTATCGCGAGCTTTTGCGGCGGGCGATTGTGGGGACGCACGATCCGGAGAATGTGATTCTGATGGAGATTGATCCACTGCATCAGAAGACGCTGCCGGATTTTCTGCTGACCGAGAAGATGCTCGGTGTGCGGACCGTCGATATCGTCAACATTAAGAAAGAAGGATCACGTCTTTATTATGATCGCGACGGAAAGCGGGTGCCGATCCGCCGAATTTATAACCGGACGATTGTGGATGAACTCGAGCGCAAGGGCGTGAAGTTTGGATTCGACTGGCGCGACGAGCTGGATGTGGAGTGGGCGGGGCATCCCAATTGGTATTTCCGGATCTCCAAATTTTCAATTCCGTTCCTCAAGCACGAGTCGGTGCCGAAGACGTGGTTTCTGGACCGGCTGCCGGAGATTCCGCGCGATCTGGAGAACTATGCGCTGAAGCCCTTGTATTCGTTTGCGGGACTGGGAGTGGTGATCGCTCCGACGAAAGAGGATATTGCGGCGATTCCGGCGGAGAGGCGGCCTGACTATATTTTGCAGGAGCGGCTCCATTTTGAGCCGGTGATCGAGACTCCGTTTGGCGGGACCAAGGCGGAAGTGCGAGTGATGTATATATGGCTGGAAGAGTTGACGGCGGTGCTAACGATCATCCGCATGGGGCGGGGGCTGATGATGGGTGTGGATCACAACAAGAATATGGAATGGGTGGGCGCGTCGGCGGCGTTTTACCTGGAGTAACGAAAATCCCCTCTTCCCGCACACAGAACGCGCGAGAAATGGCGCATCCGACGTTCCGGATTGCCGGGTGGCGGTGTCCTAGAGTCGTAACCACTCTTCGACCGGGCTCCGGGCAGGCTCCGGACACAAGGGAACACCGGGTAAAGCTTGCATCGCGGAAGCATCGACGAGAGTCCGCAGAGCAGGATGTAGATTTCAGCCGGCTCGGTTGATAATCGTGGTTTCGAGATGCTGGCCGTTGGGCCGGGTTACCAGCATCTTGCCGGACTCGAAACGAACGCGGACGGGGTCGCCAGCGACGAACTCACCGGGAGTGTAGCCGGAGGCCAGAGCGGAATCATATTCCCCGACATACCGCACGCCTTCCACGTTGACGACCACAGCGGGTTTGCGGGCGGAGCGACTGGCGGTTTCCATATGAATCTGGGCTTCGGCCAAGGCCCAATTTTGCAGGTCGCGGCCCGGGATTCTGCCGCTCTTTTCATAGATTTCTTCGGCTCGACGGCGCTTGGCTTCCCGCAATTCGACCTCTGAAAGCTTGCTCTGCGCCGGCTCGTCTTGATTCGCGCTGGCTGCCGGTTTGGCGATGGGACGGTTTGGCGTGGACATATCGGCCCTGGAATTGATACTAACATGGCGCAAGCAGAGTCGGACGGCGCGGGTCAGCCCGGAAGGACGTGGGGGCACTGATCTGGCACGTCGCCTGTTTCGGGCTCCAGCCTGTTTCCCCGGTATTAACCCGGAGCAGAAAACGCTCAACCCGGAGGCCTCGGGGCAAGTCCCGGAGAGGTCGCGGACGCCAGGAAGTTGCGACGTTGGGCGGAGCCAGTTTGGCTGAAACTACAGGAAAAGAAAGGGAGTTGACCGGATGCCAGCTACAGCCTACCATTACCGCTCGGAGCAGGAGCGCATGCGCTCATGATCGGCCAGACCGTCTCCCACTATCGCATCCTGGGCAAACTTGGGGGCGGCGGTATGGGTGTGGTTTACGAGGCGGAAGACCTCAAGCTGGGGCGGCACGTAGCCCTCAAGTTCATCCCCGATAACCTCACTGGCGACCCCAAAGCGCTGGAGCGGTTCGAGCGGGAAGCGCGGGCGGCCTCGCAGCTAAACCATCCTAATATCTGCACCATCCACGGTATTGAAGAGAACAACGGCCATCCTTTCATCGTGATGGAAAAGCTGGAAGGCCAGAGCCTGAAACAGCGAATCAATGGGCAGGCGATGGATCTGGAGCCGGTGCTGGATATCAGCATCCAGGTGGCCGAGGCGCTGGCGGCGTCACATGCCAAGGGGATCGTGCACCGGGACATTAAGCCAGCCAACATCTTTCTGACGCCAAGCGGACAAGTGAAGGTGCTGGACTTTGGGCTGGCCAAGCTGGTGCACAACCTGGGAACCGACGATGAAGCCGGCGCGGACAACTCGCTGACGGCGGTGGGTGTGATCCCGGGGACGGCAGTTTACATGTCGCCGGAACAGGCGCGGGGCGAGACCATCGATGGCCGCAGCGACCTGTTTTCGTTTGGCGTGGTGATGTATGAAATGTCGACCGGGAAGAAGCCGTTTACGGGAAATAACTCGCTGGTCACGCTGGACGCAGTGCTGCATCAGAAACCGATGCCGCCGCGGCAGCTGAATCCGAAGCTGCCAATGGAGTTGGAGGGCATCGTCGGCAAGGCGATGGAGAAAGATCGCACGCGCCGCTACCAGGGCGCGCTGGAAATGCGTTCGGATCTGGCGCTGCTCAAGCGGGAGACCGAATCTGGAGCGGTAAAGAGCGGGCTCAACTCCGCGAAGCTGCGCGTGGGAACCAAAACGTTCGGGCAGAGCAACCGGCTGCAGTTGTACATCCTTCTGGGCTTGACCGCGGTGCTGCTTACGGTGCTGGCGGCCGTGGGGGCGTGGTGGCTGAAACATCGCGAATTGGCCAATGCGGAGCAGCGCAACGCGATTGCGGTGCTTCCCCTGCAGAACATGAACGGCGACTTTTCCGTCGATTACCTACGATTTGCGCTGGCTGACGAACTGACCAGTGTGTTGACGTATGCGCGCACGCTCGAGGTTCGGCCTTCGTCGGTGACCCGGAAATATGTGGCGCTCGATCTCGATCCGCACAAAGTTGGGCAGGAATTGCGGGTGGGGCGTCTGCTGACCGGAAATTTCAGGAAGCAGGGCGATCAGCTCACCGTGACACTAGAGTGTGTGGATGTGCCCAACGATCGCGTGCTGTGGGAGAACAGCGTCACCGCCAAAACGGATGATTTAATCGGAATGCGACAACAGCTAAGCACGCTGGTTCAGCGCGGACTGTTGCCGGCGCTGGGCGGAGCAGGTGGTGAAGTAGAGACGGCGTCCCAACCAAAGAATCAGCAGGCGTATGACTTTTATTTGCGCAGCGTAGCGGTGCCACACGATCCGGCGCCGAACAAGGAAGCGATCAAGATGCTGGAGTGGGCGGTTGGAATCGACCCCAGCTACGCGCCGGCCTGGGAGGCGTTGGGGCAGCGTTATTACTATGATTCTTACTATGGCGGAGGAGGCGAGGCGAAATTTCAGGCATCGAACGCGGCCTACGAGCGGGCGCTGTCGCTGGACCCGAACCGGGTGATGGCGGCGAGCAATTTGATCACGGCGCGGGTGGAACGAGGAGAACTGGGGCGGGCTTACGACGCGGCTACCGATCTAGTGCGGAGGCGTCCGCAGAGCGCGGATGCTCACTTCGCGCTGAGTTATGTTTTTCGGTATGCGGGCATGCTGGATCAGGCGATGCGGGAGTGCAACAAAGCGCGGGAACTTGATCCTGGCAATTTCAGCTTCCGTTCCTGTGCCTGGGCGTTTTTGTGGGAGGGAAAAACGGACCGAGCCAACGATTTCGTGCATTTGGATGCGGGGTCGGAGTGGGCGGCGTGGGTGGCTCCGTATATTTATGTGGCGGAGGGCAGAATACCCGAGGCACGGGAGGCTGCACGGGATATGGGCAAAGCGTCTTCCTATCACCGCGACTTGATGCTTGCGTGTACGGCGGCACAACGGCCTCCGGACTTTGACAAGATCGTGCGCGAATCGGAGTCGTCGGTGATGATCGAACCGGATGCAGAGGCGTGGTACCGCATTGGAGCGCTCATGGCGTATTGCGGGCAGAAGGAACCGGCGCTGCGCCTGCTGAAGGCGGCCGTGCAACAGAATTATTGTGCGTATTCGGCGCTGCTGGACGATCCGCTGCTGAAGGACTTACGCAAGGAGACAGCCTTCAGCGAAGTGCTCACCGCTGCCAGCGCGTGCCAGGCGACGCTGAAGGAAGGGCGATAAAGCAGTTGCCAGGGAGCAGGGCTCAGGGACGAGTTGTCAGTTGCCGGTCTCGGAATGAATCCTCTTCATTTATTATGCCTAAATTTACTCGGCGGACGCTGCTGAAATCTTCGGTTGCAGGTGTGGCAGCCATCGCGGTTCCTTCCTATGCGGCAAGTTTTGATGCCGCTGCTACAACTCCGCGCAAGGGACGCATCCGCCAGTCGGTGAGCCGATGGTGCTATGAGAAGATTCCGCTGGATCAGTTGTGCGAATACGCGGCGAAGATTGGGCTGCTGGGAGTGGATTTGCTGCAGGTCGAGGAGTATGAAATTCCGCGCCGCTACGGGCTGATTTGCACCATGGGATACGCCGGCGGCGGCGATATTGGGAAGGCGCTGAATCGGACCGAGAATCATGCCGCGATTGAGCAGGCGTTTCGCGTGAATATTCCACTGGCCGCGAAATCCGGCGTCCCCAACGTGATTACGTTCTCCGGGAATCGTGGCGGCATGCCAGACGATGAAGGCGCACGCAACACCATTGCCGGGCTGAATCGGGTGAAGAAGATCGGGGAAGATCACGGCGTAAATATTTGTATCGAACTGCTCAACAGCAAGCGGGACCATCATGACTACATGTGCGACCACACGACCTGGGGAGTTCGCGTGGTCGAGGAAGTGAATTCGCCGAATGTGAAACTGCTGTACGACATTTACCACATGCAGATCATGGAAGGCGATCTCATCGAGACGATCCGGCGGAACATGCAGTGGATTGGGCATTTCCACACGGGCGGAGTGC
>Ga0207014_1178_pt1 | contig 12885 bp, 11 predicted proteins | sample Alteio_BWMinCont_56_FD_153495 | JGI IMG/M metagenome (GOLD analysis project Ga0207014, IMG submission 153495) | Enriched cells from forest soil in Barre Woods Harvard Forest LTER site, Petersham, Massachusetts, United States -... | ecosystem: Environmental > Terrestrial > Soil > Temperate forest >...
CGCCCCTTCATTCGCACATCCGTACATCAAAATCCGCACATCACCGCCCAACTGTCAACCCAGCGTAATCTGCACATCGCCAGTTAAAAATCTGCTCCCCAATCATTATCTTTGCCACATAGTAACTGACATTCTATGCTTAAAGGATTTTTTAATGTACCTGCTCCGCAGAACGAGCCTGTATTGAACTATGGCCCGCGCAGTGTTGAACGCGCGGCGCTTAAAGCCGCCCTTGATGAGGCGCGAGCCCATCATATCGATATCCCCATGTACATTGGCGGCAAAGAAGTATGCAGCGGAAAAACTGCTGAGATACACCCGCCACATGATCACAAACATTTACTGGCTACCTATCACGAGGGCGATAAAACCCATGTTGCTGCCGCCATAGATGCTGCATTAGCCGCAAAGGCCGACTGGGAAAACCTGCCATGGGAACAAAGGGCTGCCATATTTTTAAAAGCTGCCGAATTGCTTGCAGGCCCCTACCGTGCTAAAGTAAACGCAGCCACCATGCTTGGCCAGTCGAAAAACGCCTACCAGGCTGAGATTGACAGTGCCTGTGAACTGATAGACTTTTTGCGCTTTAATGTGCATTATATGAGCCAGATTTACCAGCAGCAACCCCCTATATCCGGCAAAGGCGTGTGGAACCGCGTGGAGCAACGCCCGCTGGAAGGTTTCGTGTTTGCTTTAACCCCTTTTAACTTTACCGCTATTGCCGGTAACCTGCCAACATCCGCGGCCCTAATGGGTAATGTGGTGGTTTGGAAACCTGCCAATACCCAAATATATGCCGCTAACATACTTATGCAGGTTTTCCTCGAAGCGGGCGTACCGGCAGGGGTGATCAACCTGGTTTATGTTGACGGGCCAACAGCAGGCGAAGTAATATTTAACCATCCTGATTTTGCAGGTATACATTTCACAGGTTCAACTGGTGTTTTTCAGAATATTTGGAAAACCATTGGTAACAATATCCATAAATATAAAACCTACCCGCGCATTGTTGGCGAAACCGGCGGCAAGGATTTTGTGCTGGCACACCCAAGCGCTGATGCTGATGTGGTAAGCACTGCACTTGTCCGCGGCGCGTTTGAATACCAGGGGCAAAAATGCTCGGCTGCTTCAAGGGCTTATATCCCGGCTTCATTATGGCCCTCTGTAAAAGAAAAAATGCAACGCGACATCACGTCGTTCAAAATGGGGCCGGTGGAAGATTTTGAGAATTTCATTAATGCCGTTATCGATGAGAAATCGTTTGATAAACTGGCGAAATACATCGATGCTGCCAAAGCCGATAAAAGCGTTGAGATAGTTGCAGGCGGTAATTATGATAAAACCAAGGGCTGGTTTATTGAGCCTACGGTAATAAAAGTAAACGACCCATATTACGTAACCATGTGCGAAGAGCTTTTTGGCCCCGTGCTTACTATATATGTTTATGAAGATAAAAAGTGGGACGAAATATTGGATATTGTTGATAAAACATCCATCTACGCCCTGACCGGCGCTATCATATCGCAAGACAGGTATGCCATTGCCGAAGCATCCCAACGCTTGCGTAACGCCGCCGGAAACTTTTACATTAATGATAAACCAACCGGTGCCGTAGTTGGTCAGCAGCCATTCGGCGGCGCCAGGGGATCAGGCACAAATGACAAAGCCGGTTCGATGATAAACTTATTACGCTGGGTATCGCCACGTACTATTAAAGAAACTTTTGATCCGCCGAAAGATTACCGTTACCCGTTTTTGACGAAAGAGGTGTAGTTAGTCCATAGTCGATGGTCCATAGTCCATGGTAGGAAATTATTCACCGTGGCTTATGGACTATTGACGATAGGCTAAAAAGCTTGTGGCTATGGTCCATGGACTATTGACCATGGACTTTCCCCCTACTTAAACTTAAAAACATTGTCCATATTGGCGTTGTCGTAGGCGCTTACCTTCATATCGGTGATGATGCCGGTGCTGAGGCTGTACACCCAGCCATGCACCCCTAATGGTTGCCCATTGTGCCAGGCGTTTTGCACGATGGATGTTTTGCAGAGGTTATAAACGTTTTCTACCACATTGTATTCTACCAGGCGGTCGCAGCGCTCATCAATATCTTTTATTTGGTCGAGTTCCGGCGCATGCAGGCGGTAAACATCTTTTATATGCCGCAGCCAGTTATCTATCAGGCCAAACTGCTCATTGCTTATGGCCGCCATTACGCCGCCGCAACCATAGTGGCCGGTAACTATCACGTGTTTTACCTTTAGTACATTCACCGCATAATCCAGCACCGAAAGCATGTTCATATCCGAGTGGATAACCATATTAGCGATGTTACGGTGAACAAATATCTGTCCCGGCGCAGTGTTTGTTATTTGATTGGCAGGCACCCGGCTATCGGCGCAGCCTATCCACAAAACCGGCGGCGACTGCCCCTGAGCAAGTTTCGTAAAGTATTCAGGGTCGAGCTTTAGGGTATTTTCAACAAATTGTTTGTTGCCATCCAGCAGGTCGTTGTACAGGTCACTATTGATATCGTCGATTTTGGCGCACATTTTATTTCAAAGGGGATGGTTGATGAACTCTGCGCAAGATAAATAATATTGTTGAAATGTTGGAAGGTTGTAAAGTTGGAATGTTTTTAGCAGGCAAGATAATTGTAGATGTTGAAGTTGGAAGTCAAAAAAAAACTTTCATACTCCCGAACTGTACAACTTTCCAACCTTGCAACATTACAATAAAATCCTCACTCCAGCTTCCTGCCATAAACCGCAAGCGGCGTTAACCTGTTTTGAAAAATGATGTAACTGCTTTCCGAAAATTTCTTAAAATCATTGGCGCTTTGCTGGCCGGGGTATGGGGCGTAATATTGTTCCATACCTGCGTTACGCCAAATGAGTACATAGGAGGATTTGTATTTCGAGATGATGGGCAGTAAAACTTTTGTCCACCAGTCGGCTTGAGGGATATTTAAATACCCTGTTTCCGCAAGGCAGGCCAGTTTATGGTGTTTGGCAGCGATAACATCCAGCAGCGCCATCCTCTTGTCCAGGTTTTTTACATAGCTGTCAATTTTACTATTATAACAATAATTATCAAAACCCATAAAATCAACATAGTCGTCCCCGGGGTAGCGCTCTAAAAATTGCGCCTCTGAATTAAAATCAGCCACGGAATAAACGATGAGTAGATTATGCAGCTTTTTGGTATTGCGCATATAATCAATCGTATAGCGCCAAAGGGTTTTAAACTCATCGGGGGTGCAGGTATTTTTGCACCACCAAAACCAGTTGCCTGTAAGCTCGTGAAAGGGCCTGAAAAGGATGGGGATATGCTCGCCCTGGTTTCCTTTTAAATCGGCCAGGTATTTTGCGGCTCTATCAAGGTATTGTACATACACATCGTTAAATGCGCCGCCTGGGATAATATCGGCAACGGTGCGACGTGTGGTATCCCAGGCTGTTTTGCCATCAGTTGGGTTGTCCATGTGCCAGCAAAATGTATTTATTACGCCACGCTCATAAGCTTCTTTTACACGCTCTTTTTGTATAGCGAATGAGAATTTATTAATATCAAGCGTACTATCATGCTCTAATTTCGCCAGGTCCCAGCCATAAACCGCGGGATAAGTCCCGGTAACATCTTTTACATCCGAGCTATCCTTATCATATTTCCATTTTACGCCGTAACCTGTATCATCATGATGCCCAAATAGTATCCCTGCGCCAATTAACCGCTGCATACTGTAATATAATTCGCGTGTTTCGGCGGTGGCAAGCTTATCGCACGGGGAATAAAGTTGTGCTTTTGAGCGGGAGTCGAATAAGATAAAGAGAAGCAGGATGTATATTTTTTTCATTTAATATCTTCTTAATGCACTGGTTAGCCCCCTCTAAATCCCCCCCGGTTGGGGAGACTTTAGTTTCGCTCGTATTGACTTTTTTAAGTCCTCCCTACCGGGGAGGATTTAGGTGGGGCTTTATTCCTTCGTCAACTTCAACACCACTACATCATCAGCCGGTATGATTTGTTTAAATGTTTTACTTGTTGTCCCTGCGTCTTTTTTCTCCCATAGGTCTCGCAGCTTATAGCTGGTTTGGTTAAAATCAATGTTTGTTTTTGAAAATGCATCGTTGATCACATGCTGTTTCCAGTCGTAATTTACTTCCTGGGGGTGGTCTGAGCGATTTAAAAAGCAAACCGCAAGCTCGTTATTAGCCAATGGTTTTACCCAAATCTCTATCCCATCGAAAGCATAATACCTGAATGCTTCCATGCCCAGCGGATCCTGGTCGAGGGCTATAATGTCCTTATTGATAAGGATAGCTGTAGTTTGTGCCGACATTTTGCGCAGATCGTTACCGGCCATCAACGGGGCGGCCAGCATGCACCAAAGCGAAAAATGGGCTTTATCTTCATTATATTTCATGCCATTGCCAACCTCAAGCATATCCGGGTCATTCCAATGGCCGGGGCCGGCATATTGGCGGATACTGTCCTGCCTGTCCAGGATATTTAAAACGCTCAAAGGCTTCCAGCCATTTTTCGCAACAGCTTCAGTAAATGCCGGGCCAATGTCACCGGTACTGCGCCATAACTGGCCCACAGCTTTTGCCCAGCGCCAGGGATCATGCTGTCCCCACTCGCATAGGCTGAATACCATTGGCCGCCCGGCTGCGCGAATGGCCTTGCTCATGGTGGTATAAGCTTCAATGGCATTAATACCATCGGCGCTGCACCAATCGAACTTGAGGTAATCAACGCCCCATGAGGCATATAAGCGGGCGTCCTGATATTCGTAGCCGCGGGTGCCCGGGTAACCGGCGCAGGTTTTTGTGCCGGCACAGTTGTAAATACCAAATTTCAGACCTTTGGAATGTACATAATCTGCAAATTCCTTCATCCCGTTTGGGAATTTTTTTGGATCAGCTACCAGGTTGCCATCCTTGTCCCGCTCCATCGTCATCCAGCCATCATCCAACACAAAATACTGGTAGCCGACATCTTTCATGCCCGACGACACATAGGTATCCACCATGCCTTTTAGCAGCGGCTCATCGATATTGGTTTGAAACGTATTCCAGCTGTTCCAGCCCATGGGCGGCGTTTGGGCCAGCCCCTCGAACTTTTGAGCGAACAAGGTGCTGCAAGTAGTTATACTAAGTAGCGATGCCAGCAGGAGGTGTTTTACGGGTTTTATATTCATGGTTTATTTATTATTGGTCATATCTCAAAAAACTTTGTCATTGCGAGGCACGAAGCAATCTCGTCGTGGTGCGTTAGCGTTGGTGCATTGACGTTGGTGCATTGACGACGAGATTGCTTCCTCGTTCCACCTCGCAATGACAAAATTTGTTAATTCTTCAATTCCCCATCCGGTTTATTTAATGACTGAAACATGTTAATCCCTTCAGAATTCTTTATGATTATGGATGATGTATTGCCTGATGTTTGCGCTTTTGTAAAACGCATCTCCGCACCTTTTACCTCATCAAAAACAAAGGCCGGGCGCTGGTCATCAGTCAAAAAGCTTAGTTCAACATTATCTAATTTTAATCCTTCAACATGCCTTACAAAAAAACCATAAGCGGGTAATACGCCAAAGCTGCCTGGCTCGGGGTAGCCTTTTTCCATTTCGGCCACCTGGCGTTCGGCTTGCTGAGATGTGCCGCCGCCTTTGTAATATATTTTTACATCTTTGATATCAATATCTTTAATGGTATGGCCGGGCAAACCGCTGATCAATACACCCTGCCCCGGTTCAACGTTATAAGCAATAACATTACTGATAATTACCCTACGCAGCTCGCCAATTGGTACACCTTCCGGGCCGCGCATGCGTGCACCCAGCCTTAAAAAGATGGGCGCATTTACAATATCGCGCATGGTAATGTTGGTGATTGTAATATCCTCGAGTAACGCGCCATCTACCGTTTCAAGGGCTAATCCGCGGCAATAGTTAAATACGCAGTTTGATATGGTGATATTTTTAAACCCGCCATTCGATTCGGTGCCGAATTTTATACGTCCTGTAGGCTCTTTTATAGTTCTTTTATAAGTGCCGTCCAAAAACGAGCCTTCTTCAAAACCGCTCACTTCGCAATTGGTGATAGTCACATTTTCGGTAGCACGGGCAAAGCCGAGGCCGAAGGTACTTTTTAAACAAATGCCATCGTCGTAAGGAGAATTTACGCTGCAATCAGATACGTGTACGTTGCGGCAGCAGTCGATATCCATACCATCGCGGTTGGTATCTTCCTTTATGTTGCTGATGGTAAGGTTATCAACGCCGGTGGCCAAAATACCAAACCAGCCGCCATGCAGTATCGTAATGTCTTTGATATTTACATTTCGACAAAGGTACAAGGCTATGGCTTTGTTAGCCGATTGCTTGTTTTTAACAAAGTCATGATATAGTCCTTTGCCCCATATCATCCCCTGGCCGAGTATCGAAATATCATGCAGGTTTTCGCCCCATATCAAACTATTATGCCAGTGGCTATGGCCCGAGTCCTGGTAGGTGGTGTTTACACTCGCTTCTTCCTCGTCATAACCATTTTCGGCAGTTACAGGGGCTGCGATAATTGTTGCACCCTGGTCAATCAGCAGTGAAATATTGCTTTTTAAATGGATGGAACCTGATAAATAATTGCCAGCGGGCAAATAAACGGTACCGCCGCCGGCGGTAGCAGCAGCATCAATAGCTTTGTTTATGGCTTTGCTGTCTAAATTTGTACCATCGCCAATAGCGCCGTAATCTTTTACATTGAAGTAATTTGATGGCGCACTGTTAGTTGCATGCGCAAAATTTAGCGATGCTAAAAGGATGATAAATACCAGTTTAAATTTATTTGCCATAATTAAATAAGCTAAAAGCTGAATGCTAAAAGCAAAAAGCTTTCATCGGTTTGTAATCTATTTTATCTTTGGTTGCCCGCTTCATCAAAGTCTTTAAAACTAAAGGTAATATGAATTCGGCATAATTTTCTAACTCTTGCATTCGCTTCGCCTCACCTAAATCCTCTCCAAAGGAGAGGACTTCAGCTTCGCGCCGGTAAAAAACGCTCTTTTTTAAAGCTCCTCTCCTTTTGGAGAGGGGTTGGGGTGAGGCGAAAAACGCTTCCGCCTATATCAAATTTAGCTAAATAACCCGTTAATCCTACTTTTTATCAGCCACCAAATAAACAACACTATAAGCGGGTACTGTAACAGTTATCCCGCCCGTTACCGCTGCTGTATTGGCGGCTATCGAAGCATAATTAGCAGGGCCGCCTGTTGCACCGCTTGCAGGGCCCACCCCATTAACCAGTACATCATGCGAGAATGGGGCATTGTCAGTACCGCCGTTAAGTACATAGTAATAGTAGTTGGCACCTATTGAAAAATTATTGAAAGCTACATTAACTACATGTGCCCCGCTTCCCTGGTTTACCAGTATAACGCCTGCTTCGCCCGATGAAAAAGAAGAACCATAGCTAACTATATCGCTGGTGTTGCTTACCGCGCTAACCATCCTGTCGCCAAAATATTTTTGGAAAAAGTACATGTAGTAAAATGCCGGGCGGGCATTCCATATAGGGGCGTTAGGTTCAGCCCCGCCGTTACTTGATGAATTGTTAAATATTCCCTGGTCATCGCCATTGCCCCATGAGTTTGCAAGGTCCCAGCGGCTGGCCATACTAATCTGGTTTTTCATTACTTCGCCCAATGTCATTACGGCGTGCAAGCCTGCAATATTTGAAACATCCTGGCTGGAGCCTACAGCCTGTATGTTCCACTCGTCCATTGCTACGGGCTTTTGTGTTACCCCGGTACCTTGTACCGATGTTTTTACCCAACTCATCATTGAACTTGTTACAGGTATGGGTGTACCCAAAATTGTAGCAGGACTTGAATTATCGTTATAAGGTGTAAAATAATTATGTACTACAAAAAAATCAGCAGTATTGCCGGCAGCTGATAAAACATCATGGTTCCAGTTGCTAACGCCCGAATTGTTACCCACGTCGTTCGAGCTTGTTAATACAATACCGATCTTGATATTGGCGTTTCCAACCTGTGCCGCAGCTGCACGCATCGAATCGGCAAATACCTGGAAATGCGTACCATAAACGGTACCTGTTATAATCTGTGGCTGGCCATCCTGGTTCTTAGTTTGATCGATCCGGTAACCGGCTTCCCAATTGCCGTAACATTCGTTGCCTACTTCCCAATATTGTGTACGCCCTTTATCATAACGTACCCAATTTGCTGCTAAATGCGCGGCAACCTGGTCGGGGTGTGGACTTGTGCCATAACGGGCGTAACCGTAGTTAACGGTTATTAGCCCGGTGCTGTTTGTTTGTTGTAATACGTTGTAGTAGTTGGCAAGGCTGATTGTAAAGCTTTGGGTGTTACCCCCCATCCAATAATACGCAGCGGAAGAATTGCCGTTAAGATCAAGCAAATTGGCAGGCGCATCAGCCGGTATGGGAACAGTTGAACCATCGGCATTCCAGAAGTACATATCAGAAAGACTGCCACCTGGCGCCCTTAATATCTTTGGCGCCAATGCTGTTATATTGGCCATTAATACCGGCTCGGTAACCATTTGCCCCATATAAGGGTTGGTATTATTGCCATATATGTTGGTTGATGCTTTGGTCACTATTTGGCTAAGGTCGACAGTAACTGAAACCGCGCCGGATGATGACGGCTTAGTGGCGCTTTGGGTGTTGGGCGCCGTAAATGTTTTTGGCTGCCATGTGTTCAGGAAAAAGCCTTGTGTAGTGGCCAATGCGGGGTCAGTGCCTGTCACTATTGCGCCGCCAGGCCCGGTTCCTACGCCTGTGCTTACTGTGGTGGGTGTAGTGGTAGTTCCGCCGCCCCCTCCCGAGTTACCCGCGGGATCTTTTTTACACGATTGGATTGCTACAACCAGGGCAGCAATTATTAATACTGTTTTTTTAATGTTTTTCATGTCTAATTTTTTATTCAGTTTCACTTATTTCTTTATGGTTCTTTAATTATCCAACTCTGTTTATAATCTCTATACATGCCCTGGTGTTATGATAGGGGCATTTCCATATCCCAACCTTATCCTCCGAACGCATTACCTGGCCATATTGATTTGTTCCCCAAAACCATTCGCCATTCGTTTTATCTAATATTTTATTTTTTACAAACTGCCAGTTATTGAGCGATATATCTAAATATTTTTCATTGCCGCTTATTTGCCAGGCATTGTAAAAACCCACCATAGCTTCGGCCTGTACCCACCAATGTTTTTCCTTTATTAACCGACGGTCGGCAGGCTCATACTCATACCACAAACCGCCATCATTATCCAGGCCTTTTATTGTTGCGTCTGTGATATCAATGGTTATCCTTTTTATTATCCCAATGGCAGTTTCATTTTCAATCACCTCTGCTGCTTCCAGTAAAAGCCAGGTTGCCTCAATATCATGCCCGTACGAAACCAGGCCCGATTTCGGTTTCCAGCGCTCATCAAAAAATAATATTAGGTGATGGCTTTGATGATCGATAAAATGATCAAGAAAATTATCGATCAGCATCTGGATATGCTCTTTTAAAGCTTTATCCGGCCAAATGCGGTACAGGTTGGTAAAACCTTCCAGCACATGCAAATGCGTGTTCATAGTTTTTTTCTCATTCGCATCCTTTGCACTTAGCCGCAAATCATCTATCGGCTTCCATTCCCTTGTAAATGCTTCAAAATACCCGGATTCCACGGGATCGTAAGCTTTTTCGACCAGGAGGTTAAAAAGATCAATAGCTTTTTGTTTCGCAGCTCCGCTGCCCGAGGCCCTGTAATACTCACTTAAAGCATAAATAGTAAATGCTATGGCATAAACCTGTTTTTTGGTATCGAGCGGATTGCCTTTATAATCAACAGACCAGTAAACACCACTATATTGTTTATCAATGATGTGATCAATAATATACTGGTAAGCCCTGGTTGCCATTTGCAGATGTGAAGGCTCCCGGTTAAGAATATAAGCCGATGAAAAGGCCCACAAAATGCGGGTATTTAGTACCGATCCCCTGGGCGCATTGACAGTAATTTGGTTATCGTTATCAATTTTACCATAAAAGCCGCCGTTTATATCATCCGGTGTATTTTCCGACCAAAACTTAAGGATTTGGGCAAGTTCGTCGCCAAGCTCTTTTTTATAAAAAGCTATTCTTTCCTTAATTTCCAGTTCTTTAAGCATTTTTATCAGTACTATTTTTACTTTTTATAATGTCGTTTTAACACTTTTCCGTTTTGCGCCGAACATTTTATTTTTTAACAAGACTTTCGACTTCATACTAAAGAGTTTAAAGTGCTTTATTGTTATCGATTATGCTGTAAATTGTATTTACCGATGAGGCTGAGCGCAAACCATCCGCGGCCGTGTTGATCACGTAATCCAGCAGTTTATCCACCGTTGTCGTAGCTACATGCATCCGGGTATCCGATGAGGCATAATAAATAAACACTGCCCCGTCATCATCTTTTATCCACCCGTTGCAGAATACAACGTTTGATACATCGCCAACCCTTTCATCGCCTTCAGGGGCTAAAAAATACCCTGCTGGCTTGTACAATACTTTTGTAAGATCGTGCAGATCTGTCATAAACATATATAACACATAACGCAGGCCGGCGGCCGTATTGCGTACGCCATGTGCAAGATGCAGCCAGCCTTTATCGGTTTTTATCGGCGTTGGGCCCTGGCCATTCTTGGCTTCATAAACTGTATGGTAATTTTTATTGTCGATGATGGTCTCATGGTCAACTTTGGCATTTTCCATCGTATCAGATAACCCAAACCCGATCCCCCCGCCCTTGCCCGCACTTATAAAACCATCCTGCGGACGGGTATATAAAGCATATTTGCCGTCCACGAATTCAGGATGTAAAACCACATTCCGTTGCTGTGGCGAGTTGGTTATCAAGTCCGGCATGCGCTCCCATTTTACAAGATCTTTTGTGCGGGCAATGCCGCAGGCCGCTACCGCCATCGATTGATCGTGCGCCGGGGCTTCGGGGTCGCGCCTCTCTGTACAGAACAGGCCATATATCCAGCCATCTTCATGGGCGGTTAGGCGCATATCATACACATTGGTATCTGGTTCTTCAGTTTCCGGCAATTCAACAGGATAGTCCCAAAACGTAAAATTGCCAATGCCATCGGGGCTCTCCGCTACTGCAAAAAATGATTTTCGGTCAACACCCTCCACACGGGCTACCATTAAATATTTACCATTCAATTTTATTGAGCCTGCATTAAAGGCCGCATTAATACCAAAGCGCTCCATTAAATACGGATTTGTTTCGGGATTGAGATCGTAACGCCAGTTTAGCGGCGTATGGGCAGCCGTTAACACAGGGTTTTTATAACGGTCGAAAACGCCATTCCCAATCCCCGATACCTCATTTGGCTGGGTGATCAGTTCGCGGTGCGCTATTTCTAACAGGTTCAAACGTTTTTCAAATTCTTTTGTCATGTGTTTTTTTTTGTAGAGACGCAATACTTGCGTCTCCCGTATGCATTTCGTAGGGCATTATGGGCAAATCGCATAGGAGACGCAAGTAATGCGTCTCTACATAAGTTGCCCTTAATATTCTTTCAATTTATTCCACCATGTTTTTTTCAGGATAATTATTATCACTGCCAGTATTGCTATGGTAATCAGTAATGGCATTTTTTGCTGCAACACCAGGTACATGGGCAATATGGTGAGGCAGCATTGCGCCCCGGTACCAATTACCACGTTAAACATATTCAGTTTAAAGTTTTTATTATGCTGGAATGAAGGATCATCCACCAAAGCAGCCTGCTTAACCGGCTCCCAAAAACCCCAGGGGCGTACATTGGTATAAAAGGATTTTAATACGGCCATATCTGTTGGCGGGGCGGCGTATGAGCCTATGATAGAACCTGCTAATGACAGCGCAAACATTACCGGGAACCAATATAAAAGGTCGGCATCGGCTATAAAAACAGAAAAAACCATTGCTGTAATAATCCCGGTCAACATTCCCCAAAAAAAACCGTTGGCGTTAAAGCGCCACCAATGCCATTTTAAAACATTTGATGCGATATAGCCCCCATATAATGCCGATACTATCCATTGTAACGCACTATTCACGTCCTTTATAAAAAAACCAAGTATAACGCCAAAAGCTACAACCACAACACCTACCAAATAATTCATCGCTATCGTTCGCCTGGCCGATGCTTTTGGGTTTACATATTTGATATAAATATCATTAACAATATAAGCCTGGGCGGCATTCATGGTACCGCTAAAGGTGCTCATAAAAGCGCCTAATAACCCGGCAAGCAGTAAACCTACCAGGCCTACGGGCAAAAAGTTATTGATAACCGCCGGTAATATCCGCTCAAAATCTATAGCGCCGGTGGCGTCCTTTAAATTCATCTGGTGGTAAAATATCAAGCCCAGAGCAGTAAGACTAATGATTAGCGTATAGCGGATGGGCAGCAGGATAATATTTACAAAGCCGCTCATTTTACTGGCTTCTTCGGGCGAGCGGGTTGAAAGTATTTTCTGCATATCGTAATTTGGCGCGGGGCCTGCCAATGCTGCAAAAAAAGCCTTTAAATGTCATCATCATAAAAAACAGGCCGAAAAGTGAATAGCCATCGCTTTTTATTTTGGCATTTACTTCAGTAATAATATTCGACCAGTTTAAATTAAGGTGTGTGCCAAAAAAACGGGCTGTACCAGCCACCCGGGACATTTAAATGATGGCTGTTAAGCTGTGCTGCCGCGATAAAACCTATCCAGATACAGGCTACGGTCATGATGCCATATTTTACCATATCGCCTACCACAATGCTGTGCATCCCGCCTAAAATGGAATAAAACATCGCG
>Ga0207014_1179_pt1 | contig 12874 bp, 9 predicted proteins | sample Alteio_BWMinCont_56_FD_153495 | JGI IMG/M metagenome (GOLD analysis project Ga0207014, IMG submission 153495) | Enriched cells from forest soil in Barre Woods Harvard Forest LTER site, Petersham, Massachusetts, United States -... | ecosystem: Environmental > Terrestrial > Soil > Temperate forest >...
TATCCTGTTGTTGTATCAATTTATGTTCAATCGCAAAGACTTTATTCTGCGAAAAGAGCATTTTTGGCCATTAATTTGGATTGCCTTAACCGGAGTTTATTTAACCAATGCTCTCGAATTTTGGGGCTTACAATATATGGAGGCAGGTAAAGCCTGCTTTTTGTATAGTTTTACCCCAATTGCAACGGCCATTTTATCTTATTTTTGGTTTGGTGAAAAGCTAACTTATCAGAAACTTCTAGGCCTAGGCCTGGGAATACTGGGATTTGTCCCGATTCTGGTGACCCATTCCAGTGCAGAAACCCGTGCCGGAGCTTGGGGACTTTTGTCTTTAGCAGAGCTGGCTATTTTAGGAGCAGCGGTGGCCACCTCGATAGGCTGGACCCTCATGAGGATTATGGTCAAAAATCACCACTATTCCTCGGTGATGAGTAATGCCCTGACCATGCTTTTGGGAGGTGTCTTTTCTTTAATTCACTCCTATTTTGAAGACGGCTGGGCTCCTCTGCCTATTGAAGGCTTCTATCCATTTTTAGGCTGGATGTTGGTTTTGTGCCTCGTATCAAACTTAATTAGTTATAACTTACATGCTCATTTGTTAAAAAAGTTTACCGCGACTTATCTTTCTTTTGCAGGATTGACTCAACCCATTTTTGCCGCCTTCTTTGGCTGGATATTCTTACAGGAAATCATGTCACTGTACTTCTGGATTTCCGCCCTCTGTGTGACGGGTGGTCTTTATATTTATTACCGCGAAGAATTAAGGCAAGGCCAAATTCTCAATACCGCTAAAACATAAATTTATCAAAAGATTAAAAATACCTCTATTCAAGATAGCTTATTTTCTCCCGACCATTATCTTAAAGCTTGTCAACCCAGGCCGGCCCCTTTTCTAGCTGAGAGTTTAATTAAATGGTACACTTTCATACCCAATTCATTTAAAGCGTCGAGACGACCATGAATATTTTCCATTTCAGCTCACAAGCCAAGTTGATTTTATATGAAAAAAAATTCCACCTGCCTGCCAACTTGACCTCCAACTGGGTATATGGAGCTGCAGGACTAGCGGGGTTAGCCGGACTATGGGCTGTTGCTCGCCTTTCACGTATCGCAATCGATCATTATCATCACTCTAAAAATTCCAGCGCCAATCTCAGGCCAACCCAACCATCTGCGCCTGCAGATACCACTCAGCCGCAGCCATCCAATAGAAGAAACAGCCTATTGGCCGGAGAGATGAGCACAGCACTTCCCAAGCAGACTGAAATATCTTTTCAGGCTGTTCCAGAAGGGTTAGCCACCTCATCTAGGAACTCTGACTGCAAGAAAAATTCTAATGTCCCTGGGCTCGATGACGTAAGCTGCTTATTAATCAATTTGTCTCATAAGAATAGCGGCAACTATGACTCTCCCAAAGCTGAAGGCTATCATCCATCTCCCACTTACAGCGACAGAGCGCCACACCGATTCCCCATTACTCAAATTCCATCAACGAAACCGCCTACCTCAACGGAAAACGGGCCCTCAAATCAACAAAGCTTATCAAGCGGATATCCTCTCAGTTTTACGGCTCCTCCAACAAGCAAAAGGTATATAACTCACCAAGTGCCTAAACTAGGCGATAGCAATGATCCAGCACTTCAAAAACCACCACAAAAACGTAGCTCTTCCGACTTTCTTGTAGCCTATTCTTAAAAAAGTTTATGACCATGATTAAAACTCACAGGATTTTGCCAAATTGAGTTTAATTATGTTAGGATTGCGCAATTATAGAACAAACTGACATAACTCATGCATCCACTCTTAAATATAGCCATTAGTGCCGCCCGCCGTGCAGGCCTTGTTATTGTGAGGCATTATGACGAAGGCGCAAGGCTTAAGATCTCAACCAAAGGTCCTAATGACTTCGTCACCAATGTCGATCAAGCAGTAGAACAAGAGATCATTGAGGTTATCCATAAATCTTATCCCCATCATGGCATCATGGCCGAAGAAAGCGCTTTCTTAGCACCGGAACGTGAGGATATTATTTGGATCATCGATCCGATTGATGGTACCCATAATTTTATAAAAAGCATTCCTCACTTTGCCGTTTCTATCGCTGTACAAATTAAAGGCATCATTGAATTTGGGGTAGTTTTCGATCCCATAAAACAAGAATTATTTTCAGCCTCAAAAGGTGGTGGTGCTCAATTAAATGGCCATCGCATACGTTGTTCGCCTTGTGAAAAACTGGAAGGCGCAGTCATCGGTTTAGGTTTCCCTGTCTGTGAACGCCAAAAACTGGCGCAATTCTCTGCTCCCTATAATAAAATTTTTGAAAGTTGTAGTGATTTTCGTCGCAGTGGTTCCGCTGCTCTCGATTTAGCCTACGTAGCCGCAGGCCGATTTGATGCCTATTGGGATTGTGGCTTAAAGCCTTGGGATAGCGCTGCAGGGGCTTTAATGGTCAGGGAAGCGGGTGGCTATGTCAGCGATTTTCAAGGCAATTCTTCCTACTTTGAAACCGGCGAAATTATAGCGGGGGCGCGAAAAGTTTATCCAGAACTGCTACATCTTATTCAAGCAACCTTATAATAAAGCGCTCAAAATTTTTAAACTATAAATTTTGAGCGTCTTTTATTCTTTAAGGCAGTTCATCATCATTGGCCGCTTTTCGAATACTCATGGCTTTTCTATCTAAACCCAAGGCCAGTGCCAAATTGCTGGCGACATAAATAGAAGAATAAGTTCCAATCACAATGCCGCAAAATAAGGCCAAAGAAAAACCCCAAAGTGACTGGCCGCCAAAAATCATCAGCGCCACGACCACCAACAAGGTGATACCGGAGGTCATAATGGTTCGCGATAGAGTTTGATTCAAGGATAAATTCATAATCTCATAAGGCGAGCCTTTGCGGACTTTACGCAGGTTTTCTCTTACCCTATCAAAAACCACAATGGTATCGTTTAATGAATAACCCACCACCGCCAAAATTGCAGCCAGCGTGGCTAAATCAAATTCAATTTTATAAAAAGCAAAGATCCCCAGAACAATTAAAGCATCGTGACAAAGGGCTACTGCCGCACTCACGGCTAAACGCCATTCAAAACGAAAGGCAATATAAATCATGGTCGCGGCAATAGCGGCCAATACCGCCACCCCACCTTGCTCCGCCAATTGAGCGCCCACTTCTGAGCCGACCACATCCATAGCCCGAATAGTGGCTTTAGGATCCATTTGCTGGAATACGTCGAGTAATTTTTTCTTTAAAGTCTCTATTGGTTCATGGCTAGGCTCATGATTTTTACCAGCCAAGCGAATTAAAGCCTGCTGAGTTGAACCATATTGTTGTACGCGACTATCACTATAACACGCTTTTTCGAGCCTCTCTCTTAACTGGGATACATCCACAGGGCTGCTAAATCCCACTTCAACCTGAGTACCACCCGTAAAATCTAAACCAAAGGCAAGCCCACCTTTGGGCATAAATAAGCAGGTTAAGGCAAACAGACAACAAAAAATTGAAAAACCCGCGGTATATTTTCGCATGGCCATAAAATTAAATTGTGTTTTTTGTTTAAAAAACTCCATTTTTATATTCCTATTTGTAAACGTTTAATCATACGGTGCGGGTATGTCACCTGGACCAAAACTCGAGTCACTGTAATTGCCGTGAAGAGCGAGGTCATAATTCCAATAGACAGAGTGACGGCAAACCCTTTTACCGGTCCACTTCCCACTGTAAATAACAATAAGCCCACAATAAGAGTAGTTAAATTAGAATCGATAATGCTGCTAAAGGCACCATCAAAACCTCTTTGAATACTCAGCACGGGTGAAGCACCCGCTCTCAACTCTTCGCGGATACGCTCAAAAATAAGCACATTCGCGTCGACCGCCATACCTAAGGTTAAAACGATACCGGCAATTCCGGGCAAGGTTAACGTAGCCCCTACCCAAGACATAATGGCCATCATCAGCAGCAGATTAATCGCCAAAGCCACATTGGCCAAAATTCCAAATAAGGAGTAATAAAGTGTCATAAACAATAAGACTAAGCTTAGCCCTACCTTAACGGAGAGCATGCCTTTTTGAATATTATCCTGACCTAAACTTGGACCCACTATCCGTTCTTCGATGATGGACAGTGCGGCGGGCATTGCACCAGAACGCAATAATAAAGCCAGATCACGCGCTTCATGTAAATCCAGACCCGTTATTTGAAAATTAGTCCCGAGCGCACTTTGAATAGTGGCAAGGCTAATAATCGTTTCATGAGTTTTATTATTGTGGTTTTCAACATAGATCACTGCCATTTGCTGACCCACGCTATCACGTGTCGTTTGTTTGAATAAGCCAATGCCATTGCCGCCCAAGCGAATATTGACCGAAGGATGTCCATCTCTATCAAAACCACTGCTGGCACCCACCACCGCTTCGCCCGATAAAATAACTCGGTTTTTTAAAATCACCGGTCTTTTGGCCCGATCATAATACAATTTAGATCCCACTGGGGCAGGCAACTGCAAATTTGCATTGGCATCACGCATTAAGAATTTCAAGGTGGCCGTCTTGCCTAAAATATCGCGAGCACGGGCCGTATCTTGAATACCAGGTAACTCCACCACTACCTGATTTAAACCCTGTCTCTGCACTAGAGCTTCGCTAACGCCTAATTCATTTACTCGCTTGCGCAAAGTGATCTGTGTCTGTTCTAAAGTTTCATTACGCAGCTGCTCTAATGTTTTTAGATTTAATGCAAGCTCAATATTAAAAGATTCTTTATTAGACTTTTGAATCGATATTTCAGGATGATGGCTTTTTAAAAAATTTATCGCCAGGCTTTCTTTCTCTCCATCCTCAAAAGCAAGATGGACTTGACCATGCTTATGCTCAAGGCTGCGATAATGCACACCCTCTTTTCGCAAGTTTTGCCGTAGTTCAGTACTGAGACTTTCAACACGGCGTTCTACAATGGATGGAACATCGACCGCAATTAAAAAATGCACCCCACCACGTAAATCTAAGCCCAGCTTCATCGGCTGCGCTTTAAGTGCCGCCAACCATGCTGGAGTCGCAGGCGCTAAATGCAAAGCAATACTGCAATCTTTAATAACGGCATCCAAAACATCTTTGGCTTTTAATTGTTCTTCCAGTGTTTTAAATCGCAGTAACAGCTCTTCATCTTCGCCCTTTGTTAGGCGACAAGACAAGCCTGCGTCCTTCAAGGTGACCAAGATCTTTTGTTCTAAGGCATCATTAACCGTCTGCGGAGAGAGTGCGAGCACTTGCAAGCTCGGATCTTCTCCATACCAATTAGGCAAGGCATAAAGAGCCGCAATTAAGATTATCCCTATCAGACCCACTAACTTCCACTGAAATTTATTCATGCCTCACCCTGTTAAGCGCTTAATACCATTTAAAATATTTTATTTTTTGATGGACTTTAGAGTCCCCTTGGGCAAAGCATTCACAATCGTTTGCTTTTGAAAAGGAACGTTGACGCCTTCAGCAATGGCCAAAATAAAAAATTCATCCGTTACATTCACAATCGTGCCCATCATGCCGCCAGTGGTCATGACGTCGTCACCTACGGCAAGATTATTCAACAAGGATTTATGTTCTTTAGCTTTTTTGCTTTGTGGACGGATAATCATAAAATAGAATACAAATAAAAATAAGCCAACTATAAAAAATTGGTTCAGAGCACCACTTTCGAGAAGTTGAGCAGGGGAACTAGCCAAAGCTTGAGTGGGAGCCAGCAAAGCGGGAGCGGGAGCCAGTAAGATCAGCAGTTTACTCATCAATTTCATTTTTCACCTCAAATAAACATAGTTGGAGCAAGATTTAGTAAGATAACCCGCAATGGCCACCGCAAATCTTGCCTAAGAAAGGTGATAATACCTCAAAACGTTCAAGTAGTGAGTATTAGTGTTTATCACCTATTTGAAATTGAATTTTAATAAAATAAAAAAAGCCACTTAAGAAAGCAGCGTTTAAATGAGTCGTGAACCTTAAAAAAATTTAGATTGTGTTTTTGTGGTTGTCTAACTTGTCCTTCCTGGTTATACTGCATCGTCCTTTAGCCGGGATGGCGGAACTGGTAGACGCGCCAGACTCAAAATCTGGTAATGGTAACATTGTGAGAGTTCGAGTCTCTCTCCCGGCACCATTGCATAACCTCAACTATTCATATCCTTAGTCCTTATGATGATTTTCAAGCAAGCTTCTTTATTCATACGATTGATATCCTGGTTTTATGACTTAGTATTGCTCACCGCTTTACTGTTAGTCATCAGCGCCATTTGTGTCTTGCTTAATGGCGGAACTGCCATTGAAAAAAATCAAACTCTCTTTTATTTTTATCAGGCTTTAATGGCCTTAGTGATCTGCAGTTATTTTATTGGTTTTTGGGTCATCACTGGCCAAACCACGGGCATGAGAGCCTGGAAATTATATGTGTTAAATAGTCAGCAAAAACCGTTGAGTTTTAACAAAGCTTGCCTGCGTTTTTTATGGGGTAGTTTAACCTTGGGCCTAGGAATTTTCTGGGCCTTATTCGATAAAAACAAATACCCACTTTATGAAAAATTGTCTGGCACTTACCTCTTTAAAAAAGAACACATAAAGTCGTCATAAATCACTCTAACTGCTTTTAAGCCTAACCTTGAATATCAAAGTATCACTGTATTGATGAGATCCCTCGTAAACTCGGGATGACAATAAGAAACTCGGGATCTGAGCCATCGCCACGAAATTGATAAAAATTTGTTTTAAGTTCAGTGGATTATGAAAAGGTTATGGAATGTTGTCATTGCGAGCGCAGCGAAGCAATCCAGTTGTCAATTGAAAGCATCCATTTTGAACCCTGGATTGCCGCGCTTCGCTCGCAATGACGATAAAAAAACCTGGATCCCGCACCTATCTTCAAGGCCTATCTGGCAAATGGTTGATAGTTTTGTTGATAGGTGCGGGATGACAACAAGAATGAAAACTCTTAAAGATTTGTGGGGAAAGCTCAGCTCGGGATGACCACCGAGCTACCGACGAGTTCTCTTGAACAATAGGTTGAATTACACATTAATGGCTGCCTGCCAAGCAGTATAATTATTGGCACTTTTTTATATTTATTTTGCCGTTTTAGCCTTTTAACCCAGCAAATCACTGTCATAAAACCCACCTTTATGATAGATTTGGTAACTGCCCAGCTGGGTAATCATGGATAAACAGCCTATGGCTCATTTTTACAATGTCGTTTACAATGTCGTACGCGTAGCAGGGACTCTTAAATATATCTATGATTTTTTTGCTAAATATCTGCCCAAAGTTTCGATTAAGCCCAGCATAGCCAAATCCATGGACGGCATTCTTCAAATACAAGATATTGCCCACCCCCTAGCCGAATTGGCATTAATGACTAAGACTGGCAGCGTCAATGCCAATTTTTATAATGATTTTAATTGGCGAGTTCTGCAAGACTGGGCTAAATATTTTATCAACCCCGCTCCTTTAAAGCTCCAGCTAAAAATTAAGCATAAACTCGAGCATTCAACCACTTATATCAGGCTTGTCTTGATTGCCCGTCTGACAAAACTGGCTACTGAACTCTTTGAAAATAAACAATTATTACAAGACGAATGGCAAACTTGGAGTCTATTCAAAGCAGCACATCAAAAAAACTTAAAAAAAACATGGCAGAATTCTTTAAAACTCTACCTTTATCATCCCCTATCTTTTAGCTTTTCCTTAAGTGGCGCTATTGCTAGAGCCCGAATTAATTTTGGCAAGCTTCTCAAAGTCTCACCTTATCCTCTTATCTCATACTCAACCTATATCACTATTCAACACAGCAGTAAGCCCCAGCAATTTTTTTATGCCGTCTATATCCTCTCACTCGCTCGCATTATTTTAAAAGAAAGCTGGAAATTCTTTAAAACCGCATACGACATCATTATCTTGCTCAGCCCACCCAAACAAGATATCCCGCTGAATTTGCCGGCTCTTAAGTTAAGTCTAGCTGCATTAGAATCCATTCAAAGCAATAACGAACTGCGCATAACAACAGCCAAATTAATCAGTGACATGGGCAAGCAAAACACTCAAGGCCTAGATGAAAATGAGTATAAAATTTTAGCTCACCAAGCGATTGAAGGTCTTACAGCTAACTTTAATTTAGCAAAAACACAAGAATGCAATGTCAGGCAAGCTGCTCTTGCAGCTCTGCTTAATTGGACAGACTATATTGACCATGCCGCCCACAATCCGACCTTAAAAATTCTGGCAAGAATTCTAGCTCAACCACAAGAAAGATCAGAAAATCGCCATAACGCTTTGATTATTTATCAACAGCTAGATACCAAGACCAGTAAAAATGGCAACTGCCATGAGTTTATCGTTGAGAGAGTGGCTAATATATTGAACTCAGCTGAGGGATCTCCTATCCGAGAAGAAGCAGCTAAAAGTCTTTACCATATCGCTCTGCTCCCTGGGACATCCGCAGCCATTTTTAATTCTATAAAACAAGCACTGAGACAGGCTCAAAGTGAGGGAAGTATAGGCCCGCAATTTAAAGCAGCTTTGGATAATTATTTATCACTACTTTCCAATCATATAACCCAACACGCAGAAGCGGGCCCAAGTACCATACCCTATACCAATCGCGAAAAAGCACTTTATATCATTAAAAAATCAGGTGAGATGTCCATTTCTGCTTTAGCGGTTATTTCAGCCTTGAATGATTTTCAGGATGAACAAAGCACAAGCTTGCTCCTTCTGAAAGAAAGCGAAAAACTCTTGTATGCCTACCAAGCTGTACAACAGCCTATCATGCAAGCAAGCCTCACCTGGACTAAGCTTAGACCCCAGATAATGATTTAAATTAATGATCACTCCAGAAGAAGGATAAGACTTAGATTTATATTAAAAGAAAGTGAAAAAACATATGAAAACACACAATTTCCCTTATAAAATAAAAAAATGGGCTAAATATGCCCCTATATAAACATTTGCCTAAACTAGATGAAACTCTATTCAGAGCTGGACAAGCTATCTATGTTGCACAACAACTTTCAACCCATTTCATTAGGCCTAGATGGTCAAAATTTCAGCCAAACACCCTTTTATCGATCTCTGCTATCAAGCATTATTTTCTATTATTTTCCCTTAAAGTATATTTTGAATTTATCCCTTTCCACCCCTCTCGGATTTCCTTAAACAACAGAGACATCAAAAAAATAATAGGCTACTTTCGTAATAGACTTCAGTTTGGCAACAATAAAGACAGGCTTGTATCAACCGAAGACCAACCAAAACCAACCCTAACTGGAGATTGGAAAGTACCAGAGCCGCACAAAGAACGCATTCCTTTCCCTCTCATTATCATGGCAGCACTCCATGCCATTTTTATCGCCGTTAACATCATTTATCATGCCATTAATCTTGCAAATAGCTTTAAAGAATTGCTCTCATCTCATCAAACGACATCCATACCCAAAAAATTAGCAAACTTGACTCTTTTTTATTTTAAATTAACATCTCACTCAACTCAAATGATAAGCCTTAGTCATGTTATATTGACGACACCATTGCTAAATTTACCCATTTATTATAGACACCTATTGCAAAAGTTTAGCAGCCCCTATTATTTATTAAAGTCAATGACCGTAGCTTTTATTTTTTCTTTCTTCATTCCACCAAACAAAGCTTTGCTCAATCAAACCCCGAAAAAAACCAGGCTCACTCAATCTATCCTTCTCTCCGCTTTTTTGACCGCCCAAGCTCTGGCAGATTCAACTTATCTCTATTTTAACTTTTCTAACATAGTGAAAAATGCCATTTATACTCTCAAAGTGATTTTTGGCGCCCGTACTGAAGTTGAATACACAGCCCCCATTGTCCCAAAAATAGAGCGTTCACTCTCTGTAGAAAAAATTGATTTAGCTTTAGACCTTGGCAAGCTCCTCACTGATATTAATAAAAATACGGCCGAATTAATTTTAAGAAAATGCCATATAAACTTATTACAATTGCCTGACTTTAAAAAGCTACTCGACACGATTGCTGGGCCAAAAATTTCAATTAACAAGCTTGATATATCCGAAAATGAACTAGGCCTTGCCACTGATGCGCACATAGAGGCATTGGCTAGTTTTATTCAATCTATTAAAACAGTCTCAACTTTAGTTTTTTCTGAAAACAAGCTAGACAAACTTAGCACGGAACCAGTTAGCACGGAACAAGACGGATTCAGCATGTCTCCTTTTAAAAAATTATTGACGGCAATTTTAAGCAATCCGCATATCACCACTCTTGACATTTCTCTTAATAATATGGGGCACTTTAATCAAGAACAACTGTCCATTTTCACCGAACTCCTTGCCAGATCCAAGATTACGCAACTTAATTTAGGAAAAAATAATTTATCTTTTCTATCTACTAAATTATTTAAAGAATTAATGAATTGCTTGAGTTTACATGAATCGCTGACTTTTATGGATTTTTCCGGTAACGAGTTCCATGCACTCAGTTACGTCAAATACTATCGCTTATCAGAGCTTATCCAAAAGAATAAAATATTGCTGCACTTATCTCTGGCTAGTAATGGTTTAGGTAAGAACCAAAGAAACTTAGCTTTAATGCCCTATGCTTTTACTGAAAACTCAACTTTACAATCTATTGATCTTTCCTGGAATGAACTTGAGAAGCTTGATTATTACTTAGTCACGGATTTTTTATCCTTCATGAAAATTGAACGGATGCAGAGCATTGATTTAAGAGGCAATTCACTTGCCCTATTGCCTGAACCATCTTTTCAGCAATTAATTTCAGATATGGACAATCCCAGCATAACGAGCTGGAACCTGGCTGATAATAAAATGGGGAAATTATCTGAAAGCCTTTTTAAAGCATGGGCAACAGTTTTCATTAACCACAAAAAGATACTAAACCTCAATCTTTCAGGTAATGCTTTAGGCGAAGTCAAGGCTGAAAGCTTCGATGACATTATTGACATGATTCAAGAAAATGATCAGCTTTTAACTTTAGATCTATCTGACAATCTTCTTAATGCCCAGCCCACAAACTTGGTACGATTACTTAATGCTATTAGTCAGCACCCAAGCCTTAGATCTGTTAATTTAGCCAACAATCAATTAGGACTACTGAATAATGTTCAGTCAATTGGACTAGCGGAGCTGATTGCCAACAATCAATTAGGACTACTGAATAATGTTCAGTCAATTGGACTAGCGGAGCTGATTGCCAACAATATCAACTTAGAATATTTAGATATTTCAGGCAATAGTCTTAAAAGTCAGGGTGATTTAATAGACTCAATAATTAAAGTTGTCAGGGCCCATCCTTCGCTTATTGAACTGAAATACGACGACGAAACCTTCGAGAAAGTCATTAATAATAATTTTATGCAACGATACACAGCTCTCAGCAATTATTGTATTAATGAACTTAAGATTGCCAATGTGATGGTACCCATTATTATTCAATATTTAGGGGGCAGAGCCGTAGATCCTAATATTTCTTTTAAAGTTAAAAATCCGGAATTTAAAAGAGAACGCTCTAAGTCTACGGTGTCGCCTGTTGCTGTTAATACCACCATTGAAACTCAAGTATTATTTTGCAATACCAAAAAAACGCTATCGGCACCCTCTAGTTCCCGTCCTGATTAGATGTGTTGAGTTGTAAAAAACTTTATCTTTGCCTTCTCAACAAGCCAAAGCCCAGGCCGGCAAACAACAAGGCGGGTAGTGATGCCGCTACCAAAGGTGGCATATGGTAGATAACGGTGAGCGGTGCAAAGGTATTACAGAGATGCACGGCAAATCCCATTAAAGAACCCACTATAATTCTTAAGCCCGCCCCACCCGAGCGCAAGGGCCCAAACACAAAGGGGATGGCTAAAAACACCATGACTAAGATCATAAAGGGCTGCATCAATTTTGACCAAAAGGCCAATTCGTAATTCTGGGTGCTTAAAGCATTTTCTGAACTATGCCGAATAGAGCGCCATAAAGTCACTAAAGATAAGCGTTCTGGATGTTTACTGCCCAGCGTTTCTAGAATTTCTGGCGAAGGCAAACCTTGAAAAGATTGAGTGGCTGAACTCGTCGTTTTAAGACTTTTTTCTAAAAAATCAGTGGTTTCTATATCATTTAATTGCCATTCTTTCCCCATTCTTGTGGCATGTTTGATAAAGCTTACCGACAACAAATGTCGGTTATTATCGAATTGATAACGGGTGACCCCCCAAAGTTCTCCTTGGTTTTGTACTGTTTTAATATGGATAAAATCCAAACCTTGCCTAACCCAGACACCATAGGGAGTTTGAATGGTTTGACCACCGGATAAAGCAAAAGCTCGGTTACTTTGAGCCCAGCGTTCCATGGACGGGGATAAGCCTTCGCCAATCACCATCATGATAAGCGTCAATAGAGTTGCTGTTTTCAATACCGAACCAATCAGGCGAGCCATAGAGACTCCACCGGCACGCAGCACCAATAATTCTGAATTGGCGTGCAAGGCTCCCAAGGATAACAGTGAACCCAATAAAGCCGCCCAAGGAAAAAGCATATAAAGTCGACGTGGTAAGGTTAAAGCCATAAAAGCTAAGCTTGAAGATAAATGATAATCCTCACGCCCTACCCATTTCAGTTCTTGTACCCAAGAGAATAAAATATCGATGGTCAACAAAACCAAGAGGACCAACAAAATAGCGGGCACTAGATGACGGGCAAGATAGCGCTCAAATAATTTCATAGCTTGCTCGGTTGTTTTTTATAAGTCAAAAAACCCGGTTCCCGGCTTAAAAGCCAAACTGCGTAGGCAAACATGGCCGCATGCAACAGCCAAAAACTGGCCATGGGAAAAACACCTCGA
>Ga0207014_1180_pt1 | contig 12855 bp, 8 predicted proteins | sample Alteio_BWMinCont_56_FD_153495 | JGI IMG/M metagenome (GOLD analysis project Ga0207014, IMG submission 153495) | Enriched cells from forest soil in Barre Woods Harvard Forest LTER site, Petersham, Massachusetts, United States -... | ecosystem: Environmental > Terrestrial > Soil > Temperate forest >...
GGCAACGACAACGGGCGGGGCAGATTGCGGTTGCGGCATGGGCGCGGGAACGGGCGCGACTACCGGAGGTGCGACGGTCGGCGGAAAGGTGTATGGCGGCGAGGAGAAACCTTGCGGCGCGTTGGTGGCAGTGTTCGCGGCGATGGATTGGTCGGTGGTTTTCGGCGTGACAGCCAGGGCAGGTTCTTCGGCAACTTTCAAGGGGATGGGCAACTCGGGAATGACGACGGGCCAGGGAAGCGCGTTGACGGTGTAACGGATGAATTTACCGTGCTTGCCTTGCAGGACAGTGACGATGGGCATCGGTTTCTTGCCCATGTCGTGCAGGCATTGCGCGTATTGGTTGTTGATTTCGTCGTCGTAGGGGGTGCCGCGGATGGGGCCGGCGCCGCTGGAAATGATGAAGGCGGTGATGATGTCCGACATTTTGAAGACCTTGGTGACGGGGACCATGGCGACATCGAGGCGGCTTTTTTTGCCGAAGTTCTGCTGGCGGATGAATTCGGCGATGCGCAGGGCAATTTCCTCGCTGTCATTGGCGGACCAGATTTGCAGGGGCATCGTGCCGGTATAAACGTCCTCGTTGAAGGTCCAGACGCCGATGGTGTCGCCGTTGTGCAACTGGCCGCTGGCGTCGGAGCGGAGGATGGATTCCTCGACGCTGATGATGTCGTGGAGATGACTGTGCATGGGGGCGGAAATATCCACGACGAACAGGAAGCGATTGGAGGAAAGCGATTCGGGCGCCGGCGCCGGCGCGGGGGTGGAGGTGTTTGTGGGAGCGGCTGCAGTATCAGGGGTCAGCGAAACCGCGGGATAATTCTGGGCCAGCAGGCCGGGCGCGAGCGCAAGCGTGATGAACGCGAGAAATGCCGCGATCACTTGGACAAAGCCGCGCGGCCAGCAGGGAATGGCCGGCTGGATTAACTGACCGTCTGGCTTTAGACAGGCTCTCAGGCGCATAGATTGATGTGTCCTGTTTTGGACCAAATTTCCGGCATGAACCGTTTCGAACGTCATTCGATTGATCAGTGAGCGGAGCATAAACCCGGCCAGCCGGGGATGTCGAGAGGGTTTGCGAGCGCTTGCGCGCAGGCTATTTGGGCCGGCGGAAGCGGGATTGTTCGGCGCGGTTGCGGACGCGGACGTCGTCCTGCATCTCGGCGAGGGCGCTTTCCACAGTTTGAATGAAGCTCCAACAACTGGAGGCCATGCCGCCCATTGCAATGACGGTGTCGCGCTCGGCATTGTCGTCGGTGACGGCGAGGACTTCACCGTAGGCACTGAGACGGTGGGCGGCGCGTTCGATGATGTCATCGGCGGTCTGGCCGGAGCGGGAGTAGAGGATTTCGAGCTCGGGGGTGGATTCGACGGTGGAAAGGCCGCGGCCGGCGTTGGCGCCATCGAAGACGATGGTGACGGGGGTGCCGATGGAGTCGCGGTAGAGGGTGAGGCGGCGGATGAGTTCATCGCGCGCGGCGGCGGAATGGCGGGGTTTGCCGGGCGCGAGTTCGGGCCAGGCGTGCAGGAGGCTGTAGCCATCAATGAGTATCCGCGCCAAGGCCATGCGGCAGGTTACCCGGAGGCGGCGGAAATGACAAAACGAAGTTTTGGTGGTTGTGCCTGGCGGGGTCCTTCCGGACGGGCACCATTTTTCACGCTTCGCAGGCAGCCAAAATCTCTCGCCTCGCCATCTGCCCCCATTTATGAGATGACTTCCAGCCTTTTGATGAGCATGAGAAAAACCATCGCCTTGTGCCTGGAAACGCCGCTCGCCCTGCGCGGCGGGGTGAGCGTGCTGGTGGAAACGATGCTCCCGGCGCTGAAGGAACATTACCGGCTGGTGCTGGTATCGCCGGACGCGCCGGGGAAACTGGACGGGACGCCCGCGGCCGCGGCGAAGCATCTGCGCTGGGAACCGGGCGCGGCGTCGCGCGACACGGCGCGGCAACTGGCGGAACAACTCGCGCAGGAGAAGGTGGATCTCGCGCATTTTCATTTCGGCGGCAATTTCGGCTGGAGCAGCCGGTTTCCAAGCCGGTGTCCCATCACTCACGCGGCCGGCCTGGGCATCAGGACCTGCTCGACGGTGCATTCGATTACGTCGATTTTGGACGGGTATTGCGGACCGCAGAAGCCGTTATGGTTCAAATTGGCGCTGTTGCCGGCGGCGTGGCGCGCCAAGATGACGGTGCTCCGGAAATTGCGGGCGGAGGTGGCGGTTTCGCAGCATGACGTCGCCAAACTGCGGCGCTGGTATTGGCCGGTGCGGGGGAAGTTCTCGGTCATTTACCATTCGCGGGTCAAGCCATCGGCGCTGCCGGCGGCAGTGAAACGGGAGCCGATGATTTTGAACGTGGGGCACATCGCGGCGCGCAAGGGCCAGTTGGTGCTGGCGGAGGCGTTCGTGGAAATTGCGCCACGCCATCCGGACTGGAAATTGTGCCTGGTGGGCCATGTGGCGGAGGAGGCGGTGGGGCGGCAGATAAGCGACATTGCGCGCCGGCACAAGCTGGAGCAGCGCATCCAATGTGTCGGCACGCGCGATGACGCGGTGGATTTCATGAATCGGGCGGGCATTTATGCGCAGCCTTCGTATCAGGAGGCGCTGGGGCTGGCGTTGCAGGAGGCGATGTTCACGGGCTGCGCGAGCGTGGCATCAAGGGTCGGCGGGATCCCGGAATTGATTGACGATCAAACTAGCGGTCTGCTGGTGCCGGCGGGTGATGCGCCGGCGCTGGCGCGGAGCCTGGAATCCTTGATAACGGACACGGCGTTGCGGGAACGCCTTGGTCGCGCCGCCGCCGCCGCCATGTTGTCGCGCGGCATGACAGAGGAGCGGATGGCAGCCAAATACATCGAGTTGTATGAATCCATTCTGCAAACTTCATGAACACGCCCACGACCATGAGAGCGCGCCATCAGGCAAGGCCGAGCCTGCGAAGGTGCGAGATAAAGGTCTTTTCAAGACTTTCGAAGGAAAGCGGATCGGGATCGATCAAGACACGCGGCTGCCAGCCGGGAGCCATGATTATATCCGCCCATTTCAGCACGGCATCGGCGATGGCCTGGGAGTCGCGAATGGGCACGATTTCACCGCTGAGGCCAGGCCGGACATAATCGTTGGAGCCGGTGTTGGGGGTGACCACGACCGGCAGGCCGCAGGCAATGGCTTCGAGGACCGTGCGAGCAAGACCTTCTTCGAGGGAAGGCAGGATGAATATGTCCGCGCGGCGCAGCAGTTCCGCCAGGGCGGGATGCGGCAGGCTGGGGGTCCAGTCGATGGGCAAATCGCGATACTTCGACAGAATGTCCCGCATGTCGTCGCGCACGACCTGCGTGAGGATCAAGCGCGCGGTCGGATGTTTTTGGCGAATCAAGCGGAACGACTCGAGCAAATAGGGCGAGCCCTTGCGCAACGAGAGACCGCCGGTGTTGACCAGGGTAAGCGGACGGTCCCTGGGCCGCGGAGCGGTGGAGGGTGAAAAGTTGGAGAGGTTGACGGGATAGATATTTGGGAGGATGCGGTCGGGCTTGAAGCCGCGCGCCAGAAAGGACCCGGTCACAAAGGAACTGGGGGAGAGCACATAATCCACCTCGGGCAGCATGGCCCGGGACCGTTCGTATGCGCGGCGGGAGATGGGCGGATGCGGGCAATTCCAGCGGCGGTTTTCCTCGCTCAAGATTTCCCAGAAATTGTCAGGGTGCGAATTCCCGGCATCCAGAAAGGTCTTGCCGCCGTGGTGGCGGACGAAGGCGAAGGACGCATTGGCATGACCGTAGCTGGCGATGATATGGTCCCCGGGCGTCAATTGCTTGAGCACCCAACGGTCAAACCAGGGGGACAAGCCAAACCGGAAGGACTCGGCACGAAAGGTCGAAACGGTTCTTCCAGCGGCGTAGGCCGCAAGGCCGATGAGCGGATTGAGCCGCGTGCGTTCGGGAGGCACACCGGCGATGCCGCGCCTCGTGCCCAGGGCGAGGAATCGCAGCAGGCGGTGATTTTCCAGGGCCCGGGCGTTGGGATCAACCGGCGAGCGCGCGGGCGTGGCAACCACAAACAACCCGCGGTTGGCCGGGGCGTCAGGCATGGGGTCGGCGGTTTTCCCGGGATGCATGAAGATTGGCGCCCCGCATTATTTTCCGTGCACCGGTTCGGGACCGCCATCCGCGCCGCCGCCGTCGAGATCAATGAGAATGTCCCGCGGCTCCGCGCCCTTGCTGGGACCGACGATGCCGCGATTTTCCAATTCGTCCATGATGCGCGCGGCGCGGGTGTAGCCAAGACGCAGGCGGCGTTGCATCAGGGAGACGCTGGCCTTTTGTTCGCTGCGAATGACTTCAATGCATTGCTGGATCAAGTCCTCGTCCTCGTCGCACCCGGATTCGTCACCGGGATCCACGACGGGCCGCGAAAGCTGTTTGTGAATTTCCATTTCGTAGCTGGGCTTGCCCTGCTTGGCGATGAATTCCACGAGCTGCGAGATTTCCTGGTCGGTGATGAGGGCGCCCTGGGCGCGGATCAACTTCGCGGAGCCGGGCGGCAGATACAGCATGTCGCCCTTGCCAAGCAGCTTGTCCGCGCCCATCGCGTCCAGAATGGTCCGCGAATCCACCTTCGCCGCCACCTGAAAGGCGATGCGCGCGGGGATGTTGGCCTTGATGACGCCGGTGATGACGTCCACGCTCGGCCGTTGGGTGGCGACAATGCAATGGATGCCGGCCGCGCGCGCCATCTGGGTGATGCGGGCGATGGCCATTTCCACGTCGGCGGGCGCGACAAGCATGAGGTCAGCCAGCTCATCAATGATGACCACGATGTAACTGAGCTTTTCGGGGATGACAATTTCCTCGTCGCGCGGAACGACGATTTCCTCATCCACCTCGACGGCAAACCCGTCCGAGCCCGGCTCGACCTTTTCCTTTTTGCTGGTGAGCGGCAATTCGAGCTCGGCCGGAGGCAGCGGCTTGTTCTTGGGGCGTTCGTTGAAGGACTTGATGTTGCGAACGCCGACGCGCGCGAAAATCTGGTAGCGTTTCTCCATTTCATTGACGACCCAGCGCAGCGCGAGGATGACCTTCTTGGGGTCGGTCACCACGGGCACGACAAGATGCGGCAGCGCGTTGTATTGCTGCAATTCCACCACCTTGGGATCAATCATCACAAAGCGGAGCTGGTCCGGCGAAAATTTGTAAAGCAGCGAGGTGATGATGGCATTGATGCACACGGACTTGCCGGAACCGGTGCTTCCCGCGATGAGCAGATGCGGCATCTCACCCAGGTCGGCGACGATGGGATGGCCATAAACGTCCTTGCCGAGCGCGAGCGGAATGCGGGCCTTTGTGTTCGTCCATTCCTCGGATTCAAGGAGGTCGCGCATGATGACCTTGGTCTTGATGGCGTTGGGGACCTCGACGCCGACGGAACTTTTGCCGGGGACGGGCGCAAGAATGTTGATGCGCTCGGCCTTGAGGACGGCGGCGATGTTGTTGTTCAACGCGGTGATTTTTTCCAGCTTCACCCCCGGCGCGGGATGCAATTCGTAGCGCGTGATGGTCGGCCCCTTGGTGATGTCGCCCAGCGAAACTTCGATGTCGAATTGCGCGAGGGTCTGCTGCATCAGCCGCGCGTTGGCCATCAATTCCTCGCGCGATTCGGTGGGCTTGACGGTGGTGTCCGGTTGCTGGAGGAAATCAAGCGTGGGCAACTGGTAATTGCCGATGCCCGGCGTGGAGGCGACGGAAATGGGTTTGGGCTTGCGGGGCTTGGGTTTTTGCGCTCCATCAATTTTCACCACCGGCTCGGGCAGGGCCTCCGCGGGTTTGGTGTCCTTTCCGTCCGCGACAGCTTTCGCATCTGCAGCTTCAACCGGTTTCGGCTCGTCAGACTTCGCAGTTGTAGATGCTTTTTTGCCGAGAATTTCGGCGGACGTGACGGCGGCGACTTCACGGGCGGGTATGACAACGCCTTCATCGGGCGGCGCGGGTTCGACGGCGGGTTCGGCGGATTTTTTAGAACGGGCTCCAGCGGCTTTGCCCTGGGGCACGCTCAAATCGCGGACGGTGGGCTCGGGCAACGGCTTAAGGTCCGCGCCGATGCCGCCGGAGCCGGCCTTGTCCACCTGTTCCTGCAATTTGCGCGCCTGCTTTTCCAGGTCGCGCGCGCGACGTTCCAGAACCTCTTCCTGCGCCTTCGGAGCCGCCGCACGCCGTTCCCAAAGCTGGTTCAGCCAGGCGCCCAACTCAAATTTGGTGATGAAAAGAAGGCTGATGCCGCCCAGGGCGAGGTAGGCGATGGTGGCGCCGATGGAACCCAGGAGGGACAAGCCGTAATCGTAGCGGGCGTTCTGGCCATAAGTCGTCATTCCCAGAAAACCGCCGGCGCTGGAAGCGGCAATGTGCTCAACGGCGTTCGGGTGCGAGAGGTGCAACAGGCCGGTAACGGAAACGAGCAGTGCGAATCCACAAGCGGCCGACCACCCATTGTGCCGGCGCAGATGCGCCATGGCATCCAGCAGCCGCGAGAATCCGAAGACCGCCAGCAGGAATGGCAGAACGTAGGCAGCCAGCCCCAGCAGGAAAAAGGAAATGAATCCGAGATAAGCGCCGATCGTCCCGATCCAGTTATGCACCGGATGGCTGGGGGGATTGCTGAGAAAACCGAGGTCATGGGGACTGAATGATATCTGGGCTATGAAGAGCAGCAGGGCCAGGACGAGCAGGACGACGCCGATGATGTCATCGAACTCGCCCTTGCCATTCCCGCCGCCGGAATCAGCTGTTGCCTTTTTCGCCATGCGTCCAAGTTACCAGTCCAAAGCCGGAAGTTCAAAGTCATTTGAACGGCCCGACGGCTTGCCCGCCGACTTGCCCGCCGCAGCTTCTGCGGAGGCGGCTCCATCATTCCACCCTCCGCACCAAATTGCGCATTCGACTGGAACGCGCCCACGATCAAGAACTCCCAAGAGGGCGACAACAAGCGCCCTCTCTCCTGGGGGAGAGGCCGGGTGAGGGCGAGCCTTAACTTTCCCTTCCTGCCTTGAACCATCACCTCTCAACTATCAACTTTTTCGAGCCCCCCCCCTCCCCCTTTCAAATAGGCGGACTTAAGCGGACTTAAGCGTTACGACCGCCTCATTGGAGCGCATTGCCCGTGCGGAAGCACCTCCGACCCGGCGATGCTCTTCCGCACTCCGAACTCCGCGTGCCGAATTTTTCCCCGCCCGTAAGCCGTAAAAAGCCGTAAAAAGGCGGAACAAAAACGATTCTGTTCCGCCTTTTCTCGCGCATTCCCATGGTTGTTCCGCCTTTTTCCGCATCGCGGCGGGCCGGGACGCCAACCCGCCGGTGAAAGCGCAGCGCCCGACGCCCCGCGCCGGCATGGCCTCAGCTCCCGCCAGTAAATGATTGCATTCTGTATTCACCATAACCTTTTTATTTTTATTCTCACACAGGGAGTGGGACAAGGAGTGTCCAACCTCCAATCATTCATGCACCCTCGGCGGAGAAAAACCCGTCTTGCAGTCCGCACGATGGTCGGGGATGATTTTGCCATGTTAGCCAAGGTCTGTTCGGCGGCCGTCAAGGAATCGCGTGACCGGGTGAGCACTGGGCTGCGAAGCTGACTGCGCAGCCACATTGGGAGAGACAGGCCCGCGTTAGTTGGCAGGTGAGCTTTCAGAGCCCCTTTTCATTGACAATTCCCTACCTATATGCGTAAAAATGCGCTGCTCCAAGTAAGCGACAGCGGCGGCTAATGGTGACACCCGGTTGGGCCGGGCGTACAACGGACATTCGGCTCAAATGCCTTTCAAGTGGTCAAATTGAATCTCAAATCCATTATGAAAACCAAAAGTCCCGGTATCATCGCGGCCGCCGTCTGCGGCTTGCTCCTCGCTGCGCCGTGCGGGTTTTCCCAAGGCAGCCTCACACCGCCAGGCGCGCCCGGCCCGACGATGAAGACGCTCGACCAGATCGAGACGCGCACGCCGATCAGCAGTCTGCCCTGCATCATCACCAACTCAGGCTCGTACTATCTCACGACGAATCTGACTGGCGCGTCCGGTGACGGCATCGACATTACGGCCAACGATGTGACGCTGGACTTAAACGGGTTCACGCTTCTGGGCTCAGGCTCGGGTGTCGGGGTCAATGTGCTCAATCCGGCAAGGAATTTGTCCATTCGCAACGGTGTGCTGGATTCATGGGGGAACGGCGGCGTGAACGCAACCAATGGTTACAACTGCCAGTTGGAACGGCTCCGTGTATCGAACTCCGGGGGGTCTGGTCTCGTCACGGGCAGTAATTGTGTCGTGTTGGTTTGCACTGCGACCCGGAACACGGGCTATGGCATTGCTGTCGGGAACAACTGCATTGTCAAGGATTGCACCGCAAACGGCAACTTCGGTCTGAACGGGTTTGGCATTGACGTGGGCAACGGCTGCATCGTCAAAGATTGTAACGCTGCCGGTAACGATGCGGGCGGCATTCAGGTCCAGGGCAACGACTGCCTGATTGCCGGCAATAATTGCGGCGGGAACGGCAGCCTCACCAGTGCCTATCTTCCCATTGGCATCTCCGTCCTCGGCGTGCGTAATCGCATTGACAGTAACAATGCCGGGAACAATGCCTATGGAGTCGCACTTGTTCGTGGCCCCGGCATCCTTCCCAGCTCTGTGAATGTGGGCAACAGTATCACCCGCAATTTTGCACCCGGGGGTTACGGCAACACTTCTGGCAACAACGACTATGCGCCCATCCAGACGCCCAACACGTCCACCAATCCGTGGGCGAATTTCTAGTAGGTCTGAGGAAGCGTTCGTGCTTGCCGTCCAGGTGTCAGTCCTCACTTCTTAAACTCCCGAAACGGTCTGCGAGTCGGCGTCAAGCAATCACGCCCCCTTCCGGCTTTTCCGCAGGGGCGCAAAAACCGCATTGCCCTTCCCCTCCTCCCGGGACACAATGCCGCTCATGTTAGCCAAGGTCTGTTCTGCCGCTGTCAACGGCATCGAAGCCTACCCGGTTGAAGTGGAAGTCAACTGCGGTTGGGGCGAAACGTTGGTTGTCATCGTCGGACTGCCGGACGCGGCGGTCAAGGAATCGCGGGACCGGGTCAGCACCGCGCTGGGCAATTCCGGTTTCAAATTTCCCATGGGCCGCACGACCATCAATCTCGCCCCGGCTGACGTGCGCAAGGAGGGGCCGAGTTTTGATCTGCCGATTGCCATCGGGATGCTTGCCGCCAGCGAACAAATTGAGACCGACCAGCTCGAGAATTTTCTGATGGTGGGCGAACTGGCCTTGAACGGCGCGGTCCGGCCGGTCAAGGGCGTGCTGGCGGTGGCGCTACGGGCGCGGGCCGAGAAAAAAACGGGTCTGCTGGTGCCGGCGGAGAACGCCGCCGAGGCGGCGGTGGTGGCGGGTTTGAAGGTGTTTCCCGTGCAGAATTTGCGGGAGGCGGCGGGTTTTCTGGAGGGGGAAATCAAGCTGAGTTCGACCAAGGTGGACATCGCAAAAATATTTGACCAGCCGTGCGGGGAGGAACTGGATTTTGCGGATGTGAAGGGTCAGGAATCGGTGAAGCGGGCGCTGGAGATCGCGGCGGCAGGCGGGCACAACGTGCTGTTGATCGGCCCGCCGGGCACCGGCAAATCCATGCTCGCGAAGCGGCTGTCCTCGATTCTGCCGCCGTTGACGCTGGAGGAGGCGCTGGAAACGACCAAGGTGCACAGCATCGCCGGATTGCTGCCGCCGGGGCAGGCACTGGTGACGCGCCGGCCGTTCCGCACGCCGCATCATACTGCGAGCGACGCGGGTTTGCTGGGCGGCAACATCAACCCGACGCCGGGGGAAATTTCGCTGGCGCATCACGGTGTGTTGTTTCTGGACGAGCTGCCGGAATTCAAGCGCAGCGTGCTGGAAACCATGCGCCAACCGCTGGAAGAGGGACGCGTCACCATTTCGCGCGCCGCCGGGACCATGACCTTTCCCTCGGAATTCATGCTGGTGGCGGCGATGAACCCGACTCCCGATGGAAAAATGCCGCACGAGTCGCGCAGTTCTCCGCGGGAAATCCAAAATTATCTGGGGCGCATTTCCGGCCCGCTGCTCGACCGCATTGATCTCCACATCGAGGTGCCCGCGGTGAAGTTCCGCGAGATCAGCGGCGAAAAAAACGGCGAGCCGTCGGCGCAGGTGCGCGCGCGGGTGATTGCTGCGCGAAAACGGCAGCATCAACGTTTCGCGGACAAGCCAAAGATTTCCTGCAACGCGCGCATGGGCAGCCGGGAATTGAAGGCGCATTGCGCAATCGACGGCGCGACGGTGGATTTGCTGAAGTTTGCGATGGCGGACTTGAACCTCAGCGCGCGGGCGTATGACCGTATCCTGAAAGTGGCGCGCACCATCGCGGACCTGGCGGGTTCGGAGAAAATCATCGGTGACCACGTCTCCGAGGCCATTCAATACCGCTCGCTCGACCGCCGGCTTTGGACCTGACCACGCCGCTGGAACGGCCCAAAAATCCCGTTATTCTGAACGGTTTTTAATGTATGTTTCAGAGGCCCTTAATGGGCCGGCTGTCAACTATAACAGGAAGGCAGTATGAGGATTCTATTGGTTGAAGATGAAAGAAAGGTGGCGGAATTCGTCGCCCGCGGATTGCGGGCGGAACGATTCGCGGTGGACGTCTCCAATGACGGACCAGGCGGCTGGGAAATGGCGAGCACGTACAATTATGACCTTGTCATCCTGGACCTGATGCTGCCGGGACTGAGCGGCACGGAGATTTTGAGACGGTTGCGACGGAACAGTTCCCGCGTACCGGTGCTGGTGCTGACGGCGCGCGACGGCATGTCGGAAAAGGTCGAGAACTTCGAGGCGGGCGCGGATGATTACCTGACCAAACCGTTTGCTTTTGCCGAACTGCTCATGCGCGTGAAGGCGCTGCTGCGGCGCGGAACGACCGACCGCTCCAGCGTGCTGCGGGTGGGTGATCTCGAGATTGACCGGATGTCCCAGCAGGTGAAGCGCGCGGGCAAACGCATCGAACTCACGGCCAAGGAGTACAGCCTGCTGGAATACCTGGTGGCCAACGCGGGCCGGGTGTTGTCGCGGACGATGATCATCGAGCACGTCTGGGACCAAAGTTTTGAGGGATTGACCAACATCGTGGACGTATATGTGCGGCACCTGCGCAGCAAGGTGGATGTCGCCCAACCGAAGAAGCTCATCCACACTGTGCGCGGCGTGGGTTACAGCGTCAGCGACGAGCCCGAGCCATGAACACGCGTTCCCTCAGATTTCGGCTGGTGGTCTGGTATGCCGGCGTCCTGACCGGGGTTTTCGTATTGCTGGGCGGGCTAATGTATGCCGGGCTGAAAATGTACCTGGAAAAAAGCCTGAGCGTGGACCAAATCCGCCGGGCGCGACAGATTGCCGACACGCTCCTGGCCAACATCGGGAAAACTGGTGAAGCGCACGTCGTCAGCGAAATCAACAGTTGGTTTGCGCCCGAGACGAACGACCGGTTTATCCGAATTACCCGAGCCGACGGGACGGTGCTGTACCAGTCCCGCAGCCCAAAGGACCCCAAGTTTGACTGGGGCGAGGTGGCTCCCTATCGGGCCGGGATCCGGCTGAATTCATGGCGGACAGAACCGACGCGGGACAATCGGCCCCTGCTCATCGCTGCCGTGCCCTGCCAGTCCGACGAAGGCAAACAGTATGTTGTGGAAGTGGGGGCATCGCTCGAACCGATGGAAGCGGTATTGCAGCGGCTCATCGAATTGCTGGCGCTGGCGTTGGCGGCGATGGTGCTGGTGGCGACGGGCGGGGGTTATTTCCTGATTCGCCGGGCGCTCGCGCCGGTGGAAAGGATCGCCAGCAGCGCGGAACAAATCACCCTGCACAATCTCCGTGAGCGGCTGCCCGTTGCCGGGACTGGCGATGAACTGCAGCGGCTCTCCATTTCCTTGAACAACATGATCGCCCGGCTTGATGAAGCGTTCCAGCACAACCGGCGTTTCATTGCCGACGCTTCGCATGAATTGCGGACCCCGCTCACCATCCTGCGCGGGGAGCTGGAGTCCATTGTGGATGAAACCGGCAAGGAGCCCGAAGTGCAGCGCACCGCGGCGAGCGTTCTGGAGGAAGTCGAGCGTCTGGCGCGAATCGTGGAGGGGTTGTTCGCCGTGTCCCGGCTTGACGCGGGTGAGGCGCAAAAGGAATGCGTGCGATTTGATCTGGCCGATCTTGCCACCAGCACCGCGGACCAAATGTGTCTGCTGGCGGAGGACAAGGGAATTTCCATTTCAAACAATTCCTCCCGGGAAGTGGTGATTGAAGGTGACCGTGCCCGCATGAAACAAGTGGTGGTCAATCTACTCGACAACGCCATCAAATACACACCGGCCGGCGGAAAGATCGGCATTTCAGTCAAGGCCAGCGGCGGCAAGGCGGTTTTGGAAGTGGAGGACAACGGCCTGGGCATACCCGCCGAGGCGCGGCCGCACATCTTCGAGCGTTTTTTCCGCGTGGACAAGGCGCGTTCGCGCGAGATGGGCGGAGCCGGCCTGGGCCTGTCCATCGTCAAATCCATCTGCACCGCGCATGGCGGCCGGGTGGATTTCACCAGCGTCGAGGGCAAGGGAAGCAGGTTCAAGGTGGAACTGCCGCTGACTCAGTCAGGCCAGGGCAAAATGGAATTGAAGCATGGAAACTGAAAAGCCGGACCCAAATCAACCCGCGCCCGCGGCATCGAATCGAGAATCGAAGCCGCCTTCCCAACCGGGGCCGGATAGAAAGGCGAAACTTCCTCGCTGGCTCGTTTGGCGGGCTGGTCTGGTTTTGATCATC
>Ga0207014_1183_pt1 | contig 12623 bp, 12 predicted proteins | sample Alteio_BWMinCont_56_FD_153495 | JGI IMG/M metagenome (GOLD analysis project Ga0207014, IMG submission 153495) | Enriched cells from forest soil in Barre Woods Harvard Forest LTER site, Petersham, Massachusetts, United States -... | ecosystem: Environmental > Terrestrial > Soil > Temperate forest >...
CCCGGTATAAAACTGGATCGGCTTCTGGTGAAATGCGGGCTCGCAGATTCTGCGACAGACGCTGCGAGAAAACTCAAGCAGGGGTCGGTTAGGGTCGGTAATGATGTGGTCCAGACTCCGCGTGTCGCCATCAACTTGCCGGCAGCAAGCCCGTTGAAGCTTCCTCTGAGAGTGGGCAAGCGCGCGCGAGTCGCCGTCATTGAATTTTGATTTTGTGATCCTGGCGCGGAGTCGAAGGATCCCTGCAACCCCGGCGCAATCGATGCTGTGTCGGGGAGTTCTCATCGAGAAAGCCTCGAGCTGCAGCGGTGTACCTGCAAATTGCATAGGTCCTTCGTCGGGAGTCCTGCGCCTTGCGCAGGACTCCGCTTCCTCAGGATGACAAGAAGAAAAACTGGGCTCACGGGCTACGGCAGGAGGCCGAAGACGGCTATGCCGGTTGGGGTGCCTATGAAGACTTTTCCGTTCACGATGGTGGGGGTGATGAATTTGTTGCCGTTGCCGAAGTGGTCGCGGCTGGCGGCGGCCTGGTTGCTGTTGTAGAGCTCGTTCAGCGTTACGGCATCGTAGGCGTGCAGGACGGCGGGGCTGCTGTTCTCGACGGCCCACACGATTCCGTTGCTCGTGCCGTTTGCCGAGATGCTGGGAGTCGCGCCGGGGTATCCGAAACTGTTGGCGGTGTGCGCGGTGGCGCTGGTCGACAACTTTGCGTTGGTGATGGTGAAGGCTTGAATCGGGCTGCTCACTGATCCGTAGTACACGGTGTTGTTGAAGTAGGCGGGCATGGCCCAGACGCCGCCCGGTAATTTGCCGGCGAGCTCCTGATAAATTGCGTTGTTGTTGCTGGGATTGAACTTTCCCATGGAGTCGCGGTTCACCACGTAGAGGTTCGAGTCTTTGCCGGCGCCGACTGCCAGGTGCAGGATGTGGCCGGCTCCGTCGCTCAGATCGGGCAGCACCATGGCGCCGCCGGAGCCGAGATCGGTGTCGCTGCCGTTTTCCGAGGACTCATTGTGCATCTCGAAATAATCGGCCACGGTGAGGCCGGCGGCAGTGGAGAGCTTCATAAAGGCGTTGCCGTAGTCGCCGTTGCTGGGAAAGCCGCTGGCGTTCAGGCTGGTGTCGAAGTCGCCGTTGGCGTCGAGGAAGTAGATGTTGTTCGAGCTGTCCGCGGCCAGTCCGGCTCCGGCCATCCAGATCGCGCCTTCGTTGCCGTTCGGAGTGACGTTCAGAACGCTGGTCTGCGCCAGGGTTGACGCGTTGTAGGCGATGATCCATCCGGTGTAGGGGCGGATGTCGCAATGCGAAGCCCATCCGGTGTAGAGGACGCCATTCATCAGGAGCAGGCCGGCCCGTTCTTCGTATTGGCCCGGGTCGAAGATCACGTTGGTGCCGTTGCTGTTATCGCCGGTGCCGGGATACGTTGCCTGAATCTCCACCGGGCCGGCGAACAATTCCGTGCCCAGGGCAAGGTCGAGAGCGTGGAGACGCTGGTGATATTTGCCCGACCCGTCTTTGGACATCGCCACTACATACACAACGCCGTTTGTACCGCGGGTGCGATCAATGACGGGGGTCGAGGTTACTCCAATCTCGGGCGTGACCTGGCCGCAGCCTCGGTCGTCGGAGGTGGTCTCTCCGGCCTTCAGCATTGAGGAGTGCCAGAGCTGGGCGCCGGAATCGGCGTCGAAGGCGTAGACCGAGTCATGCTCCGTGGCGGCGATCAGTACGTTGTGCGTGCCGTTGGCGGGAACCGCGACATTCGAGACGTAGAGGGGCTGGGCGTCCACCAGGCCATCGACGGAATATAGTCCGAGTTTGCCAAACTTCGCCGAGGTAACGTTGGTGGGAGTCAGAAGAGTTTCATTCAGATTCTGGCCGGTGCGGGCAATGTCGTTGTGGTACGTGAGTGCATCCGTGGGGGCTCCGGCGGCAGTGACGGTGAGCGTGGCTGCGTTGCTGGTGATGGTTCCCAAGGAATTGCTCACGACTACCGTGAACTGCGATCCGTTATCGGAGGATGTGGTCGGCGGGGTCGTATAGGTCGGCGAGGTCGCACCCGTGATCGGCGTCGCGGCCTTCTGCCACTGGTAGCTCAGCGGAGCTGTCCCCGTAGCCGCAATGGAGAAGGCTGCGGCCTGACCGGCAGCGACGGTCTGGTTCGCGGGCTGAGTCGTGATGGAGGGAGGGGCGTTTTGGGGCAGCGAGGCACTTCCGCCGCAGCCCGCCAGCGTCAGGGTGAGCGCAAGCCAACACAACATGTGCGGCGGCCGGCTGAATTGCACGGGAACCTCCCCAGACGCGTGGCAGTGAAAAATCGCGGAGCTTCGCTCCGCGGACAGCCGAGGGCGGCTGTCCCCACATAAACCTTAAGCTTGATTCTAGTGGCGCTCCGGTCATCGTGCCACAGGCGAAGGTCTTGGGGAAGGGTCGAGGTCGTTGGGACAACCTGCGGGCTTCGACTCTGTTAATCTCGGCACGTCCAATGCGCGCGGCGGCAATTCTCGGGCTGGGGTGTTCTCCGAAAGAGCTGCGGCCGTTTCAGGCTGAGGGCAAGATTGAATGGCGGATGGGGATGCCGGCCTCGGGCGATGAGGCCGATGTGATTCTGCTGTTCGGGGGCGACGGGACGATACATCGGCATCTGGGGCAACTGGTCCGGCTGGGGTTGCCGGTGCTGGTTGTGCCTGCGGGGAGTGGGAACGATTTTGCGGGCTCACTCGGGCTGCGGCGGGTGCGGGATTCGCTCGCGGCGTGGAGGAGGTTCTGCGGCGGCGAGGCCCAGGTGCGGAGCATTGATTTGGGAGTCATCTTTGCCATGGAGAGCGCGGGCGGGGCCCCCTTCGACAAGCTCAGGGCAGGCTCTTCGACTATCGCTCAGGGCAGGTCCGCGCCACATGAACCTCGGTATTTCTGCTGCGTGGCGGGGGTCGGGCTCGACGGCGAAGTGTCGCGGCGTGCCAACCGGTTGCCGCGTTGGCTGCGCGGGCACGGGGGGTACGTGCTGAGTCTGGCTCCGACGATTTTTACTTTTGCGCCACTGCCGATGAAGATTCTGACGCCTCGGGAAGGGCACGAGGTAGACAGCAGAGGAGTTTGGATCACGCGCAGCGACCAGCCTACGCTGCTGGCTGCTTTCGCTAATACTCCGTTGTACGGCGGTGGGATGAAGATCGCGCCGCGGGCGAAAATGGATGATGGCCTGCTCGATGTGTGCATCGTGGGCGGCGTCGATCCGTTTAAACTTTTCTGCATGTTTCCGACGATTTATAGCGGCGGGCATCTGAGCATTAAAGAGGTCGAGTATTTTCAGGCGACGCGGGTGCGGGTTGAGACTGAATACCCGCTGGATGTTTATGCGGATGGAGAATTCGTGTGCCGGACTCCTGTTGAAGTGGGCGTGGAACATGCGGCGCTGAAGGTAGTGACCCGCTAGATTCGGCTGACGCTCCAAATCGGGTCGTGTCCTAATTCAAGCGTCCCTTCGGGACGCGGTTCCGTGGGTCGCGGCTACTCCCGCCAGTCAACTGGCGGGCTGTTGTCAACGGTCCCTCCGGGACCGCGGGGACTCGGATACTTTCCAAATCGCGCAGTGAGTCGTCCCGCAATCCCGCTAAGTGCTAAACTTTCCCCATGCCTGAAGGACGCTCGCGCACACTGCTTTGGATACTGATTGGGGGAGGAGCTTTTTTCCTCTTCGTGTTGGCCGTGTTTACTCTGGTCTACCTGACGCTGCACGCGGGGGGCACCGACGCCGGGATTACGGGCTTCGGCGACCGCATTGGCGTGGTCGATCTCGACGGAGTGATTTTGTCGCCGCAGCCGGTCGTGGGACAGCTGAAGAAGTTTGCCGACGACTCGTCGATCAAGGCCATTATTATTCACGTGAATTCGCCGGGCGGGGGCGTGGCTGCGTCGGAGGAGATTTATCGCGAGGTCAAGCGGATTCGCAGTGAGAAGAAGAAGCGCATCGTGGTGTCGATTGAGACCGTGGGCGCCAGCGGTGCGTATTACGTGGCCTCGGCGTCGGACAAGATTTATGCCGACCAGGGCAGCATCGTGGGGTCCATTGGCGTGATCGCGCAGTGGGTGAATTACGGCGATCTGCTCAAGTGGGCCAAGCTGAAAGACGTCGTCATCAAGACCGGAGAATTCAAGGACACGGGCAACCCGACCCGCGATCTCACGCCCAACGAGCAGGCCTATATGCAGGCGCTGATCGATAACATGTTCGGGCAATTCATCCAGGCGGTGAGCGAAGGACGTGGGATGAAGTTCGAGGATGTGAAGTCGATCGCCAATGGCAAGGTCTGGACTGGCGAGCAGGCGATGTCGATGAAGCTGATCGATGGCGTCGGCGATTTTGAGACGGCTGTGGCGGACACCGCGAAGTCGGTGGGAATCAAGGGCGAGCCGACGCTGGTGCATCCGGAGCGTGATCGCAAGACTCTGATGGATCTTCTGCTGGGCGATGTATCGCAATTCCTGCCGGGGCGGGAGAAAATGCTGGAACAGCAGGTGGGATTTTATTATCTGTGGAAGTGAAGCGACCGATCACTTCTCTTTCAGCTCTTTCTCGTTCAATCCCTGTTTGCGGATGATTTCCTTTTGTGCCGGCGTCCAGGTGCCGGACATATCTCCCAGCTCGCCCAGCAATTGCTTTTCGGCGTACATCTTCTTGGTGAGCCGAAAGTACTTCACGTTGGCGTAGTCGCCTGACTCGTCCCAGGATTTGTCCACATCTGGATCGTGATAACGGAAGGCGACGTTCTTCGCGTTGTGGACTACGTTGCTCCAGTCGTCCATCGCCGCGATGGTGGAGACGGGTGTTCCGTCGGGACTCCGCTTCAGGATCGCCTTCTCTTCGAGGATGCCGGGGATGGTGACTCCATAAGTCGTCTTGTCGGCGGACTCGGAGAATTCGAGAGCGGCGGGTCTGATTTTGCGGAACGGCATCGCGGGTTCGCCCGGTAGCGCGACATACTGGTCGTTCATGTATTGCACGATTTTGCTGAGCGCGGCGAATTGTTCGGGTGAGGCCTTCTCGTCGAGGTAAAGCGTGGCGAAGAGACGGTCGGACTTTGCATCCACCAGGTCGCCGACCATGGCGATGTTGAGGCCATCCAGTTTGACGTTGCCGTAGTGTCCGCTCTTGATGTGGGCGACGTCGGCGGCGTAACAGGTTCCGTGGGTTGGAGCGCCGTTGGTCTGGCAGGGACATGCAAAGGCAGTGCACTGACACTGGAACAGGCCAACTCCTTCGATTTCGAAATCCTGCACGGCCTGCTGATCTGATTTCTGGGCGCCGAGGATGCCGAAGACACAAAGGAAAGGGAATGCAGCCAGCACGCCGAGTAGGGTCCTGTGCATAAGGGGCTCCGGAACAGGATTGGGCTTCGCCGTGGAGATTATTGCGTGGGCCGCGCACCCGTCAAGCAGGCCGTGATTTGTCGGGCTCCGGTCCGGGTGTGACTCCAGCTTCCCACTTGCACACAACCCCTGAAATTTGAGAAGGTTAAGGGGAGTTCAGTCGCAGGCCCACCCGGAGCCCGGCAAGAGAAGAGGGGTTATGACCAAAGCCGATCTGATTGACGAAGTCTCGCGTTTGGCGGAACTTACGCGGAAAGACAGTGAAGTGATTGTGGAGACGATCTTTGACAGCGTGGTGCGCTCGTTGCGTGCGGGCGACAAGATCGAGATCCGCGGCTTTGGCAGTTTCCGCACTCGGCAGCGGAAACCGCGGGTCGGGCGCAATCCAAAGACCGGGGAGCGGGTGGATGTGCCGGCGAAGAAAATTCCGTTCTTCAAGCCCAGCAAGGAATTAAAGGATCTGGTGAATGTGGGTGCTGGCGCGGCGGCGGGTCCCGTAACTTCAGCGCCGCCAACGACTTCAACACCTCCGACGGCATAGTGGGATTAAACTTCCATCGTAGAGACGTTGCTTGCAACGTCTCTTTTCTTTTGGGCGAAGAAACTGCACTACTACGGCTTCGTTCCAAAATACAGGTCGGCAACTTTCAGCGCGAGTTCCTCGGGGTTGATGTCGGTGCGGTTGGCCAGGACGACGATCGTCAGTTGGTCGTCGGGAAAGCGTTGGATTGTCGTGCGGAAACCCATCGTCTCGCCATCGTGCCACACACGCTTGTGGCTCGTGTAGGGCTCGAGGTGCCATCCGAAACCGTAGCTCACTGGGCCCTCGGGAGAGGTTGCCGGGCCGCCGGTCGGTTTGACCGGGGTCAGTGCCGGCTGCATCTCCGCCTGGCTCAGCAGCGTGTGCTCGCGCAGGGCACGATCCCATTGAGCGAGGTCGTCGATCGAAGTGTAAATGCCTCCATCGCCAAGAGTGGCTGAAGTTGAGCTCTGGTCGGTCTGGCGCCAGCCATCTTTTTCTTTGGAATGGCCGTAGGCGCGGTGCGGCACCTCGTTCTTGCCCTTCTCGTAGGCCAGCGTGTGGGTCATTTTGAGAGGAACAAAGATCCGTTCGCGCAGAAAGTCGCCGAAGCTCTTGCCGGAAACTCTCTCGACGATCAGCGCCAGCACGACATAGCCGGAGTTGCTGTAATCCCACTTCGAGCCGGCGGGAAACTTGGCGGCCGTCTGCTGTTCGAGCAGCTTCAACACGGCCGCATTGTGAATCTGCGGAATCTGATCGTCCGGGGTGGTGGGATATTGCCGCGTGAGAATGTCTTCGTAGTCGGGCAGTCCCGAAGTATGGTTCAGCAAATTGCGCACGGTGACGGATTTTCCGTAGGCGGGGAATTCGGGGAGGAAGTCGGTGAGGTGGTCGTCGTAGTGCAGTTTGCCGTCGCGCACGAGCAGCATTATGGCGGCAGCAGTGAACTGCTTGCTAAAAGATGCGATCCGGAAATTCGTTTGGGCATCGATTGGACGCAGGGTGCGCAGGTCCGTAACGCCATATCCGCGGCGGAACACCGGCTGGCCGTTGCGGATGACGAGAACTGCGGCGCCGGGAGCGTTGCTGGACTTTAGCGAGGAGAAGATTGCGTCGATCCGGGTGGAGGCAACCTGACCCGACGAGCGCATGACGAAAAAGGTCAATGCAAAGATGATCAGCGTCGTTTTGAATCTTGTTTTCACTGAATCCTCGCGGAAAACCTGGAATCCGGGATTCTCTCACAGGTGGACAATCAGAGAGGTTCGGCCCAATACGGCACGGTACGCTATCGCTCACTCTATTGTGCGATATTGCTATCTATGCGATCCAGAAAGGAGTAGGGTTAAAGAGTCTCATCTAGCATCTTCCCGCCGCGCCCTTCGGGTGACGGTTCCTTGCGACAATCAGACCCCGTAACGCTGCGCAAGGAGCCGCGATGGCCACTAATCCCCGTCCGCCTACTAAGTTTTCTGCGAAGCCAGCCAGCTTGGACGGCGACGGCAACCATATTCATAATGAGATCCTGCTCGGCCTCCCACCTAAAGAATCAGAACTGCTGTTTCCAAAACTGGAGTTTGTGCGGTTAGAGACTCACCACGTGCTGCATGAAGCGGGCGACACTTTGAAGTCCGCGTACTTCTGCGACAGTGGCCTGGTGTCCATTTTGAGCGTGTTCCCGGACGGAAAGAGTGTGGAAGTGGGCCTGGTTGGCAGGGAAGGCTTGATCGGCGTACCCCTGATTGCGGGTTTTCGCACCGCGGCCACGCGGGCGGTCGTTCAAATTGAGGCCACAGCCTTCCGGGTAAGCGGCGAAACTTTGGTGGCAGCGCTTCGGCAGTGCCATACGCTGGAGCGGCGGTTGCAGCAGTTTGCTCAGGTCGCGGCCATGCAGACCACTCAGATTGCAGCCTGCAATCGTCTGCATGAAGTGGAGGAACGGCTGGCCCGATGGTTGTTGATGAGCTCCGACCGGATTGGATCGAATTCTGTGCCATTGACGCAAGAGCTTCTGGCGCAGATGCTCGGAACTCGCCGCTCCAGCGTGACCGTGGCGGCGGGAATACTGCAGAAAGCGGGACTGATCGCGCACACCCGCGGCGACGTGGAGATTATTGACCGCCCCAGGCTGGAAGATGCGGCCTGCGAATGCTACCGAATCATGCGCTGGCAGACCGCGAAGTGGCGCAGCGAAGTGGAATAGGCGCGGTACATATTCTTTGAGCGACGTCTATATGCAAAATCAGCCTGTGGGACTCAGCGTACGTTCGGAAGTTCGCCATCGAACCGACAAACTGCAGCATTGAGAATACGATTCGGAAAGGTTGGGCGTGGGTAGCGGTTCAAGCGCGACGACCCTCGACAGGAGTGCGACGTGCGGAACGTCTGCCTCGATTTCGATCTCCACGAACTCGAATGCCCCCACTGCGAACAGCAGACTCGACACTCCTGGCCTGGGGTGACAATCCTCTTTTCCACGGCGAGGTGTGAGCACTGTGGCATGGACTTCCTCATCGTGCAAAATAAACCGTGGCTAGGTGACCGCCGGAGCAATCGCTGTCGCAACTCGTGGCGCCGAGTTCATCGCTCTCGAATGCCTGCCGCGCCCATCAATCGCCCAGTCTTTCCCTTCTCGGCGCGGTAAGAGAACAACAGATCCGGATGACAACTGGTGCAGAGCGGGGAGGATTCGATATTTTTCGCCGGCACGCCTGCAGCCCGCAACTGCTGGCGGTTGGCTTCCACCAGGTCGAGGAAAATCTTCGCGGGCAGGACGCCGTGTCCGGGGGCGCGGGCGGTTAGAAACAGAAGCGGATATTTTTCGCGGACTGGGTCAGAGTCTTTGACTTCGCGAAACAGGCTGGCCCCGTACTCGAACTGCGATTCAAACTTGGTGCGAACTTCTTCTCCGACGTTATAGCAGCAGCCTTGAATTCCCGGACCAATCGCCGCCTTGAGATCGCGAGGACGGCTGCCAAAGCAGCGCCCCATTTCGCCTACACCTTTCTCGACGATGCGATTCAGGGTGCCGCGCCAGCCGGCGTGAAACACGCCGACGACGTGCCGCCTGGGGTCCACCAGAATCACGGGGAGACAGTCGGCGGTCTGGATCGCCAGCAACAGGCCGGGAGTGGCGGTGATCATTCCATCGCCGCTGAGGGGCTCGTCGGGAATCGAGTCGATGCAGCGAATGATGTCGGAGTGAATCTGGTGAAGCGTGATCAAGGGCCAGGGTGAGGCGGCTCTCGAACTGCGGCGCTTGTGGGTTAGTGCTCCAAGCTCACGGAGGAACGCCGCGCGGTTTCGCTCGACCGCTGCGCGGGCGTCGTCTTTGGTGAAGCCCAGATTGAGGTCGCCTTTGCGGTAAGCGCGGGAAGAGCCGCCAATGCGCGTGGAAAAGCCATGCACCAGCCACGGAAGCTGGCTGAGATGCCGCGCGCGAAGGATCGTAAGTTTGGATTTGTTCGGGGCCCGGGTTGGCACATATCCATGGTACCTGAAGGCACGGTGTGCGCGGTTTGCCGGAGGCCCCGGCAGTCCGCTATAGTTTTATTCATGTTTGCGGACTTCACTGCCACCGACCGCTGGACGAAGAAGCAGGTCCATTGCGTGTATCAGGCTATGATCGTAGCTATTGCCACGCGGCACGCGGACGCGGTGGACATTAAGTTTCTGGTGGATGGACGAAAAGTCTGGGTCGCGCTGCCGCATCCGGCGTGGGTGGAATACCATAAGCGCAGCGGCAAGGCCATCACAGATTCGCTGGCGCAGGAGATTGCCGGGCACTACCTGAAGAGCGCGCTGGAAGCGGGCGAAGGCCTGGGACGCGAAATGTATTCGTTGACGGTGGAAGAAACGTTGGCTCACCTGGACGCTGTGGTTGCGGAAATGCAAGCTCAGCCGGCGTAGCGCAGCCGGCAAAATCTTTAACCACTAAGGACACGAAGGTTCACGAAGGAAGTCGTGGGGATCATCGCGTCTTCGGGATTTCCACTAGATCACAACTGCTTCTTTGTACTCCCCAAATACTCGCCGCATCGCGTCGGAGATTTCTCCCACCGTCGCAGAAGCTTCCACCGCAGCTAGTATGCGCGGCATGACGTTCGCGCCTGTACGGGCTGCGTCTTCCACGCCCTTTAGCGCCGTACTCCACGGGCCCGCGTCGCGCTTGGCCCGCAGCGCTCGGAGCCGCTCCACCTGCTTCGGTTCGAGCGCCGGATCGATGCGCTGAATCGGGATGGGCTTTTCTTCCTCGACTTCGAAACGGTTCACGCCGACCACGATCGCGCGCTGGTCGTCCACTGCTTGCTGGTATTCGTAGGCTGCATTCTGAATTTCCTGTTGCACGTAGCCGCGCTCGATGGCTTTCAGCATCCCGCCGAGAACTTCGATCTTCCCTAGGTATTCGGCCGCGCGCTTCTCGATCTCATTGGTGAGCGCTTCCACGTAATACGACCCGGCCAACGGATCGATGGTCTGAGGAGCGCCTGACTCGTAGGCAATTACCTGCTGGGTGCGCAGGGCGATGCGCGCCGCCTGCTCGGTGGGCAGGGCCAGCGCCTCGTCGTAGGAATTGGTGTGCAGGGACTGGGTTCCGCCGAGCACGGCGGCCATCGCTTGAATCGCGGTGCGGACGATATTGTTTTCCGGTTGCTGCGCAGTCAGCGTCGATCCGGCGGTCTGGGTGTGGAAGCGCAACATCCACGACTTGGGATTCCTCGCCTTGAAATGTTCGCGCATGATGCGCGCCCACATGCGGCGCGCGGCGCGGAACTTGGCTACTTCTTCCAGGAAATTATTGTGGGCATTAAAGAAAAAGGAAATCCGCGGGGCGAATTGATCCACGTCGAGCCCGGCTTTGATCGCGGCCTCAACATAGGCCATGCCGTTGCCCAGGGTGAATGCCACTTCCTGCACGGCGGTCGATCCCGCCTCGCGCATGTGGTAGCCGGAAATCGAAATCGTATTCCACTCGGGAACGTTGTCGTTGGCCCAGGCGAACATGTCGGTGATCACGCGCATGGCCTGGTGGGGCGGATAAATATAGGTTCCGCGGGCGATGTACTCCTTGAGCACGTCGTTCTGCACCGTGCCAGAGAGTTTGCGGATGTCCGCACCCTGGCGCCGAGCAACCGCGACGTACAGGGCCAGCAGGATTGAGGCGGTTGCATTGATGGTCATCGATGTAGAAATCCTGGTCAGCTCGATGCCATCGAAGAGGCGCTGCATGTCGTCGATCGAGTCGATAGCGACGCCGACCTTGCCGACTTCGCCCGCGGCCAGGGGGTGATCGGAGTCGAGGCCGATCTGCGTGGGTAAATCGAAGGCTACAGAAAGTCCCGTGGTGCCATTCGCCAGCAGATATTTGTAGCGCTTATTCGATTCCTCGGCATCACCCATACCGGCGTACTGGCGCATGGTCCAGAGCCGGCCGCGGTACATGGTGGCCTGCACTCCGCGGGTGAAGGGATACTCGCCGGGATATCCCACTTCGCTTTCATAGTCGGAGCCTTTGAGGTCGGCGGGGGTGTAGAGCGGATTCACGGGAATGTGAGAGGAGGTTTCAGTTTCAGTCGCGTCCGCGTGGGTCTTCAGCTTTTCCGTCATCGATCTTCACTCATCGCTCTTCACCAAACCGAAACTGGCGATCAAAGTTTTGTATTCGTACCCGGGCAAAACCGCCGAGCAGCAGGGCCACATGGGTCGCGCGGAAATGATCTCGACTCCATTTCGCGAGTACGAGCGGCAGATTCGTCAGCAGTTTACTGACATGTTCGCTCGCTCCGGCTTCGATGCATCGCGCGACATCGCCGGCATTATCCTGAACCGCTGGGGACATGCCTATGCCAGCCCCGCTCCCGGATTCTACTTCGGCAAAGACGGCAAGCCCGCGCCCGGAGACGTTCTGCGCGCCGCCCCATTCGGCCGGATCGCCTTCGCGAATACCGATCTTTCCGGCACCCCCGATCACAAATCCTCGATTATCGAAGCCGACCGCGCCGTGGAACAACTGCTGAATCTGGTTTTGGCGGAGTGAACAACCAATGGCGATGTCATCCGGATAGACATGTCATCCTGATAACGATCTCACCCGATAGCGGTGTCATCCTGAGCGGAGCCGTTTTTCAGGCGGAGAGAAGGATCTCAAGCAGATCTGAACGCCACCGCTTACTTGTCCTTATCGTGCTTATCTTTCTCGTGCTTCTCCTCGTCAATCTTAATGCGGAGCGACTTCAGGAATTTCAGGTCCTGATCGCTAATCTTGAACTCAGGATTCGTCGACAAAGTGGTCACCAGCGAAGTCTTATCCGGCGATTTCTCGCCCTGCTTGCTGACCCCGATGGTGGCTTCGAGGACCAGGAAGATGTCGTATCCACCCTCCTTGATGCGGGAGACAACTTCAGAGATCTGCTCGGAGTCGGACAGAGATTCGTTGATCGCGTCGCCGAGTTCTTTCATGAGTTGCTTCAGTTGTGGATCCACTGGTCCCCCTCGACTCCGTCACCAACCTGCAGGATTAGATGCCATCGGCAGCCGAACGGTTCGTCGGCCCGCCGCTCCCTTAGCGCTGCGTCATTGTAGCGCCGGAGGCTGTTAAAATCGAGGCCGTGAACAAGGTTTCTGCTTTTCGAAAGTTCGGGGTGGCGGCCCGAGTTGCCCGGAAGATGGCCGGGCACCAAGTCGTACGCAACCGTACGCTCAGCGCGGTCATGGGCGCGGTCCGCACGAC
>Ga0207014_1187_pt1 | contig 12407 bp, 13 predicted proteins | sample Alteio_BWMinCont_56_FD_153495 | JGI IMG/M metagenome (GOLD analysis project Ga0207014, IMG submission 153495) | Enriched cells from forest soil in Barre Woods Harvard Forest LTER site, Petersham, Massachusetts, United States -... | ecosystem: Environmental > Terrestrial > Soil > Temperate forest >...
CCGACCGCCGCTTCGCCGACATTCTTGATCGCGGAAAGACCGAAGCGGATCGACTTTTCCCCAACGGTGAAGAGGCTTCCGCTTTCGTTTACGCTCGGGGCGAGGACCGTAATGCCCATCGACCTCGCCTCGGCCACGAAGAGCGCGATCTTGTCGGTGTTGTCGAGTTCGTTCGAGAGAAGCGCGGCCATGAACTCCACCGGGTGGCGCGCCTTGAGCCACGCCGTCTGGCAGGTGATCACGCCGTAGCAGGCGGCGTGGGCCTTGTTGAAGCCGTACCCGGCGAACTTATCGAGCACATCGAAAAGCTGGTTGGCCTTCTCCGGGGGAATGTTGTTTTTCTTCGCGCAGCCCTCGACGAAAATCGCGCGCTGCTTGGCCATTTCCTCCGGCTTCTTTTTGCCCATGGCGCGGCGCAGAACGTCCGCGCTGCCGAGCGTGTAACCGGCGAGGATTTGCGCGGCCTGCATGACCTGCTCCTGATAGACCATGATGCCGTAAGTTTCCTTGAGGATCGGTTCGAGGAGCGGATGGTCGTACTCGGTCGCGACCTTGCCCGACTTGCGATCGGCGTAGAGCGGGATGAACTCCATCGGGCCGGGACGAAAGAGCGCGCCGATGGCGATGACGTCCTCGACCACGCGCGGCTGGACGCTGAGGCAGGCCTTGCACATGCCGGGCGATTCCACCTGGAACAGGCCGACGTTTTGCGCGCGGCTGAGCAGTTCGAACGCCTTCGGATCGTCGAGCGGAATTTCGAGCGGTGTGATTTTTTTGCCGGTCGTCTGCTCGATGAGCCGCAGCGCGTCCTGGATGACGGTCAGCGTTTTCAGGCCGAGAAAATCCATCTTGAGCAGGCCCAGCTCGCCGAGCGGCTCCATCGAGTACTGGGTCACGATGCCGTCGTGGTCGTCCTTCGTCAGCGGCACGTAATCGGTCAGGTCGTGATCGGAAATCACGACGCCGGCGGCATGGACCCCGGCCTGACGCGAGACGCCTTCGAGCGTCATGGCGGAATCGATGACCGAGCGCGCGACGTCCTCCTCGTCGTAGGCGCGCTTGAAATCGGGGCTTTCCTTGAGCGCCTTGGCCAGCGTCATCTTTGGATCGAAAGGGATCATCTTGGTCAGGCGGTCGGCCTCGCCGTAGCTCAGACCCATGACGCGGCCCACATCGCGGATGGCCATCTTCGCGCCAAGCGTGCCGAAGGTGATGATCTGCGCGACCGATTTCTCGCCATACTTTTTGCGCACGTACTCGATCACTTCGGGCCGGCGGTTGTAGCAGAAATCGACGTCGATATCGGGCGGTGAAATTCGCTCGGGATTGAGGAACCGCTCGAAGAAAAGGCCATACTTGAGCGGATCGAGATCGGTGATCTCCAGCACGTAGGCGATGAGGCTGCCTGCCGCACTGCCGCGGCCCGGCCCGACCGGGATGTCGTGCGTCTTCGCGTAATGAATGAAATCCCAGACGATGAGAAAATAGCTGGTGAAGCCGGTCTTGCCGAGGACGCCGAGTTCGAAATCGAGCCGCTCGCGCAAGGCCGGTTCCTTCGCGCGCGCGCCGAACCGACGCTCCAGCCCCTCGAAGCTGAGACGCTTGAGATAGCCCTCGCGCGTTTCGCCCTCCGGCACGGCATAGGCGGGGAATTTGTTTTCGCCGAGCACGATTTTGAGGTCACACTTCTCGGCGATTTCAAGCGTGGTGGCGAGCGCGTCGGGCACCTCCTTGAAAAGCGCGGCCATTTCTTCCGTCGTCTTCAAATAAAATTCCGGGCCGTGGTAACGCATCCGGTTTTCGTCGTTGATCTTCGCGCCGGTCTGGATGCAGAGGAGCACGTCGTGCGCGGTGGCGTCTTCCTTGCGGACGTAATGAACATCGTTGGTCGCGACGATTTTCAGGCCGAACTGCTTGCCATACTTGAGCAATTCCGCCGCGACCGCGTGCTGCTGGGGAATGCCGTGGTCGGCGATCTCGAGATAAAAATCGCCCGGCGCGAAGATGTTTTTGAAATCATCGATCGACTTCTCCGCCTCCTTCGCGCGGCCTGCCATGATGTGCCGCGCCACTTCGCCCGCGAGGCACGCGCTCGTGCCGATGAGGCCTTCGGAGAGCTGGGCGAGGACCTCCTTGTCGATGCGCGGCTTGTAGTACATGCCGTCGAGATGAGCGGTGGAGACGAGCTTGACCAGGTTCTTGTAACCGGCCTCGTTCTTGGCCAGAAGCAGAAAATGAGTGGAGGCCTCCTTCGCGCTGTTCGCCTTGCGGTCGAGGCGGCTGCCCGGCGCGAGATAAACTTCGCAGCCGATGATCGGCTTGACGCCCACCTTGCGACATTCCTGGTAAAATTCGATCGCACCGAAGAGATTGCCGTGGTCGCTCAACGCGAGCGCGGGCATTTTCAGCTCCGCCGCGCGCGCGGCCAAATCGGGAATGCGGGACAGGCCGTCGAGCAGGCTGTACTCGGTGTGGACGTGAAGATGGACGAAGGTTTCCGGCGCGGGCACGTGTTTAATTTAGTGCGGGTTTGTCGACAGGCGAGGAAAACTGGCCGCCGTCTTTAGGACTATATTTGGACCCTCTCGAAAAAATCGAACCGAAGCGGATTGTTGCGCCTCGAGACCGCAGCTCAAAGCCTTCGCGTTCGAGGATTTGCTTTACGAGGTACCCCACCAGCTGCTTCGTTCGATCCTCCCGCACAATTTCTCCAAACTTGGCGAGGAAGTCCTTCTCGGGAATCCCCTCGACGCCCGTGATGCCATATTCGGACACAATCTTCAAACGATCAACGACGTAGCGTTGATTAAGAAACGCCCATATTGCTTCAATGAGGGCACGGGGAATATCTGAGAATTTATCAGCTTCGAATGAATTTATCATGCGTTAAAATTAACATACGATAGGACGTGCGTCAAGTATATTTTCTCAACGCGACACTAATGACTTTGAAAAGCATGATATTCGAGGGCTCTCTCTTGCGAAAAAACCTTTGCCACGCGCGCTTCATCAGGGTCAGGTCGGAGGCTGACGCTCCGCCGCCACCGTGAACGGCTCGTCTTTGAGTCCGACAACAAAGACAATCATTTTGAGCGGCGCGGCGCCTTCGTTGACGCCGTTGTGGATGACGTTCACCGACTCGAGGGAGACCTCGCCCGCGCGAACGACGCGCTTCTCTCCCGTGACCTGGTAGACGGTGAGTTCGCCGGCGAGAATGTAGCCGAGCAGAGGAACGGGATGCTGGTGCCAGCCGGTCTCTTCGCCGGTGGCCATTTCGACGAGCAGGGCGGTGACTTCGGCCCCGCCTTCGCGGGGATACTCGATCGGCTGGCCGATGGAGTTTATCGTCGTCCGCAGCAAGGGTTGGACTGCTTCCGGATTCATGAGTTGGCAGGCAGGCTCGAAGCTTGGCCCACGCGCCAGGCGGGTAGAGCGCGCGGCAACCGGTGGCGAATAAGACAGCGCGCAAAATTAAGGGCGTCGCGCCAGGGGACGATTTTCGATTCTTCGCGGGCGTAGGTGGCGGGGATGGAAAGGTTGAGGACGCGTCCGGGGCGGGCGGCGGCGAAGAGCGCCATTTCGGATTCAAATTGAAAATGATGGCCCGCGGGGAGCCACGAGCCGAGCCACGCGCGGCGGACGAGGCGGAACCCGCACTGGCTGTCGAGGATGCCGCTGCGGCGCAACAAGGTGGACATCACGCGGTTGGTCCAGCGGCGCAGAGGCGGCATGCGCGCGGCGTCAGGGAAGCGATTGCCGACGATGAGATCGGCGTGGTCACGCATCCACCAGAAGCGTTCGAGATCGGTTGGATCATGCTGGCCGTCGCCATCGAGGAAGAAGAGCCACTCGGCGGATTCGGCCAGCCCGGTGCCGGGTAGCCGGGCCATGGCGTGATGGAGCGCGGCCGTCTTGCCGTGATGCGGTCCGGGAAGCGTGAGCACTTCCGCTCCGGCCTGCGCAGCGAGAAGCGCGGTGGCGTCGCTGCTGGCGTCGTCGATCACCGTGACCGAAAAACCGGCGCGGCGGCATCCGCGCACCACCTGGCCGATGGTGGCGGCTTCGTTGCGGGCGGGGATGAGAATGAGTGCAGTCGACTTCACGCCGGAGGAATCGGTCGAACCGTCGGACAGCCCGTGGGCGAAGTCCGAAACGTTAGACAGCCCAGAGCGTATAGACTCGATTGAGGACGTCGCGAACATCGATGGGAGGAGCTTTCTTCACGCCCAGAGGAACGACCTCGGGCTGGCGGGGCAATCAGACGCAGCAGATGATGACAGCGGGTGGCGAGCAACGTGGAGAGCTGGAGGGAGAGCCGGCAGGCAAACGGGTGTTGCGCCTTGAGGAGCGCGACAAATTCGGCGTGCTCGATGACGATGGTCTTGACCCGGGTCAAGGCCAGGGCGCTGGCGCTCCGCTTTTCGCCGGAGAGCATCGCCATTTCCCCGAGGAATTCGCCCGGCTTGACCAAGGCCAGGGGGATGTCGCCGCCTTTATTGCTTCTTTTGAGGATGCGCACTTTGCCCTGGGTGATGAGGTAGCAGCTCCCGGCTTTGGTTCCCTCGCGAAAGATGAAGGCGCCGGCGTCGTGGGTGATAAGTTTTGAGCCGGGAAGTTCCCGAAGCAATTCCTCCGGGGAGATGGTGGCCGCAGCGACGCGCTTTTTCGGGGCTTTCTTAACGGCGATCATCCTCACGTCATACCCCTCCGGACAGCGTTTGGCAAATGGGTTCGCTCCTGCGGAGGGCAGTATTTTTTGGGAACGAGGGAAGTTGAGGAAAAGATGCCTATCCCCTTTTACCTTTATGCTGTCTTGCCTTTGCCCTTGTCGTCATCAGGAATGATGAAAGTAGCACCAGCCGTAATACCAGCAGGGAAATTAAACAGCCGTAGAGAACTTGACCCTCCTACTGAGTTGCTACCTGTACTGCCAGTAACAATGAAAGGCGAAGGATAATCAGCAGGGAGACGTAGAGGCGTACTGCCTTTAGGTTGATCTACTACATAGGCTCCTACGTTATCTAGGATAGCAAAGCTGTTATTAAGTACAGGCGTGCCGTATCTGTAAACACCAGAGCCTATCTCCTTAATTGCTAGAATGGCAGCACAGGCTCCTCCAATATAAACAAGCGAGACGGCATACGGCCCTACTTTAGGAAAGCGTCTCAGTACCCACCCTTCTACAGAAAAGCTGTGCCGCACTGTGAGAATCGGTATGGAAGCAATAGCCTTCTTAATGCCTGCCTCTACTCCTTGCTCTACTGTCTGTCTGATAAGCTTCTGATCCTCTGGTGATATGGCCATGACTAACAGTACATAGGATTAAGCTTTGTCAAAAAGCTGCCTGATTTTACCTCTGGTGCAATTTGTGTCCTAATGGTTGCTCAGTGTCACGACAACGATAAACAGAAGCACCAGCAGCGCGGATAAGCAGCCTATACTCTTGTTCCGTCTCTTACCCTTCCTCTCCTGTTTTACTCTACCTGGATAGTTACCTTCCAAGGTTGCGTAGAATGGCTCTGCACTTTTTAAATCCCAACCGGGATACTTTTTGTCCAGTGTTTCTAAAACATCTCTAATCTCTGCAAGTGTAGGAGCAGTGAACTTGCAGCCGTAATCAATCCACAAGCCGTAGGCATCTGCTTCATACGGTACGTCTGGCTCCTTGCGAAATGTGTTACGCCAAAAGTCTACCCTGTCAGACAACGCTTGTTCTACATCTAGTCTTGAAGTCCTTACACACTCCTTATCAGGAGGAATCATGGTTAAGCAATAATCTAACTCTTTTTGTGCTGTGATGATATACCTGTTAAGCTCTCGTATTGCGTCATTCATAGAACAGCTACAACTTATGTATAAGTGGTGAAAAAAGGGGGGATAGGCATAAGTAGGAATCGAAATTCTACCCCTAAATCCTCTCGATCGGAAAAATGTCTTTAAAAAGGTTGCGGAAGCTTTTTAAGCAAAGCCGCGAAATCGGCCCGCGGACGACCGGGAGGTCGTCCCTCCAAAAAGCCGACTACCACCCTTCGGTGATGAGCTTGACGGCGTTGTTGGCCAGATCGTCTGCGGCCAGCGGGAGAGCCTGGCGTTCGCCTTCCTGGATGTTGCTTTGGGTGAAGAAGGTGGTGCTGCCGGAGACGGGATAATTCTCAAAGATCTTTCGCCCAAGCTTGCGATTCACATAGGTGGCCGTGGCCTGGATGGTGAGCTGGTACTGGGCGGTGATCAGGATGTCCGTCGTGCTGCTGCGGACGGCGGTGTGCTGAACGTTGGTGATGGTGATGTCGAGTTCGGAATCGGCGGCGGCGTTCTGGTTGACTTCCAGGGTGCCGTCGCTGTTGAAGCGTCGGACGATGGCGTTGGTCACGGTCATCTGGAGATCGGGCTCCAAGCTGGTATTCCTGGCGACGGGAACGTAAACGCTGCGGACGCCCTGGAGATTACGGCCGGACGTGTTGCCCACGCGATAGCCCGCGCAGCCACTGAGCGGCCCGAGGGCCAGGACGGCGAGCAGGGCCAGGACGGGTCTAACCAAAGCCCGGGTCATTGCGGCAGCGGGGTCTTGTCGGGCGGGGCCGCCACGGGTTGGGCGGCGGTGGCGCCGGGAGAGGAGCTTGTGACGGGAGCGTTGGGATCGGCCGGCAGCACGCCGCTGGCGGCATCCTGCGGGGCGGAGTTGGTCGCGGGACCGTTCGCGTTCGGGTCAGGCGGCACGGAGTCCGTGTTGTTGTCGGGGTTACGACCGGCAAGGGGCGGGCCACTGACGACCTTTTGGGGTGTTACGGCGGGGTTGCCCGAGCCGTCGGGACCGATGCCGCCGGGCAGGGCTTCGACCACGGGACGCAAATCCTGGATGCGCTTCTTGGCGATTTGGGACTGGGCGGAGTTGGGGTCTTCGCGGACGACCTCATTATAATAGATAAAGGCAGCGCGGGGGTTGTGCTGGGTTTCGTAAAACTTGGCGATATCGAAGGAGCCCTGGGTCTGCTTCTGGCCGAGCTTGTGAATGTTTTCCTGCGCCTGGACGGCCTTGTCGCTGGAGGGGTAGCGCACGAGGTAATCCTGAAAGGCATCGACGGCCTTTTTGGTGGCGCCCATGTCGTAATCCCCCGAGATGGAGGAACGCATCCAGGCGTAACCGATCTGGTACTGCGCGTTGGCGGCCACCGAACTGGTGGGATAGTTATCGAGGACCAACTGGTAGGCGTCCACGGCATCGGTGTATTTGCGCTGCTTCTCTTTGGCCAGGCCGATATTGAACTGGCACTGGGGGGCAAAGTCGCCGTAGGGCGCGTTCTTGATGATGCGCTGGTACATTTCGATGGTCCGATCCATGGAGGGACCGACGGGGGATCTTCCAGATGCGTTGCGGTTCGCCGGCGAGATAAAGGTTGGCGATGCGGTACTGCTCGTTGAGGGCCTGCGTGAAATAGTCGCTGGAGGGATATTTCGTCACCATGGTCTGAAAGGCCTTGAAGGCCCCGGCAAAGTCGGCTTCATCCTCGAGGATTTTGCCCAGACGGTACTGGGCTTCCGGCGCGAAGAAGGAGAGCGGCCAGCGGCGCAGCAAGCCCTTGTAGGCCTTGAGAGCGGAATCGCGCTGTCCCTGGGCCTCGAGTTTGTGGGCCAGGTCCAATTGATCGCGGGAACTGGAAGCGGAGACGTCGCCGCCGCTTTCATCCGACCAGCCTTCGCCGGGACGCCAGACCAGGGTCGCATGGGCAAGGGACGTGGCAAAGGCCAGCGCGAGGAGGCAGCACAGGAGGGGGCGAAGACGGGGCATGAACGTGGGAGAATACCAGAACTGGCGGGTGGGTCAAGCCGATGCGGGCCGGGTGCAATGGGCTAGGAGGGACTTGAACCCCCACTCCTTGCGGAACCAGAACCTAAATCTGGCGCGTCTGCCATTTCGCCACTAGCCCTGGAGAGACGTCATTCGAGCGGCCAAAAAAAACTTTGTCTCACTTCATTCTTTTTCTCAATGAAATTTGGTCTTCGCCATTCGCTCATCCCGGGCTTGTCGAGGAATCAGTTCTGCCTCGCTAGAAAGCACAACCAAATTGATCCTTCGACGACTGCCGTCCTCAGGACCTCGGAATGACGGATCATTTCTTTTAAGGCCCAAGCAGGGATTTGATCAAAGCGGTTTCCCTGGGATTATAAGGGGAGCCGTCAGGAAGGAAGATATCGTGATGCCAGGGGACAGGCTCTTCCGTGTAGGCCTTTTCCCAGGAATCCCAAGGATAGATGGTTTGGGTCTTGCCTGAAACCGCGCCCCAGTTGTAGGCGGCGATTTTCTCTTGCTTGAAGTAAGGCAGGATCGTTTCGAAACTGCTTCCAGCGCCTCGCGCCAGATATTCGGTACAGAGAAGGGGCCGGCCAAAACGTTTGAGCGGTTCGACGGCGGCGCGCGTTTTTTCCAGCGCCGTGTAATTGTGGAAGGATGTTACGTCCGAGGCGAGGAGTTGCAGTCGCTGCAAGGGAATGAGCTTGTCGTCGCTCGACCAATCTCCTGCCCAGACACCCGAGGTCAGCGGTTGCGCCGGATGGGCGGAGCGCACCCACTGAAACGTCCTGGCGAGCAACGGGGTCACGATCTCCGCCTTTTGCTGCAAGGTCGTGTCTTCGACACGAAAGGGGCCTGTGCTGAGATTATCGGGTTCGTTCCAGAGATCCCAGACCAGAACCCGCTTATCGTTGCGGAAATGATTCACCACGCCAACGACGTATTCCTCCAAACGGGTGAATGCCTCGGGATCGCACACGATATCGGCGCCAGGCGACTGAGCCCAGTAGCTATTATGAACGCCGGGGGTCGGAGCGCGCTGCATGCCCGATACGGGATGAGGATTCCAACAACTATCGAAGAAAACAAACATGATCCCGATCTTGTGCCGTTCGGCGATCTCGAGGAATTGGTCGATGCGCGCGAGGAAACCCTTGGCGTCCTGTTTCCAGAGAAGGTCGTGCAGAAAGACCCGTGCGGTGTTCATGCCGATGCCCGCGATCCAGCCCAGTTCTCGGTCGATTTCCTTCGGGTTGAACGTGTCAGCCTGCCACATTTCGAGCTGGTTGATCGCGCCGCTCGGAATGAAATTGCAACCGACAGGCCAGGTAACAGCATTGTACCATTTCCATGCACGCGCTTCGTCCCAGCGTCCCTTCGATGCCTCTTCGATCCAATTTCGAGAGTGATTCATCACCGCGCGGGCGTCTTCTCGATGCAGGCGTAGGCGGAGTGGTTGTGGATGCTCTCCATGTTCTCCGCTTCGACTTTATACCACGTGATGTCGGGATGCCGGTTGCAGCGCACGGCCACGTTGCGGACAAGGTCCTCCACGAAAACCGGATTGTCGAAGGCCTTCTCCGTCACGAATTTTTCATCGGGCCGTTTGAGCAGGGAATAAATTTCGCTGCTGGCCGATTCCTCGACCAGCGCGATCATGTCTTCGATCCAGATCGCGCGCACGGACCGGAGCGCGAGCGTCACATAACCGCGCTGATTGTGCGCCCCGTAGGCGCTGATCGCCTTGGAGCACGGGCAGAGCGTCGTCACCGGAATCGTCACCGTCACCGTGAACGTCACATCCTTCCCGTGCGCCGCCGCGTCGAACTTCACCTGGTAATCGACCAGCCCCTTTGCCTTCGTCACCGGCGCTTCCTTCTCCATGAAGTAGGGAAATTCCACCTCGATGTGCGCGACCTGTGCATTTAGCTTTTTCTGAAGTTCGTGCAGCATGGTCGGCAGATTTTCGACGTGAATGAGCCGTCCGTGCGCGCTCAGCACCTCGACAAAGCGGCTCATGTGCGTCCCCTTGAAATCCTTGGGCAGATCGACCAGCAGGCTGATGCGCGCTACGGTGTCCTGGGTTTCGTGCTGCTTGTCGCGCACTTCGATCGGATGAAGCAACCCCTTCACCCCCACCTTGTCGATCCGCAGTTGGCGCGAGTCGGGCTGGCTCTGGCAATCGGCCAGCGCGGGCGCGGAGGCCTTTGCCGGCGCGGCTTTTAGGGTCGCTTTATCCATGGGCCAAGATTACCGCAAAAACAGCGCATGACAAATCATGCCCGCTGCGAAGTTTGTATTTCATCAAATCCGCGCCAGCCTATTAGAACCTATCCCAACCGGAGAATCCATGCACGAAAACGCCCGCAGTTTCCCGCCCTTCAGCCTTACCCGCCTTTTGTCCACCGTCTTCCAACCGAAAGGCCGCGAACGAGTCGCGATCCTGATCGATCTGGAAGATCCGGCGGCCGTCAGGGATTTCGGCTTTTTGAAAGATCCGACACTGACGATCCAGCGCCATGCCTACGAAGTTTTTTACCAGGGATTGCACAAAGGCGGACTCAAGGAACTGGGCCTGACCGGTGGCGATTTCTTCGCCTACCAAATCACCGGCGGCAGCAACCTCGACCTGCCCGACCGCGCCGTCACGTCCGAGGGCCGCGAAGTGAGCTTGGAAAAGGATGTCTATCCGAAGTACGACATCATTCTCTGCATCTCGACTTTCTCGGCCACAGCGCCGCTGACCGCCTTCGCCAAGCAATATGGCTTTCGCGGCGCGACCCTGCATGGCCTGAATGAAATCATCCTGCGCAGCGGACTCGCGGTCGATTACAACGAGGTGAGCAAACAGGCGGAGAAATTACGCCTCGGCCTGACCAAGGCCGACTGGTTCGAGGTCGATTTCAAGGTCGGCAACAACACGCACACTCTCAAGCTGATCATCAATAATCAGGAAGCGCAAAAAAGCCACGGGATGTGTCGTGGCCCGGAACCCGACGTGGCCAATCTTCCCGCCGGCGAAGTCTACTACGTGCCCGAAGGCGCGGAGGGCCGCTTCCCCATGCGTTACGAGACGGGCACGATTGCGCTCATGGACGTGAAGGGCGGACGCATTCAGAAGGCCACGCTCCTTCGCGGAGACCAGGCCGAGGTCGATGCCCACAACGCCAAACTCGTGAGCGATCCGGTCACCGGCGAGATCGGCGAACTCGGCTTTGGCACGCAGGATCTGCCCGTCTCAGGCCGAGACATCCAGGATGAAAAAGTGCTCGGCACGATGCACGTCGCCACGGGCCGCAGCGACCATCTCGGCGGCCATCTCGTCCCCAAGCTTTTCAAGAACGCGAAGAACGCCACCCACGACGACATTCTTTTCTCACCCGCGAAAACCCCCGAAATCGACGTCACCCAGGTGCGCATGCGGCGAGATGGCCGCACCGAAGTTGTCCTCGAACATTATCAGCCCGCCGCTTATTTGCTAAACTTGATCAAGAACTGACGACGAATTTGGCCCCGCCTCGGACTTTGTGGAGAATCTGAATCCGAGATAGAACAATACAGCGCCCCCAACCCCCGCAGCGACCATTTCAGGTATGGTTATAAACTCCGGAATTCTGCTGGCCATCGGGCCGGAAATCAGATTCAAGAAAAGAAGCAGTAGAACTCCAAGAAACGCTCCAATCGAGCCGCAGATAGAAGGACGCCAGAAATAGGATAGCTGCCGACGAAAACAAAAAGCCGGCAACCAAACGAATAGCCATAAGATCAAAACGCCGGTCAGCGCTCCGATAAGCGCAACCGGAATGCCAAGGTACGCCATGGCCAACGATAAACCGAATAAATTGGGACCGTCATGGTTTGTCGCAGGAGTGAAAAGCGCACCGATGAGCGGAAGGGAAAGTAAACCGGCCAATGCCGATGCTATAGTCGCCACCAAAATCGAAATTACCGAAGCCAAGAGTGTTCGCATAACTAGATAAGGTGAGTCGCTTCACGTAGCTGTCCTTGATACGCCTCCAGCGCCATCTCCATCCCCGACGCTTTGTGCAGCGTCTCTTCGTATTCGCGCGCCGGGACGGAACCCGCGGTAATCCCGCTGCCGACCGAGAAGTGGAGGTTTTCGCCTTCCAGCACCATCGTCCGGATGGCAATACTGAACGCCGCATCGCCGTTGTCGTCGAAGTAGCCGATGAGTCCAGTATATAATCCGCGCGGACACGGCTCGAGTTCCTTGATGATCTCGCACGCCCGCTTTTTCGGCGCGCCGCTGATCGAGCCGCCCGGAATACAGGCCCGCACCGCGTCGAGCGCATCGACGCCGGGACGCAACATGCCCTCGATGGTGGAGACGAGATGAAACACCTGGGGAAAGCGTTCCAGTTGCACAAGCTGGGTGACGGTCACGCTGCCATACTCGCAAATCTGGCCGAGGTCGCTGCGCTCCAGGTCGGTGATCATCACCAGCTCGGCGAGTTCTTTCGGATCGGTCTGCAGCTCGAAGGCGAGCTGCTCGTCGCGCACCGGATCGCGGCTGCGCGGACGTGTCCCCTTGATGGGCCGCGTCGTGACGTGCCGGCCGCGGATGCGCAGGAAAAGTTCAGGCGACGCCGAGAGCACG
>Ga0207014_1189_pt1 | contig 12323 bp, 14 predicted proteins | sample Alteio_BWMinCont_56_FD_153495 | JGI IMG/M metagenome (GOLD analysis project Ga0207014, IMG submission 153495) | Enriched cells from forest soil in Barre Woods Harvard Forest LTER site, Petersham, Massachusetts, United States -... | ecosystem: Environmental > Terrestrial > Soil > Temperate forest >...
GTGTTGAAGCAGCACGAAGGCAAGCATCAGGTCATCCGCAAGGATGGCCAGATCGTGCTGAACGATTATTTCACCAAACGGTTGGCGTTGACGGCGGCGTGATTCAGATGTTCGAGCTCCGGCATGTTCAATCCATCGCCGGACAATCTATATGTGCTTGAAGTCAGATGGTTAATAGGTCGGTCATTTGACAATCATCGAGCATGTAGTAAATTACTCAATCGCAGTTCCCTGATTTTCTGTTCAGGTTCTTTTTTTTGAAGCGATTGTAAGTATCCGTCTCGAATCCCATCCCACTATTCGGGGGTGTCATTCTCCAGTCAGTGACAACAAGTCCAATGAGACAATTCGGAGACCGCTAGTATGAAAAGACACGATAGATTGAAAGAAATAAAGAGAATATGGAAGATCAAGAAACGCCACCTTCAGTGGAGTAAGATTCAATGGGAACCATTCAACGCCGACGGCAACCGCTTCAATACGCTAGGGAGTGTTGATGTGGCTCCCGATGTAACTCTCACCGGACACTTTTTCATCGCATGGGGAAAATTGGAAAAGGAAGTCGGGATGCCGTGGGATCACTTTCTTCTGTATTGGTTATATACATGGTATCTCATTCCTGAAGAAGAAGAGGTTCCTTTCTTCGTCAACGAATCGGCGAGAGTCATTTGCTTTTCGGCCTCGGCGTTTGCTCAGAATGTCGCGCGTCTTTTTCAGGGTTCTGACTGTGTGCAGTTAGGCCTAAAGACTCTCGATGTTGAGCGCATCGTGGTGGAGGCGTGATGAACGAACTTCAAGGTCCTGCCCAGAATTTCATGTACGCCCCGTCGATACTATCGACGGGGGCGGTGTCAGGCCAAGGTGGTGTCGTGGTGCCGGTCCCTTCCATGGAGAAGGGGCCGTTCCTCGGTGTCCGGCTTGAGCCCAGTGCGGTGGGTCAGGTTACCCCAAGCTCCCATCACCTACAGGATATTAATAATATCTTATCCTCTCATGTCATCACCACCCCCACCCCATCTGATCATCCCAACCCCATTGATGTTCGTGACGAAGATGAAGTTAATTACACCCTCAACCAGTTCATACTGCCGGATTCGTCCCAATGTTTGAATCATGCCGCCCTCGGTGTGTTGTTGGAGCATCAGCAAAGTCTATCCTTTGAGAAGGCCAGAAACGTCAGTGTGCTCAACCAGAAGAGGCTCAAGCAGGCTGCGCATTACCAATATGACGGCTATTTCGCCCAATGTGGTCTGATGACGCTCTTGGAGCAAAATCTGGCCACTCAGGTCTGCATGTGCGGAGTTAAGTCGAAAGCCACCCATGGCATCAACCCGACGGGTCTGTGTAACCGAAACCGCCTCTGCTACCCATGCGCCAATCGCGCAGCGAGAAAAACAGTCGAGACCTTCCTGCCTCGCTTCCATCATCACCAGTGGGGCCTGCTGACTATCTCCTACGATGGTCAGCTTCCCCTGACCCATCTCAGCGGTTCCGAGTGGTGGCTCTATTGGGATGCCGCCAAGACGGCTCTGAAGCGATTGGTCGGTACCCACGGCGTCGATGGGGCCATGTACCGAGAAGAACTCGCTGTGCCCAGCCTGAGCCCAACCACGGCCCTTCCTCATCTGCACGCCGTCGTGCCCACCGCCGAGTTGAATCCTGAGGCCTTGGATCGACTGAAGAGCTGGGTTGTAGGCTACAGGGATGATCTTGGAGATGGCATTCGGTTGGAACCATCCATCGACTTCAGACCTGTACCAACCGAAGAAGACTTCGTGCGGGTTGTGTCTTACCTGCACAAGCCGCTCGATCTGGTGACGCCCTACACGAGCAGGTGGGACCAGCGTGCGTCCGAGGAGGCCAAACTCGCCCTCAATCGTTCCATGCGCGACTTGATTGAAGCCACCATCATGCTGCCCAAGGGTCGAAACCAAATCGACTACTGTGGCAACATGCGGGCTTCGTCGAAGGTCAGATTCATAGGGGTGCCAAGAAATGAGCGTGGAGGGGCCTCCAAGCGACGTTCTGGGACGGCCTAAGGCTGATCTCCCTGTGGCCTAGAGAATCCTTTAAAGGATATGGAGTTGTTCGATCCGATCCATATCCTCTACCCAAATAAGATATACAATGAACTCGACATTTCCCTCACAATTCTATATGCTTATGGAAGCTCAGTGAGAGCCGACTGACGGGCCTGCCATTGTTGATATTGGCATCGAGTTGGTGTGATCGACTTACCCGCTAGCAAAAGTTTGTGTCTCCATCCAAGATGGGCATTTTGGCCACATTCGGCCACATATCGCATATGCTGCTTATGGTAAGTCGTTTGTGACCGTCGTTGGAAGCAAACCTTCAATACAAGTCGTTACGACAGGAATCAATAGTCCATTTATTGAGGCACCCTACGGTCGGAAGACGAGGGAAATCTGACAACTGTTCACACTCGGTCGTCGGGTGTGGTTTTATCGAGCTAAGTCCACTCGGCGGGATTCGCTCTACTGAGATTGAGCTGATGACGACGAAGACGGAGGATAGTTGAACACTGGTTGCATGGAGCCGGTTAACGGTCTAAAGAAATCTGCCATCTCATTGTTATCTGGCAGCGGGTTGTCATTGGAATCAGTGACCTGAAGCAGTTTCCAACCGTGGCCCTCGAAACCAAAAAAGGCTTTGAACGACAACGGAAGTGAACTCGAGGCTAAGCCCTGACCGTCAGCTCCAGTGGAGGCATTCATGGTGTAGTCGATTTCGCACGTGAGAGGCATCGAACTGTCATCCGTTTTCTGCACAGAATAGTGAACATCCGAAGCATTAAAGTAATGTTGACGGTCCTGCATGTCCTTCACGATAACCTTTATGTACCACTCGGGAGACTCATCATCTTTTGAGGAACTCTGCATCTTACCTACAGCTCGTCTGCCGTAACTTGTCCCTAAAACGATGACCGCCAAAGCAACCAGCACCCCGACGCCGATGGCAATGTACTTGATGAACGGCTTGCTTCGTTCAACTCTGCGAACATCGGCAGTGACCAGCGGTGGTGGCTGAGACTGCACCGGAGGCGGAATCGCCGGTGGGGCCGTGGGTTCTGAAGCTGTCGCAAAACCCGGCACGGTGCCAACGGCCATCCAAGCCGGCCACCCTTCTGCCCACATCTGGTCTGTGCTCACCACTAATCCCTGCCTGAGAAAAGCGTGAATTTGTTCAGCCGAATAAGGACCGAGTTGTTGGTTGTCCTTGAAAACGTAAAAGTTCATGTGTGCTTAGACGATCTGTTTCCCTCGACGTTCCCGTTGTTGATCTTAATGTGAAATTTCCCGTCGGCATTGAGGAGGAGCCACAGCTTGGCGTTATCGGGATGGTGCAGATGAATGGACTCATCCTGCGTCAGATGGGCCAGCAGGAACCGCCCCATGGTGCCATGACTCACCAACAGAACGGACTCTTCAGTGTGACCATGTTGTTTCCTCAAAAAGCGAGCAAGCCGATGAGCCCGTGCAACACCGTCAGCGTGAGCTTCACCCTTTACTTCCGTGTCAGGAAACTCGGGGCTATAGGTTAAGACGTCGTCGAACTCGGTAAGTTTTTCAATCGGCTTGGTCCTCGTTTTCGACTGCCCTAGCAGCTTTCCGATCCATTTGTTTCTGGCTTTCTCTCCTCCAAAAAGGTTCGGGAGACTGAGTAGTGGGCTATCCTCTATCTCGGTTGCCATGGGTAGGATAACCCCCCGGCGTTTTACTTCTCTCAGGTACGGAGCGATGGTCTGGATCGTCCGTTTACTTGGACTTATATAGATGTGGTCGAACTCGTATTGCTTCAAGACCCCCACCAATTCATCCGCCTGCCTGAAGCCACAATGGGGGTGGAGATGATCGCCCCCGCCGTGCTTCTCCTTCAATTCCGACCTGAGGGCCTTGTCCTCTTCGTTGGCGATGGATTTCGCATGACGGACGAAGAAAAGTTTCATGGGTCGCTAAAGCGCGGACGATCAATCACTGGGCGATAGTCAAACCGAGATTGCTGGCGTGTCTTTTTTACGCCTCTTCCAGCGGACATAATGACCACAGTGCGGACATGGAAGCGCAGCCGCGTTGATCGCGTCCCGATTACTTCCCACATAGGCTTTCCAAGCGTGCGGGACGTCCATGACGACTTGCCAGTTCGCAGCCAAACCCCAAGCCGTTCCGAGAGGCCCAAAGATCAATGTATTGATGACCACGGGAGCAGCCGCCTGAAGCGCGATCCAAGGGATTTCCTCCTTAATTTTCTGACCCGCGATCTTGTAGTCCGCAAAATCGCGTCCACATCCCTTGCAATAAACTGGCATGTTGTCTCCTTGGTTCTTTCGACTGGTTAAAATTTGTTGAGGTGCACGAGCCGTGAAATACCTATCGATCAGCGGGAATGGATGCCATGACGCTCCTGGGCTTTCAGCTATTCAGTGCTTCTCCGGCGAGGTGGACTGCGACGTGAACGATTATCTCAGTGGTCTCGGGCGGCACCTTGTCGGTTGCCTTGCGGGCAGCTTTAACCGCTCCCCTGCCAGCCTTGCCAGCCTTCCTGATCGCCCTGCGGACCGACTTTGGAGGCTTGATTTTTGACGCATTCAGCTTTGGCCATTTCATGTGATCGCCTTGGTACACTCGACACCGGAAATTCGTATAAACCGTTATCGGAATTACCCTAGTATCGTGAGGTAGTCAACTCCGGCAACGAGCACAGGCTACTGGCGCGTGAGTGAAGCCTCGAAATTCATAGCTGCTCGTCTGCGCCAGTTCCGCGAGCAGGCATCTTTAACTCAAGAACAAGCGGCGACGTTGGTAGGAGTGACTTTCAAGTATTACCAGCGCATTGAATCCGGTGCCGTCAAAGGAATGCGGCTGAGTACCGTCGATCAGGTGGCTCGGGCCTATGGGATCGATTTGTTGAGTTTTTTCTCTAAACGGAAAGCCAAGTTGAGAAAGATTTTGGCGGCACCGCCTCCGCACCGGAAGCCAAGGAAACGACCTGCGTAGGCCAGTCAAGGTCGCCGAAAAGGTCCGAGCGTATTTACCGATAAAAAGTAGGCCAGAAGCGAGATGCACTTGAGAGCATTTATCTCGGTTCCGTAGTTTAGATCAATACCGTGCATTATTGCGTGACGGTTAAGGTAGTCGGTCTTGCTGAGAAGAGTGTGAGTGTGGTCACGAACAGTGCCGGACTGAACCAAGGGGTCGAGTAGCAAGCGGCCGTAGTCGGTAATCTTTCCGTCCTGAAGAAGTTTCTTGGCCTCGGGTATGCTTTTACTGGGTATAAAGAAATGCTTGGAAAGAAGGTCTTCGCTGATGCCGTCAGCCTGAGCGAGAAAAACGGGTATGGCGAGAATGTAATGCCCGTTGCGATATGCGGCAAACGCCTCCAAAATGACCGTCGATCGAGCTGGGTGTAGGTCGGAAATTCGTTTTTCGATGTCTGCTGCGTTGCTGCGAAAGTATTCAACCAAGTAGCCTTGAACCGCTGGGAAATCTCCAGCGATGGCGCGCGCCTCTAACGCACGTGAATCAGCGATGGGGATGTTAAAGTCTGGGTACCATGAATGAGTGAGCATCAATGTAAGCAAGTGGGGCAGCTCGCGCTGATGCTGTACGAAAACTGAATAGAACTGCTGTTGGAACTCCCCGAACTTCGCCGTCAACGCAGACATACATTCGGCAAACGACTTGAAGGCATCTGGGTTGATGCCCCAATTCTCCGGCCAGCTCACTGTAGTGGGGATGCTCATACTTATGCGGGAGGTCTATCACTAAGAAGGCCTAAAGCAAGTCTGACGGCAAGGCCACCCCCCCCTGCGATCCAGCCTCGGTTAGCGGTATAGTATATTAACAGAAGAACGTCCCTCAGACTTTTTTTGAACAACTCCGGTCATCTCGTGATGATTCGGAGTTTTTTCGTTTCAACCCCTAATCGAAAGGACACCACTATGGTCGTCATCGTCGCGGTCTATTCTAAAAAAATAGGCTTACCAGCATATTCAAGTCATTCCTACAGCGTCAGCCTCACCTCTGAGGTCGCTGACCTTTCTGCCGTCGAGCGTGAATCAGCCAAACTCTACGCTATCCTTCAAGGGTCAGTGGACAGGGAACTGGAGAATCCCGGCCTTGTCCCTGATGGCAACAGTCATGGCTCAACAGCCCCCGCACCAGCAACGGTCATGGGCCGGACCAACCCCGCGCCAACGGCCATGCCAGCCAATCCAACGGTGACCAGTGGAACTGTTCGGACAAACAGCGCGATTTGATCCTGAAGATCGTGGACGAACACAAGCTGGATAAATCCCAAGTTGAGGAAATCTCCAAGCAGCTCTTCCAACGGCCTGCCAAAACCCTCAACAAACTCGAAGCTTCGGTCCTCATCAAAGAGCTTCTTGAAGAGTTCGGACCAAAAGGTACGAACGGCAATGGTCGACGTCCTTACCAGCAGGCCAGTAGGCGGTAGTCGCAATCAACCAGTCAGAAACAACAGAAAGGATAAATCAAAATGACAGAATTGAAAGAACATCGCCGTCCCAACCTTGTTTTGTACGGCAGCAAACCAGTCGAAAGAATAGCTGTTGCGCGAACGTCAACGCCCAAACCTACGTCCACTTGGGTTCCCATCCCGCATCTGACGCTGGTCGAGACAGTCGAATCGTCTTTGAGGGCCGTCGGCTTGCAGATCGGTCAGCAGGTTCATTCCCTCGACCTCGGCGGTTCCGAATACTTCGGTCTAACGGAAGTCCGTGGACAGAATAACCAAGAGGATTATTCGTGGGTCCTTGGTCTAAGGAACAGTCATTCAAAGCGATTCCCAGCCGGGATCGTAGCCGGGGCAAACGTCTTTGTTTGCTCTAATCTGAGCTTTTCCGGGGAAGTGAAGCTGTCCAGACGCCATACGGTTCACCTCATGCGTGACCTGCCCCAGATGTCAGCTCGTGCCGTGGGGCTACTCATGGAGTGCTGGCATCACCAAGACCAGCGCATTGAGGCTTACAAGAATGAACGGATTCGGGACAAGACAGCCCACGATCTGGTCATTCGGGCGGTTGATGTCGGGGCCTGCACCAACCGCATGATCCCAGCCATCATCAAAGAGTGGCGTGAGCCCCGGCACTCCGTCTTTACCGAACGGAATGTCTGGAGCCTCTTCAATGGGTTCACTGAGATTCTCAAGTCGGGAAACTTGGATGAACTGCCCAAGAGGACCCAAGCCTTGCATGGCCTCATGGACAACCACGTCGGCCTCCCAGCCGCTCACCTGAACTGAGGATCACGGATGAAATTCAAACTACCTAAGTTCCCAAAGAACCCCGAGTTCAAGAAGGCCGTCGTAAAGATTGTCGTGGCCGTGTCCGAAGGGATCGTCCATGAACTGACCAAGCCATCGAGGCGAATCAAGTAATCGTGTAACGGCTCGGAAAAGGGAAGTGCTCTGCGTTGCAGGTCACTTCTTTTTTAGCTGCTGACTTCACCCCCCGGCAAAGTCAGTTACAATCACGTTCAATAAATACGACCGCGCCCTGGGGTTCTGACTTCACCCCCCCGGCAAAGTCAGTTACAATTGTGCTGGCAGCGCGCGTTCCAGAGCGGAGTTCTGACTTCACCCCCCGGCAAAGTCAGTTACAATCCAGACGGTCGTTCCGATGACAAAGCCGATGTTCTGACTTCACCCCCCGGCAAAGTCAGTTACAATTTGGTGAAAGTCATCCTTCGGTAATTCTATGTTCTGACTTCACCCCCCGGCAAAGTCAGTTACAATCCCCGCGTTCGCCTTGTCCATCACCGCGGTGTTCTGACTTCACCCCCCGGCAAAGTCAGTTACAATAACCGGAGGGCCGGTCAGCGCAAGGGCAAAGTTCTGACTTCACCCCCCGGCAAAGTCAGTTACAATAACCCGCAGACGAAGGACTGGGATCCCACGGTTCTGACTTCACCCCCCGGCAAAGTCAGTTACAATAAGTTGAAATCGGAAGTCCGATGCCCGCCGGTTCTGACTTCACCCCCCGGCAAAGTCAGTTACAATGGGCCGGTGCTCGTCGAGCAGGAACGCCACGTTCTGACTTCACCCCCCGGCAAAGTCAGTTACAATAGGATTGACGGAGATAGTTGATCGGGTTGTACTTAGTTCAGTTAGCTGGTTTTGCCGGGGGGCGAAGTCTCAACTAATTTAGTGCCATTCGGACCACTGCCTAGCACGTCCGAATGGCACTTTTTGTTTTCATTCCCAGAATTCGACCTGTTGCGGCATGGTGGGATCGATACTTCGGCTGCCCTGATGATAATTGGGGCCAACAATCGTCACGGCGTTACCCCACTGTTGATCGGTGATGAACATGAGCCGCACGTTACCTGCCTCCGGGGTCATCGCTTTAACGCGGGCAATGTGCGTGTCCATCTGTTCATAAGTCACGCAGGGACGTGCATAAATCGACCATTGGATCATTAGGTATCCGCTATCGAGCAAATCCTTGCGAAAACGCGAGGCCACTTTTCTTTCCTTATCGGTCAGAACTGGCAGATCAAACATGACCAGAGACCAGCCCATTCGGTACGCACTCTTCTTTTCGATCACAACTCAGGCACCCAGAAGGGGTCTACAGTCATCTGACTGTAGCTGCGCGCCAGCGAATTAGCAGACGAGTCGATAGCATCCATCAGCTTCAAGGAATATCGGTCATGGGATACACGGCGTTCTCTTAAGTCAGTGCCAACCTTTTTCGACCATGCCCGCATATTGACATCCGGCTCGGTCATAAACTCGGCCAGCATCATGTCCACCACCGGACGGAAAGGTTCCATCAGATCAAAGACTAAGGGGGTGGAGCGGTAACGTGTGGCGTGCTGTACGCCAAGGGCCGTCGTCAGGCCATGGACGATCAAGCTACGATGACAGAGCGCGGAAAGTACGGTGTAGCCGTAATTGAGCATCTGATTCGGCGCGGTGTTTTCCTTTCGATCCCGTTTCGTCGATGTCCAACCGATGGCAGGAAAATAGAGCTGCCAGTAACGCTTGGCGCAGTTACCCTCGTCAATATTACCTGACTTGAGCGCAAGCTCCAGATGGGGACTGCGGAGTTCCTTGTGTTCCAAAACACGCTGCTGATTGACGGTCTTGCCGCGAAGTATGCGTTGCCAGATTCGCTCGTTGAGCCGCTTGGGACGTGACGTTTGGTTGAGAAAAGCTCGCTGGTCGATAACTCGTTCCAATGGGGCCGTCACACCGCAGGGCTGGTAGGATTCATTGCAGTGGAGAATGATTCCGTCTGTTTCCAGAACAGCCGAAACAAAATTGGATGTCAGTGTCACACCGCGTGCAGCGATGATTACTGCCCGAAGGTCTTCATGCGGCAGCTTTTTTTCTGATTTGTCCTGGGCGCGACAGACAATGAATCCTCTTTCCTTTGCGAGCGTTGCCCCGTGCTGGAAGACATGAAGGACGTGGTAGCTCATAAGTAGAAATGGAAATTATTATAACCGAGTTAGCCCAGCCTCTATCCATACATCAAGAGGAGCAACGACTCTGGAATTATTCGCCAAAGTCATTTCGGCGATGAAGTTTTTAGTGACGATGGTCTTTAGTGTCAGTTCGCTCGGCGGCAACGGATCAGATGTAGCTATGCGACGTTTTTGTTTTGCGTCATTTTGAACCACCAGTTTGTATTTGTTGGAGGGCATCAACTTGGTCGTTCTGACCGCACACTCAGATTGAAAAAAACCACAGATTTTTGATTTACCGCCGAGCGATTCTATTGAGCGAAGCTCCTTTGAGACGGAGCCGTGAGCATAAACAGGACGTACCGAAAGAATTCCAGCTTGATCCCAATAAATAATTTGGCCTTTATGACTTCCTAGTCCTTTGCGCCATGTTCCCCTGCCGTCCTTTGACATTTCTTTGTACTCTAAGGGCGCGCCTACCTTGACCGTGACATGTCCCACACGAGGGCCCAACACGCCAATACGGCTAGGCAATCGAAATTTCGCGCAGAATTGCACCCAATTCTTTTCATCGGCACCAGCCTCCACAAATTGATCGAGTTTTTTTCTGATCACATCATCACGCACCGCCTGAACCTGTTTCTTTAGGTAAGCCAAATCAAACTTTGATTTGCCGAGTGCGACTGGTTTCATCGCGAGATCACTTACGGCCATACGCTGCACAATAACAAAATTCTCGCCGTCAGTAGATGCACCATAGTTCGTCTCGGCCAAGACAACTTTTTCGTAAGCAATATTACGAGGCATGACAGTAGCGATCTCCTTCTCAAAAACACCGCGTGGATTTTTGCGCACAGGTTCCGGGAATCGAAAGAACCACCCCTTTTTTTCGTCACGCATCCACTGGGGTAAGAAGTTAATGACCATCGCGTCGAGTGCGTGGTGACGTTTGTCGTTGCGATTCTTCTCTGCCTTTGCTTCCCATTCATTTAAGTCAGTGGTTCCCACGGGAGGAGGATTAAGCAAGCTGTTAAGCCGATACTTCCTGCGAATCCGAGCAGTGAGACCACCAGACACAGCAATCACACGTCGTTTGCCCTCTCTATCAATACCTCTTGGCCAACCAAAATGGAGGCATACAATTTTTTGAGCGAGCTTGGTAATCCACGCGGTTTCTGCCAAAGCGGTATAACGCTCGACCAACTCAGCGGCATCCTCTCGAAGCAGGAGTTGTACTTTCTTGTTGCGAAGCAACGTCCCGTGTTTTTCAACACACGCCTTGTATCCGTCCCAACCTTGCTGACCGTGCTTCCATTCAAACGGTGTCTTGTCGCCTTTGGCGTCGTTGCAGGCCTCATGGGCCAACACATAATTTACCATGGCATCCGGCCCGCCTTTAGCGCGAGGCACGATGTGCTCGATTCGATAATCTGCCAGATCGGTCTCTTTGAAATTCTGCTGGCAGTAGAGGCAGATGCCACCTTGCGACTTGAAAAGTTCGTATTTTAGCCTGCCTGATTTCTCATGAACACCAAGTGCGGCGGATTGCTCTCCGGCCTCTTTACGCGCCTTCTCGCGGTCACTGATAAATTTTTGCAGCTCACGCTTGGCACGCTCTCCCATGAAATCCTCGCGCACGAACTCCAGCACAACGGTTTCGGGAATGCCACACGACGGGATACCCTCCTTATCATCGCCCCGTTGCAACTTCGTGAGACGATCCGAAAAAACGCCCAATCGATGTCTGACTACAGGATCGTTGATGCTACCCAAAAGCTCTCTTACGGCTTGAGGCACGTTGATCTTCCCATCGGTATCGGTGTAACGGGTTTCCAAGGCATCCAGACGTTGTTCTGGAAAATAAATATTATCCCATGTGTCATTGCTCTGAGTGAGATCAGTCAGGAATTTAAGATCGGTAGCCACCACCCAAGGACGTTCTGTCTTAATAAATTTCTTCTCTCCACCCAACGGGCCACCAAAACGAGCGGGCTCAGCATCGAGCACATCCATTCCAATCTCAGTAATCAAAGCAGGATCACGCGCAAGCAATCGCTGGTGAAAGGTTGAGGGACTTTGTCCACTCAGAATCAACGTCCGAATCAGACGGAGAGCTGGGCGACTGAACCGACTACGCCCATCCGACTTGGGGGCTCTTATTTCCATGTGTCCCGGCAAAGGAAATAATCCCAACTCCTTAATGCCTTTGGTCCTAGCCCAGTCCGTTTTTGTCAGCGCGTAGCGTTCGACGACCTTCTTATCACGGTTTTTGTCACTCGGATCAATGCTCAATGCCTTGGTAAGGGCCTCAGCGGTTACGACCTCAAAAATCTTTCGTATTTCCTCAACCGTCAATTTTCGCTGAGTGGGGTAACTCGTAATGAGCGTGTTTTTCAGCTTCATCAGAAACGTGACTTCCGTGGCGAGCAGCGACTCTGGTACAGGTTTGCTGTCACTCTTATTAAAACGAATGGTCACGTTGCAAACTTGGAGTCTGGGTATCAGAGCACAGGTGTTGATAATGCGGTTATCAAAACGAGGCGTTTTTTGTGCCGTTGCCCCCATCCAATCGTCACCGCTGCCTGAATGGATTTTATTTGAAATACGGAACTTCAAATAATCAGAGAAATTGTTTCGAGCATCCCCCTTCGGCTCGCCAGCGGGGCCATGGACAAGAAATTCTTCGAAGGTTTTGGCTGTCACCGGAAAAGAATCAATCGATTTCCATCCATCACGTTTCCATTGGACGAAGGCATCGGCCAGTTGGGGCAACTGCGTGGCAGCCCGTTTACCCATCGTTTCGATTTCTCGTTCGACATCGGCCCGGTCAAAACGCACTTTCCGAGTGCTCTCCGCTTGGCAGGTGATACGGTT
>Ga0207014_1172_pt1 | contig 12176 bp, 9 predicted proteins | sample Alteio_BWMinCont_56_FD_153495 | JGI IMG/M metagenome (GOLD analysis project Ga0207014, IMG submission 153495) | Enriched cells from forest soil in Barre Woods Harvard Forest LTER site, Petersham, Massachusetts, United States -... | ecosystem: Environmental > Terrestrial > Soil > Temperate forest >...
GCATAGTTTTTAGGTAGTTGCTTGACTTGGAGGAGGCGGGTGCCAACACTGATGCAGTTCTTTGTCTGCTTAATGGTCCGTCTTACGGACCAACGGGGGACCCAAAATTCCGGAAACGGATTGGGGCTAACGGTGCCTGCGGCATCGGGAACACTTGGTGGTTCCAGCCCGACAGCTAACCTCGTCAGCGTTAACATCAGGGGCAAGGGAGAAAACTCCCGCCTCGGAAGCCGCGCATTTATTTGCGGTCCGGCTTGGTACATCCGCAGTAGACGACGGTTTGTGCGACGATGATTGCGAGCAATACGAAGCGTCCACGCAACGTGGATGCACCGCGCGCGGCGGCGATTCTTTACGGCGACTGGGGCACAAGCAAGGCCTATGTGGTGGGCCTGGCATTTGCCGTGGCGGGGTACAGTTCCTTCTGGCTGATTCTGGCGATGTGCCTGCTGACGGCGCTGGTGGGGGTGAATTACATGGCCATCTGCAAGCATTACCCGGACGGCGGCGGGGTGTATGCGAGCGTGCGGCATCGTTCGGAAATCATTTCCATCGTGGGGGCATTTTTGCTGGTGGCGGATTACATCGTGACGGCGGCGTTGAGCGCGCTGTCGGCGTTCCAGTACCTGGGGCATTACCTGAGTAATTACATCTCGATTCCGTCGCCGGCGATTTGCGCGGCGGTGGCCATTTTGGTGATAGGCGGGTTGAATGTTTTTGGGCCGAAGCACACGGGCGGGCTGGCGTTCCTGGTATCGCTGCCGACGGTGATCGTGGTGGTGTTGTTGGGCCTCATTTGCCTGCCGCATCTGGGCGCGGCGGTACACAATGTGCAACCGTTGACAGGGGGATTTTTCAAGAACTGGAATGGCTTCGTCGGAGTTGTGCTGGCGTTGTCAGGCGTGGAGGCGATTGCGAACGCGACGGGCGTGATGAAATTGAACCCCGGCACGACGGATGCGAATCCCAATGTGTCGAAGACTTCGACGCGGGCGATTCTGTGGGTGATGATCGAGGTGTGCCTGTTCACGGCGTTGCTGGGGCTGGCGATGCACGCGCTGCCGAACCTGGTTGGAACGTCAGATGGCGATGTGGATGCAAAAGCGTTGGGAACAACCGCGGCTAGCTCCGGGGTGCGCGATTACATGCTGGCCTACATGGCCCAGGTGTTCGTGGGCAGCGCGTGGGGGCAGGCGGCGGCCATCGTGGTCAGCGTAGTTTTCGCCGGGTTGTTGCTGTCGGCGGTGAACACGGCGATCGTGGATTTGATTGCGATTTCGTTTTTGATGTCACGGGACGGCGAATTGCCGCCGCGTTTCCAAAAGTTGAACCAGTTCGGAGTGCCGAACCTGAGCATCATCATTGCGACCGTGGTGCCGGCGGTGCTGGTGGTGGTGGTCAAGGACATGGCGAGCCTGGCGGACTTGTACGCAGTGGGGGTGGTGGGCGCCATCGCGACGAACCTGGGCGCAAGTTCGACGGACAAACATCTTGGGCTGGCGAAGTGGGAGCGAGCACTGATGTTCTGCACGTTTTTGGTCATGCTGGCCATCGAGATATCGCTGTTCGCGGACAAGCCGAGTGCGCGGTTTTTTGCGGGGAGCGTGCTGGTCATCGGACTGATTCTGCGCGGGCTGGCCAATGAACAAACCCGTCGGAAAGTGCTGGTGACGGGAACGCTGATGGTATTGGGCGTTGGTTTCGCGCTGATTTGGTATGAATTCAACGGGCGCATTCTCGCGGTCTCGTTGCTCGCGATGGGGCTGGTCTTCTGGTTGCTGGCCGGCGAACGCGCACGGAAAAAGACCCAGGCGAACGGGGTGCTGGCACCCACCGCGGTGGCGGCGGCAACCGCGGCGGCCGCCGCAGCCGGTCACATGGATGTGGAGTCGGCGACGGGATCGCCGATGATGTGCGCCATTCGCGGGGTGGGGAAGACGCTGGATTTTGCGATTGAGGAGGCGAAGGAAAGCCGGCGGCCGTTGTATCTTTTATTTGTGCGGGCATTGCCGGCGTTGACGGCGGAGGATTTCAAGCGCAAGTGGCCGGAGGACGCGGAGGCGAGCGAGATATTCACGCAGGCGAAGGCGAAAGCGGGGACGCACCCGGTGTTTCCGTGTTATGCGGTGAGCGATTCAGTGGGGGACACGATTGTGGACATCGCGGCGACGATGGGGGTTTCGTACCTGGTATTGGGGGCGCCGGAGAGGAAAGGACTGGCGAGTCTATTGAGCGGGAACGTAGTCCGGCAAATATCGGAGAATCTGCCGGAGGACGTGCATTTGCTGGTGTATGCGTGAGTCATGTAATTTCGACTTTTCTTTTTTGGCGACGGAGTTAATTTGCGGCGATGCCAACATTTGACATTGTATCGGAAGTGAACTCGATGGAGATCGAGAACGCGGTGAACCAGGCGAACAAGGAGCTGGCGAACCGGTTTGATTTCAAGGGGAGCAAGGCGGAGATTTTGCTGGAGAAGAACGAAATCAAGCTGAGCGCGGAGGACGAGTTCAAGGTGAAGACGCTGGTGGAAATGGTGATGGGCCGGCTGGCGAAGCGGCAAATCAGCCTGAAGAATGTGGAGAAGTGCGAGCCGGATCTTTCGCCGCTGGGACACGCGCGGCAGGTCATCAAGATCAAGCAGGGCATCGAAACGACGGTGGCGAAACAAATCACGAGTTTCATCCGGGACACGAAGCTGAAGGTGACGACGCAGATCCAGGGCGAAGCAATCCGGGTATCGGGCAAGAGCCGGGATGATTTGCAATCTGTGATTGCGGCGGTGCAGGCGAAGGAATTTCCGGTGTCGGTGCAGTTCCAGAATTTCCGGGATTAGAGCGGTTTAATAAATACTACAGTCGCATGCAGACTAGAGTCGGGATTTGCCCGGCAAGGTGACAAAATGGCGCTGGGAAGTGCGGTTTTGGCCTGGAAAATGCTGATTTCCGCGGCAATGGCTGCTGAAAACAAAACGGACACTGTTATTATATCCCGGATTCCACCGAAAAAGCTGCTGCTGGTGGATGACATTCCCGACCTCGCGCGCGCGTTCGAAACAATGCTTCTCAAGCTCGGACACACAGTGGAAGTTTCACCCGACGGCAAGGACGCGTTGACGCGGTACAAGCCGGGGAAATATGACCTGGTGATCACGGATTATTCGATGCCCCGCATGAACGGCGTGGAACTGGCGGAGATAGTAAAGCGGCGGTCGGCAGAGCAACTGATTTTAATGGTGACGGCTTATACGTTCACGATCGCGGCCTACGATGGACGGCCGCTGCCGGTGGATGCGATTCTACGAAAGCCATTTCGTCCCAAGGAATTCAACGACACTCTGGCGGAATTGTTTTTGCCGAAACCGGCCGATGAAACTTCAGTGGCGCAGTTGGCCTGACCGAGTTGCCGGCTTAATGCGCCAGCGAGGGCGCAGCCAGAGATGACAGGCCATCTGGCGCGGCGGATGACTTTGGCAATTGCGCGTGGTTGCTGACATAGCGCCAGAAGGAGTTGTCCATGGCGACGGAGTCGCACCAAATCAAGTGAGGGATATGACCGTAAAAAACCGCCAGCTGGGTCCGGGCGGATTTGGCCGGCTGACCTTCCAGGCCGTAAAGATAGAGCGCACCGATGAGCCCGGTGCGGTCCGATCCGCTTTTGCAATGGATCAGAATGGGCTTGGGGGCGCTGCGAATGGTGTCGAGGATCTGGTCCATTTCTTCATTCGTGAGTTCCCGGGTGGCGGACAGGGCGAAATCGTAATGCTGCACTCCGAACTCCCGCGCGGTGTTGGTTTCCGCGTCATACCAATCCTTGCCCTCGCCCGCGCCGCGGAGATTCAGGATGCTTTTGATGCCGTATTCAGGGATGACGGCGGCCAGCGCGCCGGCGTTCATCTGGGCGGACCGGTAAACCAGGCCGGGGGAAACGATGTGGAAATTATGATGGGCGACGACGGAAAGGACGAACGCTCCCAGCGCCAGACCGGGCACCAGCAGCACCAGCAACAATCGCCGGAGCCCGCCGGCCAGTCCGTTCTTGAGTTTAAAGGACATTCAGAATGTGTTGTTTGCGAACCGGCCGCCATTGATCCTCGTTGACAAAGACGAAAGCGGCGCGCCGAGAAATACGAATGAAATATGCGTCAGCCTGGCAAGTCCGTCCACCCAAATAAAGCAGCGGATAGACCAAAATGGCGCTGCGGGGGCCGGGAAAACGGTCGTAAAATATTGAAGCGACGGGCAGAGAAATTTGGGCAGTTAAAACCGGGCGGGCAGGGGTCGCTCCAATGGGCATTGTCCCAATAGTGGGCAGGATAATTCCAGGGTAGCTGTTACAGTGGAAATATGTCAACGGGCGGTGGTCATCTGGACGATAGCTGGACAGATATTCGATGGAGTCATGCGGTGGTTTTGGGTGCGGGTATTCGAGGGAAAAGGGGTGTGGTGAAAGGCCGACGGGCATGTTTGTTGCTCAAGGACATGCATGATTTGCGCGCCGACCAGGAGAACAGCCCGATGGGGTTGTCTGGCGCTGTTTTTTTTGGCGATCGCGCAGGCTGTTCGCGCCGCGGATGACGCCCCGATTACGCGCGAAGAATTCCTTCGACTTCAGCAGCAAAACCAGCAGATGCAGCAACAACTGGAAAAGCAGCAGCAGTTGATTGATTCGTTGACGCACAAGGTTTCGGAAATTCAACAGGCGCCGCCGGCCCCGACCCAGGCGCCGACGCCGGCAGTCAATGAAGGGGAAGCGCCGCCGGTGGAAAAGCCGTTTCATCTTGGCAGCGTGGCCATCAGCGGCGAGGGCGGGCTGGCCTTCTTTGATTCGCAGACCGGAGGTCAGACACCGAACGCGGAATTCCGTGTGGACGAGGCGCGGCTGTTTCTGGAAGCCCCGGTCTGGGACCAGGTTTATTTTTACACGGAGGTGGATCTGGCGACGCGGGAGCAGAATGATCTGGCCCTGCGCTACGGGGAGCTTTATCTGGATTTTGAGAACTTGTCCCGGTTGTGGGGTCACGACGGGATGCTCACCTTGCGCGCGGGCCGGTTTTACGTCCCCTTCGGCGAGGAATATCAGGACCGGTTTGCCATTGATAATCCGCTGATTTCGCACTCCGTGAGCGATTTGTGGGGAGCGGACAATGGCGTGCAGCTTTTCGGCACCGTGGACAAGGTATCCTACAATGTGGCCGTGCAGAGCGGCGGAAGTTCGGCGTCCCGGGATTTCACCGGGGACAAATCCGTGGCCGGGCGCATCGGTTACGATCCGGCGAAATGGCTGCACCTGAGTGTCAGCGGAATGCGCACGGGCGAGCTGGACGTTCAAAACGACGGGGTGTCCGCCATGTGGTTTGGCGGCGGATTTTTTCGGTCGCTGGGTTCGCCGGCGACGACGCGGTTCCAGGCCAATCTGGTGGAAGGCGACGTGCAAACCCGCTTTTCCGTTCTGCAATTGAAGGGGGCGGGCGGTTACATCAATTACGGGGACAACGATCCCAACGGCAGCAATCATCGCGACGTTTACTATTACTACGTGGAAGGGAAATACGACCTCACCCGGAAATTGTACGCGGCGGCGCGGATGAGCGAAGTGTTCGCGCACAACGGTTTTCCCATCGTGGGCGGCGGCCCGATGGGAGAGTACCTCTTCGGCCCCTTGACCACGGAGTACTGGCGGCTGAGTCTGGGAGCGGGGTACGCGTTCAGCAAGAACCTCGTGGTCAAGGCCGAATACAGCCTGAACCGCGGCGTGGAATTGGACGGTTCACCGCGCGACCAGGAGGATGCGTTTGCCCTGGAAGCCGCCTTTGCATTTTGACGATGAGAACATTATTGATGATGACAATGCTGGTGGGCGGGAGCGTCACGGCCGCGCGCGCGGGAAATATCACGGGAACGGTCCATGCCGAGGGCAAGCCCGGCGTGGGGCAGAACGCGTCGGACGGCAGGTACACGAGCCACGAATTCAAGTTCGCCCAGAAGGTTGACTACGCGGAAATGCGTGATTTTGTCGTCTATATCGACGGGCCACTGTCGAACGCGCCGGCGGTCGCAACCAATGCACTGGCCGAAGTCACAACTGTCAAAGTTTCGCAAAAGCGCGCCATGTTCTCGCCGCATGTCCTGCCGGTGATGGTGGGGACAACCGTGGAATGGCCGAACAAGGATGACATCTACCATAACGTGTTCTCGTATTCGGAGGCGAAGTCGTTCGACCTCGGGTTGTACAAGGACCCCGAAATAAAGTCGGTGATGTTTGACAAGCCCGGCCAGGTGGACGTGTTTTGCTCGATTCATGCGAACATGAGCTGCGTCGTGCTGGTTTTGCAAAATCCGTATTTTGCCGTCACCGATGACCGGGGTGTCTACACCATCACGAATGTTCCGCCGGGAACCTACCGGCTCAAGGCCTGGCACGAACGGCTGCCGCGGCAAACCGTGGAAATCACCGTGCCGGAATCCGGAACGGCGAAGGCGGACTTTACGCTGGGCATCACCGGCCTGCCGACACCATGAGTGACATGAATCCTTCATCTTTCAAACGGCGGGTCAGCTTTCAGGCGAAAGTCCTCGTGCCGGTGGTGACGGTGATGATCCTGCTCATTGCGGCCACCATGTGGCTGGTAAACCGCCGCATCAGAGCCCAGCTTCACGAACAGGCCATGCGGGAACTGGACATCAGCCGCACCAGCTTCTTGAACCGACAGCATATCGATGCCGGCCATATCCTTTCGGAATACAGCCACATCGTCAACGAACCGAGGTTCAAGGCCGTCACCAAACAGGCCGACTTCGCCACCACCGAATATGCCCTGGACGACACCATCAAAGAATTCATCGACAATGACGGCGCCAGCATCGCCACCTTCACCTTTCTGCAGGACAATCAGCACCACGTTGCCACCGCCAACCGCGATCCCCGGCTGGACACCGCGGAGTTTCAGGCCCGCAGCAGAGTTGCAGTTGACAAGGCAGCCAAGGGCGTGGCGCAGGTTGACACCATCTGCCTCGGGACCAAGTTGTTTTATGTCATCGCGCTGCCGGTGAAAGCCTCCGACGGGGAGATTGCGGGCGTTATAACTTTTGGCGTTCCCATCTCTCCGGATGAAGCGCAGGACATCAAACAGGACACACGGAGCGAAATCGTGTTCCTTGCGGATGGGAAGGTTGTGGCGTCCAGCCTTTCCACTCACGACCTCGATGCGCAACTCGCGTCCGGCTTCGGCAGGTTGTCCGCGGCGGATGCGCGTCCGAACAGCGGCCAGACCGGCGAAATCGTATTGGGCAGGGAGCATTATCTTTGTCAGGCCGGGTACTTTCCTTCGTTGAGTGGCGATGGGCGCCTCGGCTATCTCTTGCTTTCTTCGTACTACGGCCAATCCACCATCGTCCTCAAAAAGACTCAGCAGATGCTGCTTGCCGTGGGATTGATGGGCGTGTCCTTGAGCACCTTGATCGTCTGGTTCCTCGTGGGCCGGGTCACGCAACCGTTGCGGCAATTGCGCGACAGCGCCGAAGCCGTCGGTCGCGGCGATTTTTCCCGGCGCGTCGAGGTGACGTCTCATGATGAATGCGGCGAACTGGCGGCCGTGTTCAACCAGACGACGGAAAACATCAAGACCTCGCGCGAGCAGCTTGAAAAAACCGTCGAAACGCTCAAGACAACGCAGCACCAGCTCATCCAAAGCGAGAAACTTTCCGGCATCGGCGAGTTCGTGGCCGGCGTCGCGCATGAATTGAACAATCCGCTCACGTCCGTGATGGGCTTCGCCGAGCTGCTCCAGCAGTCGGACATGGCCGAGCAGCAGCGGCGGTATCTGGACGTGATTGCCAAAAGCGCCAAGCGCTGCCAGAAAATTGTCGCCAGCCTCCTCAGCTTCGCGCGGCGTCATGCGCCGGAGCGCAAGGTCGTATGCGTGAACGAAATCGTCGAATCCGCGGTGGAGATTCTGCAATACCAGATGCGCACGAGCAACATCGAGGTCGTCACCCACCTCGATCCCCGGCTCCCGGCCACGGAGGTGGATTCGCACCAGATGCAGCAGGTCTTCCTCAACATCATCAACAACGCGCGTCAGGCGATGGAGGGCCGGCCGGCGAAGGGCCTGCTGCGCGTGACCACCGAGTCGTCCAATGAAAAGGTGCGGATTATTTTCCAGGACAACGGGCCGGGCATCCCGCCGGAGAACATCACGAAGATTTTCAACCCGTTCTTCACCACCAAGGAAGTGGGGAAGGGGACCGGCCTCGGCTTGAGCCTGTGCTACGGAATTGTCAGCGAGCACGGGGGAACCATCACCCCGAGCAGCGAACCGGGCCAGGGGGCGACCTTCACCATCGAACTGCCCATCACCCATGCGCTTGCCGGCGCGTCGGAGGAAAAGACGGCCGGCCCGCTGCCCGCCCAGGCCAGGAGCGAGGGTGTGGGCAAGCGCGTGCTCGTCATTGACGACGAGGACACCATTTTGCAGATGATCAACGCCGCGCTCACCATGAACGGCTACAAGGTGGACGTGGCCCGGGACGGCGAATCCGCGTTGCGGCGGCTGGGGCAGTATCATTACGATCTCGCGTTGTGCGACTGGAAGATGCCGGGCTTGAACGGCCAGCAGGTCTATGAGCGCCTTCACGCCTCCGACCCGGAGATGTCCCGCCGCATTATCTTCATCACCGGCGACGTGGTGAACGAGAAGACCCAGGAATTTCTCAGCTCTCAGCACAAGGTCTGCCTCTCGAAACCCTTCACGCTCGGCGAATTTCGCACCGCCATCAACCGCGTGATGACCCCGGGCGACCCGGAAAGTTGATCGGAACCAGGATTCCGAATCCGCTCGCTTTCGAATCTCGAAGATCGATTTCAAATTGTCCGCGCCTTGCTGCATCTTTTGCAGACTCCCCGTGACTGCATGAACATGCTGTAGATTCTCCATCATCTGCCAGCTACTTTGCGTTATAAGCTTGGCTGACACACCGTGCGGTTTCATCAACCGCGTCTCCACGGTTCCAAGCCCGGCTGAACGGCCCGTTCATCCCCTGCGCGGAGGATGGCCGGGTCGCTCACGGCCCGTGTTGCACCTAAAAAATGATAGTTAACACAAATCAAAGGACACATATGACCTATCCCAAATCCAGAAACCATGGACGGTGTGCTGGCAACTTCGGTGTTCACTTCGCAAAATGGTGGGCGAATCTCGCCCGGCGGTTTCCAACCCGCGCGGCGTTGAGTTTGTTTTTGATCACGCTCCTCCTTTCGGCATCGTCGCTGTTCGCCGGAGTCATGATGCAGGGATTTTATTGGAACTGTCCCGGCCCCTGGTATCCCACCATGCAATCCAACGCGGCCGCCCTCAAAAACATGGCCGGCGGCTACGGCATCAACCGCATCTGGTTTCCCGTGCCGCAGAAATCTGGCAGCGGCGGCCTTTCCATGGGTTACGATCCCTACGACTATTATGATCTCGGCTCCTACAGCCAGAACGGCGGGCCGGGCACCCATTTCGGCACGCAGGCCCAGTTGAAGAGCGCCATCGCCGCCTACAAGGCCCAGGGCATTTCCTGCCTTGCCGACATTGTCCTGAACCATCGCAGCGGCGGCGCGAGCGAGAGCAATCCCTACACCGGCGGGACCTCCTACACCGACTTCAGCGGCGTTGCCAGCGGCATGTGCAAGTGGCATTGGGACTCCTTCCATCCGAATTCCAACGAAGTCAGCGACGAAGGCACCTTCGGCGGTTATCCCGACATCTGCTACGTCAACACGCCCCCGTACAACGACATGAAGGCCTGGCTCACCTGGCTGAAAAGCTCCAGCAACGCCGGCTTCGACGGCTGGCGCTATGATTACGTCAAGGGCTATCATTCCTGGGTTGTGCATGACATGAACGCCTCGTCCAGCCCGACCTTCACCGTCGGCGAATACTTCGACACCAGCGTGGCGAACCTCGACACCTGGGTCAGCGGCGCCGGCTCGTCCTCCGTCTTCGACTTCCCGCTCTATTACACCATGCAGACCTTCTGCGACGACACCAGCGGCGGCGGCAACCTCGCGGACATCCTTAACACCACGAAATCCTACGCGGCGCGGAACCCCACGCGCTCCGTCACCTTTTGCGCGAACCACGACACCGACCTCATCAGCACGGACAAAATGATGGCCTACGCCATCATCATGACCTACCAGGGTTATCCCTGCATTTTCTGGCAGGACTATTACAACTTCGGCCTGGCGACCGGCGGCGGCAGCGGCAGCGGCTGGGGCAACGGCATCAACCAGCTCGTCTGGTGCCGCGAAAAACTCGGGGCCGGTGCGCCGAACATCCAGGTCCTGGAGAGCACCGATCCGCAATGCCTCATCTACGGCAGCTACGGCACCTCCACCACCTCGCCCGGCTACATCGTCGTGATCAATTCCAATCCGTCCAATTGGAAGGGCTACACCGTCAACACCTCCAATGGTTACCTGATGAACCAGACCCTGAAGGCCTATGCCTGGTCCTCGACCGTCAGCGGCCAGAACGTGGCGCCCAACAACCAGAACTGCAGCAGCACCGGCAGCGTGCAGGTCTGGGCCGCGCCCCGCGGCTACGCCGTTTATTCCGTCAACGGCCTCTGAGCATTCGTTCGCGAACGCAGGCGGGGAATGGTCCGCATGTCCCGCCTGCCGTTCAATTTCCCGCAGCCAATAAGCGGGAAATCAACCACTTGCGCTTTTGAGTGTCCGGCAATCCCAACGGGATTGAATCATTCAGCCCAATGGTTGGCCCGATTCCGAGAGGGCCTACCTTGGGTAAAATGTCTCCGATCTTCACAACCCTGAAAGGGTTGAACACTCGGCCACTCGACCCGGCACTTTTTAAGTGGCATAATCCGACTTTTTCCGACGCATGGTAGGGCGTCGCTGCGTCGACGCCCCAACTTTTCCCTTCCGCAATATTGGGTGCAGGCCCCGCCTGCGCCCGGAGAAAAAAATTTATCCGGTCCCAGGCGGTCCCAGGCGGACTTATGCGGACCGCAAGCGGACCGACCCGGCCAGCCGAATCATTACCCCCGCTGAAACACGCCCATGATCCAGAACCTGTTTAACGCGCGGCAGCAGGCGATTCCCTTTTGCCACTCCGGAAGGAGCTGGGGGAGAGGGAAAGGGTGAGGGCGAGCGTAATTTTGGCTCTCAACCATCATTTTCTAAGGCTCAACTTTTTTTCGAACCTCATTACGCGGGAATAAGCGGGAATATCCGGGAATAAGCGGGAAGCGGCCCGTTTTCCTCCCGCTTATTCCCACTTAATCCCGCTTAAGCTCCCGCTTAATCCCGCCTTCGACCGCCTAACAACCGGTTCAGCAAGTAGCCGCCGACGAAAGTCGGCGCTGATGGCCATGCGCTCGCGGTTCGGAGTTCAAGCTTCAGCTTGTCCAGCCCCACGCCCGAAGCCCCATGCCTCGCGCCTTCAAATTCAATTGTCAAAGAGCATGTCCTTGCGTTCCGCGTTAAAAACGCAAATCGCAAATCCAAAATCTCAAATTCTTTGCTCTTTCCTCCTCTTTCCGTCCCCGCTCTCAACCATCAACTCTCATCTCTCAACTAATCAGGGTCTTTCCTCCTCCATCACCCTCACCGTTCGGTAAGAAATCGAAATACGCTCCATTGGCGAATTGGGCTACTTGTATCGGTTTGGTAGCGTGAAATTGCACGGGCCCATCCACGCCGATGTCATAGAACTGCCCGGCATTTGTAATTGTCACCGTCACCGTTTTGTTGCTGGTCGTCACGGTGTAAGGAGAGGTCATCTCGTTCGTTGACGTGAGAACATTGCCGGTAATGCTTACAATGGTGCCGTTGCTCGCCACGAGAACGCGATAGCTGTCGCCTCCGTTTCTTCCAGCAAAGGAAAGGGCCAAAGCGTTTGTGCCCCAATCGCTCACAGGCATTTGTTCCTGTATAAGTGGATTTGCTGACTCGGTGTTAACATCGGGCACAAAAGCCAGACTGGCGCCCGCGAACACGGCAATCGGCTTGTCCGATGAGATCATCGTCCCCGTCAAATCGTCGGCCTTGTCCCCGCTTTCGGTTTGATACGTCTGCCCCCTGTCCAGGTAGTTCGTATAGGGACCGGAATGGTCAAAGTAAAGAGGCCCGGCGGTCGCGGAGGGCGTGATGGTCACCATGGTATGGTC
>Ga0207014_1195_pt1 | contig 12098 bp, 9 predicted proteins | sample Alteio_BWMinCont_56_FD_153495 | JGI IMG/M metagenome (GOLD analysis project Ga0207014, IMG submission 153495) | Enriched cells from forest soil in Barre Woods Harvard Forest LTER site, Petersham, Massachusetts, United States -... | ecosystem: Environmental > Terrestrial > Soil > Temperate forest >...
AACCAGCTTTTGCTGATTACCGCCCGATGCTGTTCCCGCCGGCGCGTCGAGTTGCCCTTTGAAGCGCAACCGTGCGCCGATCGTCTCCGCTATTTTACGGATCGCTGAAGCCGAGACAAAGCCAGCGACCGATGACCTTTCGAGCGACGCCATGACGACGTTCTCTGCGCCCGACATCGAGAGCACCAGGCCCTGGTGTTTACGGTCTTCCGGCAGATAGGCGATGCCATGTGCAATAGCGTCCCGCGGATTGCGGATCGTGAGAGCTTGCCCATTCTTGTGGATCTGGCCCGAATCCAGCGCGTCGGCGCCGAACAGGGCCCGCATCACTTCTGTCCGGCCGGCGCCGACAAGCCCGGCGAAGCCGACTACCTCCCCGGCGCGCACGTTGAAATTGATCTCGTCGAACACACCACGGCGACAGAGGCCTGAAACGCTCAAGACCACATCGCCGATTTGCTCATTACGTGACGGAAACAGTTCGGAGATAGGGCGCCCGACCATCAGGCCGATCAGCTCTGAAGTCCCGCCAATGGACGACGCATCCATCGTCATGACGCGCTCCCCATTGCGGAGCACGGTAACACGATCGGCAATCTCCATGACTTCGTCGAGCCGGTGCGACACATAGAGAATGCATGTGCCTTCAGCTCTCATCCGGACGATCAACCGACGTAGGGCCACCGCTTCGTTCTCCGACAGAGCCGCGGTCGGCTCGTCCATAACGATGACAGGCGCGCGCAGCACCAGGGCACGGGCAATTTCAATGATCTGCCTCTGGGCCGTCGAGAGACTGCCGGCTGGTTCGGATGGCCGCATTTGAGAACCCGCACCAAGGGAGGTCAGAACCTCAGCCGCCCTGCGCTCCGCTTTTGACCGCGAGTAAAATAGCGCACCCGGCTCGTTGCCGAGGAAGATATTTTCCGCGACGCTCAGATCCGGCACGATCGTCAATTCTTGAAAGATCGTCACGATGCCGCGACGTCGGGCGTCGCGCGGCCCATCGAAAATGACGGGCTCGCCATCGATCGATATCGATCCGCCGTCAGGCAGAACGTCGCCCGATAAAATCCGGATCAACGTCGACTTCCCAGCGCCGTTTTCGCCGATGAGTGCATGGACCTCTCCGCGACGTAGATCGAGAGAGACACCCCGCAACGCACGCACGCCGGGATAGTCCTTTACAAGGTTCCCGAGCAGGACGAGCGGGGTGCCATCCGTGCTGCGAGCTGATTCTGCCGGCACCGGTTGGCGGGAGGCCACAGCTAGCGCCCTCCACCGCGCGCGAGCGGAATGTGCGCGACGGCTTCGACCTCGAGCAACGTTTCGGGCGTCGGCAGCAATTCCGACACCTGGATGACCGTACTTGCCGGCGGAGTTTCGAAGAACGTGGCGCGGATGCGATTGTAAATCGGGAAGTCGCGTAAACTTCGGAAGAATTGCGTGAGCTTGACGACGTCGTTTAGCGTGCCGCCCGCCGCCTCAACCGTCAGACGCAGGCTGTTCAATATCCACCACGACTGCGCAGCGATCGGGCCGTCCTTCAAGTCCGACGACATCTCGCCGATCTCGCCGGCTAGCTTACGGGCTTCCAGGGGTAGATCGGAATAACCCCTAATTATCTTCATCGTGGACGGGTCTGCGGCGATAATACCGGAGAAATAGACGACATCTCCGGCGCGCCGGAACGGCGCATAGCGAGAAAGCGGTGCCGCTACGGTCCCGGAAGCAAGATCCTTCATGCGTCCCTCCTCCATCCACGAGCCTGACCAGGATAAGGGAGAATGCATGCCATGCAAGTCACTTTAACATGCATCGCTGGATGATAATTTAGTCAGGCCGCGGTAGCGTTCTCTGCTGCCAAAGCTAAGCCCGAGACCAACAGGCTCGGTTCACGAAACCGCCCCCTGTTATAGGGCGTCTCTTTTAAACCATAGCGTGTAAAAACGAACGCGCTATATAGTTGGTCGCTTCGGCTCCGAACAATTGAGGCTCGCCGTCGTCTATGGATAACGAAATCCCGCCGATCCCGACTATTCCGCAAGGACTGCGAGACGCCGCACAACTTGGAACGCTTGTTCCCTTTGTGGGTGCGGGCGCTTCCGTACTTGGCGGCTGCCCGACGTGGGCCACGCTTGCCGACGCCGCGCTCGCTGCCTGTATTAAAGCGGAAAAATTCAATCACGGGCAACATGCGCAAATTCGACACCTAGGTCCACGCATGAAGCTTTCGATCGCCCGTGCCATCGAGGCGGAACATGGGCTGAAAATCGACTATGCAAAACTCATCGAGCCGGAGAATTATTCGAGCCACGCAGCGGGCCGGCGAGTCTATCGAAGCCTCGGCAAGCTCGGGAAGACGTTCGTTACGACAAACTATGACGCATGGCTGGATACAGAGATCGTCGATACCAAAGTATCCGTTGAGGATACGACGACAACGAGTGACTCGACTTCCGCAGCAAGAACAAGGCGCCGGATTATCGACGTCAACGAATTTATTCCCGCGAATCTAAATCAGGAAAATTGCGTATTTCACTTGCATGGCTCGGTGGATGACCCGCCTGGAATGATCATGACAACGCGCGACTACATTAAACGATACGCAAACGATCGAAGTTCGGCAGACCCAGCGCTCGAAAATCGCACGCTGACTTTCTTAGAGTTCCTTTTTCAGCAAAGGACTGTGTTGTTTGTTGGCTATGGTTTGGAGGATCTCGAAATTCTGGAGTATGTCGTTCAAAAGGCGAGGCAACAATCATCTTCGAGTCCACCTCGGGCCCGGCATTTCATGTTGCAAGGATTTTTCGGGCACGAATACGAGCTTATGCGAAGCATGACGCTGTACTATGCTCAGTGCGATATTGAGCTGCTTCCATTCCGGCGTGATCAGCGAGATTGGGCCCAACTGATCGAGGTCCTGGAAGAGTTCGCCAACGCAATGCCCGCTAAGTCCGCGCTTGGTCTCCAAAAGCAAAAGGACATGGAGGAACTCCTTGACTAACGGCCTCTCAGCGAAACTCGAGTCCTTCTTCGAAATGATGGGACAGGGTGATGAATTCGCCCAGCATGGCTTCGACCTTTTGGTCAAGCGGGGGGAGCCTGAAAAGTATTTTGATGCGCTGAAGGAGCGCGGTTTCTTCGATCCCGCAAGAAATTCCGGTCCTGTCCCGTCAACCAATCCCGGTTTCGTGCACATTCCCATTTGGCATGCGGTTACTTATCTGCAAGCCGTCGCCAAGCGCGCTGCCGAGACGAATGACGATACGTTGAGCGAAAAAATTCTTCAGGTAATCCGAGACGTAAGCAATTTTCGGGATTCAAAGAGTGGAGAGCCGACCGACAATTTCCAGACCTATTTCCGGTTCGCCGACATAATGGGTTCCCTCCCGGTCCGCTGCGTCAAGCTCGACGATCTAAGGCTCATTCGGACCTGGCTATCGTCGAAGTTTGATCGGGCAATGATCGCGCATTCTCTAGGAAAGGGCCTACTCAAGGGGCTTCTGGCAAGCGGTACCGAGCAAGATATCAAGAAGGCCTGCGTGATTGTTGAAGAGTGCATGGCCTTCGAATGGTCTTCGGAAGAGCGCCGTGGCCTAACAAAAGAACTGGTCACGCTAGCCGACGACTATTGGCTGAAGGAGATGCTGAATGCTTACGCGCGTGAGCTAGGCGAGAAGGCGGGAGGCGACGCAGTATCAATCTTCGAAAGAGGCCTCAGAGCCATTTTTTCCGATGAGCGACGGAGCTATGGAAGCACACTATGGCGTCCCGCTATCGAAGTAAGCGCACAGAACCTTGACTGGCACGGTGTCGAGAACCGCTTTGTGGAAGGAATGCGAGACACGCTCGAAGGCTGGCTCGATGCGAAACCGGAGGTGGCCGCCGAATATGTAGCGAACGCGCTAAAGGACGAATCGGAAATCATTCGGCGCATCGCGTTGCACTCGGTTACGGAACACTTCGAATTGCTGCGTGAATCATTCGAGACTGTCATTACTCCAGGATTGTTTACATCCGGACAACGACACGAGCTGTATCGGCTCCTTACTCAAAAATTCGGAGAGCTATCCGCTGCCGGCAAAGCCGCAGTCATTGACTCCATTCATAAGCTGTCGCCGCCGTCAACTGGCGAGAACCCTGCTCGACGCTTGAAATTCATACAGAGAGAATGGCTTTCGTCGATCAAAAATCATGCTGAGGCAGCGACTTGGTTTTCACAGCTTGCGAGTGATCCTGAACTTGGGCCATCAAGCGATCATCCTGATTTCTTAACCTACCATGAGATGCGGCATGGGCCTGGTCCCGCACCTTTTGGTTCAGATTCGCTGATCGCGTTCGCAGAAGACGGGAGCCTCGTCAATAGGCTCAACGGCTTTACCGAAATGGACCCCTGGAAAGGCCCGACCATTGGAGGTCTCGTAGCCGCTTTGGAAGGGGCGGTCGCGGCCAACCCCAACACCTTCTTGCCGCTCCTAGAGACATTTCATGGAGCAAAGGTGGCCTTTCAGCACGCTCTGATTCAGGGATTCAAGCGTGTATTTGACCCGTCCAATGACAAAAAGCCGGACTTCGATTGGAATAGCGCTTGGCCAAAGCTTATGGCGTTTTTTACGAAATGTATTGGTGCGCCCGATCTGTGGGAGCCGACAGAAGAACAGCAACGTCTGGAGCTTGTGCCGACGAACGATTGGATGAGGCTACTGGTTGCAAGTTTTCTCGAAGCTGGCACACGGGATGACAAGACGGCTTATCCTGCTGTGTTGCTTCCGCAAGGATGGGCTATCATAAGGACCTTGCTCGATCATGCCCGAGAAAGCGAGCTAAGCTTGCGCGATCCAATGACACATGCGCTCAACACGGAAAAAGGGCATGTGATTGGAGCAATGTACAATCATGCGCTGCGTGTTTGTCGATTGGAAAATGACGCCACGAAATCGACGGAAACGGCTTGGGCTTCGCTCAAGGATGCCTTTGACGCGGAAATCGCAAAGTGCTGCAACGCAAATTACGACTTCTCGACTTTATCAGCCTCTTACATCGCAAACTTAGATTTTATGAGCCGTGAATGGCTCGTCGAAAACGTTGTCGCGTTATTTCCCGCTGCTGCTTATCCCAACAATTTTAAGGTAGCGATTGGCGGCTTGGCTTATGGCACCCCCACGAGGCGGCTTTATCAGCTGCTCGCGTCCAAGGGCATCTTTGCCGACGCATTGGCAGTGAAGCTCGAAGATCGGCATGGCCGAGAGCGAATTGTTGAATGGGTTTCGCTCGCCTATCTGTGGGATGACGAGGAGCTTGACTCACCTATCGTCAAGAAGGTGTTTTCGGGTGGCCCGGATGACCTCGAAATTATGACGAACTTCTTTTGGAGCGTCCGCGGGGATAAGCTAACCGATAGGCAGAAAGCCAAGATATTCGCGTTCTGGGATCGCTGCCTGGCTTGGAGCAGGTCTCAGACAAAAGTGCCGCAACAGCTTCTAGCTCGGCTAGGTCGATTGGCTGAATATGTAGAGACGTTAGATGAGCAGGCAAAAGAGCGACTTCTCGGCACCGTTCCCTATGTGCACAATGAGTACGCCACGGACGCGATGGTCGAAGAGCTTGCCCGGTTGGTCGATACGAGCCCGGCGGCGACGGCGGAAATACTAGAGCGCATGCTTGATGCAAGTGCGCCAACTTATGACCTTGACGACAAGTTGAAAAATCTGATCGAAAATCTCGCGGAACGTGGGCAACGTGATGCAGCCATTCGCTGCGCGGACAAGGTTCGCAAGACGCTTCCAGGGATGCTCGGCCTCTACAAAAAGTTGGCGGTCTAAAACGCAGGGTTAGAATTGAGACTTCAGCAAGCGGATCGCCGACTAGGTTTCTGCTTCAACGAACAGCTTGTGCTTCTCGGCGAATTTGAGAAGGCAATAACGGATCACGCGTTCCAGCCCAACATAAGTTGGAGCCCATTGCAACGTCTTGGCAAAGTCACTGTCTTCCAAGGACGGCATTCCGTAGCGGACTTCCTCTGTTACGTTGCCGCTTCGGGGCGCTATCCATGCACCAAAGGAAATGCCCGTATGAACATAACGGCTTCGGATGTCGTAGGCCGCAGCTATGCGTCTCGCAAAATCGTCCTTTCTGAAACTAAGCCGATCTGCTGTGCCGTTTGCCGTACTCAAGAATTGATCATCGATCAAATCCTCGATTGTTAGGCAAAAACGGCGTTTAATTTGCCGCATGCGGTTTGCTAGTAACTTGGCGGCTGCTTCACCGTTTGTGACCTTCGCCTTCACCTGATCGAGAATTTCTAAAAGGTCTTTGTCCAGATACTCTAGGCTTTCCGGCATATGCGTGTTCGTCAATATTTCGCCTGCCGTGATGAGATGGAGGTAAGCAACTTCTGCATCGTGCTCCGCGTTCTGAAGCGCTTGATGATAGAATTTCGCAGCCCCCTTCAGTACTGCAACCTTGACAGCGTCTGATGGTTCTGGCGTGAGCAAAGGCCAAATCCTCACGACTTGTCGAAGATCAAGAGGGACGACGATATCCGACCGGGGGTTGTGATTATTTTGAGGGAGTGCCGGAATGCAGAGGCTATTAAATTGCTCCAAACGCGGCAGCCTAAAATCGCCGTGAGATTCTACGGAGCCATGGGAATCGAAGCGTTTGCCAAACAGAAGACTAAGAAGCGAGCAGACCATGTCACCGGTCCCCTCATAATTCGGAATCGTTTGGCCGGGCAATCTCAGTACTTCAGGAACTACAAAGCTGAGCATGTATGCGCTTCGCGAAAGCGGCCCTTCTTTCATACGCAGGAATCCGCCCGGCGCACTGAAGCCCGGCCAAACATGCGTAATGACCACTCCATCCGCTTCGTATTCGGCAACGAAGCGCGAAGTCGACGATATGAGGACTCGTTCGATCGTCTCGACAGGTTTCAGGCGTTCTATGGTCATGTTTGTTTCATCGGAAACGATCGTAGAGGAAAAGCTTGCTCCGGCCCGGCGAATACTTCAACGATCTGGTGTCATTCTAACGATCACAACGGCTGATCGCTGCGTTGGGCCTGAAGCACTCGACCGCTTCGCCGGGCGCAATGCCATCATCGGCCGCCACGAACGGCAGCGCAAGATGCGCGAGAGAAGACCGTGATGTTCGGGATTGAGCGGCGAGTGCAGCCACAACTCAACGACTTCGTCCGGCCGCTGCGGAAGATCGCGCTTAATATCTGCCTGAAAAAACTTCCGGCGGCGGCCACTTCTTCCTCAAAATCTGCGATTCGCGGAGCGTCAGGCTCGACAATTCATCCACTAGCTTCGTGACATCAGCCATGGCGCGATCCAGCAATCGAACGATAAGCCCATCCCCAGGGCGTTGCCCGCACCTCGAGCAACAAACTTGCTCAGAATTGACTGGATTTCGGACGGGAACGGAGCGTTGCTGTGGGTGACATTTGGGGGCCCAAAGAAGGCCTTTGGGTCCTGCCCTGCCGGGGATTTTGCCTGGGCGGGGCTGAGGTGGTGCGACGGATGACGTCGCGCAAACCTCAGAGGATCCCATGACCAAGCCTAAATGCCGGCCGAAGATTGCGGCCCGCTCAATAGCCCGAAAGACCGTCAAGCCTACCTCGCGCAAGCGCCGGGCGGCTGCATCGTCCAGATCAAAAGCAAGAATCGAGACCAAACATGCGCGCGTCATCGCGATGCTCCAGACGCCAGCAGGCACGACTATCGCGGCGATCGTAAAGATTACCGATTGGCAGCAACATTCGGTACGCGGCTTTCTTGCTGGTATCGTTCGGAAAAAGCTCGGGCTCAATCTTGTTTCAGAACTGACCGATAAGGGTCGGGTCTATCGCATTAAGGATGGCAACGCCGCGTCTGCTGGCGCGAACCGGGCCAAGCAGGCGGCTTAATGCGATGCAGAAGCAACGTCGTAACGGTCGTACATCGACCAACATCTATATCGGAGATGAGATCGCGCATCTGCGCGGTCTCAATCTTAGGGGACTTCGATCACGATGGCATGGCGTCTTCCAAAAGGCCGCCCCTGCTCATCTGAACCAGCATCTGTTGTTCGCGGTCATTGCCTATCGGCTCCAGGCCGATCGCTTTGGTGATCTCGACCATGCGACCAAGCAAATGCTGAATGGGTTGGTTGCAAAAGAAGTGGGGCCGGCCCTATCCGCCCGCCTGGCCAGCTTCGACCAGAAGCGAACCAAGCTTGCGCCTGGTACGGTTTTGGTCCGGGAATGGGATCGGCAGTCACAACGGGTGATGGTTCTGGCCGACGGCTTTGCCTGGAACGGCCAGACCTTTGACAGCCTCTCCAAGGTCGCCTTCGCCATCACCGGTACCAAATGGAATGGTCCACGCTTCTTTGGTCTTCGGGACAGGGAAGATCGATTAGATAAGTTGGCCCAGCCATGAGGACCTCTTCAGTCAAATCAGTCCGTTGTGCGATTTACACCCGCGTCTCGACCGAGCAGGGCCTGGACCAGGATTTTAACTCACTGGATGCCCAGTATGAGGCAGCCGCGGCCTATATCAAAAGCCAGGCCCATGCCGGCTGGACCCAGATCCGGTCACGCTATGACGATGGTGGGTACTCTGGAGGCTCAACCGACCGACCGGACCTGCAGAGGCTGTTGGAAGATATCCGGGCCCGGAAGATCGATGTGATCGTCGTCTATAAGGTCGATCGCCTGACGAGGTCTCTGGCCGACTTTGCAAAACTGGTCGAACTGTTCGACGCCCACGGGGTCTCGTTCGTCTCCGTCACCCAGCAGTTCAACACCACGACCTCCATGGGGCGCCTGACACTTAATGTGCTTTTGTCCTTTGCCCAATTCGAGCGCGAGGTAACCTCGGAGAGAATCCGCGACAAGGTCGCAGCATCCAAGCGGAAAGGCATCTGGGTCGGCGGTAATCTCCCCCTGGGTTATGAGATTAGGGACGGCAAAGTTGCCGTCGTCGAGCAAGAAGCCGAGCAGGTCAGATTTATCTTCCGGCGTTACCTCGAACTCGGCAGCGTCAACGAACTGGTTCGCGATCTCGACGAACGCAACATCAAGACCAAATTCAAGAAGCTCTCGACGGGCACAACGCGCGGCGGCATCCCGTTCGGCCGCGGCTCGCTCTATTACCTGCTCAGCAACCACTTCTATATTGGCGAGGTCAAATACAAGAACGAGATCCTCCCTGGCGAGCAGCCGTCAATTCTGGATCGCGCGCTGTTTGAAGCGGTTCGGGAGAAGGCACTTGCGCAATGGTCTCACCGCACGCACGCACGCAGTAAGTCCGACTACCTATTGACGGGACTGCTATTCGACGATGCCGGCCATCCGATGGTCCCCACCCACGCCACAAAGGCAGGCGTCCGCTATCGTTACTATGCGTCGGCACCTATCCTCCACGGTGAAGCCAAAACTGCGTCGGTAGGGTCCATCTCCCGCGTTCCGGCAGCCGACGTAGAAGACGGCGTCGTCAGATCACTGAAAGATCATTTGTCCGAACAACAAAATGGCCAGACGGCCAGCGCTGCGAGCCTCAACGATCGCGCATCCCTCGAACATCTGCTCGCTGCGATTGCAGTGCACAATAACAAGCTCGTCGTTCGCCTCAGATCGGATGCCTCGGATGAAGCGTCGGGCCACCCTGACGATCGATTACTAACAATCCCCTGGCAGAAGCCACCGTCTAAAAGACGACGCCAAATCCTGCTTCCCAGCAACAAGTCTCGAAGCGAAGTCCGACCACAACACTTCGAACGTCGAGCACAATTAGTCAGCGCCATTGCACGAGGTCGTCAGTGGCTCGATGACGTCGTATCAGGTCGGATGACGACTGTCACAGAGCTTTGCGCCCGCGAGAATCGCAGCGCGCGGCAGGTCAACATGACTATCTCGCTCGCGTTCCTAGCTCCCAATCTTGTCAAAGCGGCCATCGAAGGTCGCCTACCCCGCGGCATCGGAATCGAACGCCTCCGCGATCTGCCGTCCGAATGGAATCAGCAGTTCGAGGTCCTCGGTCTCAACCCGGAATAGCTTAGGGCTCGCTCTGAAGACCCCCATTCAGTCATCGAACCGGTCTCCGCCTAGCGCCGGGAACGGAATTTCACGCGGCAGAGACGGAGCCGCAAATGCCGCCTTTTTGCGAGCTGAGACCGAATGCAGAGACGCCCTCGGATACAGGAAAGCCGCCATTCCGGCGCAATAAGTGCGAGAAGGACGAACGGAGTTTAAGCCCTAAGACTGCGTGGTGGGCGCACCAGGGCTCGAACCTGGGACCCGCTGATTAAGAGTCAGCTGCTCTACCAACTGAGCTATGCGCCCGGAACTTGTCCGGAAAAGGCCGCCACAAGAGGGCGTCGTTTAGCAAAGCGACCCCTCGATGTCCAGCAAGCCTGTGGGCTTATCCAGCCTTCCCGCCGACCCTGTAAATACCGGAAAATGCGCCTGATTCCGGCGCTTCTCCCGGGGCACCGCGGAGAGGGCCTAAGGGCCGGTTCGTGCGAGCCGCGTCTACCCGGCCCATTCGCTCCCGCTAATGCGTGGCGCGATCGAGGTAGGCATCGATACGTGCCTGAGTGACGGCATCCAGCTTACTCTGCTCCGCCGGGCTCGCCGGCCGCGACAATCGATCGCGCCGGTTCCGGAAAATCAGGCGCTACGAAAAAAGCCGCCGGGATTCCCGGCGGCTTTCCTCAAAGTCATGATGCCGATCGACGAAGTGGGATGGTTTAGAGCCGCTCGGAATCTGGTCCGCGGTCGCGCTCACCGCCCATCATGCCGCGCTGGAAGCGGCCGCGCCATCCTTCGCCGTCGCCGTGCCGGCCGCGATGGGTCAGCATGGCGAGCCGGCGCTTCTGGCCGTCATCGAGCGTCTTGTAGAGCGGATCAGCCGCATCGGCGATCTTCTTCAACGCGGTGGCCGTCACTGCCATTCGTTCGGCGCGATTGCGCAGGCGCGTTACCGGATCGACTTGCTTGGCCTCGTCAGGCTTGGCGGCCGCGGCCTCCCTTGCAGCCTCCCTCGCCTTGGCGCGATCGATCCTGATCTTGACCAGATCGCGTACGGCGCTCTCGACCGGCGGCCAGAGTTTCTCCTGGTCGGCCGACAGCTTCAATCCCGCGTGCACTGCCGCAATCTTGGCATCGGCCATCGCCGCCCGATCTTCCGCGCTCATCCGCGTGTAGCCCATGTGGTCATGAAACCAGCGATGCTGGGCATAGACCGCGGTCGAAGCGGCGATGGCGAGCGCGGCAACGCCGGCGATAGCAAACTTCCTCATGTCAACCTCCCTTGAAGGTGGCTGGAGAATGGGCATACGCGCCTCCGCAATCAACTTACAGTTCGGCAAAGGAGCCTACTCTTACCAAGATTTAATTCCATTCACGATTGGAAACACTCAAACCGTGACCCTCAAATCATGCCTAATAGCCTTGGCAGCCACAGCGAAATCTCGGGCACATAGGTGATAAGGCCGAGAAAAACCAGCATCGCGCAGAGCCACGGCAACACCGCGATGGTGATCTCGCTGATGCCCATTTTCGCGATTCCGCTCGCGATATAAAGGTTCAAGCCGACCGGCGGATGGCACAGCCCGACCTCGGTATTGACGATCATCAAGACGCCCAGATGCACCGGATGGATGCCGATCTTGGTCGCTAGCGGAAACAGGATCGGCGCCATGATCAAAAGGATCGATGACGGGTCCATGACGTTGCCGGCGGCGAGCAGGATGACGTTGACCACGAGCAGGAACGTCCAGATCCCGAAGTTCTTGTCGATGATCCAGGCCGCCATTTCCTGCGGAATCTGCTCATGGGTCATCAGGAAGGAAAACAGCACCGCATTGGTGATGATGTAGAGCAGCATCGAGCTCATGCTCGCCGCCTGCAGCAGCACCCGGCCGACCTGGGCGAGCTTCAATTCCTTGTAGATGAACACGGTGATGAAGAAGGCATAAACGGCGGCCACCGCCGCCGCTTCCGTCGGCGTGAAGATGCCGCCGTAGATGCCCCCCAGCACGATCGCGATCAGAAGCAGACCCCAGAACGCTTCACGGAACGCGGTCAGTTGCTGCTTCAGGCTCGCGCGCGG
>Ga0207014_1203_pt1 | contig 11588 bp, 13 predicted proteins | sample Alteio_BWMinCont_56_FD_153495 | JGI IMG/M metagenome (GOLD analysis project Ga0207014, IMG submission 153495) | Enriched cells from forest soil in Barre Woods Harvard Forest LTER site, Petersham, Massachusetts, United States -... | ecosystem: Environmental > Terrestrial > Soil > Temperate forest >...
TTATCCCTTCTATTAAGATCAGCTCCTGCATCAATTAATAGTTTTACTATATTTTCATGACCCTTAGATGCAGCCCACATTAAAGCTGTCCATCCAAAATTATTCTGGCCATTAAGGTTAGCTTTTGCATCAATTAATAGTGTTACTATATTTGCATGACCACAATATGCAGCGAACATTAAAGCTGTCATTCCACGATTATCGACAATATTAAGATCAGCTTTTGCACGAATAAGTCTCTGAACCTCATCAATATTATTTTGCCTAACGGCATCAAGCAAATTCATTCCAGGTAATTCAGCACAATTAATATTTAATGTAAAAAGAGACAATAGTAATAATAATTTTTTCATAAAAACTCCATTTAAATAATTATTCTACTTGTAATTATATCAGAAATAAAACATTATTCCAGCGATTTTTTAATATTCAATATCAATGATTTATGGGATCAATTAAGTTATTCTGAATCAATACTTTCAACTGAAATTTCATCATCTATTATCTGAATCCGCTCAATATCTGTAGTTTTACCTGTTTTTAGATTAATTTCTATTAAAACAGCACATAGAATTCCTGGCGGATTTATATCAACCTCAAATTTTGAAGGCATTTGCGTCAAAAATGTCTGTAAAACCGTTTCTTTTCTCATGCCTATCATTGAATTATAGGCGCCACAAAAACCTAAATCAGAAATGAATGCCGTTCCATGAGGCAAAATTCTTTCATCAGCAGTCTGCACATGTGTATGTGTTCCAACTACAGCGCTTACTTTTCCGTCTAAATAATAAGCAATTCCAATTTTTTCAGAAGTAGCTTCAGCGTGCATATCTACAAGAATAATATTTGTTTTAGATTTTAGATAAGTTAAAATAGATTCGGCAGTTTTAAATGGATCTTCAACAAATTCTTTCATAAAAATTCTGCCCTGAAGATTTATTACTCCAATTACAATATCATTTACCTTGAAAGTAGTAACTCCTACGCCAGGACATGTACTAGGAAAATTTGCTGGTCTCAAAACATCATTATGCTCAGCAAGATAAGAATAAATTTCTTTTCTTGCCCAAATGTGATTGCCGGTTGTAATGGCATCTGCTCCATTTTGACGGAAAAATTTAACTATTTTTGGCGTAATTCCTCGTCCTGAAGAATGACTATTTTCTCCATTTACAATTACAGAATCAAGCTTATATTGTCTTTTTAAAAGAGGAATATGCTTTTGAAACATTGCACGGCCCAATTGCCCAACAACATCTCCAACAAAAAGTATTTTTATTTTATCTTGCATATTCGACAGCTCTTTTTTCCCTAATTACATTAACTTTAATCTGTCCAGGGAAATTCATTTCTTTTTCAATCTTTTTAGCTAAATCTCTTGCAAGTAAAATTGTTTTTTCATCATCCAGATATTCTTCTTCCACAATTACTCTTAATTCACGACCGGCTTGTAAAGCGTAAACTTTCTTAACGCCCTCAAAAGATTTTCCAATTTCTTCAAGTTTTTCTAAACGTTTAACATATGCAGTAAATGTTTCTCTTCTTGCTCCAGGTCTTGATGCAGAAATTGTATCAGCAATAACAACAATAGGACCATAAATTGAAGTAAATGCTACTTCTTCATGATGTGCAGCAATTGCATTCACAACCCTTGGATCTTCGCCACATCTTTTTGCAATATCAGCGCCAATTAAAGCATGAGGGCCTTCAACTTCCGCAGTTACTGCTTTACCAATATCATGAAGTAAACCTGCTCTTAACGCCATATTGCCATCAAGTTGTAATTCTTCAGCAATCATTCTTGAAAAAATACCAACTTCTTTGCTGTGTTCCAATACGTTTTGTGAATAGCTAGTTCTGAAATGTAATTTTCCTAATAAAGTAATAATTTCCGGATGAACACCTTGCAAATTGAACGCTAAAACAGCTTCTTTTCCATATTCCTGAATTGTTTCTTCAATTTCTTTTTCACATTGCTGAACTGTTTCTTCAATTCTTGTTGGATTGATTCTTCCATCAGCAATTAATTTTTCAAGAGTTCTTCTTGCAATTTCTCTTCTAACTGGATTAAATCCAGAAATTGTAATGACTTCCGGAGTATCGCCAATAACAAATTCCATTCCTGTTGCCATTTCAAGAGCTTTTATATTTCTCCCTTCTTTACCGATTATACGACCTTTCATTTCTTCATTAGGTAAATGCACAACACTTGAGGAATGCGGAGTTACCTGTTCAGCCGTATATCTCTGCATAGCACTTATAACAAGATGAATTGATTTTTCTTTGGCAGTTTGCTTTGCGTCTTCTTCAACTTTTTGAACCCATTTTTCACTTGAAAGGCGTACTTCATTCTCTAAAGTTTCAATTAAAGATCTTTTAGCCTCATCTTTGGTCATTCCACCAATGTTTTCTAATTTTGAAATTAATTCAGTATAAATTGATTTTATTTTATTTTCATTGGCTCTTTGAATATCAGTAGCGCGAATTAATTCTCTTTCTTTTTGTTGAAGTTCACTTTTAATTTCTTCAATTCTTTTTTCTTTATTGTCTATTTCTTCAAATTTTGAATTAATTTTGTTTTGTAATCGCTCAAGATCAATGCGATCACGCTTCATTTCTAATTCAAATTCTTTTCTTTTTTTATAAATTTCATCTTTTATTTTTAATGATGTCTCACGTTTTTCATTTTCTATTTCCTTCATTACCTTATCCCATTGTTTTTGGGAATCGGAAATTAATGAATTAGCCAGAGACATTTTTTTTCTAACATAAAAAAGCAGAGCTAGTATTATGATACCGGCACCACAAATTATATAAATTAATTCAGACATTTTTTAAATCCTAAAACTTCTATTTCAATACAACCTATGAATTTAATATAGCATTAAAGAAGTATATTAGGAAATAAAATCCCTGATTTAAAGAGGAATTAAAAAACAAAAAGATGAAACTGAAAATTAGCTTATAATCAATTTAAATGATGTAACTCATTTTCAATTTTATCAATCAAGCTATTTTCGTGATGTTTAATTAGCCTATTATTTTCTTCAAGGCGAATCATTTGCTTAGCAATTTTCAATGCAACTAAAACCGCAATTTTTTTGATATCCCTATTACCGCTATTTTCTGTAATTTCATTGATTAAAGAATTAACGTGAGAAATAGCATTTTTTATTTCATTTTCAGGTTCATCACTAACAATAGTATATGATTCATCAAAAATATTGATCTGATATTTTTTCTTTTCTTGCATCATTTTGATTCACATTTCAAAGAATCGATACTACTTATCAAACCATCAACTACTAATTTTGTTAGTTCTTTTTCCTGTTCAAGTTCTTCTTTATCTTTCAAAATTACCGTTTCAAGAGAATCTATTTTTTCATTCAGCTTTTTATTGTCTTCTTTTAAATCTGAATTTTCAGTTTTAAGCTTTTTAATAAGTTCCAATAAATCAGAAATTTTCTTTTCTAATAAACTCAATGCTTCCACCTACATCTCCTTTTCTTCTTTTATTTCACTTTTGCTGTAGTCTACTAATAAAAAAATAACCGGGTCAAGAATTATTTTTTTGCCATTTCAGCTAATTTTGTAAAAGCTTCAGGTTCAAATATTGCTAATTGACTAAGCATCTTTCTATTAAGCTCAATATTAGATTTTTTTAAACCATTAATAAACTCATTATAAGAAAGTCCATTAGCTTTTGAAGCCGCTCCAATACGAGTTATAAATAATGATCTCATATCTCGTTTTTTTAATTTTCTTCCCTTGTAAGAAAATGCCATCGCACGCAACAATGTTTCCTGCGCACGCTTTACAATATTCTTACGTTGTCCCCAAAACCCTTCGGCTCTATTTAATATTTTTTTATGTCTTCTTTTTGCATTAGTACCGCGTTTAACTCTTGTCATTTCATTCCTTCATTTCAATAATTAATATGGCAACATTTTGGCAATGTGGCTCATGTCTGCTTTATTAATATATGCTGATTTACCAAGTCTATTTTTTCTTTTTCTTGCTTTTTTTGTTAATAAATGTCTTCTAAAGGCTTTGGTATATTTTATTTTACCAGTTGCAGTTTTTTTAAATCTTTTTTTCGCAGAAGATTTAGTTTTCATTTTTACTTTTGCCATTTTAATCCTTAATACTATTTTAAAAAATACATCCTGGACCATGATGGTCCCATTTTAACATCCGGTTCGGACGATAAATTTTTTAATTCGGCCTTTGAAAAAAAATCATCAATCTTTTCAAATAATTTTGTTCCCATTTCATTTCGATTTGCAACTTCTCTTCCTTTAAAGACCAAATTCACCTTTACTCGTTTACCTTCTTGTAAAAATTGAATTGCTTGTTTAATCTTAATTTGCAAATCATGGTCACTAATTTTTGGCCTTATCTTTGTTTCTTTTACTTTAATTACTTTTTGTTTCTTTTTTGCTTCTGTAGCCTTTTTCTTTTTAGCATAAATTACTTTTCCGAAATCCATAATTTTAGCTACGGGAAAACCTTCAGAACCTTTTTCAGTGATTAAAACCAAGTCTAAACCAACTTCATGAGCTATTTTTAAACCTTCGTTTCTTGAAATGACTCCTAAGTTTTGACCTTCGTGATTTATAGTTTGCAATTTATCAAAACGAATTCTTTCATTAATCAGGGGAAGTTTATCTTTCAATGACAAATTTATTTTCCTTAAAATTAATAAATATTAAACTTTTTTTCTTAAACCGAAGCTGCATGTACTTTTCTTGATGCAATTTCTTCTTTTACACGATTATAAATTTTTTTCATCATTTCTGTATTGGTTTTTAAATATTGCAGTGCCTGATCTCTTCCTTGAGCAATTTTCTCACCTTCAAAAGATAACCATGATCCCGATTTTTCAATAATATTATAATGCAATGATGCATCAAGAAGATCTAATTCAACACTTAAACCTTCATTAAACAATAAATCCAATTCAACTTTTTTAAAAGGAGGAGCCATTTTATTTTTTACTACTTTTACCGAAACTCTATTCCCAAAATGTTCTTCTTCTCTTTTAAGACTTGCAATTTTTCTGATATCTAATCTTAAGGAAGCATAGAATTTTAATGCATTACCACCGGTTGTGGTTTCTTTATTAGCAAAAGGCATTGCTCCAATATTTTGACGTAATTGGTTTATAAACATCAAAACTGATTTAGATTTATGCACTATAGGAGTTAATTTTCTTAAAGCCTGAGACATTAATCTTGCTTGTAGGCCCATATGGACATCGCCCATATCCCCTTCAAGTTCAGCTTTAGGCACTAAAGCAGCAACTGAGTCAATAACTACTAAATCAACTGCGCCTGACCTGACTAATAATTCAGCTATTTCTAAAGCTTGTTCACCAAAATCAGGTTGAGAGATAATTAAATCTTGAATATTCACGCCTAATTTTGCAGCATGTTGCGCATCCAAAGCATGTTCTGCATCAATAAATGCGCAGATTCCGCCCTTTTTTTGTGTTTGAGCTATTGCATGTAATGATAATGTTGTTTTACCAGATGATTCAGGGCCGTATATTTCTATTATTCTTCCTCTTGGATATCCGCCTATTCCCAGAGCTTCATCAATTAAAATTGACCCTGTAGAAATGGCATCAACTTTCTGATTGACGGTTTCACCCAATAACATAATTGAACCTTTCCCATATTGTTTATCAATCTGGGAAAAAGTCGATTCTAAAGCCTTTTTTTTAGATTCAATTACTGTTTCTAATTCTTTATCTATAACCTTATTTTTGACCATATTTTTAGTCACTTCTTAACTATCGGATGTTCTTGAATTGTTGTAATATTTTTTCATTATTCTTTATTTTAACATTTTTTTTCAAAGAAGCAATTAAAGAAGCCTCTAATTCCTGCTTTCTTTTCCTGAATACTTCCTGCCGCAAAGCTTCTTTTTTTTCATCAAATTTAGCTTTATTAAATTCCTCAACTTGCTCTAATTTTATTAAAAATCCGCTTTGATTTTCATAAGCATCTAATATAGAACCAACTTTATTTAAACCAAACATTAAATTTACCGGTATACCATCTTTTAGTAATTTTTCAGCTTCGTTACTATTTTTATTAATTAATGGAGTGGTTTTTAATTCAATATCAAACTCTTTTTTTAAATCTTCAAAAGATTTCTTTAAATTCTTTGCTTTCTTTAATTGTTCTCTCAATCTTAATGTCGCTTTATATCTATATAAATCTTCTTCTACATTTTTTAATACAGAATCAAGAGTTGGGATATATGATTTTTCAATTTTATTTAATCTAACAGCATAACCTTTTCCATTCTCAAAATATGAAGAAAGGCCATTTTCAGATTTAATTCCAAAAAGTTTTTGGGCTAATAATGAATTATCATTTTTCATCAGATTTATATTATTTTCTTTTGCACCCTTTTTCTTAGCAAATTCATTAAAATCTTTTGACTCTTTTGATTCATTGATAAATCTTTTCATATCTATTGAAAATAATTTATTAAACTTTTCTTTTTCCAAAGTCTCTCTAATTTTGCTTTTTACTTCATCTAATTTCTTGAAAGTTAAAGGTTTTTTTGAAATTCTTTGAATAATTTCAATACCTTCATCAGATTCAAAAACCGGAGAAATATCATTATCATTTTTAAGATTGAAAGCCGCTTTTTCAAAAATAGGATTTTTTTGACCTTTTGCAAAAGCTTCCATTAATCCGCCCTTAGATGCACTTTCTTTATCCTGTGAATATTTTTTTGCAAAATCAGCAAATTTAGTTTTATCATTAACCAATTCTGAATATAATTTTTGTGCATTTTTCATTACTTCAGCTTTATCTTTTGCATCTTTAAATTTTAATAAGATTCGTCTAACTTGAACTCTAACAGGATTTTCTAAAAATTCTGATCTCTTATTTTTATTATAATAAGATTCAATTTCTTTTTCGTTGACTTTTATTCCATAAGATGCCGGACTAAATTCCCATTTTATACCGGAACGTTTTTCAGGAATTAAATATTTTTTTTCTTTTTGATTTTGCTCATCAAAAAATTTCTTTAATTCATCTTTTGATAAAATTGTTTTTTTTACTTCTTTTAAATACTTATCAAATGGAAAAACAAGAACTGAAAACTTTTTTCTTGCATGAGTTGAATTATAACTATTTTTAAGTTCAAATTCCGGAACATAAATAGAACCTGCAGCAAGATCAATTAAAAACGTTTGTCTTAAACCATTTTCCACACTTTGTTGCAATGCCTGAGCATTTGGATAACCGAGCATATAACTTAAAGATTGCAAATCTGTTGCGCCTTCAAGTAATTGTGGGGGTAATTTTTTATAAAGTTCCTGCTTTATAAAATCAGGATCAAATTGAAGATTAATTTGTTTGCCCAATTTATTAAATAAAATTTCGCCAGTTAAAGCTTGAATTGCCAAATCTTTAGGATTTATACTTAATCCGGCAGAAGTAAATAAGTTAAGTGCCATTGGGCCAAATTGTTGTTTAAAATATTCTAAATATTTTTTTTGCTCTTCAACTTTATTTGCAAATTCTTCTCTCGAAACTTTCGTTCCATCTACATCTATAATCCAATCAGTTTCACCGAAAAATCTTTTTAACAAATTAGGAATTGATGATACGCCGACAAGTGAGAATAAAGCTATCCATATTATAACTTGTGTACCTTTTGTTTTAATTTTCCTGCGGATTGATGAAATCATATTTACTTTCCTTAAATTATCCAAACGAGCTAATTGATATTTCCAGATAAAAATATAACAAAAGATTAAATAGACGTCGAATTACATTTCTTTAAATTAATTAGAATTTGTTGTTGTCTCTTAGAAGTAAAATAATTAATTGCATTCACCATATCCGGCTGTAGTAGCTCTGATGCCAAGCAAATTAAATATGCAATTAACTTAATAAATTAACAAAGTACATTTTATCCCCTATAAATTCAAGAAAATGTACTATGATTATAATTGTAATATATTTTAAAAAAATACCAATAACAATTTTTTCATTTATAAAAAAGAATTCCCCTCGACTCTGCTCGGGGCGAACTGACAGGGTAGAAATTAATTATTTTTTTTGAATTATCTTAACGCCATTGAGATTTTCAGTAATTTTTAATTTTTCAACCAAATCTTCTAATTTAGATTTATCCGAATATTCATCTGTAACAATTTGATACCAATATCTAACCGATTTATTTCGTGGCATTATACTTTTTCTTTGTCTTATATGTACATTATAACCTTTTTTCTGAACTTTTTTTGCAAATTGATTTGCCGCACTTTCTGATCCAAATCCAATTAATTCTGCAACATATTTTGTTTGAGCATTATCTGCAACAATTGAATTTTCAGTAATTTTCTGATTTTCAATTTCACTTTTAATCATATCTTCATCGTCATTTTCCTGCTGATCTTCATCATATTCAGAATCAGAATCACCTTCTTCATTTTCTTCGCCTGAGCTATTTCCACCATATAATGAATAAAATGAATATTTTGCTTGGTCTTCAAACGAACCATTTAATAATTTATTTGAAAATTCTTCAATTGAACTTTTTTTACCGACAAAAAAACCTGAAATAAAAAGCGCTAAAAATAAAAATAAAATAATTGCCGTTGTAATACTTGCCTGTTTTTTTGTTATAAAAAAACCTTCAGTTGAAGAACAAAAACAATCCTGAATATCATTTATTGTTGAATTTGAAGATTTATAAGTTTCAGAATGCATATAAAGTGTTTTTAAAAAACGCATTTATTTTTTTCCTTAATTTCAAAATATATGTGTTTAATATATATAAATTAAGGTTTTATATTGTCAATAAAAAATATAAATATCTGCTAAAAATTATAAACCTAATTTAATTCCATCAACTTCAGAAATTGGTTTTTGCAATTCATCAAGTTTGGAAATAATATTTTTATAATAAGGAGCACAGATAAATGAAGGTTTAAAAGTTTTTAAAAAATCGCCCAAATGTTCAAATTTCGTTAAATCTTCTTGCGTTATTTTATCCAATGGTTTTGAATCTTTTTTAAATGAATCCACAATTTCAGCCGCTAATTTTCTAACTTTTTCAATGTATTGCTCATAACCTTGTTTAATCATGTGAAAAACCATTGTCTGGATATCAATTAAAAGACGATCTTGTTCAAGCAATGTTTTTAATATTTCGCTTTTACCGGCTTTTACTTTTGCATTTAATTTTTCTACTACAATTTTCATTCTTTCAAATGCAATTGCCAACTTTTGCAACATTTCATTTTCCTTAAAATATTTTATAGCTGCTTCTATATAAGAAAGTATTTGCTCAGATTGTCTTCTAGTTTTTATTATTTGACCTTTTGAATTAAATCCAATAGAAATTAAATCAATAGGATTTTTTAATGGAGGAATTTTATCATCTGATTTGAATTGTTCAAATTGCTCTCTAAAAGGTTTTAATTCCATAAAATATAGCGTTTGAACAGTATAATATCTAAAGACTGAATTAAAAAATATATCCAAAAGAAATTTATTATCAGCAATATTGCCTATTTTATGCAATTCTGAAAAATCTCTTACAGAAACTGTATAATATTTAATTTTACTAAGCCCATAAGTTTCTGTTATTCCGGCACTCATTTGCTGATCATTTAATTTTTCAAGTCTAAAATTTTCATTTTTTTCAAGATCTGAACAACTTTCTGAACAATTAATTATTTTTGATATGAATAATAATAAAAACAACTTCTTCATAAACTCCTTTATAAACTCTTTTGAATATATACTAATTGTAATAAAATTTAATTAGAAAAAGCAATATTTATAATTTGTTAAGTTATAATGATTAAAATTACAAGCCTGACTTGGTAAAAAGGGCTCACCAAATAGAAAAAATCTTATAAACAGTGAGTATTAAAAACTTTTAGCTTTTGATAATTTAGGTTTATTTTTTAAAAGATCGCTTATGGCTTTAAAATCTTTGTTTTAATATTTAGATTGGCCTTTGCATCAATTAATAGTTTTACCATATTTTCATGACCACAATATGTAGCCCACATTAAAGCTGTCCATCCAATATTATCTCTAGCATTAAGATCAGCTTTTGCAGCAATATATGACTGAACCTCATCAATATTATTTTGCCTAACGGCATCAATCAAATTCATTCGAGGTAATTCAGCACAATTAATATTTAATGTAAAAAGAGATAATAGTAATAATAATTTTTTCATCTTGTTTTTCCTCTAGATGTAGTCACAAATTAATTTGATTAAATTCGGATTCATAGTTGATGAAAGAGTTTCTAGAACTAGATCTGCTTTTCTTTTATCTTCTATTCTTTTTTCTTCTTGTTGAATAATTTCAACAACCCCATTTTTACCTCGTGTTCTTGCAATATCTTTTGCAGTTTTTCCATCATTATCCCTTCTATTAAGATCGGCTTTTGCATCAATTAATAGTGTTACTATATTTGCATGACCATAATATGCAGCCTCCATTAAAGCTGTCCATACATCATTATTCTGGCTATTAAGATCAGCTTTTGCATCAATTAATAGTTTTACTATATTTTCATGACCCTTAGATGCAGCCCACATTAAAGCTGTCCATCCAAAATTATTCTGGCCATTAAGGTTAGCTTTTGCATCAATTAATAGTGTTACTATATTTGCATGACCCTTAAATGCAGCCCACATTAAAGCTGTATTTCCATTATTATCTCTAGCATTAAGATCAGCTTTTGCAGCAATATATGACTGAACCTCATCAATATTATTTTGCTTAACGGCATCAATCAAATTCATTCGAGGTAATTCAGCACAATTAATATTTAATGTAAAAAGAGATAATAGTAATAATAATTTTTTCATAAAAACCTCATTTTAATCTATTTTTTAAATTTTTTTTCTAGCGAGAGTGATTAATTTATTTTCTACTTCAATATGAATATTCAGCTATTATTTTGTTTACGCCGTCAGGCAATATATTTAAATGTGCATCTTTGACCGTTTCAAAAATTATTGTCCGTCTTTCTTCTTCTTGTTGAATAATTTTAACAACTTCATTTTTACCTTGTGTTCTTGCAATATCTTTTGCAGTTTTTTCATTATTATTCTTTCTATTAAGATCGGCTCCTGCACCAATTAATAGTTTTACTATATTTTCATGACCATAATATGCAGCCCCCATTAAAGCTGTCCATCCATCATTATCCCTAACATCAAGATCAGCTTCTGCATCAATTAATAGTTTTACTATATTTTCATGACCCTTACATGCAGCCTCCATTAAAGCTGTATTTCCATTATTATTCTGGCTATTAAGATCAGCTTTTGCTTCAATTAATAGTTTTACTATATTTTCATGACCACAATATGCAGCCCACATTAAAGCTGTCCATCCATTATTATTCTGGCTATTAAGGTTAGCTTTTGCTTCAATTAATCGTTTTACTATATTTTCATGACCCTTACATGCAGCCCACATTAAAGCTGTCCATCCATCATTATTCTGGCTATTAAGATCAGCTTTTGCTTCAATTAATAGTTTTACTATATCTTCATGACCCTTAAATGCAGCATCCATTAA
>Ga0207014_1206_pt1 | contig 11490 bp, 13 predicted proteins | sample Alteio_BWMinCont_56_FD_153495 | JGI IMG/M metagenome (GOLD analysis project Ga0207014, IMG submission 153495) | Enriched cells from forest soil in Barre Woods Harvard Forest LTER site, Petersham, Massachusetts, United States -... | ecosystem: Environmental > Terrestrial > Soil > Temperate forest >...
CCCAAAATCCCCAGCTTATGAGTTCGTCGCTGTAGGCTTCGCGGGTGACCTGATCAGCATCGATGCGCTCCGGGGCTTTTCGGCCGGAGAAGACGGAGAACGCGAGATCAAAACTTCCCCAGAAAAAATGGACGGGGCTGCACTTACCCGTGAATCCGCTTCTGAAAACTTTGAGGATACGATCAGCCTCACGGAGATATTTAAAAAAATCCTCGACCCGTTTGCGGTTGTATTTGACATGCACGTCGTCGAGATCGAAAGGGATCGGATTTGGAATTTCCCGGGGTCGTGTTGAGATGAGAACAGGAAGACTCAAGGAGTTCATCAAGTCCATCACTTCCGCGTAAAACATCGCGACACTTTTGGGTGCAAGAGCCATCGTACGGCGTTCACCGTCATTCATTTCGATTGCAAGAACATGGTCGACGAAGTCAAAGCGCATTTCGAAACTGCGGTCGCGATGCGGAATCGGTCCCGTCGTGAGTCCGCGCGGAGTCACGTAGAGGGCGGAGTGCCACCAGTGATTGATGAAGGGATGGAGCTTGGTCCGGATTTTCCCGACGATTTGAACCCAGAGATGCAGCGTCTCGAGTTCCTCGGGCTTCATGCGCTTTCCTGCCCGGCGGCGGGTATGCCATCGATGAGCATCTCGTCGACATAGCACCACTCCCAATCCTCGCCCGGTTCAAACGAGCGAATGATGGGATGGCCGCTCTTCTGAAAGTGCTGCGTCGCATGTTTGTTCTTGGAGCTGTCGCAGCAGCCGACTTTGCCGCAACTCAGGCACTCCCTGAGATGCACCCAGGTGTCGCCTGTCTTGAGGCATTCCTCGCACCCTGCGGCGGAAGGTTGAACATCGTGGATTTGGTCGGTGTGTGCGCAGAATTCAGCCATGCGCCCAAAAGGTGCAAACTCGAGTCCATTCAGCGAATTCGGCGAACCACTCCGCCCTGAGCCAGTTGCCTCAGGACCTCGACGCGTTTGAGGATCGGCGGGTGCGTGTAGTCGAAGAAAACGCGCAGCGGATGAGGGTTCAGATTTGAAAGATTGTCGATCGACAGCTTCTTGAGCGCGGAGATCAGCGTCTCAGCCTTGCCGAACGTTTCGACCGAATAACGATCCGCTTCAAACTCCGCCTTGCGCGATAAAGCGCTCGCGGCGAGGCCCAGGAATTTGGAAACGGGAGAGTAGAGCAGGGCGACAAAAATCAGGCTCGCGTAAACGGAGACGTTCTGCACTTTGAAAGCGTCAAAGAGGTCTTGATTGCCGATAAAGAGCGAGAAAACAAAAAACAGAAGCGCACTCGAGGCGATCGAAATCGCGGTGAAGCGCAAGATGTGGCCCAGCTTGAAATGACCGACTTCGTGGGCAAAGATCGCAACCAGTTCATCGGTGGTTTGACGCTCCACCAGCGTATCGAAAAGGACGAGTCGCTTAAAGCGCCCGAAGCCGGTGAAAAACGCGTTCCCTTTGGTCGAACGGCGCGAGCTGTCCATCGTGTAGATCCCGCTCATTTGAAAGCGATTACGGGTGTTGTACTGCGAGATGGCGGTTTTAAGTTCCCCATCGGGAAGTTCCTGGAACTTGTTGAAAAGCGGAAGCAGAACCACCGGTGCCAGATAGACAAGCACGAGCTGAAGCGCGGTGAAGGCCAGCCAAGAGTAGAGCCAGGCCATCGGGCCCGCGGTTTCAAAGAAGTAAACGACGCCCGCGAAAATCGCGCCACCGATGAGCGCTCCAAGAGCCGCACCTTTGACCAGATCGAGCGCGAAAGTTCCGGGAGAGGTTTTGTTGAATCCGAATTTTTCTTCAATGACGAAAGTTTTGTAGACGCTGAAGGGAAGTGAGAGCGCCATTCTCAGTACAGTGAGCGCGCCAGCGAAATAAAGCGCGATCCAAATCGGGCTTTGAGCGTGATTCCGCGCCCAAAGATCCACCGTGTTGAATCCGCCGTAAACGATGAATCCGCAGATCACGGGAATTTCAATCAGATGGGAAACGATATCAAAGCGCGCGTTCGTCGCCTGATAACGAAGTGCTTGTGAATATTTTTCGGCGTCGTAGATTCCTTGAAACTCTTCGGGCAATGCGGCCTTTGGGCCTTTGAGGGTCGAAAGACCGAGGACATCCAACAGAATGTCGAGAAGCCCCGTGCCGATGATCAATGCGAGGATCACGATGAGGTACGTGTTCATTGAATCTCCACCCAGAAATCAAAAGGCACTTCAGAAGGTTTGAAACAGGTTTTTTCGTCACAGGCTTGGTAGCGGAGCTTCGCGTGTACGAGACGTTTTCCGGTCGGGGCCGCGGCGCCGGTGTTGAGCGAGAAACCGATTCCGAATTCGCCCTGGTACACGCTGATCGGGGCCGCCACTTGGTTCAGTCGAAAAGGCGCGCCCTGAGGATACGTCACTCCTTTGACCGAGATTCCGGAGGAGGTCTCGATGACGAGTTCCGTTGGAATGAGACTTTTCTTGCTCGCCGGGTTGGCCTGAATATGGAATGGGGCTCCGACGGAAACATCGATTTGAGCCGCGCTGTCTTTTCCGCGCGCAAGGTGCATCAGATTCGGCGCCTGAATCTTCGGAGCGGGAAGGGCCGAGTCGGCCATGGCGAGGGAGAAAAGGAGCAGCAGCATTGCCCAGAGCATAACTGAACCTGCTTTGCATGAAAATGAAGAAGCTGCTAATTTGGGGTGCATGCAGGGACTTCAAGACAAATACGCGCCTCATAGCAGCTGTTTCGGCTGCGGCCCGGCAAATCCCAAGGGACTCCGGATCCAGAGTATCGCTCCGACCGATCCCGCGAATTCGATCGGACCGGTGGTTGCCGACTGGAAACCGCTCCCCGAGCACGAAGCGTTTCCCGGAATGCTCAATGGCGGAATCATCGGTTCATTGTTGGATTGCCACAGCAACTGGACGGCTGCTTGGCATTTGATGAAAAAAGCCGGTGAGACTCAACCGCCTTGCACAGTGACGGCGGAATATTCCATCAAGCTGCTCCGACCGACTCCGACTTCGGGGGCGGTTCACCTTGAGGCCAAAGTCGTCGAATCCACCGCCGATCGCGCGACGATTGAGGCGACACTCTCAGCAGGTGGAAAAGTCTGCGCGACTTGCCGAGGGGTTTTCGTGGCGGTTAAACCAGGACACCCGGCTTATCATCGGTGGTGAGGGGCTGGTAAGGCTAGAGACTCTTTCGAGAAGCAGGAAGTCTGCGCGGTCGCGTGTTCGTGCACACAAGTCGTAGTGTCGTTCGAGCGTACCGTCTCGATCGCGGAGCCGGTTTCGTCGAAGTTCACGCGCTGACTCGAAATATCCATGGTTTCGAACGCGCTCGTCGCGACCGGGGAACCATTTTCGCAGCACTGGCGCATGTCGCATACGTGCATGCCTTGGGGGCATCCACCCGTCGGGGGAGGAGAATCGCAGCAGCGGTTCATGTCACAGACATGCTCGCGAGGTGTGCAAGCCAGAGCGGAAGACCCGCCCAAGCTCATGGCAAACACTATTCCTAGTGCGCCCAATACGACTCCAGCCCGAGTGTTCATTTTCATGACGCACCGTTTAACACCGTTTCTTCGGGCTCGCAAGTCAGATTATTTCGGAGGGGTTCTTCCTGCGCGGTCATGGTGAAGACTGACGGCGGGTGCGTGGTGATCGCGACTTTCGTGGAGTGAGAAAGGGAAGGCTGGCGAGGGGGGGGGCCGGGAGTCGAAAAGAAATTTTTAGAAGTTTTTTTTAAATTCATTGACGGTTTTTTCGAGCATTGAATTTTGACTTGCCCATCCCGAAATTAAATTTCACTCAAACGCCCTTGATTCGTCACTGTTTCACGAGCGGTGCTATTGGATTCTTTTTTCTCGTTTTCCTGAAAATTGACTCTCCTCGGGTCCATCAGAGGCCTCGGAAATCGTGTGATAGACACGCGAAAGAGGAGAATTTCAGATGAACAAAATTCACGAAAAGGCTCTTGAGGTCGCGACTCGTTTCAAACAAGCAGAAGCGGATTTGATTTCGGTGCTTCAGGAAGTAGAGATGGCGCGTGTCTTCATCACACTGGGTTATACGAGCCTGTTTAACTACTGTGTCCAGGCGCTCGGGCTGTCCGAAGCCGTCGCGGCCAATTTCATAACGGTCGCGCGGAAGGCTCGTGAGGTTCCGGTCCTTCAATCGGCGATTCAGGCAGGAGAGCTTTCCGTTTCCAAAGCGAGAAAGATTGCGCCGATTCTTACGCTCGCCAATCAGGAAGAGTGGGTGGAAAAAGCGAAGACACTTTCATCGCGAAAGCTTGAAGAAGAGGTCGCGCGAGTCGCGCCGCGAGAGGCTACGCCGGAGCGGATGAAATTCCTCGCCGAGGACCGTTTGGAGCTTCGACTGGGGATTTCGAAATCCTTGAAAGAGAAACTGGAGCGCGTCCGAGATCTGGAGTCACAGCGAACCGCAAATCCTGTCAGCATTGAAGAGACACTCGACGTGTTGTTGGATGTTTACTTGGAATCAAAGGATCCGGTGAAACGGGCAGAGCGAGTATTGAAAAAGAAGGGCGTTAACGCGCGTGCTTCTGTCACGGGACATACGAATCGAGTAAAATTGTCGGAGAATCGCGAGCCGATTCCGGCCTCAGTTCGTCATCGAATCCAGCTACGCGATGGTGGACAGTGTGCCCACGTCAATGCGAGTGGAGAGCGATGCGAGAGTCGCCGGTGGCTCGACATTCATCATGTTCGTCCATGGAGTGAGGGTGGTGGGAATGATCTGGAGAATCTGATGACGCTTTGCTCGGCACATCATCGGATTGAGCATGGTCGTGGTGATGGTGGCTTTGTGGGCGGTGGGAGACCGAGAAGGCAGTGACTTCTTGTCAGGATATTACCGAGGGCCTAAGATTGAAAAATGGCTCATTGCCGATACCTGATTCTGTTAGGCGCTATTCTCCTCTGTGGCCAGTCTTGGTGCGATGAAGTCCGCCTTTTAAAAGACATCCCAGTAGAGGCAATTAAATATTGCTACGACGCTATGGGAAAGATCGCTGAAAAGGATGCTCAGTGGAATCGAACAGATGTACTCAATGGATTATCCCAATCACGGCTGGTGACCGCCTGCAAGATTTCCGAAAACCATTGGCAAGTTGTTTGTGAGATTGGCGGGTATGCGCCTTCTTATAAAATCGTTGAGATTCATAAGAAGGGCGCGAAGAACTGGAGTGTCCCTAAGGTAACTCAGTCTCTCAGCAATCCAAATATTGATTGCCTATCACTCAAGTAACCGTTCCAGAACCCCGCTCAATCCGAAAGGTTCGAGATCTCTGAACGCAGCTCCTCGACAAATCGCCGCATCCGCAAGATGCGCTCTTCGGCAAGTTTCCGACCCGTCGGTGTCTGCATCTTTTCGCCGAGTTTGAATAGCTTTACGAAGAAGTGATCCAGCGTATTCGCTTTGTCGTTCGCGGCGCGGCCGTTGTCCATGAATGGGTCTTCGAGTTCATACAAAGGCCGATTCGTCGCGCCGCCGACGGTAAAAGTTCGGGCAATTCCAATAGCTCCAAGGGAGTCCAGGCGATCGGCATCCTGAAAGATCCGTCCTTCATGCGTCTCGGGGGTCAGCCCACGCGAGAAGCTGTGACAGAGAATCGCGTCTTTGGTCCGAGCTATTTTCTCGATCGGAAATCCGTGCTCGCGGAGAATTTTTTCTGCCTGCTCAGCGGACCTTCCCGAGCTCAGGTGCGACTCAGGATGGTTCTTGGGAAGATTCGCAATGTCGTGCAGGAAAGCTGCGGCCGTCAAAATGTCGGTGTCTCCACCTTCCTCGGCCGCGATCTTCAGCGCGTTCGCGAGCACTCGCTCAGAGTGCGAAAAATCATGAGCGGGGTCAGCTGCCGCGGCTTGCTTTGCGATTCGTCGGATGGATTCCATGGGAGATCGATTTTAAGGCAACTTATCGAGAAAGCCGAGTGCCGATTCGACGTCGATGACCCGGCACGTCGAGCGGCCGACCTTGGGGGAGGATTCGATGAGAATGCGCTTTACCGTATCAGGATCGAGTTCGGGGCGCTTTTGGAGCAGCAGGGCCGCGGCGCCCGCGATCATCGCCGCTGCGGCCGAAGTCCCACTGAACATCGCCCAGCCCTTGAGCTTCGCGGTGTCGCCGAGTGCGGACGGCTCTCCGGCGGCGATCATTCCAAAGGCAGGGCGCTTTGCGAGCCGGGCTTTGGGCGGAACCGGAACGAGAAGGAGTCTTCCGTAGGGCAGATTTCCGACGAGGCCGCAGACATCTGGAACTACACGTCCTGGGAAGACGGAGCTTTTGAATCTTGAGGCCACGTCGGAGAGAATGAATTTGCCCTCGGGCGTGTAAAAGACCCCGCCTGCGGAAATGACTTCGGGCATGTTTCCGGGGAATGCATATTGTCCATTACCCGCGGCCGCGATCACGCAGATTCCTTTTTTTCTGGCTCGAAGAATGAGCTTACGAATAGGTTCGTATTCGGGTGGGAGTTTTTTCGTTCCTGGCCTGTCGAGATCGAAACCCCAGGCGCAGATGAGAATGTCAGGGTCGGCGGCAATCGCTTTTCGAAGGGAGTAACAAGGATCTTTGTCGAGACACTTGATCGCCAAGACTTCGACCTCAGGCGCGATGGCAAAGAGACTCGCGAGCTGAGCTGTCCCATGTCCGTACTCATCCAAATGGGGCTCGGGTTCTTTGTGAGTCGGGACCCGCGAGATTCGATAGCCTCGCGATTCGTAAAACGGGTGGGCATAAAATCCCGAATCGATCACCGCTACCCGAATCCCAGCGCCTTTGAGTCCGCGTTCATGCGCGGCTTGAGCGTTCAGGATTTTGGAAAGTTCTTCGGGGAGGCGAATATGGTGTTCTTGAATGGTGGGTGGAGTGGAGGAAGGTAACTCATTCCTTGAATTTCTTCTCATGCGAACCCCTCTCTTTAATCATGACGGATGAAAGAGGAGCTTCAACTGATTTCCAAAGTCGCTCGCTAGGATTTTTGTTCGGAGAGTGTCTGAAGTGTGGCGGTCAACGCCGCGCCAGACAGAATGATGAGCCAGACGATGTAGATCCAGAGAAGAAGAATTGGAATCGCGGCAAGACTTCCGTAGATCCGGTTATAGGAGACGGCTTTGGCGAGATAGAGGTGATAACCCGTACGCGCGAGCAAGAGCGAGGTCGATGTCAGTAACCCGGAAACAGCCGCGAAGCGCGACGAAACGCGGGTGTGGGGCACCCACTTGTAGACGACAAAGAAGAATACGGTCTCAATCGCGAAGATGCCGCTTCCGCTCGGAAAGAGTTTTGTGATCGGAAAATTACCAGAAGTGGCCAGGCCTAGAGCGACGGCAAGTCCGATAGGGCCGAGTGTGATGAAGAGCCAGTAGGAAGAGATGCGCTGAAACCAGTTTCGCTTCAGCGGCGCGCTCCAAACACTGTTGATCGCGCGCTCGATACTCGAAAGCGCGGACATGCTGGTGAAGATCAGTCCGAGAAGTCCGCCGATCCCGATGGCGCTCGCATGTGCATTGCTGATGAAGCGGCGGATGACGTCGATCACTTGGTCGCTCACGCCTTCGGCAAGGTTATCCAGAATGAACTGCTCGATCGTTCCGGATACTTTGTCCATTCCACCAAAGACCTGAAAGATCGCGAAGCTGACGGCAAGAAGCGGGATCAGTGACAGAATCGTGGTAAAAGAAAGGCTCGACGCGACGAGCGGTAGTTGCGCACGTTTCGATCGCCGCCAAGTCTCTTTTACGACAAGTGGCGCTACATATGGCGCGAAGTGTGGAATGAACTTCATGGACCTGATTTCAGAAGGGGCTGGTATCCCTTGAGAGACTTGCGGAATTCTTTTCTCCGCGCAGCCCACGGGGTATTCCACGCGAGTTTCGGTGTCAGCAGCGCATGGCAGAGAGTTTGGAGGCCGGCGATGTCCTTCAAGTGCACGAATTCTGGCGCGGGGCCGAGATCGCCGCGCGAATCGGGTCCGCCTTCAAAGCTTTGATTATGGTAGTTGCCCAGCGGCACGGAGATTCCGACGCACGGGATCCCGTAGACGGTGGCTGCCGTCGCTTCGCAGGTTCCGCCGTCCATCACGCGTTTCTGGTGAAGATCGGGGAGATGTTTTGTCGCGAGTTCCGTGAAGACTCTTAAAGCGCCCGAGTCAAAGACCGTGTACTTGTCGCCCAGCCGAACCACGGGGCCTTTTCCGATCTCAGCCCCCGGGAGTGCGCGAGAGGTTTCGAGGCTCACGCCGAGGATCGGGCGTTTGGCTTTGGAGAGCCATCCCAGTTCAAAATGTCCGATGGCGCCGATGAAACCGACTTCCTCCGCGCGCGTCAGAAGTCCGATGAAGGGATGGGATTTCTTCTTTCCCTTGAAGAGATCCAATGCCAGCGAAACGATCGCGTAAGAGCCGACGAGATCGTCCGCTGCTTTGGAGTAGATCAGCTCGCCTTCTTCCCAGACGAAATCACGGAAATGAAAGCCGCCGTAAATTTCCTTCGCGTCTTTATATCGGGCAGCGAGTGAAGGGTTTCCGACTCGGACGACGCCGTGAGAGATCGCGCGGCCCGACTCGATGAGAGTCGCGGATTCCATGATGGCATCTTCGAGGACTGCGTCAGAGCTCGCGAGCCAGACTTTCGCCCCGTCCAGGTAACGAGTGGGGGAGCCACCGTGCCATTTGAACTCGAAGCGGTTTTCACCGATCCATTTCACCCCGTGAAATCCGGGATGATCCGTATGCGCGATAAAAATGCGGACGGGCTCGGTGCTCCTCGTGCCGACGAGCTTGAGATATTCTTTTTTGGACGAAACTCCGACGACGATATTACCCACGGGGTCAAGAAAGTGCGGGACTTTGTACTCGCGTAAAGTGTTTGTGATCTCGTCGATGACATGTCGCTCACGGAACGGGGCGCTGGGCCGACGGAGAATGGCGCGGAGAAGCTCGGGATGTTTCACGGACATATGCTTCACCTCATATCAAAGCCCGAATTTGCGTGGTATAAGAATCGCGCATGCTCCCGCACGTGATCATTGTCGGAGGAGGATTCGGAGGCCTTAAAGCCGCGCGCGAGCTCCGGCACGCGCCGGTCCGGATCACTTTGATCGACAAGAGCAACCATCATCTCTTTCAACCCTTGCTCTATCAAGTCGCTACTGCGGGACTTTCTCCCGCGGATATCGCGGCACCCATTCGGGGAGTTCTCGGCTCCCAGGCGAATACCGAGGTGCTTTTGGGCGAAGTGACGGGCGTTGATTTGAACGCGCGCGAGGTTGTCGTGAAGGATCGAAGGATCCGGTACGACTATCTGGTGATCGCCACCGGTTCGACCCATAGTTATTTTGGTCATGAGGAATGGGAAAAATACGCGCCCGGAATCAAATCCATTCACGACGCGACCATGATGAGACAGAAAATTCTCCTCGCTTTCGAGGCCGCCGAATCTGAAGACGATCCGGAGAAAAAGAGAAAGCTTTTGACCTTTGCCATAGTGGGCGGAGGTCCGACGGGAGTCGAGCTTTCGGGAGCGCTATCTGAATTGGCTCATCATGCGCTCGCAGCGGACTTCAGACACATCGATCCGAAGCTCGCGCGAATTGTTTTGGTAGAAGCAGGGCCCCGCGTCCTTGCGACATTTCACGCGGATATCGCGCTGAAGACCCAGCGCAAACTCGAGAAGATGGGGGTCGAGGTTCGAACCAATAGCCGTGTCGAATGCGTGGACGCCCAAGGTGTCGTGGTCGGTGGCGAGCGGATCGAAGCAGCGACAGTGCTTTGGGCAGCCGGAGTCGTTGCCTCGCCCGCGGCGAAGTGGCTGGGAATTCCGAGCGATCGCGTGGGTCGAGTAAAAGTCGCACCGGATCTTTCGATCCCTGGACATTCGAATGTTTTCGTCATCGGCGATACTTCGACTCTCGAACAGAATGGACAACCTCTGCCGGGTGTCGCGCCGGTCGCGCTTCAGGAGGCTCAGTTTGTCGCTCGTCGAATCGGTCGGCTGGTGCGCGGTGAAAAGGCCGAGGGGGTGTTTCACTATCACGACAAAGGCAACCTCGCGACCGTGGGTCGGGCGTTCGCCGTCGTCGATTTCGGTCGACGCCGAGGTACCGGCTTTTTCGCGTGGATACTTTGGTTGGTCGTCCACATCTTCTACTTGATCGGTTTCCGCAATCGCCTGGCTGTTATTTTTGAGTGGGCTTGGGCTTATCTGACTTTTCAACGGGGCGCCCGTCTCATCACCGACGCCAGTCCTGCCAATTCAGAATAAAGGTTCCTCTCTTGCAGCGTCGAAGATCAGTTCCAAAATCTTCGAATCGTAGGAGGTTCATCATGAGAGTTTCAACACTAGGAGGCTTGCTGAGTGTGGCGCTGGTCGTTTCGGCCGGAAGTGTGTACGCCAACAGCGGCATTGTCGAGTTGCCCCAAAATAAAGCACAGGCTGTGAACCAGAACCAGCCCAACAGTCCGACTCAGGATCAGGTCTATCAAAACCAGATCTACGGCGATCAGCAGGCCGGAGAAGCCGGAAGCGAGGCGAGCCTGAAGGACAATATACAGGCGAAGAAAATGATCGCCCCGCAGAGCGTGATGCTTCAGGCCTCCCTGATGAGCGCGAAGACCCAGCTCGAAGGATTGAAAAACCAGCTCTCGTATAGTGAAACGGGCAAACTGGATTCGACCTTCCTCAACCAGATCAAGACCTATGATCGAGGCATCGACAGTACGATCAAAGACGCCGCCACCCGTGAGAGTAATATCAAGACGGCTCTCGACAAAAACTATCCGCAGATCGCAAGCCTAGGTAACACGAAGGAGCTCGAAAGCTCGGTGAGTGACCTTCAGGCTTACTTCAAAAGCTGGAGCAACAAAGCCAAGAGCCGCGGTTATTGGAAAGATCGAGATCAGGCCAGTGCGGATTTGGATTCACTCGATAAACGCATCGACAAGGCTCTCAATAAGAGCAGAATGTTCAACTCCGAGCAGCTCGAGATTTCTATCGGCTAAAGGAAACGATTCCGACCGGTTCGTTCTCGAAGATCGCGGCGACTTGCTGGCGGAAACCGAGTTCCTGGGAGTCCGTGTACTTCGCGGTGAGGTACTGCTTCACGGCATTCGCGTTGATCGTGATTCCGGTGTAAGAAATTTTGCAAGAAACGAGGCTGTCCGTTTTGCCACAAGTAGCATCCGCATTCGGGCCTGAAAGAGTCGTGCCCGCAACAGGGCCCGTGAGCGTGACAGACATCGGTGTTCCGGTCAGCTCCTGGGGAAGCGAGTAGGTGACGGTCAGCGTGGTTCCATCATTGACGATCTTCGAGTCAGCGAGAGGGAAAACCGCATACTGCGCGAGATTCTCCGCGACCGGTACCGTGTAGATGGTCGGATAGGATTCAGTGCCGGCCACCGCGCTGAGACAGAATAAGCCCGTCAGACTTGTAACGATCAGGGTGAGAATTACTTTCAACATTTAGT
>Ga0207014_1211_pt1 | contig 11284 bp, 10 predicted proteins | sample Alteio_BWMinCont_56_FD_153495 | JGI IMG/M metagenome (GOLD analysis project Ga0207014, IMG submission 153495) | Enriched cells from forest soil in Barre Woods Harvard Forest LTER site, Petersham, Massachusetts, United States -... | ecosystem: Environmental > Terrestrial > Soil > Temperate forest >...
GCCGGCGTTGACTTATTGGTGCATTTATTTTCATTACAGGGATTTACAGTCCCCTACTTTAACACCATAAATGTAGTTTTATGGACGATAAGCATCGAACTTGCATTCTATGCCATTTACCCGGTATTTTATTTTATCCGGTTCAGGTACAGTTTAAATTATGCCTTGCTGTTCACTTTTATCATCACTTGCATAAGTATCGGTTATTTTCAAATCAGCGGCAACATTACAATTTCGCAGCGTTTTTGTGTATTTAATTTATGGTTTGCCTGGTGTTGTGGCGCCTTTTTGGCCGATAAAAAAATGTTAGGTCCTGGTGATCTGAAACAGCCCGTGTACCGTGTATTTTATGTTGTTATCCTGTTGATTTTCGTCGGATTAAAATTCATCCCCAACGGCGTTTTTATAATTTCCGATCAGTTTACCATCCTCATCTGGACAGCCCCGATGATGTTCCTCATATCAAAGGAAAACTGGCTACGGGAGCGAAAAAATTTATGGGTCATAAAAATAACCGCAGCAATCGGCCTTTCGAGCTACTCGCTTTACCTGTTGCATGAGCCGTTAATAGCCTTAAAAAACTTTTTAGCCCATAAATACCTGCCCGAAAAATTTCAACTATTTGGAGTAATACTTGGCATTTTTATTATTCCCGTTATTACCTGGTACAGCTTTAAGTTTATCGAAAAGCCATTTATATCCCGCAAAAAAACTATTGGAAAAGCCGCTTAATGTTTTAACGATTGCCACTGGTAAAAAGCTTTATGTTGATATGGCAGTTAACCTGGCGCGCTCATTTTGGTTATGGAATTCGGCCAGCAATATTAATTTTTATTTGGCGACTGACCAACCGCAATTGCTTGCCGAAGATGTAAAAGCTTACGTTAAGATAATTGAAATTCAACATGGTGAGCTTGGCGAAGGTTTTTCACCCAAATTACATCTCGATAAATTAGCGCCCGCAGGGCAAACCCTTTTTATCGACAGCGATTGCCTTATTTACGGAAACATTGAAAATGTTTTCGAGAGATTTGCAGGCCATGCAGTATCGGTAGTTGGCGGTTATATTTCGTCGGGCGAGTGGTTTGGAAATGTAGCTGCTATCTGCAAAAAATTCAATGTAAAACAACTGCCTAAGTTTAACGGTGGGATATATTATCTTGAAAATGACGACAAAGCCGCAGAGGTTTACCAATTAGCCCGGCAGCTTGAAACACAATATGACGAGATTGCCTTTGTGCGACTGCGTAACCGCCCCAATGATGAAGTGATTATTGCCCTTGCAATGGCGCTGAACGACGAAAGCCCGGTAGCTGATGACGGAACAATAATGAGTGACCCACTATCATGCCCCGGCAAATTTTCAACTGATGTTATAAAAGGTAAAACAAGCTTATACAATCCACCCAAACCAAATCCGCTGCACAAGGATTGGTACCCGTTTGAAACGGTACACCCGTTGGTGATACATTTCCTGGGGCATCATTCATTAAGTTACCAGTATAAAAAGGATGCCTACAAATTGCAGGCATTACAACTAAATAAGTTGGGCGGCAATAAAATAGCTGCATTTTTAAATATCGAACTGCCGATGAGAGCAAAAGAATTTTTAAAAAACTTATTCAGGCCGGTTTATAAACTCATTTTTGGTACCCGGGGCATCAAACAATCGGAACGCTTATAACATGAAAAAGAATTTAATTATCGGGGCTGCAACGGGTTATAAGTACGAACCCATGAAGTATTTTTTCACCTCGTTGAAAAAGATAAATTTTGACGGGGACGTAGCCATACTGGTAAGTGATAAAATTGATGAGGATACAAAAAATAACCTGCTGGCCCATGGGGTTATCCTGATTTATATAAAAAGCAGCTCAATTTCGTTCTCCCGGAAATATGCACAATCAAGGCTTTGGAAAATTCATGGCTTACCGCATAAGCTTTTATTTAAGTTGTTAAATACCGGCAAAAATAAATTGAGCAAGCTAAGCAAATATGTAAAAATATTTCACCTGATATCAGGCTCGAGGTATTGTTATTATTATGACTACCTGCTGGCCAATAAGAACAAGTATAAATTTATTTTGACCACCGATGTGCGGGATGTAATTTTCCAGGCTGACCCATTTGCGGCATTGAACGATGATGTTCTACATTTTTACGAACAGGACGATGCCATCAGGAATAATTCTTATACCTCTTACTGGTTAAAGCATGGCTTCGGAAAAAAAGCCCTTGCGGCTGTAATAGACAAAAAAAGCATTTGCTCAGGCACTACTATTGGCTCGATTGACAATATGATGGATTATCTCGAAAAAATGATAATAGTACAAGCACAAATAACCCCAGGAATAACCGGCTTGGGTGGTTTCGACCAGGGGGTGCATAATTATATGATCTATAACAATTATTTCCCCGGGGCGGATGTAATTAAAAACCCAACCGGTGAAGTAGTTACCCTTGAAAACCTTGATACCGTAACCTTGACCGATAACCAGGAGCTTGTTAACCAATACAATAAAGTTATACCAGTGGTACACTTATACGACAGATACCCGGATTTGAAGCTAAAAGCATTATTATAGACAACATCTATTGATGGATATAAGTATTATAATACCTACTTATAATCGTTTATGGTCGCTCCCAAAGGCGATTGAAAGCTGTAGGGGTACCAAATGCGCTGTCGAGATCATTGTTGTCGACGACGGCAGTACGGATGGTACGTGGGAGTGGCTACAGCAACAAAGTGACATGGTTATTTTGCAACAGCAGCATTGGGGTAAATGCTGGGCCGTAAATAAAGGTTTTGCTATTGCAAAAGGGAAGTACATTAAGTTTTTAGATTCGGACGATAGTATTGCCAAAGGCGCTATTGATGAACAATTTAATATTGCCGAAGAAAACGCAAGTGATATAGTGGTAAGTGGTTATACATTGGTTGATGAAGATAACAACCAATTACAGCAACAACCCTGGGTAGGGTGCGATGATTTTATTGCCCAGCAATTAGGCGAATGTGATAGTTCGCACTACTCGGCCTACTTATTCAAAAAGTCATTTATAAATGATATACCTCACCGGCCTGATTTTGCTTACCGCGACGACAGGCTTTTTGTGATAGAAGCGGCATTGAAAAATCCGAAGGTTAGTATTCACAACAGCTTTGCATTGGTACACACAAGCCATACCAAATCAAAACTACAGCTAAACCAGGGCATGCAGAAAACGGTACAGGATTTTCAGCACCTTAATATTTATAAAAATATCCTTGCGCAATTAGATAGCGAAGGGCAGCTCACGGAACGGAGAAAAAAAGCTTCGGTAAACGCCTTATGGCCGTTGTGCCAGTGGATAGCCCGGCATGATGTTGATGATGCAGCAAGTTTATTTGAATGGATAAAAAAATTAGATCCTGATTTTAAGGTAAAAGAAAAAGGCATAATAGGGTTTTTATACAAAAAGATGGGGGTTAATAATACACACCGGCTGCTTAAAATAAAACGAGGGTTTTGACAATCATATCAAGTTTTAAAAAATGGAATTAAAAGAAAACTCATCCCTTAACCGCTACGAATGGGCGGCAAAAAAAATTGAGGAACTGACCGGCGATCATTTAAAAGCAAAAAACGTCACCTTGTACGATATAGGATCGCGTGATAATATTTTAAAAAAATATATCACCTCGCCTGAAGTTGATTACAAAGCGTTTGACCTTGAACCTTTGGATGCATCAGCGGAGAAATGGGATATTGAGCAACCATTTCCTTATGCACACGCACCTGCACAAATTGTTACCATGCTGGAGATTATCGAGCATTTAAAAAATCCCTGGCTTTGTATGAAAAATGTTTTTGATACGATAGCACCCGGTGGTTTTCTTATTTTAACCACCCCCAACCCCGCCTGGAGCACCAGTCGTTTAAACTTATTAAAAGATGGTTATTTAAGCTGTTTTACACTATCAGACCTTGAACTGAACCACCATGTATTTACTGCATGGCCGCATATTGTGAAAAGGATGCTGAATGATACCGGCTTCGAGATTATAGAGTACAGTACCCTTGATGGAAAAACAACCATTTTCGGCAAAGGGCTTACTGGATTTTCCATACCGCTGAAATTGGTATCGCGCATGGCAAAAAAAACTATTGAAAGTAAAGATGCCGCTTCATGCGGGATGAGTTACGGGATTATTGCCAAACGAATTGGATAAACCGATAAACATATTTTACAGCGAGCCCGACCCCGACCGCTGGTTTAAATACGACCGTTATCCCCGCATGTTGATAAGGAGAATAGTAAGGGGCAAACAAAAACCCGGCGGCGTGGCTACTATTGCCATTAATCTATTGCAAGGCTTCGATAAAATTGGCTTTCCTTATCGTTACAACGATTACGGCTATATCAGCAAACACCCTGAGGAGATTGCCTGCATTATTGGCAAACCGCATCTTGTATTTGAAAAAAAATGGAAAAACCCTATCATATTGGGGGCAGGCATATACTCGCACCCTATTGAATGCGCTGATTTGTTTGAACGTTATCCAAATGTAAAACGCGTACTTGTTCCTGGTGAATGGATGCGGAAAATGTTTGTACCGCTATATGGCGACAAGGTATCATCGTGGCCGGTCGGCATAGATACAGAAAAATGGAAGCCTTACGATAGCGCCAAAACCGTTGATTTTTTGATTTACGATAAAATAAGATGGCAACACCAGCAGCAGGAAGCAGAATTGGTAAACCCGGTCACTAAAACCCTGGATGAGCAAAATCTCAGCTACCATTTTATTAAATATGGGCGATACACGCATGATGAGTTAGCCGAAAAACTTAAAGTTTCAAAAGCGGTAATTTTTCTTTGCGAGCATGAAACGCAGGGACTTGCCTACCAGCAAATATTGGCGACCAATACACCAATTTTAGCCTGGGATAGGGGCGGCTTTTGGCAGGATCCTTATTATTATCCTGATAGGGTAAAATATCAACCGGTAAGCTCAGTGCCTTATTGGGACGAACGCTGCGGGATAAAATTTGCAAATGCGGATGATTTTAAAGGAAAGCTCAAAATATTTTTAGGCAAGTTAACAGAGTTTAAACCGAGGGATTATATCCTCGAAAACCTGACGCTTGAAAAATGTGCGGAAAAATATTTAGAGATATTCAGGGAGGTTGGAACGGAACTGGCATGAGGATATTACTCATTATGGATCCCGGCATACCTGTACCGCCTACCTTATATGGCGGGCATGAAAGGTTGGTTTATTTATTTGCTGAGGAATACCAAAAACTTGGTCATGAAGTTGCCTTACTTGCCGGACCGGGGTCACATTGCAGCGGTAAAACGGTAACATTCGGCACAAATGACCTGGCCCGTTCCAAATGGATCAGGTTTAAAGAGGCCAGGTTTGTTTGGAGGTTCCTGAAAAAAAACAAAAACAATTTTGACCTTATCCACAACTTCGGGCGACTAATTTATTTGCTGCCAGCGCTAAATTATCCTGTAAAAAAAGTAATGACCTATGGCAGGCCGGTAGCCGCAAAAGGCATAAAAATTTTAACAGCACTGCCAAACCGCAATTTAATATTTACCGCGTGCAGTAACTACTGCGTATCAACGGGCAATGTTGCAGGGCATTGGGAAACCGTTTACAACGCCATCGATTTTTCGCAATACCATTTGAATGAAAAGTTGGACGACGATGCGCCTTTGATGTTTTTGGGGCGGCTTGATAAGATAAAAGGTGTGCACACCGCCATAAAGGTTGCCAAAGAAACAGGCCATAAGCTGCTGATTGCCGGCAATATATCGCACACCGCTGATAACTACACCTATTTTAAAACCGAAATAGAGCCTCAATTTGACAATGACCGTATAAAATATTTAGGCGCTTTAAACGATATAGAAAAAAACAAGTATTTACAGCAGGCGAAGGCACTGCTGTTCCCTATTGAGTGGGACGAGCCTTTTGGTATTGTGATGATAGAAGCGATGGCCTGCGGTACACCCGTAATTGCTTTTAAACGGGGCTCGGTACCCGAAGTGGTTGAAAATGGCGTAACAGGTTTTATAGTTACCGATGCCAAACAAATGGAACAAAAAATTGCAGAAACCGATACGATTGGCAGAAGTTTGTGCCGGGAAACAGCCCGGAAAAGGTTTAATGTAAGCGTGATCGCCAGCCATTATCTTAGTTTATTTGGGAATAAATAAAAAAATAGTATTAATAAGTTCGGGCCAGCCATCGCTTAACCCGCGCCTGGTAAAAGAAGCCGATGCTTTAAGCGGTGCTGGCTATGAAGTAACCGTTTTATATGCTTACTGGAATGCCTGGGGCACACAACACGATGAACAATTAGTAAACGGGGAAAAATGGAAGGCCATACGTTTAGGCGGCGACCCGGTAAAAAAACGAATCACCTGGTTTTTTAGTCGGCTGATATATAAGATAAACGGGTATGCCCTGCAAAAAAACGGCAACTACGAATATTACGCCGACCTTGCCATTGCCCGCAGCAGCTATTTTTTGATAAAAGGCGCAAAAAAGCACAAAGCCGATTTGTACATCGCGCATAATTTGGGGGCATTGCCCGCCGTTGCCAAAGCTGCTGCCCGGTACAAAAAGCCATACGGGTTTGATGCAGAAGATTTTCACCGGCAGGAAATTGATTATGATATAAATTCACTCCATTACAAAATTTGCAGCTATCTCGAAGATAAATATCTGCCGGCGGCAAGCTATCTTACAGCCTCAAGTCCGCTTATTGCTGAAAAGTATGCCCTGTTATATAACCGGCCGGTAACTGCCGTGTTAAATGCATTTCCCAAAGCGCCCGCTTTCCCAATCGTTCAAAACACAAATAAGCCGTTAAAACTTTTTTGGTTTTCGCAAACCGTTGGCCCGGGCCGCGGGCTTGAACTTGTAATAAATGCAATTGGGCAAACCAAAGCGATATGTGAGCTGCATTTACTTGGACAACCGGTTAATGGCTATAAACAAGAGCTTTCGCAATTAGCACAAGAGGCAGGCATCGCAAATTATAACCTGTACTTTTACGAGCCGGTGAAAGCAAGTCAGCTATTTAATGTAGCCGCTCAGTTTGACGTTGGGCTGGCATCCGAAACGGGCACATGCCTTAACAGGGATATCTCTTTAACAAATAAGCTGTTCACTTATATTCAATGCGGGCTGGCGGTTGCGGCAAGCAACACAAGCGCACAAAGTGCATTTATAGCGCAATACCCGCAAACAGGGAAAGTATATAACAATGCAAAAGAACTGTCGGCTATTTTAAGTACGTACAACGAAAACAGGGCGCTTTTATATCAAACCAAAAAAGACTCATTTGAAGCCGGGCAAACCCAATTGAACTGGGAAAACGAAAGCCAAAAATTTTTGAATGTTATAGAAGACGTTTTGAACGCGCCAACCCAAAAATGAAAGCAGCCCCCGCAAACAAATGGTTTTACGGTGTAGATAGCATCAGGTTTGTTTTAGCATTTATCGTGATGCTTTCGCATTTTGATAATGTTTATGCAACAGCTTTAAAACATTCACCGCATTTGCTTTTACGGTATATGGGTTACTTTATTGCAAATGCTTTTGACGGTGTTTCTGCTGTTATTGCTTTTTTTATCATATCGGGCTTTGTAATTCATTATCCGAATAAAAATGGGATCCCCAATTTAACCGAATTCTGGATCAGGCGGTTTTTGCGGATACTTATCCCTTTAGCCGTCATACTTATCGCCGGGAGCTGGTTCAATCATCCTGAAAAAACAGTTGTCTGGAGTTTGTATTGTGAATTGATTTATTATGCATTATATCCCTTTTTATCAATGATCAGGTTAAGCTGGAGAAATAAGCTTTTTATAGCATATACAATTTCCGCAGTACTTATTTGTGTGTTGGGATGGGGCGATATAATGTCATTTTTAAAACAAACAAACAGTAATTTTATCGGTAGTTACAGGCCGGGTGCGGGCTATTTTACATGGCTGATTGGCTTACCATGCTGGCTGCTGGGTGTACTGATTGCAGAGAAAATTGACCAGTTAAAAAAAGTTACTTTTAAAACGGTAATGATGTACAGGCTGCTTGTTTTTATAATCAGTTGGTTTTGTATCGTTGGCGAGTTTCACCTGCATTTGAGCTACCTCCTTTCCATGAATATTTTTGCATTGCTGCTCTATAAATGGCTTCAAACGGAGATCGTTTATTTTAAAACAAACCCTTCAAATCCAATCCTCGAAAAAATGGGTAAGTTTTCCTACTCGCTGTATTTGTGCCATCCCCTGCTGTACGTTATTTTGCAACTGTTTATCACTTATAACGTATTTACCTACCCGGTTTTTATATTGCTGACCATCGGGTTTGCTTACGTATTTTATTTAGTGGTAGAAAAGCCCGGCCATAAACTGGCCCGGAAGATTAATACCAAATACAACTTAACCGCTGTTTGAAACGTGTACTTATTATTTCGCCCTATTTCCCCCCGGTAAATACAGCCGATATGCAGCGTGTGCGTATGAGTTTGCCCTATTTTGAAGAAAACGGCTTGCAAGCGGAGGTGATAGCGGTCGACCCCAAATATACCGACCTTCCGCAGGATAAGTTACTCAGTGAAAGCATCCCGGCGGATATTAAAATCCATCTTGTAAAAGCATTACCGAAGGGGTGGACATCAAAAATAGGTTTCGGCAGCATTGCTTACCGCTGCCGGTGGTATATCCGCAAAAAGGTTAATGAGTTGCTAAGAAAAGAGAAGTATGACCTCATCTATTTTTCTACAACGCAATTCCAGGTATGCACTTTAGGCGCTTACTGGAAAAAAAGGTTTAAAATTCCCTATGTAATAGACATGCAGGACCCCTGGCATTCCGAATATTACCGGGATAAACCCAAAGAGCAGCAGCCGCCTAAATACTGGCTATCGTACCGTTTAAATAAATACCTGGAGCCTATAGCCATGAGGCATGTTGACGGTTTAATAAGCGTATCAGAAAACTATATTGAAACTTTAAAAAACCGTTACCCGCAAATAAAAGATATTCCTTCTGCAACAATAACTTTTGGCGCGTTTGAGCCCGATGTAAAAATAGCTACTAAACATCAACACGATTTTGAACAGTTGCTCGATCCTGCATTTAAAAACATAGTTTACATTGGCCGTGGAGGGATGGATATGTACAATTCTATAAAGCCTGTTTTTGAAGCTTTGAACGAAGGTTTGGTTAATAACCCGGATTTGTTTGGCAAGATAAAGCTGTATTTTATTGGCACCAGCTACGCACCGGCAGGCCAGGGCGCTTCAACTATTTTGCCGCTGGCTAAACAATTGGGGTTGGAAGCGCAGGTACTTGAAATTACGGCCCGGATTGGTTATTATCACACACTTACAACTTTGCAGCAAGCCGATGCCTTATTTATCCCCGGCTCTGATGACCCGCAATATACGGCCTCAAAAATATACCCCTACCTGTTAACACATAAACCTTTGCTGGCCATATTTAATTCGCAAAGCTCGGCTATTGATATTTTGGGCGAGTTTGGGGCGAAGGATGTTTACAGCTATGATAAAACCGGGGATTTACATTCAAAGATTACGTGCTTTTTCAAACAGGTAATTAATGGCGACGAAAAAACATCAGTATATGAACCTGCGGCAATTAAAAAATATTCGGCGCAAATGATGGCAAAGCAGCAATGCGAATTATTTAATAAAGTAATTTAGTACCCTGATGAAAAGATATGTACAATATGGATGTGGGTTTACGGCCCCGGTTGAATGGGTAAATTACGATGCTTCGCCAACTTTAAAGTTTGAAAGGTTGCCCATTTTAGGCAAACTCTATACACGTAACAAACAGCGTTTCCCCGAAAATGTAAAATTTGGCGATGTGGTTAAGGGCTTGCCCGAAGATGCAGATAGCTGCGACGGCGTATATTGTTCACATATCCTTGAGCACCTGGCATACGAAGATTTTCAGCGTGCTTTAAAAAACACTTATAAAATATTAAAGGCAGGCGGCATATTCAGGGGAGTGGTGCCAGATTTAAAGTCTGCGGTACAAAATTATATCGAAGACTACGACCGTGTTGATGCCCCCGCAAATGAGTTGATGCGCAGCACTATGCTCGGCATCGAAACACGTGGAAAGACTTTAGCCTCAAACCTAAAAACCATGTATGGCAATTCCAAACACCTTTGGATGTGGGATTATAAATCGCTTGCATTTGAATTGAAAAAAGCTGGGTTTGTAAATATTCGTGAATGTAAGTTTGGAGATTCAAACGATCCGTTTTTACCCTTACCTGCTAATGTGGGAAGATTTTACCAGGCTGCTGCGTTTGAGTGCCAAAAATGAAAAAACTCGCCATTATTACGACACACCCTATACAATACTACGCGCCTGTTTTTAAATTATTACATCAAAGAGGGAATATAAGCATCAAAGTTTTTTATACCTGGGGCGAGACCTCGATCCACAAACATGACCCCGGCTTTAATAAAAAAATAGAGTGGGATGTGCCGCTACTGGATGGATACCCTTACGAATGGGTGAAAAACGCTTCAAAAGATCCGGGTACACATCATTTCAATGGCATTATTAACCCGGATTTAACAAACCAGGTTAAGGCATGGCAGCCAGATGCAGTTTTGATATACGGCTGGGGATTTAACAGTCATTTAAAAGCTATCCGCTATTTTAAAAATAAATTACCTGTGCTGTTTCGTGGCGATTCTACTTTACTTGATGAAAAAAAAGGTGTAAAGACATTATTAAGGACGTTGTTTTTACGATGGGTGTACCGTCATATTGATCATGCTTTTTATGTTGGTATAAACAGCAAAGCCTATTTTAAAAAATACGGCTTAAAGGATGATCGGCTGAGTTTAGCGCCACACGCTATTGATAACGACAGGTTTGCCGAAGATAAAACACAAGAAGCCCAATTGTTAAGGCGGCAATTAAATATAAACGATGGTGATGTAGTCATTTTGTTTGCCGGTAAAATGGAAGAAAAAAAAGCCCCGCTCCTATTGCTGGAGGCTTTTTTGAGCTTAGATAAACAAGACGCCCACCTGCTTTTTGTAGGTAACGGGCCGTTGGAAGATGAGTTAAAGCTTAAATCAAAAGGCAACGTAAATGTTCACTTTATCGATTTTCAAAATCAATCGCAAATGCCGGCGGTTTACCAGGCTTGCGATCTTTTTTGCCTGCCTTCATCAGGGCCCGGTGAAACGTGGGGCCTGGCAATAAACGAAGCCATGGCAT
>Ga0207014_1214_pt1 | contig 11178 bp, 11 predicted proteins | sample Alteio_BWMinCont_56_FD_153495 | JGI IMG/M metagenome (GOLD analysis project Ga0207014, IMG submission 153495) | Enriched cells from forest soil in Barre Woods Harvard Forest LTER site, Petersham, Massachusetts, United States -... | ecosystem: Environmental > Terrestrial > Soil > Temperate forest >...
TTTCTACTGCTTGATGGAGTTGGTTAAAATTTTCTTCTTTTTCTATATCCAGGGGTATAACCGGACCACCTAAGCGTCGCGCTAGAACAGCAAAAAGAACGCGTTGCGCATTAGTCAATTCACGCCCCATGGTATTGATCACTAAGACATAGGGCTGTCTTTGCTCAACGAGTTGTAAAGTAAAATAGAGTTGTCGCGCAAGCTGGGTGATATCAACCACATTTAAAATTAAATTGACTTTTTGAGAAAGAATGTAATCGGAGGCGGCTTTTTCATCTAAAGGAGTTTCATTAGGCGAACTTGCTAGAGAATAGCAACCAGGCAAATCCATCAGGGTGGCCGTGGTATCTGGTAAAGAATACCGGCCTTTGGCGACCGCCACAGTCACTCCTGGCCAATTGCCTACTCGCTCATCTAAGCGGGTTAAGCGATTAAACAGAGTCGTTTTTCCACAGTTGGGATGACCCGCCACCGCCAGTATGGCTGAAATGCCAGGTTCTAGGGGGATAGGGGCTCCACGTCTAGGAGTTGCAGTGCGTCTTTTCCCAAACATATTTTTCCTGAATCCAAAAGAATTTCGACTGGATCGCCTAAGGGTGCAACAGTAATCAGTTTTAATACCGCCCCAGGAATTAAACCTAAAGCCAACAAACGTTGCCTTAAGCCCCAAGAGCCAGGTAAAAGCTGCATAATTCGAACTATCGTACCAGGGCGAAAATTAGTTAATTGCATAAGCAAACTAGTTGTGAGAATCAATCTTATTATCTGGTATAGATGGGTGTCCGTCAAATGCCAGGCTCAAAGCTAGATATGACGGGCTCCATTGAGTATAAATCCACTGATAACCAACTTTGGCTATATTTATTCTATTATTGTTCTGTTTATCGGTTTAACCTATCAATTGAGTCAGAGCACAGAGGCCAGGCCAGAAGCTTAGCTTTATCTATGAACCCTCTCATCCGAGGAACCGCATGATGATCAGTTCCAGCGCTTGCAAAAAATGGTTTATGGGGGGCTTACTCGCTCTTGGCCTTTACTTTTTTCTCCCCATTTTCGGGTTATTTTTAGGTCAGTCAATTTTACCGGCTCAAGGTTGGCCAAAACCAACCGAGAACCCTGCCATTTTTCAGCGTCAGTTACGAGCTAAGATCCCAAGCCAACTGACCGCGAGTTTTCTACAAGTCGTCACCCCGGACGGAGCCATCCTCGATACGCTGCAATTATCAAATCCCCAAAGCCCCCCACAATCCTATCTGATCTTTTTCTGTGGCAATAACATGGCTTATAAAGTCAGACTACCAGAATTTCAAAAAATCATTGAAACCATTGCCCCGGCAATCATAGCCTTTGATTACCGCAATGTTCACTACAGTCAGGGCAGGGTTTATTCCAAGCAAGAATTGCTTAACGATGGCATTGCACAAGTGCAAAGACTTTTAAATGCAGGTGTTGCTGCAGAAAACATTACTTTGCATGGTTTATCTTTGGGAGGTGGCCTGGCAAGCCTGGTTGCTGCCCATTTTCACAGCCAAAGCCCTGCTCAAAAAGTCTATTTAGTTGCCGATCGAACCTTTCCCAGCCTAACCGATGCCGTATTAGGCAAGGTTTTACCTGAGCTGGGATACTCGAAAGCTAGGGCACCCTTAAGAGCCCTAGGCCGAGCTATTTTAAAACCATTTATTCAGGCCATTCTATTGATGACCAATTGGGAAATAAATTGCTTAGAAGCATACAATCGAATCCCAGCCCAATACAAAGCTCTGATCACAGCTAAAAACGATATGATTATTGATTACCAGGTAGCCTCGCTAGAACATGGGGCCATCAATGGAGGGAAAGTTTTTCACATTAACGATAGCTATAAAGGCCCAAGCCTACATGCTCATCCCCTTTATGGTTTAAAAGACGAGCATGGGCGAGATATGCTGGATAATTTAATAACGTTTATGCAGCATTAGGTGGCTTCGGTATGGGGATGGGCACTGACGCATAATTCTAAATATTCGGCAGTTTGCATATAAGAAAGACGACTTTTGGTCCGGGCAAATTCAAACTGCAGTGCCGTGCCTTGATAAAGCTCTTCCAGATCAACGGCTGCAGAAATAATTAAATGGATCTTTTTGTCGTGAAATTCGTCAACCAGGGCAATAAAACGTCTCAGTTCATCCTCTTGCTCGGCCTGGAAGACATGAATATCGCTTAAAAATACCGTCTGAAACTTTTGAGCCAATTCACTATAGTCGGCAGAGCCTCGGCCAGCACCACAAAGTACCTGGAATTTAAACCAAGCCTCAGATGAACCCATGGCAATGGTCGCAATATGACGGTTTTGAATTAACAGAGGCGTAGCCCACTGAAGGCGACCTTGGGCCACATGTTTAAACGTATTTAAAAATTCTGCGGTCACTGCGGCCGATAACGGATAATAATAGATGGGGAGTTTTTCCCATAATTTTGTCCGATAATCAAAACCACCATCCATATGAATACAAAACATATTCTTTTTTATAGCTTCAATGGCCGTCAGAAAGCGTTGTCTTTGTAAGCCATTCAGGTATAAGTTGTCCGGCTTTGAATTTGAGCTAGCCACAACAATCACGTCTTCTTTAAATAAGATCTCTAATAAGCGCCCTAGTATCATGGCATCAGCTATATCAGAAACATAAAACTCATCTAAACAAATAACTTTAGCTTGAGCTTTAAGTCGCTGAGCGATTTTAACCAGCGGATCGGCTTCACTTTTCAATAGGCGCATTTCTTGGTGTAAAAACTGCATAAATTCTAAAAAATGCCAACGCTTTTTTTCTTGAAACTTGAGATTTTTATAAAATAAATCGAGTAAATAAGTCTTGCCTCGGCCAACCTGACCCCAAAGATAGACACCTTTAGTCTGAGTAATATTGGGAGAAAAGAACTTTGATTTAAAGAAAACTTTAATTTTCTTCCATAAAGGATCATGGCTTAAACTAATATTGTCGCTAATGGTTTGCAGAATACTAATCGCATACAATTGCAAGTCGTCTCTCTCAAAACGGTATTGCTTGCAATCTCTTAGGTAGTTATCAGTTAAGGTAGGCATGCTTCTCTAATAAATAGTGTTTTAATTGTTCCTTTAGGCCGATCAGTTTACCATGAAAAAAGTGGCCAGCACCAGAAATTTTAAATAGTTCATAGGGGAATTCTAGACTATTGCACCATTCATAGACCAAAGATGAAGGGACCACTTCATCCTCTTCTCCTTGAATAACCAAACAAGGGCAATCCATATGACTGTGTTTTAAATCAAAGTGTTGAACAGGGGGGGCCACCAGTATAACTTGTTGAAAGGTGCTTAACGCTGCTCCTTTTGCAACAATATAGGCACCAAACGAAAAGCCCGCAAGCCATAAGGGCGATAAAGGTGCTTTTTGTTTAAGCCAATTAATCACGGCCTGTAAATCTTCTAGCTCCCCCACACCTTCACTGTATTGACCAGCACTGGTCCCCACCCCTCTAAAATTAAAACGCACAGTAGTCAAACCTAATTCAAAAAAAGCTTTATGAAGAATGGTGACGACTTTATTATTTAAACTGCCGCCAAATAAGGGATGAGGGTGACAAATCACGGCAATGCCTTTAGCTGTCTCTAGGGGGCCTGTCAGTATTGTCTCTAAGGGACCCAGGGGGCCTATAATAGTCATTGCTTCTTCGCTCATGCATCACCCATCTATCAGGCCCATTAGATTTTCAGTCTCTTAGCATTGTTCATCCCCTACCATTAAGGACTCTACGGCAAGCCCCAGGCTTATTTGGCCATTTGGACTTTCCGAGCTGCATTAGCAAGGACAACTTCCATAGCCGCATTAGCAAGGAGGGTAGGCTGAAATTTAGCGATAAAATCGTTGGCGCCTACTTTTTCAACCAAAGCTTTGTTAAACACCCCACTCAAAGAGGTATGTAATATAACATAAGTATCTTTTAAATCTGGATCGGCACGGATCTCCGTGGTTAAGGTATAGCCATCCATGGAGGGCATTTCGACATCTGACACGACTAAATCAAATTCATCCATCACTTTTTTACCAGAAGCAACTATGCCTTTTAAGAGCTGCAGCGCTTGCAAACCATCATTGGCTATTACACACTTTAAGCCAATCTGCTCTAATGTTTTTTTAATTTGATGCCTAGCGACGCTGGAGTCATCCACCACAAGGACCACACCCTCTTTTTTATCCTGTTTAGCCTGAGCAACAAGCTCGGCATCTACGCTCACCTCTTTTGGGCAGACTTCTACCAGAATTCTTTCTACATCAATTAATTCAACGAGCTTTTTATCAACCTCGGTAACAGCGGTTAAATAACTGCCAGATTTACCGCGTATTCCAGGAGGAGGAGCGACAATGGCATTCCAATTTAAATTAATAATTCTATCCACCGAATGAACCATTAAAGCTTGAATGGAACCATTATATTCAGAAATAATAATAAAAGACGTGGTCAAATCATGCGGAATTTTCCCACCTATTGCTAAGTTGAAATCAATAACGGTCATGGCCGATCCTCTGAAGTTTGCAATACCTCGAACGGCGGGGTGAGCATGGGGGATCACCGTCAAGCGTGGACACTGTGTAACCTCCCGCACTTTAAAAACATTAATGCCGTAAAGCTGCACAGATCCTGTTAAACGAAACATTAACAATTCCATGCGGTTTTGACCTACCAACTGGGTTCTTTGGTCAACCGTTGCCATCACACCATTCAAAGACGCACTCATATTCTGCTCCTACATTTTCCAGGGAACTTTCCACTACACTCAAGGTCATAGTTAATGAAAGTTAAATTAAGTAAGGACTGTGCCCTACCTTCTTTGAGTTTAGGCACCTTACAGCACTAATGTGGAAAAGTTATCAGGCTATGAACAAATATCATAAAATTGTCATTGTGGGTCTAACCGCAGACGGTCAACCATTTCGCCCAAGCGATTGGGCTGAAAGAATGTGCGGGGGCATAGCTACCTTTAATAAAAACCGTATTTTGTACTCGCCCTTGCTAACGCCTACTGTAAAAAATGGCAATCAATGCATTGTGGTGGATACAGCTTTAGATGAAAAAAATCATGCCCTATTTACGGACATTATGAACTTTGCTAGACAAAATAAACTCACCATCTGTGATGAAAAAGACATACCGCCAAAGTCACCAACAACTTAGAAATATCATTCCGGCATTCCTCTCAGTAAGTGGCTCACCGACATCCCTCTTTGTTTTTCACCCTTAATAATACTGAACAAACATATTGTCATTCCGAGTTTCATATTGTCATTCCGAGTTTCATATTGTCATTCCGAGCAAAGCGAGGAATCTCTTGACTCTAATGCAGAGATCCGCAGCAAAGCTCAGGATGACAATAAAAAAACATAAACAGTTCGTAGGGAAAGCAAAGCTCGCAATCTGAATAATCCCCACAAATTTTTGAGAGTGATTGTTCATATTGTCATCTTAAGCAAAGGCCAGATCCAGGTTTTTCCAGTCTTTTTCGTTTTTAGACTGGATTCCAGCCTGCGCTGGAATGACAAGTCTTAACTCCTAGGAAGTCATAATATTTCATCATCATTTTATAACTGTTTGAATCTAAATCACTTTTTTATCAATATTCGTGGGGATAGCTCAGCTCGCAATGACAATAGAAATAGGCATATACCGTTTGAATTTTGGTGCAAAAAACCCCGGTATATACTCGAAGCACTTCACAGCAGCGCGACGCGGACGAAGGCGAGCTTGCTCGCATACATAGGAGTATGTGAGCCTGAGCCAAGTCCGCAACAAAGCTGCAGATTGAAAGGCGATGAGTATATCAGGTTTTTTGGAATATGAGTTCCCCGTCATGCACCACCACTTCAATTTGAGATCCTGGCCCAAACTCTCCATTTAAAATTCCATTAGCTAAGGGATTTTCGAGTGATTGACGAATAATCCTTTTTAATGGACGAGCACCATAAACCGGATCATAACCGGCTTCTGCCAATATATCTAAGCTTTCCGGTGTCATCATCAATTCAATATTCTGTTCTCTTAAGCGTTCTTTAACCTGTTTAAGTTGTATATCCGTAATGCGTCGGATCTGTTCTTTAAATAATGGAGAAAAAGTCACGATTTCATCAATACGATTGATAAACTCAGGTCTAAAGTGCTGAGAGACCACCCCCATCACGGCTTCTTTAATCTCTGCGTAATTGCCTTTTTCAGCCATTTCTTGAATAAGATGAGAACCTAAATTTGAGGTCATCGCAATGATACAATTTTTAAAATCTACTGTACGACCTTGGCTATCTGTTAACCGGCCATCATCCAAAACTTGTAATAAAATATTAAATACATCGCTATGAGCCTTTTCAATTTCATCTAATAGTATGACCGAGTAAGGTCTTCTTCGAACAGCTTCTGTTAAATAACCGCCCTCTTCATAACCGACATAACCCGGAGGTGCCCCGATTAAACGAGATACGGAATGTTTTTCCATAAATTCAGACATATCGATGCGAACCATCGCCGCTTCAGTATCAAACAAAAAAGCGGCTAAAGATTTACACAGTTCTGTTTTACCGACACCGGTAGGTCCTAAGAACAAGAATGAACCCACGGGTCGCCCCGGATCTGAAAGCCCTGCTCGTGAGCGTCTCACGGCATTGGCTACTGCATGAATGGCTTCGTTTTGCCCGACCACTCTTTTACACAGTTCTTCTTCCATGTGGAGCAGACGTTCGCGTTCACCTTCTAACATTTTTGAAACGGGGATCCCGGTCCAACGAGCAACCACTTCCGCAATTTCTTCTTCAGTCACTTTGCTTCTTAACAGTTTCATATCCATCATTTCAGCTTGAGCCGCCATATCTAAGCGCTTTTCAAGCTCGGGTATGCGACCATACTGAAGTTCTGACATGCGGGCATAATCATTAACCCGATGTGCGGCCATTAATTCTTGGCGCGCTTTTTCAAGTTCCTCTTTAATATGTTGCGCACCCATTAAAGCAGCTTTTTCACTTTTCCATATTTCTTCAAGCTCGTTATATTCTTGTTCAATATGTTTAATGTCTTCTTGTAATTTAAGCAAACGCTTTTTACTGGCTTCATCGGTATCTTTTTTTAAAGCTTCTTGCTCAATCTTATATTGAATAAGCCGTCTTTCTAGGCTGTCTAATTCATCAGGCTTGGAATCAATTTCCATCCGGATGCGACTACCTGCTTCATCGATTAAATCGATAGCTTTATCAGGCAAGTTTCGATCGGTAATGTATCTCTGAGAAAGGGTCACTGCAGCCACAATAGCCGGATCCGTTATTTCTACTCCATGATGCAGCTCATAGCGTCCTTTTAGGCCTCGCAATATCGCTACGGTATCTTCGGCACTGGGCTCTTCAACCAATACTTTTTGAAATCGTCTTTCTAAGGCCGCATCTTTTTCAATATATTGACGGTACTCATCTAAAGTGGTCGCCCCAATGCAATGCAACTCACCTTTGGCTAAAGCAGGTTTCAACATATTGCCCGCATCCATCGAGCCTTCCGCCTTACCGGCTCCGACCATGGTATGAATTTCATCAATAAATAAAATGGTTTCGCCTTCATGACGAGCTAATTCTTTTAAAACGGCTTTTAAGCGCTCTTCAAAATCACCTCGATATTTAGCTCCCGCAACGAGGGCCGCCATATCTAGCACCAAAACTCGTTTGTTTTTTAAGCCTTCTGGGACTTCACCATTAACAATTCGTTGCGCTAAACCGTCAACAATCGCCGTTTTACCGACGCCGGGCGCACCAATAAGAATGGGATTATTTTTAGTACGCCTTTGTAAGACCTGAATAGTGCGACGTATTTCATGATCACGACCAATAACCGGATCTAACTTTCCTTGTTCCGCATCCGAGGTTAAATCGCGGGTATATTTTTCTAAGGCTTGACGTTTCTCTTCAGCACCGGGATCATCCACTTTCTCTCCTCCACGGAGTTGATTAATGGCATTTTCAAGAGGACCTGCTTTTAAACCCGCTTTTTTTAAAATTGCTGCTAAATTACCGTTTTCTTCTAAAACCGCTAAAGGAAAAAGCTCACTGGCAATATAAGAATCTTTACGTTTTTGGGCAAATTTATCAGTTTTATCTAAGATTCTTAAGAGTTCTGACGACATATAAATATCAGCAGGGCCGCTGACAACTTGAGGTAATTGGCTTAAAGCTTGCTCGACGCCACTTTTAATTTGCTTTAAATCGGCACCGGATGCAGAGATCACCCGGCTTACTGTGCTTTTTTCCTGGGCCATAAAAGCTTTCATGACATGCAGCACATCTACACTGCCATGTTCTTGGCCTATAGCCAGAGAATGGGCTTCACTTAAAGCCTTCTGAAACGGAGGCGTAAACTTCTCAATATTTAAACTCATAATTCCCCCTTGTCTTTATTAGTTAGATATGAGGCCACTTAAGCTTTTTACAAGCCCTTATCAATCCAAATCATACTGGCCATCCGACCGGTTGTCTTATCTCTTCTATAAGAATAAAATCGTTTAGAATCACTATAGGTGCAATAGTCACCACCATAAATTTGAGTAATGCCCAGTTTCTTTAAACGCAAGCTGGCCAAATGATAAATATCAGCCAACCACCTTCCTTGTTCTGCTTTTGCCTGAAAAGCAAAGCTTGCATCCGGATCGGCATCGACAAAAATATTATAGACCTCAGGCCCTACCTCAAATTGCTTGGGACCAATAGCCGGGCCCAGCCAGACTAAAAGATCCTCGGGGAGATCCCCAGGCCTAGCTATTAAGGACTGGACCGTGTTTTCAATGATGCCAGCAGCCAGACCCCGCCAGCCGGCATGAATAGCTGCAACACGGCTGCCACCTTTATCGGTGATCAATAAGGGTAAGCAATCTGCAGTCATGACCGCACAAACTTGACCAGGCGCAAAAGCCACACTGGCATCAGCCTCGGGTGGGGGATTCAATGCAAAACTTTTGGCCTCTATCACCCTGACCCCATGCACTTGCTTTAGCCAATAGGGTTCGGTGGGCAAGCCCGCCTTATCTTTTAAAATTTGCCGATTGGCCAGGACAGCCTTTTCTTCGTCCCCCACGTGACTGGCCACATTTAAGCTTTGATAGTCTCTCAAGCTAAAGCCACCAGTACGGAGGGTTGTTAAGGCACGAATATGACTGGGTGCAGGCCAAACGACATCGAGATATAAAGAAGAATGGGACATGCTTAAAGCCCTAGAGCAAGGAAATTGCTCACAGTTATTGAACAGCTATGATACCCTAGGCCGGCCACGTTTTTATAATTAGGGATGAAATGAAGCAGGTTATTCTAAACCTAGGCAAATACATTAGGGTGAGTAACTCAAACTCGGGAACTTCCTTATCTTCTGTATTAAAATCTAGAGCTGGCAACTTTTCTTTCAGCCAATTTTTAGCCATTTCAAGCCTACACTCACAAAAAAAATTCTAATAAAATAAAGGAGTCAGATATGGATGCCATAACAACAAACTTTATAACCCATCACGCTATGACTGCCACATTTTGTATTTCTTTAATAGTCACCTTAGGGTTTTTATTTAGCAAAACCAAGCTGAGTTATAAACTCAGTCTCTGGGCCACCAGCCTTTGCATTGGGCTTATCAGCGGGCATATTACAACCCTAGCCCTACCCTATCTGCTTTTAACTCTGGTGATGGTTTATTGTTACAAAACTCAGGCCAATTGGTTAAGCAAAATTTTAAGCGGATTTGTTTTAATTATTTTAGCAATTGCCTTTAGTTGTCATTATGTGCCGGGCTTTTATAATTATCTGGTATTTCGCCATATACTGATTAGTTCCAATGCTTATCCTTTTACCTTATATTTAAATTTTGATAATGGGATAATCGGAATTCTATTGCTGCTATTCTTTTGCCCCTTATCTTCATCGTTTAGAGCTTTTTTTAAGTTATTTGCTAAAGGACTGCGCCCTCTTCTTTTATGCATCAGCACCATTGCAGCACTTTCCTGTGCAACTGGCTTTGTTCAGTTTGAACCAAAATTTCCATCCTGGTTTTTGTTATGGCTGATCAATAATTTATTTTTTACCTGCGTCTTAGAAGAAGCTTTCTTTAGAGGTTTCCTGCAAAGCCAGTTCTTGCCCCTATTGTTTAAAAAACTACCCGCCGCTCATACTATAGCCTGGATTTTAGCCTCATTTTTATTTGGTTTAAAACACTTGCCCAATGGTGGTATCATTTATGCGGCCTTGGCCACTTTTTCAGGTTTGGGTTATGGCTGGGTAAAACGGCAAACCCATTCTATTGAAATGGCTATTTTGACCCATTTTTTATTAAACACATTGCACTTATTGCTGTTCACCTATCCTGGTTTAGTTTCACCCTAAAACAGAATAGAAAATTGAGTTATTTTTTTAAGGAAAGAAAATCATGCCTATCACACCACCCACTTTTTTTGCAGCTCCAACTGATGACACTTTTGAAATGAGCTTTAATTTACTCTTTGAAGAAGAGCCAGAACCTAAAAGAAATGCACCTATTCAATCCAAACAGAATCCTCAAAGAAATACTTCAGCTGCAAGAAATATTCCGTCCCGCTATAATAATGCCCAGCTTAATGATTTGGGCCTTGGAAGAAGTGTGGCTTATTCAGAAACAAGCTTAATGCCGCAGTACTTCTCTAGCAATAAGGGCCCCGACGCCATTTTAGCTTTACAACGTAGCCAGCCTACCACTGACCATTTCCCTTTGAATAATACAGAACATCTACCTACAAATAACACTGGATCAGAAAGCAAAGAGAATCTTAGCGACTCCGATAATTCGGATACGGAAATACAGAATTCCTCTAAAAAATTCACTAGAGCTAAATCAAAGAATATCATCATTCCAGTGTCCAATAAAAGTAGCTCGCAACCTCTGCTATTAACCCATTTTCAGACCCGCAATAATTATCTTAACCGCAATCGATCTGAGCCAAGCACCAGCGTTTTAGTGGTGCCCAGGGGTCCTGCTAATTCTTTTATTTAGGCGCGCTTACCTTGGCATCTTTTTTCAAGACATCCAATAACGTTTCTAAGTCTTCTGTTAATGGCACTTCAAATTGGCAGTATTCATGGGTCGTTGGGTGCACTAAACAAAGCTCTTTTGCTTGCAAAGCTTGACGGGGA
>Ga0207014_1216_pt1 | contig 11090 bp, 8 predicted proteins | sample Alteio_BWMinCont_56_FD_153495 | JGI IMG/M metagenome (GOLD analysis project Ga0207014, IMG submission 153495) | Enriched cells from forest soil in Barre Woods Harvard Forest LTER site, Petersham, Massachusetts, United States -... | ecosystem: Environmental > Terrestrial > Soil > Temperate forest >...
ACTGGGAAAACCTGTGAGCCATCAAAATGGAATGGACAGGCAGGCCGAATGAATGGCACGAAAGAAGACGTGCGGACACTCAATGCGTTTTTAGATAGGATGCAGGCAAAGGCGCAGGAACTGCATAATTTAATGTATCAAAACAATGAGATCGTTACTGCGGAAACCGTTAAAAATCGTTTCCTGGGAAAAGAGGAACGGGCAAGGACATTGGTAGCTGTGTTTGAAGACCATAATGAAAAAATGAAATCACTTGTTGGTCAGGAATACGAAAAGAGTACATTACAACGATATGAAACCTGCCTGATGCACACTAAAGAGTTTATGCAATGGCAATACAATATCAAAGATATGCCCGTAAATCAAGTGTCTTTTAAATTCTTGACAGATTTTGAATATTACTTGCGTAGCGTTCGCAAATGCGGTAACAATTCAGCGATCAAGTATATCAAGAACCTTGGCAAAATCATCCGCATCTGTATCGGCAATGGTTGGCTGACCATTGACCCATATCTGAATTATAAGCCTAAAACAAAAGCAGTTCACAGGGAAGTACTAACTCAGGATGAGCTGGACAGGCTGATGAAAAAGAAACTGCATGTTGAACGGCTAAGTGCAGTCCGTGATATCTTTATATTCTGTTGCTATACGGGACTGGCATATATAGACGTATTTAAGCTAAAACGCGCTGAACTCATCAAGGGTATTGATGGTAAATTGTGGATACACACCCACCGACAAAAAACAGACACGCTTTCCCGTATACCCGTTCTGCCAGTAGCTTTGGAAATTATGGGGCGGTATCAAGACCATCCGCAATGTGAAGCTACCGACAGTTTACTGCCGGTGTTGACCAATCAGAAAATGAACGCCTATCTGAAAGAAATTGCTGACCTGTGTGATATTTATAAACCGCTTACCTTTCATATTGCGCGGCACACGTTCGCAACTACTGTCACCTTGAACAACGGCGTGCCTATTGAAAGTGTTGCTAAAATGCTGGGGCATACCAGCATTAAAACCACGCAAATCTACGCGAAGGTCATGGATCATAAGATAAGCGCAGATATGGAACAGTTGCAAAACAAACTTTCACCGCTGAAGAAAACTACCAGGCGAGCGATTGCCTAACACCTCTATCTTTTAAGGCTGTCTCAAGACGGCCTTTTTTATTTACTCCGAATCCTCCACCTTGGCAGGTGCTACGATTTGATCGACAGATAAATTAACTAAAAAAACATGGTTTCAATAATTTCCTTGGCTTGGTCTTCTGATACAATAATCCCGTGCTTTTTAAAGCTTCAATGGCGACTTCCGGCTTGATCATCCCTGAATGATAGTGTTCAATTTCCATAGTTCTAATAATTAAGGGCTCCAGTACTAAGATATAATCGAATTTAAGGAATTTTTGTGGACGGTAAGTGTGATAATCACCCACCCATAGGAATAGCATGGGAAGCCCCCGCAGCGCGGGGCGGCATCTTTGGCAGAAATGATAAAGCCATGAAAGAGGAAAAACTGAAGCCGCCTGACCATTACCCAACAACCGCCTTTAACACAATCAGCATTAATAAATCATAGTAAAACCGGAAGTCAAAGTAGGCTTTTCGTAAAGTCCGCTGTTCTCGCGTGAGCCCAGCAAAGATGTATTTTCGTCCACGAAAATCACTTTGCTTGTTACCACAAGAAAACCAGGGGCGCGGAACTTGCCCCTTAGCCTGCCATAAGAAAATATTGTAATGCCCCGTAAAAAGTATGCTAATCCTGAAGATGTGCTTACCTGCTTTGTCCGGACAAGACTAACCCAAAAGGCATTTGACCGACTGGACAAGATCAGGCAAAGCAGCGACTGCCATAGTGTGGGTGAAGTGGCAAGAAAGGTATTAAGCCAGGAAAAGATAACACTATTTTATAAGGATATGACATTGAACGCGGCAATGGAGGAACTGGCATTGACACGAAAGGAACTCAAAGCCATCGGGATCAATATCAACCAGCTTACAAAAGGATTTCATATCGCCGGTAAAAAAGGCAGGCCGACGGATTCATATCTGTTTCACGTAGCCAAACTCTATCAAATAGTTGACGCGAAAACAGATGATATCTTACGGATCGTTAACCAGCTTAGTCACAAATGGTTGCCAAGATAATTACTGGTAAAAAGCTGAGAGGCGCCTTGCATTATAATGAAAACAAGGTAGTTGAAGGGCAGGCCGAATTAATATTGGCCAGTGCTTTTGCCGGGGATATTGACAAAATGAACTTCCATCAAAAATTGCAGCGGTTTGAAAACCTGATGCAATTGAAGCCCAACGTCAAAACCAATACATTGCATATTTCGCTCAACTTTGATAGCGCTGAAAAGCTGGACGATGAGAAGCTGCAACAGATCGCTATTACCTATATGGAAAAGATAGGTTTTGGCGACCAACCCTTTTTGGCCTACCGGCACTATGATGCCGCACATCATCACATCCATTTAGTCACCACTAATATACAAGCCACGGGAGAAAGCATATCGCTACATAATATTGGCAGGCTACAATCGGAAAAAGCCAGGAAAGAAATTGAAACCGAGTTTAACCTGGTTAAAGCACAAGGCAAGCAATACAAGCCGGAGCCGGCCATCCAGCCGATAGACTTGCAAAAAGCGCTTTATGGAAAAACGCCGACCAAACGGGCCATCAGCAACACCGTGAACGCAGTTATTAGCACCTATAAGTTTACTTCGGTTCCTGAACTCAATGCGATACTGAAACAATTTAATGTGGTTGCCGACCGAGGCGCGGTAGACACTGCCATGTTTCAGAAAAAAGGTTTGGTTTACAGCCTGCTGGATACCAATGGCAACAAGATCGGCGTACCCATTAAATCAAGTTAGCTTTATACCAAACCGACATTAGCCTACTTAGAAAAGCAGTTTGCACAGCATAAAGAAAACAGGTTGCAATTTAAACCAGATTTAATAACGAAGATCAACAAGGTTTTGAGCATAGGCAAGGCTACTGAACAAACCTTTACGGAAGCGCTGAAAAAACAAGGAATTGCCGTTGTGTTCCGGCGAAGTGAGAGCGGACAAACCTACGGGATCACCTTTGTTGATCATAACAACAAAACAGTTTTTAACGGCAGCGACTTGGGCAAAAACTATACGGCGAAAGCCATCACCGGACAATTCATGCAAGGCCAGTCTTTCAAAAACACAATCAAGCCAACCCAATCGACAATAAACAGCAGTTTAACAGCGGCAAATCAAAAGCATTTACCTGATATACAGCAACAACAGGCAAAATCGCCCAGCTTATTAGAAACACTACTGAAACCAGCAACGGAAAATAATTCATTCCTGCCTAAGCGAAAACGCAGGAAGAAGAAATTAAACATCTAAAGACATTACAATGCAAACAGGAGAAAACATACAAGCTTTACGCAAGATACTCGATTTCACAAGGCTGGCCAGTTTTTTTATACTGGCCATACACTTTTATATATTTTGTTACGGGGCCTTTCATGATTTGGACTGGACACCTGCACTTTTAGACCGGATTATTGCTTCATTAAGCAGGCTGCCGGTATTTAAAAGCGAACTGTCAAGTAAAGCTGCGGCGTTAGCATTACTGGCGGTTTCCTTAATCGGCGTAAAAGGCCGGAAGGAAGAAAAGATAAATAAAGAAAGCATCATTGCTTACCTGCTGACCGGCTTATTTATTTACGCATTCAGCCATTTATGTCTTGACTTGCAATCAGACAATGAACACATCGGACTTTTCTATGTAGGAACAACTTTAACCGGCTACTTGCTGATCTTAACAGGTGGCAGCAGGTTATCACGCTTGTTAAAAATCAACTTGGGCAAAGATGTTTTCAATAAAGAAAACGAAACATTCCCGCAGGAAGAACGCCTGCTGGAAAATGAATATTCAATTAACCTGCCTGCACAATACACGCTTAAAGGAAAAGTCAGAAAAAGCTGGATCAATTTTATCAATCTTTTTCGCGGCTTGCTCGTTGTGGGCACACCCGGTGCGGGCAAAACATACTTTGTTATCCGACATGTGATTAATCAGCATATCAAAAAGGGTTTTAGCATGTTCGTTTACGATTTTAAGTTTGACGACCTTTCTCGTATTGCCTATAATGCCTTACTTAAATATTACAAGAAGTATAAAGTAAAACCGGGTTTTTATGTCATTGACCTGGACGAAATTAAGCACCGCTGTAATCCGCTTTATCCTAGCGAAATGGAAGACATTACCGATGCTGCTGAAGCCAGCCGCACAATCTTATTAGGACTAAATCGTGAATGGATACGTAAACAAGGCGATTTTTTCGTGGAATCCCCTATCAATTTTGTGACCGCGGTGATCTGGTACTTAAGGAAATATAAAGATGGTATTTATTGCACTTTACCACATGCGATTGAATTATTACAAGCCGATTATGAGCAATTGTTTCCTGTACTGCAAATGGAGCCGGAAATAGAAGTATTGGTCAATCCATTTATATCTGCCTTTATTAATGAAGCTACCGACCAATTGGAGGGGCAGATCGCCAGCGCCAAGATCAGTTTGGGCCGGTTGGCATCACCTAAGCTTTACTACATATTATCAGGGAATGACTTTACCCTGGACATCAATAATCCGGCATCGCCGAAAATTGTCTGTATGGGCAATAACCCACAAAAGGTACAAACCTATGGTGCAGTGTTGTCATTGTATATTTCAAGAATGATTAAACTGGTCAATCGCAAAGGGCAGTTAAAGAGCAGCTTGATCTTTGACGAGTTCCCCACCGTGTTCCTGAATAACATTGATAACCTGATCGCCACAGCCCGTTCCAACAAAGTGGCAACCACGTTAGGCATACAGGATTACAGCCAGTTGAAAAAAGACTATGGCCAGCAGCAGGCAGAGGTAATTATGAATATTGTCGGCAATATTATCTGCGGGCAGGTCACAGGCGATACGGCTAAACAGTTGTCCGAACGTTTTGGCAAGATCAACCAGGTGAAGGAAAGTTTATCGATCAACAGCAGTGATACTTCGGTAAGCAAATCAACTCAACTTGATTTTGCGATACCAGCCTCAAAAATTGCCACTTTATCATCGGGTGAATTTGTGGGGATGGTAGCGGATGAACCAACCAATAAGATCGATTTAAAAGTATTTCATAACGAGATCGTCAATGACCATGCAGCTATTAAGAAAGAAGAAGCTGCTTATAAGCCACTCCAAAAAATCCGGGAAGTGACTGAAGAAGAAATTTTGGAGACTTACTATAAAGTCAAGTCCGACATCCGGGAATTAATTACGGAGGAACTGGCAAAGCGTGCACCCGTAGGCAAAGCAGTTGAACCACCTAAACAAGCAAAAGGCAAGCGAAAACAACAGGATAAGCCTAAGAAAAAAAGCTTGTCCTTATAACAGTATTATGAAAACTGCCACATCGCAGTTGACCATTGTTTTACTTTTTCATTTTCTGCAAATGAAATATTATAATTCCTTGCTTCAACTACCTTTTTACCGCCGGATGCGATGTAACCCGTAGTTGCAATAAGGCCATGCGGAACATCTTCATAGGCAAGATCGGCATGAAAAGCCTTTACCGTGTTAATATCTACTTGATTGTTGGTACTATGGCGCTTACACTGAATAAGGATCAGTGGGTCTTTTAGATTGTCAGGGTTAAATGCCCGGATATCCACCCCACCGTCATTGGTACCCGGCCCCAGCACAATGTGATAATTTTTTCTTTTAAAATATTCGGCGATGAACCGTTCAAAATTTCGCCAATGAATACCCTCGATTTCATGGCCGTTGACAGCAAGATAATCTAAAAACTTTTGGTCCAAAAAAGCGCCGTCTGAGGAAGGTTTAATTTCCTCATCAAATAGTTTATCCAGCATCACTTGGTCCATTTGTCGGCGGCTATTCGGCGGATAATATATTTCGTCATCTAATTCAGCTAAGATGGTAATAACAAATGCGTTGATCACATCATCCGTTAGATGCTCATTTTTTTGTTTGATTCGTTTGTATAACGCCGCCTTCGTCAACTGCCCTACATCTCTTAGTGAACGTGCATAGTTACTTAATTTAGAATAATTGATCATTCCGTCTTCCGACATCAGATATGGTCTTATCAGCCCGTAATCAATACTTAGATCACTTGGCGGCAGGTTGCCAATCCTGATACGCAAATATTTAATCATTTCCTGAATATCGCCGGATTTTATTCTAACATGTTTGCGAACATCGTTTTGAATCAGGAAATCCTCGTTGTTATATTTTTCAAGTAAAATTTTATTCATGGTCAGGTCGGAAAGCAAGATGCCGGATTTAAAACCAACCAGTTCAGATGTTGAATCATAAAAACTTTGCAAGGAAAAATTGACAGTACCCATATTAAACAAAATTAATTAAACGCATTGATAGATACTGCAAAAACGGGGAAATCACTACTTCTATAAATATACGCCCTTAGTGAAGCTTTCTGAAGACTATAAGTATAATCCTGAAAATTTTTAATCCGTCTTTTTCCAAGGGTTAAATCCTGGACGCTGAAACCCTATTCTTCCTTAAAATAAATTTTACCAATTAAGGCTTAATAAGCACTTGACAACGGTTAATGCGTGTGATATGATTCTTTAAGCCGCGAGGTATCGGTCCTTTAATACATGGATTGTACTTTATCCGATTTTTTTGAAAAAGTAAATAATAAAAAAATGAAAACCATACTTGAACTGATAGCAGCCGCTTTGGGCTTGGCCACCGCAATTTTAACACTCAAAAGCAAAAATATTTTACCCTCAAAAAATAAAGTTATGACCGAAAAACTATTTGTCATTATTGCCCTGCTGGTTGTCTGCGCAATAATCGTTTTTGGAATATGTTATGTATTCAAGACCAAATAGAATCCAAAAGCTTCATTTATTTAATTGTTAACCTGTGGCTTAACAAAAATATAATTCAACGTTCGTCAAATAAATTAATTACTATTGAAAAAAATTAATAAGTAAATTTAGGGTTTCAAATTGAATAAGGCGACAGATTTAAATGGCAAATCCCACCCACAAACTGATTAACGAAACCGAGCTCTTTGCAGAACTGGCAGAGGGCAACGAACGTGCCTTTGAAACCATTTACCACCATTACAACAAACGTTTAGCGCCCTTCGTGGATAAAATGGTCCGGTCCCCCGAACTGGCCGAAGAAATTGTACAGGATATATTTGTTCAACTTTGGCTGAACCGCCGGCTTTTAGCAAATGTCAGCCATCCAACTTCTTATTTGTTCAATATCGCTACCAATAAGACATTGGATTATTTAAAAAAGATCGCCAACAACGTAAAGCTGATGGACAGGATAGCTACCCGTTCGACCGAATACACCAACGAAACTGAAGAACGCATCATTTTCAGGGAAAGCGCCGAAATCATTGAAATGGCGGTAGCTGCCTTACCTGCACAGCGTAAACTGATCTATCATTTGAGCCGGAGCGAAGGGCTGACCCATGAACAAATTGCGGAACGGCTGAATATCTCAAGACATACAGTAAAAAACCAAATGGTCAACGCGCTGAAATCTATCCGCACTTTTGCGGAAAAACGCGCTAGCGTTTTGTCAGTTGCTGCGTTTGTTATTTTGACCAGCAAATAGGCAAGCTTTCCACTATTTTATATCTTTTTAAAAAATATTTTATTTTTTTCAGCCATTTTTCATGCTTTTTAATGTCTGCATTTATTTGTAAATAGCTTATTTACAAATATTTATGATTTATTTGCCGTTGAAATCGAAAAAGCTACCTATAAACCTGTCATATTCGCCAATAGTCCGCTATCCCTCGGCAATCGTCTCATCTGTATAAAAGGAAAATAACGCAATAGTTATGAGTAACGATCAAAACCTAATCAAGACCTTATTTGCAAAATATGTAAACGGTTCGGCTTCGCCGGAGGAAATCAAACAATTGTTTGGCCTCATCTCGGATAAGCAATACGATGAAGAAATGAAAAACCTGTTATTGGGTGAATTGCAGGAAACCGAATTACAGGATAATTACGATACAGATAGATGGAGTAATGTATTTAATAAAGTGAAAGCGGAAACAGAACTGATGGAATTCGAGGAAAAACCAGGGCGACACTTTGGTTTTAAAAGACTGGCAATAGCCGCGTCTGTCGCCGCTTGCCTGGGCATCGGGTTTTACTTTTACCAACACAATTCAACACCCGTTCAAACCAATCAGCTTGCAAAAAATGATGTAGCGCCGGGCGGCAATAAAGCGACCCTTACGCTTTCAAACGGAAAACAGATTAGCCTGACCAATGCCAGGAACGGGAACATTGCGCAACAGGCAGGTATGCAGGTTAATAAGACAAATAACGGTCAGATAGTTTACTTAGTCAATACCGCTCAGGGTCTCGCCACAAATAACAGCAAGACCGCAGAAGTGGTTTATAATACGATAGAAACACCCAAGGGCGGCCAATACACGCTTAAATTAAGCGATGGTACGCTTGCGGTTTTGGATGCAGCTTCATCCATCAAATACCCGGTAAGTTTTGATGGTAACGAGCGCCGCGTGGAAATCACTGGCCAGGTATATTTTGAAGTTACCCATAACAGGGCCAAGCCCTTCCGGGTAATGGTTGAGGGCCAAACGGTGGAGGATTTAGGTACGCATTTCAATATTAACGCTTATAGTGACGAACCGGCTATCGTTACCACGCTGGTTGAGGGTAGTGTTATGGTAAACAAGGGCACCTTACTGAAGCCAGGCCAGGAGGCGATTAATACCAATAATAACATTGTCGTTCGCAAAGCGAATATCGGGGAGGCAATTGCCTGGAAAAATGGGCTGTTCCGTTTTGACCAGACTGGGTTGAAAACGTTAATGCGGCAGGTATCGCGCTGGTATGATTTGGATGTGGTTTACGAGGGGAATGTGGTCAACGATGAGTTTGACGGACAAATTCCGCGCAACGTCAATTTAACGCAGATGCTCAAGATTTTGCAATCAAACCAGGTGCATTACCAGATTGAAAATAAAGGCAATAAGAAAATATTGATTATTAAACCTTAAAGAAAGAAAAGGACAATTAACAGAAGCATTCACCCTAATTAAAAAAACATTGAAAAATATGACAGCATAGATACAGAAACACACCACGGTCAGGATGCCTCAAAAAAAGAGCCGGAAGCGCTTGTAACACTCCCGGCAAATGTTCGGGCAACCTTAAATAAAATCGATTCTACTGAAATTATTACGTAAACCCTAACCATACAAAAGTATGCAAATAAACTTATGTGCTAAAGTCGCATGGACAAGGCGATTTTATTCACCACAATTAATCAAGGTAATGAAGCTAACGGTATTTTTAATAATCCTTGCTTGCCTTCAGGTATCTGCCAAAGTGTATTCGCAGATCAGCTTGTCTGAAAAGAATACGCCGCTTGCAACCGTCATTTCTGTTATACAGGACCAAAGCGGCTATTCATTTTTTTATAAACATAAACTGGTGGAAAATATCAATATTTCCGCTGAGCTTCATAACGTTACGTTGCAACAGGCATTGGACAAAATATTGGATGGCCAGCCGCTGACCTATGAGGTTATTAATAAAACGGTTGTTATCAAGGAAAAGGATGTGTCCTTCCTCGACAACCTCAAAAACAAAATTAAATCCGAATTAGCTCAAGTCACGGTTAAAGGCCAGGTCACCGATGAAACCGGCCAACCCATGGCGGGTGTTAACGTCCGCGAAAAAGGTACACAGAATGGCACTACTACAGACAGCAAAGGCACGTTTACCTTAGCAGTCTCCAGCAAAGACGCCTTGGTTGACTTTTCGTATATCGGTTATGAAACAAAGGAGCTAACTGTAACGGAACTCCCAATTGGCGTGACCATTAGGTTGGTAGCTTCGACAACCAATTTACATGAGGTAGTTGTCGATAAAGGCTACTACGTAGAACGCCAGGAGCTATCAACCGGTGCTGTTAGTATTGTAGCAAATAAAACGATCACTGACCAGCCGGTTGCTGAACCTATGCAAACTTTAGAAGGACAAGTGCCAGGTCTCTATATAAGGCAGTCGTCGGGGTTTCCTGGATCTTATGAAAATATCTTGGTTCGTGGAGTAAACAGCATTGCGAATGGTAATAGCCCATTAATTGTTATTGACGGCGTGCCATTTGGGTCGGTTTCGCTTACTCCAAACATGGGCCCAGGCGGAGGCCCATTGGGCGGTGCTACTGGCGGCGGGGCTCTTTCAGATATTCATTTAGCAGGCGGCATGAGTCCGTTCAATACCATCAATCCAATCGATATTGAAAGCATTGAAGTTTTGAAAGATGCGGACGCGACAGCGTTGTATGGTTCGCGGGGCGCCAATGGCGTGATATTGATTACGACCAGAAAAGGCCGTGCAGGCAACACGCTTGTTAATTTTGATCTCAAGCAGGGTGTTTCGAAAGTAGGACATTTTATGGACCTGATGAACACCCCGCAATATTTACAAATGCGCCACGAAGCTTTCGCTTTGGACGGCCTGCCATTTCCTTCAATTACATCTGATCCTACTGATCAGAATTATGATGTCAACGGAGGATGGGATACCACCCGTTATACCAATTGGCAAAAACAATTAATCGGGGGCACTGCACAATATAGTGATGCACAACTTTCGATCTCAGGGGGTAGTGAAAATACCCAGTTTCTTGTGAATAGCGGCTTTACCCGCCAGACCACTGTATTTCCCGGGGATTTTGCTGATGGCAAAGGTTCGGTTAATTTTAATTTAACCCATTCGTCGGTTGACAAACATTTTCGCATGCAATTATCTGCGGGCTATACCTATGACCATAACAGTTTACCGCAATTTGATTTTACAAGTACTGCTTTAACGCTTGCCCCCGACGCCCCAGCCTTGTATAATGCCAATGGTACTTTAAACTGGCAGCCTATAGGCGGGGCGTCCAGTTGGAGCAATCCACTTGCTCCGCTTTTGGCAACGACAACTGCCCTTACTAATGGTTTGACCAGTCACGGACTGCTGGCTTATGATATTTTGCCCGGATTGACACTGC
>Ga0207014_1219_pt1 | contig 10937 bp, 7 predicted proteins | sample Alteio_BWMinCont_56_FD_153495 | JGI IMG/M metagenome (GOLD analysis project Ga0207014, IMG submission 153495) | Enriched cells from forest soil in Barre Woods Harvard Forest LTER site, Petersham, Massachusetts, United States -... | ecosystem: Environmental > Terrestrial > Soil > Temperate forest >...
ATGAGTGAGGCCATGGTGGCAGAGAAAGGGCTTCTTAACCATGCTCAAGCTGCGCTGGTATTAGGGGTGAGTGTAAAGCGCATAGGTGAACTGGTGCGCCAGGACAAGCTAACACGCTTTGATTTTTTCGACCGCACCTACGTTTCGATGCGCGAAATTTGCAAACGCGATAATCAGGAGATCGAAGCGGGCAAGCGTAGCAAGGCTGCGCAGGTTCTGGGATCAATCAAGGCTGCTTTCAAAACCGATTCTGTACAGATGGGGGTCGGCGGATATGCAGGACCTTATCATGAAGCCGAGCGGCAGAAGCGGATCGCCGCGAGAAAGAGCAAAGCTCAGAAAAAGAAGTGATTTATGGGAAAACACGTTTCAGCAAAAGAACTCGCCGACTACCTCGCCGTCCACGTTAAGACGGTGTTGAAGTGGTCGCGTGCTGGTGCGATTCCCCGGATCGTTTGGTCGAAGCGGTGTATTCGTTTCGACCCTGTTGTGTGCGAGAGGATCATTAAAGGACGGACAACTGGCCTCGCTTGAAACCACGGCGACCAAATGGCTACCAATCAATTTCCAGAGAGAAAATTCCCGATTCGTAATGAGCGGGTCAACGGTTCAAATCCGTTAAGCGGCTCCCCTCTTTCTGAGGGGCGTTACCTCTTAAAACTGACCTACTTAGGCATCGTGTCCGATGTCACGGAAGGGAACGTGTGGACGCCCTTAGAAGCGTTAAGACACGGGAAAAACGGCTACCGTAGCCGTTACCGATCCACTCTGGCAGGAGTGAATCATGGCAAAGTTCAGTATATCGGTCCGGCCCTATAAGTGTAGCGTCCGGCCAAACGCCAAGTGGGTGCTCAACGTCTGGCATCCCACGGGAAAGCGCGAGCGTTCCTATTTCGAGACGAAAGAAACGGCCCAGGCTGCCGAACAGGTCAAGAGTGTCGAAGTCCAACGGCTGGGCTGGCAGGCATTGCGGATCGATGACCGTCTGCGACTGGAAGCTCTCGACGCCAAGGAGAAGCTGGCTCCTTACGGTGTCTCGATAACGGCTGTCGTCGCGGAGTACATCCGCCGGCGTGGATCGGCAAGTGTCACGGTAGACCAGATCGCCGAGCAATTCATTGCTTCCCGTTCCAAGCTCGAACGGAGCGAAAAGCACCTGAGTTCTTTGCGGAGGTTGTTCGTCCGTTTCGGGGAATCATTCCCGAGTGAACGCCTGGCCGATCTGACAACCGACCAGGTCGAGGGCTGGTTGCATGATCTCAAAGTGGGACCGGTAACGGTGAACACCTATCGCAGTTTGCTTAATTCTTTGTTCGAGTTCGGTGTACGAAAAAAGCTGTGTCCTGAAAATCCGGTAAAGGGTGTCGAGCGGATGACCGTCAAAGCGGAGGAGGTCGGTATTCTCACCCCTGCACAGTTGTGGAACCTGCTGGAAATTGCCGAAGCTGATGTCCGGGCCACTGTCGCCCTTGGCGCATTCGCCGGAATCAGACCAGAAGAAATCGTCCGGCTGACCTGGGAGGAAGTCAGTCTCGAAAAGGGACACGTCACCATTACAGCGGCCAAGTCCAAAACGGCACAGCATCGCTACGTCAAAATCCTGCCGTGTCTCGAAGCCTGGCTGCGCCCGCTAATCGGCTCAGGATCGATTCAGGGCGACAACTTCCGCCGCCGATATGACGAGACACGTCGCCTCGCCGGATTCGCCCTGAGAGGCAACCAGCGGCGGCGGCGGCATGATGAGGACAAAGGTCTTGTGCCTTGGCCTCATGATGCCCTGCGGCACTCCTATGCCAGCTACCATTTGGCGAAGTTCCAGAATGCCCCTGCCCTGGCTCTGGAACTTGGCCACCAGTCTAACGCCCTGATCTTCTCCAACTATCGGCGGCGGGTGACGGAGTTGGAAGCGGCTGAGTATTTCAACCTGGTACCGCAATGATTACTTCGGAGAACGGGAAAGCGGCTTGCGCCGCCGCGCCAGCGGCGGGGCTGCCGCTTCCTTGTCTAAATAGTAACAACTGCATAATTGACCCTCAGAAGCCACGGAATCCTGATTTCAATAAGTTGACCCCGGCAGCTAAAAGGTCTGCGTGGCTGCTCGAACAAACCATCCGAAAGATGGCCAAAAAATACGGTCTTGAAAGACTCGGCTTTCTGACCCTGACCATTGATCCCAAACAGGCCGCCCGTGAGCGATGGGACCCAAAAAATCCGAAGGACGTTCAGAAACGCTTTAAAAGTCTCAGGACCAATGTGCTTAACATCCGCTACCATGGCAGGTGGATTCGTGTTATCGAGCGCCACAAGTCAACCATGCTCCATTACCACCTCCTCGTGGTTGTTGATGGCGATATCAGGACAGGTACGAATTTTGAGACCTTTGCCGTTGATCCCACAGCATCGGCAAATGATCGTCTAAAGCGGGAGTGGCGTTACCTCGGTAACCCCAAACGCCGGGGTGCTTTGCAGGCGCATGGGTTTGGTCGTTGCAGTCTGGAACCGATAAGGAGCAATGAGGAGGCCATTGGCAAATATGTGGGCAAGTATATCGCCAAGCACATCGAGGCCAGGCTTATTATCGACAAGGGCGTGCGGTTGGTGGAATTCGGTCGGCCTGTACGAATTGGCACCACAAAGTTTGCCTGGAATTCAGATGGTGGAAAAATCTGGCGAGTAAAAGGGCAACTATGGGAAAGGGGAGTTTTCGCGGAGGCTGGCTACGGTGCGGAGAGCTATAATTTCGGCGTGGGGTCTGGGCCGTGCAAGTCGCGGGATAATTTTGGGATTTTGAAGGCGATACTCGGCCCACGGTGGGCCTACAAATCTCAGGAGGAAATCGTCGGGACGGCTCTCCCGGCCGGTTTCGTGTATCCTTCACTTGAGGCGTATCAGAAGGAGGCCGCAGCTGAATATGCTCGGTGGTACTTGGCAGCCAACAGAGGCCATATGCAACGACGGGAACGGCCACGACAAAGCGCCGAGGTAAAGTCCCTCCTAGCCAAGATGAGGGAACAAAACGAAAAAGAAAGCGCGTTTCCCTTCTAAAAAGCGCGGGTATGGGATGCCTAGGCGGAATTCAAGGCTGCCGAGTGCCTGTCCCCTTTTCCTGGCTCTGCCTTCATCCCCTAGCTGCCATGTAATCCCGTTGGCACTTGTTGCCAGTTGTTTCCAAGTCCGCTGGCTCAGTGATAATTTGTGACAACATCTGAGGACGGATCGGCTCCGATGGATGACCTAAAACCTCGTTAGGGACTTGTCTGACGGTCATTTCCACGGCGCTTATCTACCGCCTGTGGGGGTTGCCTTATTTGTTTTGGGCATTGATGATTTCAAGGTGTTTTGGGTGAGGCTGAAAACTCAAAGTAAGACCTTGTGCATTGTTATAGTACTGGCCTGAATTTGGCCCTTCATCCAGTAATTTTACCACGATGCGATTACCTGCCATTTCAACAAAGTCGCTTGCATCGATTTCTATTGGCTGAATTACGTCCGTGTTTTTTGCTTCTAAATAAAGCGCAGTTGCCTGTCCGGCACTGAAGTTTTTACCCTGTCCGGGCACAATGATTAAGGCGGAATAGCTGCGACTCCCTTCGATGCCGAAAAATGGAATCAAATAGACACTAACGTCCTTAACCCAGTCATGACTTGAGTCCAACTCACCGGTGCTGACGCTAAGTACGGCCTGCTTTTGATCAGCAGGTGGCCCATAGGCTCCAGGAAAGCCCTCGGGAAAGGAGTAGGCTATTATCATGCCGATCACAACACTCACGACAATCAACAGCAAACCAACCAAGATAAGCGGAGTAGTTTTCAATGTGTCCACGGATTTTCTACAGCAGGGCCAGTGAAGACCTGTGGGCCGGTAATCCCCGCATTTGCTAACATTGCATCCGCCCAACCCGTGCAGTTATAACCAAACAAATTAGAGACATCGTACCAGTCGTTTAGATTTGCATTAATACTCGCTAGCAGGGCTGCAAGTTGATCAGGGGTGACCATATATTGACGGCCCTCCTGCCACGGATGGTAAAAGTCATTGTGAACCTGTCCGGGAGACTCTGGCCACCCGGAATTCTTCGGCCAAAACCCATAACCTCTGTTACCAATAATCAGAAATGTATGTGGAATGGGAAGCGAATGATCGTTTACTTCCTTTACAGGTATCGTGTTATTCAGCGTCCCATTAACGGCAGCCGACGAGTTCATTTTGAAATACAGCTTATGTCATCTTGCGTTCCAAGCTGCTTATCTGGTCCGGCTGAGCTAATCGTCACTCCGGCAGCAGTATTTTCAACTGACAGGGGAGTTCCCCACGGATCTTCAATGAATTGATCTTTTTTCAAATATTGCCGAAAGTTCGACTCGAATCCTGGAAGTAGAAGCATCGCCTGATATAATTCCTTTTGGTTGGATGGAAATTTGCCATTTCTATCGCGGTAGAGATTACATGCTTCACCTAGACTACCCACCATCAGATTTGCCGTCATATGCCTTTGTATTTCATTGGTATATGATACGCGATAAGCACAGACTGCTATTACGAGCCCGAGGACCAATGCAACAAATAGGGCGATTTTAGTATTGATATGTCCGTGAGCCATAAGAAGTAGAGGTTCCGGTCCAAGCGTTCGAGTAACTTATCCCCCAGTTAACCTCGCCAAGCACTGCACCTGTGTTAGAGTCTATCAGATAATCTTGGAAATCCATTGTTCCTGAGAAGGGATTCGTAGGCCAAGGACCCGGGAAGTCCCCAAGAGCCGAGAATCCAGCACCAGGTGCGATATTTTGGTAGGGCGGTTTTCCGTTTCCGTATGATAATTCTCCCCTGTCTAACTGATACGGACCGCCATTGTTTGACACAAATTGCCTCCAATAGACATTTTTAGAAGTAGATGATTTGCCCGTGATACTGGCATCAACACGTCGACCTATTGATTTTAAAATCACTATTATTCTAGTACCTGGCACTCCCCAGTTCGATCCCCAGTTAGGCGTAGCCGACTGCCTATCCGTCACCCAGACGATTCCCCCTGTTCCCAAAGAAGAAGAATTAAGTTGACCTTCGAAGTGTCCCGACATGCCCGAAGGATCAATGCCATTAGCGTAATCATTTCCGCAATAGGCGTACAAATTGGTTCCCTGGGAAAACTCCGCATCGCCAAGCGGATCGCGGCTGATGAACCGGCCCAGCGTGGGATTGTAGTAACGAGCGTTGCAGAAGTAATTCCCCGTTTCCGCATCGTAACGGTAGTTGGCATACATGAAGTCGTTGCCGATGGCCGTGGCGCTCAAGACCGTGCCACTGCCGTTGGTGATCTGGAACTGGCCCTGGGCGTTGTACTCGTAGGCTTCGAGCACATTACCGCTATTGTCGGTCACGGCGGATACGCTGCCCTGGCCGTCCCGGTAATAGTATTGGTTGTTGGAGCCGTCGGTCCGCAGCACCCCGCCAAAGTAAGTCCAGGTCACAGACAAGGGGCGATACTCGACCGCCACAGCGCCGCCATCGTAATGATATTGATAGGTCGCCAGCACCGTGCCGCTGGTGGTCATATCGACCTTCTGGACGCGTCGGCCGAACGGATCGTAGGAGAAGAGCGTTTTGCCTCCCGTGTAATCCACCTCGGTCAAACGCTGGAGGGCGTCGTAGGTGTAGCTATTGCCCGAGAACGACGCCAACCCGCCATCCGTGTTCCAGGTTGGAGTGGCGCTGGCCACCGCCGTGTACTGGTTCAAGTTGTTGGCCGTGTAGCTGGTCGTTGTCGTTCCCACCGTCCAACTCGATCGGTTGAAGGCCGCGTCGAAGCTGAGCGATTGGCTGGCAAAGGCCGAGCCGGTCGGTTCGGTAATTCCCGTCACTTCGTCGCGATTATCGTAGCTGGTGGCGATGGTGCCGCGGGGTTCCGTGATCGAAGTGATCCGGCTGGCATCGTCATAAGCATAACTGTAGTTGCGGTTGCCTGTGTTGAGCGTGTTGTTGAGGCTGGTCAGGCGATTGATCAGATCGTAGCTTGGCGTGATCGTGGTGCCGTTGCCCAAGGCCACCCCGGTGACTCGGTCGAGGCTGTCGTAACTATACGTCGCCAGCGTGTGGCTCGCTCCATCCTGAAGCGTCGTCAGGCGGTCCAGGGCATCGTAGGCGCAATTGGCCGTCACTCCCGTAGGATACGCCGCGCTCAGCCGGTTTCCATCCAAATCATAACTGTAGCTGCTCGCGTGGCCGGCTTGATCGGTGAAGGTCGTAACGCGGCCCAAGTTGTCGTAGGAATAGCTCAACGACGTACCGCCCTCTGTCGCGGTGAGGAGTCGTCCCATGATGTCGAAGCCATTCGTGATCGTCGAACTGCCGCCGGGCACCGGGTAGTTTTCCGTCAACAATTCATTGCGCGCATCGTAAGTCCCCGAAATCGTGTTGCCCGCCGTCGTCTGCATGCTCGTGACCCGTCCCCCCGCATCATACGTCCAGGTCTGATAACTGCCGTCGGCGAATGTCTTCTGCATCGGTCTCTCCAAGCCATCATAGGTGTAGGTGGTTACGTGACCGAGTTCATCGGTCAATTTAACCGTGGCACCATCGGCATCGAAATCCGTCTGGCTGGTATGACCAAGAGCATCGGTCTTTAGGTAAGGCAGATTGCGCTCGTCGTAGGCTATGGTCGTGGCGTGGCCCATGGGATCGGTTACCGAAGTCTGGTTGCCATTGGCATCGTAGGAATAGCTGGTGGTCAGAAAGGAACTGCCATCGGTAAAAGCAAGCGTCTGCGTCAGTTGTTCATAACTATTATAGACATTCGCAACTTTTTGCCACGGGCCTGTGCCGAATTGCTTCTGGATGATGTAGGGATTTCCAGCGGCGTCGTAGGAACGCTGCACCACCTCGCCCAACGGACCATCCACTTCCGTGACCTGGTCCATCGCATTGGTCGTAATCGTCGCCGTGTTCCCATTCGGATCCTGCACGCTGGCTACATGTCCGTAAGCGTCATAAGTAAACTGAGTGGTGGCATTGAGCTTGCCTGAGCCGGAATCTTTGACTGTCTTCGTCAAAAAGCTCGACGAGCCGTCATAGGTATTTTGGATTACCGTCCCGTCTGGAGCGGTCGCCGTCAGAACCTGGCCGAGACTGTTGTAGGTGAAGGTTGCTTGTGCAGTCCCTGCTGCTGTTGCCGGATAGGTTATCGACAAAAGATTGCCTGCCGGATTACTCGTGGCATCGCCATAATTGTATGTGGTTACATTCCCGTTGGGATCGGTCGTTGACGCAACCTGGTTGAAACGAGACTCGTAGGTATACTTAGTAACGGAGTATGGGCTGCTGAGGAAGCCGATGCCAGATGTTGAATCAATTTCCAGCACATCGCCGTATCCATCGTATAGCCACTGAGCTATGTTTCCCTTTGGATAGGTTACACTAACCAATTGATTATTATAATCGTAGGCCCAAATTGTTGTCAGTGTGCCTGCCGCGCCGCCATGCAGACCCGTCGTGTGAACAACCTTTTGGGTAATATTGCCATTTCCATCATTGTAGTAATCAGTAATAAATCCCTTGTTATCGGTATATGTAATTTTGTACGTACCGTAGGAATAAGTGGCAGTTCCTCCCTTTGAGGTTTGACTGCTTAAGACGAATTCCGCGGAAGTTCCCAAGGAGCCGTACGCGTTTGAGACAACGGTATTTCCATTTCCATCGACAACGCCGGACATCCTGTTATCGCTATCATAAGTATATTGATTGGTCGTGCCTGTTGGGAAGGCAGACGTTGCCGGATACGTTACTTTTGTCAGATTATAATACGAATCATAGGTGTAACTCACCGTGCGGCCTGCTGAATCTGTCGCCGCAGTAATCCTTCCATTGGTATCCAGAGTGAAACTGATAGATGTTCCGTGTACCTGATCTTGAACTTTGATCAAGCGTCCCATGCTATCACGCGTAAAACTGAGCATATTGCCGTTACGGTCCACCGAGAATTGAAGACGGCCTGAGGTGTCGAAGATATCCGAATTGCCATGCATATCAGAAACCACATATCCATTGACAAGGCTCAAGCCGGAGCAGAGGGGGACTAACGCAGCGAGTCCGGAGGTGCTATTAAAGGCCGTCATGCCCAAGTGCACTTGCCCAAAGGATCTGGCTGACGCAATGCCCCCCGTGTACGCAGAATTATATCCCGTAATGTTCAACTGAATTTTGTAACCCTGACCAGTATGGTAATAAGCCACTGTTGATTGAATCTCTAAGGACCGATTATAGTTAAAATCACAACCGTAGCCTATTGGACCATTGTAGGCGAGGTTGGAAATGTAAATGCGTTTAATCGCAAGAGGAGTGATGCCTGGCAATGTGAGATCTGTAACCGTATGTACAAATGCCCCGTTAGTCATGTCACAGGACACTTGCGGTATTGAAAAGGCGCTTTCACCTAATGCACACGGAAGGGCGACTATTGTGGGCGCGCTTTTATTACCCGCATTACTACTAACGCTACTACTAGCCCCCAGTCCATTTGTGGCAGCGCTCTGACTGGAGCCACCGCCACTTGAGCCGTTGGCGGAACCAGCGGCATAAGCCTCCATACCGCTAATGAAAGCACCATTTGTGGCTTCATTATTAAAGGTCCAAGGTGCGCCGGGATCAACGGTCGGTATGGATCTCGGGGTATAGGGAACTTGGATCGTTACTGGCGCGGAATGGACTGAGGTATTACCAGCCGTATCTGTGGCAATGGCTGTAAACGTGAAGTTGCCCCAAGTAGCGGGTGCCCAACTGATGCTGTAAGCACCGCCTGTGGATGATGATCCCACCAAGGTTGAATCGATGTAGTATTTTACGCTGGCGATAGTACCCCCGGTTTCGCTTGCAGCGGCAGTCAGGCTTAGCGTTTGTCCCAAAGTTACGGTGGCGTTGTTGGTCGGTGCGGTGATGCTGACGGTCGGAGTCGGCGGCGCGAGGATGTTGAACCCCGGGATGGCAAACGAGATGCAATAGTTGGTGGCAACGCCGAGTTCGCCGTCGTCGTTGTTGCCCCAGCCCTCGACGCTGCCGTCCAGTTTCACGACAAAACTGCGTTGATCCCCACCGCAGATTTTTGTCACGCCGCTGATGGCGCTGACCTGCACCGGCGCATTGCGCTGCGTGAGCGTCCCATCGCCAATCTCCCCATCGCTATTGTCGCCCCAGGCGAGCACGGTTCCGTCGTTCTTCAGCGCGAGGCTGTGAATGGCCCCGGCGCTGATGGCCGTAATCGACATGCCGCTCAAAGCGCTCACCTGCTCCGGGCTGCTGCGATTGGTAGTTGTCCCGTCACCCAATTGCCCCGTGGCATTGTAACCCCAAGCCCACACTGTTCCGTTACTTGCGAGCGCCAAGCTATGATAGGTGCCCGCCGCAATCGCCACTACGTTGCCAGAGCCGGTCACTTGCACCGGGGTGTGGCGGTCCGTCGTCGTTCCATCTCCCAATTGTCCATAAATATTGTAGCCCCAAGCCCATACCGTTCCATCGCTTTTGAGGGCCAAATTATAATAGGTACCCGCCGCAATCGCCACGATATTGGTCAAACCGCCGACCTGCACCGGTGTCTTGCGATTGGTGGTCGTTCCATCACCTATTTGTCCGTTGCTATTGTTCCCCCAAGCCCACACTGTGCCGTCGCTTTTGAGCGCCAGGCTGGAATAACGGCCCGCGGCCAGCGCGGTTATTCCGGTCAGACTGGTCACCTGGACCGGCGCGTTGCGCTGCGTGCTCGTTCCATCGCCGATTTGTCCATAATCGTTCAGGCCCCAGGCCCACACCGTTCCGTCAGTTTTAAGGGCCAGACTATGAACGTAGCCGCTGCTCACCGCCGATACGCCACTGATCGTGGAAAGTTGTTCCGGAATGACATGCTCGATCAGGCTGTTATCGCCTAACTGGCCAACCGTATTTTGTCCAAAGGCCCACACCGTCCCATCGTTCTTGAGGGCCAGCGTCTGCCAGCCGCCCGCATTAATCGCCGTGGTGGAACTCAAACCTAAAATTTGCTCGGCACTGGTTCGCCCCAGAATCGTGCCGTCGCCTAATTGTCCATTGGCGTTGTAGCCGCAGGTCCAGATTGTCCCATCGTTTTTGATCACCAGACTGTGCTGGTTGCCCCCTCCGAGCCACACGGCGCCAATCACTCCGCTCATCTGTACCGCTGTCGCACACGCGTTCTGTGTTCCTACGCCCAACTGGCCGCTGCCATTGAGACCCCACCCCCACACTGTCCCGTCACTCTTTAGGGCCAGCGTGTGATATTGACCCGCGCCAATCTCAATCACCCCGCTAAGGCCCGAGGCCTGAACCGGGCTGGTACGCTGCGTTGTCGTTCCATCCCCCAAAGTACCGCTTGCGTTGTAACCCCAATCCCAGACCGTGCCATCGCTCTTCAAGACCACGCTGTGATAGCCCCCCGCAAAAATAGACGTCACCCCGCTGATACTGACCTGCACCGGACTGACTCGCGTCGTGGTTGTTCCATCGCCCACCTGGCCGTTGGAATTAAGACCCCACGTCCACAGCGTTCCGTCGCTTTTCAACGCCATGCCATGATAGGCGCCCGCCGAAATCGCCACCACGCCGCTCAGACCGCTGATCTGTTCCGGAGTATTGTGCTGGGTCGTGGTTCCATCCCCCAACTGACTGCTCGTATTAAGCCCCCAGACCCACACCGTCCCATCGTTTTTCAATGCCATGCTGTGATACGCGCCACCGCTAACCGCAATGATTCCCGTGAGTCCGCTCACTTGCACCGGCGTCTTGCGCATCGTCGTCGTTCCATCGCCCAGGTCGCCGTAGGCATTATGGCCCCAAGCCCACACCGTCCCGTCGCTTTTGAGCGCCAAGCTGTGAGAATATCCCGAGGCCACCTCCACGACACCGCTCAAGCCGCTCACCTGGTATGGAACCCTGC
>Ga0207014_1221_pt1 | contig 10899 bp, 11 predicted proteins | sample Alteio_BWMinCont_56_FD_153495 | JGI IMG/M metagenome (GOLD analysis project Ga0207014, IMG submission 153495) | Enriched cells from forest soil in Barre Woods Harvard Forest LTER site, Petersham, Massachusetts, United States -... | ecosystem: Environmental > Terrestrial > Soil > Temperate forest >...
AACGGAATGTAATCTTAATTTATCATCTTTTTCTTTTGATTTTTTAAATGATTCGGCTCTTTTACTTGTCAGTCGTTCATCCCAAAAAACCCAATTGATTTCAGGAAATTTTATTTTATACGCTTTTTCAAAATCAATTATTTTTTGGGTTTGAATGCTTATCGTACCTTTCATTGTTTTAGGATAACCAATAAGTATAGTTTTAATATTTTCTTTTTCAATAGCCTTTTTTAAAAAATCTTCTAAATCATTTGTTTGCACAGTTTTTAGTGGAATTGCAATTATACCTAATGAATCAGAAATTGCAGTTCCAGTGTAAACATCACCTAAATCAAGAGCCAAAATTTTCATTTAATTCCTCATGTTTAATTTTCAGTTTGCTTATTTGCAAATAAAATGCAAATTACTTATTATTTAAGCATGCACAAACAATTAGCAATCCCAAAAATTTTACCCGTAACTGCACATACTGATTTTGTAGGAAAAGGTTCAATTTTTGTAGCCACTCTCGGTTCAAAATTAAATGGAATTGATTTTATTCCTAAAGCCTTGCAAAACGGTGCAACACAAATAGTAATTCAAAAAAATTTGTCATTGCCAAAAAATGTACAGAATTCAATTGATATTTATAAACCTGAAATCATTGTTGTTGATGATTGTAGACAAACATTAAGTGAATTAAGCGCAAAGGCTTGGAATTACCCTGCAAAAAAATTAAACATAATTGGGATTACGGGAACTAAAGGAAAAACAACTACGGTTTATTTATTACATCACATACTTTCGCGCTCAGGTTATAAAACAGCCATGATTTCAGGAGTTGAAAATATTATCAACAACAAAAAATATGAATCAGCTCTAACAACTCCACTTCCTGATTATCTTCATGCTTTTTTTTATAGGTGTGTTCAGGAAGGTGTTCAATTTGTTGTAATGGAATCATCTGCACAAGCATTTACTTTAAAAAGACTTTATGGAATTGAATTTAGTGGTGCGATTTTTACAAATTTTGATTTGGAACATTCTGAATTTTATCAAAATATGGATGAATATTTTCAGGCGAAATGCACATTATTTAAACAGTTAAAAAAACATTGTCCTGCAATAATTAATTCAGATAATTTGTGGGGTGAAAAATTATTTAAAATGTATCAAAAGACACAGCCAAATTCTCAATTTCAAATTTTAAAAAATAATTCTTCGGGTTTGGAAATTAAATTGAAACATCAAAATGTTATTTACAATTTTTCATCCAATTTAGTTGGAGAATTTAATGCACACAATATAGCAGGAGCAATTTCTTTATTATTAGAGCTTGGCTTAACACCGGAGAAAATAAAATATGCATTATCTACTTTTTGTCATGTTCCTGGCAGAATGGAAAGATACATTCTTAATAATGGCACAGTTGCTGTCATAGATTACGCGCATAATCCATCATCTTTTTCTAAAATTTTACCAACTTTGAAAAATATGACAGACAATTTAATTGTTGTTTTTGGATGCGGTGGAGATAGAGACAAACAAAAACGTCCTTTAATGGGTGAAATTGCATCAAATATTGCAGATAAAACAATTATTACTTCGGACAATCCCAGATCGGAAAACTTAGATGAAATAATTAGTCAGATATATTCAGGCATTCCAAAAGAAAATCAAAATAAAGTAATCATTGAAAAAGACCGCGCAAAAGCAATAAATTTGGCTTATCAATTATCAAAAAAAGATACAATAATTGCAATTCTAGGGAAAGGTCCTGATGAATATCAAATATTTGGAGACCAAAAGTTTTACTTTAGCGACCGCGAAACAATTTTAAAATCAGATAATCAAAAATCCAATTAAATAGATCAAAAATTCAATATTTTTTCTTATTATTGAAAATTTAATTATAAATATTTTATTTTCATTCTATTAAATTTAATTTCAATTTTCTAAATTAAAAATAGGGGAAGAAGGTTGAAAAGATTTGCATTATCATCTCTTTTTTTGTTTCTTATCTTATCATTTAATTCAAGTTCACGCTGCGACGACTTAAAACCACTGGCAGAGAAATTAAATTCAAAGCCTTCAAAATTATGCCTGAGTGAAATTCTTGAATTAGTTGGCTTAGGCGATTCTCTTTCAAAAGCACTTGGAGATGATTTTTCAATTTTAACTGATTTGATTTTTTCAAATTTATGTTTTAAACAACCCAAATCAGTAAATATTTCATCTGATGAAATTACTTTTATTGCTGATGCCAATTATAAAGAAACTAATGCAACTGCAAAAATCAGATTGCAAAAAAAGAATAAAATAGAAATTGCTATTGCTTTACAACTTAATCAACCTGAGGCTTTTAAATTAGGTTCATTAAATTCATCATTATCTAAAGTAGATGAAATAATACGCTTTAATAATCTGACAATTGCATTTACAACAATTGATAATGATAAACCTCTTTTTGGAACAAAAAATTTGCCTTCTGGTGTTTCACTTTCAGGAGAAATTACTGCCGTTGGATTTGTAAAAGACTTTGCGACAGCTCTAGGTCTTTCAAAAATAAATATAGAAGTAGTTGCTCCTCCAGGTTTAAAAGATTTTAAAGATTTAATTTTTAATTTTGAAAAGATTGAAACAGGCAAAAGGATTTGTCCTGCTGGAGCAATGGAAGCATTAATTAAATCAGGCAAATTAAATATAAAACCTGAAGTACGAGATTTATTGCTTAATTTAATAAGTAAATATTTAAGATATGAAGATGGAACTGAATATTGTTTTGGGACAAATTTCGGAGTTATTTTTGACGAAGATTACAATTCAACTTTTTATTTAGCCGGTGATTTTGAAGTAAAAGGCAAAGCATTTAAATTCATGTTAAAATTAAATGATGATTTTATTTTAACATTTGGATTTGCTTCGCCTTCCGGTCCTTTAAAACTTGGTGATATTTACGGCTTATTCAAACCAATTGATGAATTATTAAACTTTTCAGACCCATTAATTGCGCTTACTAATGGAAAAGATCAAACAATATTTGATATCGATTTTACAAAAAAAAGAAAAAAAGTTAATCCAAATTTACCAGGCGCAATAAAAATAAGTGATGGTTTATCAATTTCAGCAATTGTAAATACTGTCGGATTATTAAATACGTGGGTAACTGGACCTTCTGGTATAGGAAAAATTAAAACTTCATTTATTGTTCCTTTACAAATCATAAGAGACAAAAGTTTAAAAAGTCTAAGAATTAAATTCACTCCCGAAAGAGATGTTTGCCCTCTTGAAATTATAAAACACGTAATAAAAGAACTTAACTTAGAATTTGCAAATTCAATAATTAATATATTTAATGTTTGCCTGCCAAATGATCAGACAGAAATTGATTTAATTTTTGATGATCAATCAAAACCAATTTTCTTTATCAGTGGAAATTTATCTAAAGTTGGTCTTGATTTTATGCTTAAAGTAAGATCCAAACTTCTGCAGGATAAAACAACAAAATCTGCATTTTCAGTCGGCGTGAGAGTAAAAGATTTTAAATTAAGCAATATAAATAATTTATTAAGTCCATTTGATTCCATTCTGACTTTATATAATCCTGCCGTCGTATTTACAAATGAAGATGATGAAATGCTTTTTGACATTGACACACAAAAATTTCAGGTCAATCCAAATCTACCTTTCGTTGTTAAAGATCTTAAACAAGGAATAAATATTGTTGCAGAAAAATTACAATTTAAAGGCATTTTAGAAAAAATATTCGGTCAACCAAAAGGAGTCATAAGAATTCCTAAAGGCGCAAATAAAGTTGAAGATATAAAAATTGAAATTAGCGAATTAAAAAAAGTTTGTTTGAGCGGTATTCCTGGAATTGGTGCTTTTATATCGAGCCTTGGGGATGCATGCATAGATGTTACAAAAGTTACAATTTCATTAATTAAAGATTCGGTTGGAATTTTAATTAGTGGAGAATTAATAGTTTTAGGTCAACACGCTCCTGCAAATCTTTATATTGATATGGAAAAAGGCGCCCCTCATTTCTTATTAGAAACAGATTTACCAAATAATCTTTCTTTCCAGACTTTAACGAGCAAATTCGGTCCGCTCGGACAGATTTTAAAACCACTTGAAGAGTTGGTAAATATTGAACTTAAAAAACCTGAAAATTTGAATTCTCCAAAATTATTAATTTCAGATACAAAAAGCGCAAGAGAAATTAAAGGAGTTGGAGCAGTCAACCAGGGAATTACAATTATTTCTAATATTGAAATGCGGGGAATTTTAGGAGAGTTATTTAAATTCTTAGGCTTAAGCAATGTTGATGCAAAAATTACAATTCCGTTAGACCCAAGCAAAGTTGAAGATTTCAGTATTAGTGTTGAAAAACCTATAGATCAAAATTTCCCGAGTGGCAACAGCGCAGTAATTAAATTCAAAAAATTTATTTTTAGCTTAAAAGGTGGAACTCCACCAAAAATTTCTATAGAAATTGATGCAATGTTTGACCCATCAAAATTAGGAATGGGCGGAAGTCCATTAGGAGTTAAATTTTCCGGAGCAGTAAAAACCGGTGGAATTGAATTAGTTGGTGATATTTCAGGTGATGTTTTAAATGGTCCTTTAGGAATTCCAATACAATTGAAAGATCCGGCATTTAAAATTCAATTAGCAGGTGGCGCGCCAACAGGCTTTGGTTTATCAGGCCATTTAGATTTAAGTGGTGGTAGAATTATTGATCTTTATTCTGATTTAAATTTGACAGATCCATTAAGCAGCGCATTTGATTTCTCCATAGAAAAAGTATGTTTAACTGATCTATTTGCATTGTATACGTTAGCAACTCAAAAAGCATTTGAGATAAAATTACCGGATATTTTCTGCATGCAAGGAAGGAATGGAAAAAAAGGAGTTGAAGGCAGCTGGGCATTAAAACAAGTTAATGTCACAAAAGACGGCAAAATAGTAAAAACAATTCCTTCTGGCCTTAATTTGCGTGGAACCGCTAATATTGAATTTTTAAATGTTTCGGGCGATGTAGATGTAAAAATTGACCCTTCAAGACTTTTACTTTTTGCACAAGGAAAATTAGATAAAATAAATATTGGCAATAATCTTCTTATAATGTCCAGCGCAGATGATCTTAATAAAGGTCCATCATTAGCAATTCAAATAGGTTTGGATAAACAAGAATTTAAAATTGACGGATTAATTAATTTAGCCGGATTTTTCAAAGTAAAACAAAAAATTCTTGCTACTAGAAGTGGATTTAATTTTGAATTAGAAGCTGGCGCTGGTGATGTTGTTAATCCTTTATTGCAAGCTCAAATTTCAGGCCTTGCAAGTTTTCAATCGCCTGTTGATTTTATGTTAACGGTAATGTTTAAACAATATCTCCAGGATTATATTATTGATCAAGTAAATACAGCATTTAATGAAGCAAAAAAAGCAGTGGAAAGTGCGTTAAATGACGCAAAAAATGAAATAAATAAAGTTGATGATATTGCAAAAGATTTAAGAAAGAAAATTCAGGATGCGCAAGGTAAATTAGATAGCGCAAAAAGTGCATTAAAGTCTATTACTGATGCAAAAAATTCAGCATTAACTGTGTTAAAAGCAGCACAAAGAGGAGTTAGTGCAATTCAGGCACAAATTGATGAGCTTGAATCATGGTGGAATAAATTACCAGCAGGACCTTAATGGAGTTAAATTATGACGAAAATTAAATATCTAATAATAATTTTGGCAATAATATTTAACAACAATTTAAATGCAGATTTTTGGGATGATGTTGCAAAGCCTTTTAAAAAAGCAGTCGAAAAAATTGATGATTTTTTTAACGATGTAAGTAAAAATTTAGAAAAACATTTAAATACAAAACTTACAAGAAAAGCCGATTATGAAGCAAGAAAATTATTATTAAAAGGATTAAAAGAAAGTGCTGACTTAACATTAAAAATAGCACAAGAAGCAGTTGACATAACAATGACAGGAGCTGAAGCAACAGCAAATGCTGCAGTTGAGGCTGCAAAAATTTTTCTTAAAGGACTGGAAAATGTTTCTGCCGGAAGTTTAGAAGGTGCAGCTGTTGCAGCAAGAGGAATTATTGAGGGAGTAAAACAAGGAGCTATACTTTCTTTAGAAGCGGGTCAATATGTGGTTTCAAATGCTTTAAATTTAATTAAGATTAATGAGATTAGTTATAGCGGAAAATTAAGTGGATTGTCTCAGGGAAAATTTGGAAATATAAAAGTTAAAGGTGCAATTGCAGGAAATGCTTTCCCTACCTTAACATTAAATTTAGATGTTAATGATATAGCAGGAAGCATTGTGTCTGTTGTTTCAAGCTTAGCTAATTCGTTAAAAGATCTTGTTAATCCATTTGCACAAAAAGCAGAAATTGTAAAATCTGATGTTTCAGTAGCGCAAAAATCAATAAATCAACCATTGCCTCAGGAATTTTCTCAATTGGATAAAGCACTGGATGAAGTAAACAAAAAATTAGCCGAAATTAAACAGGAACAGGAACAAATGAAACTTGCATATTCAAAATATTTTTCCCAATCAATTGATGTTTTAGCTAAAACTGTTAAAGATGCCGGGATCTGTAATGGTAGAGATTGTGTAATTGCAAGAAGAGTTTTTGTTGAAAGAGCAGCAGAATTTGACGCTTTACACAAAGAATTAAATGAGTTAAAAACAAAAGTTAAAATATTTTAATCACAATGACAATACATTGTTAATGATGGCTGATCTGGCATTGGTTGTCTTGAAACCCAACACAAACCTTCTTTGCCAGTGTTTGCACAAGTACAATATTGATTTAAAATTTTACCTTTACATGCTTCATCAGTTGGGAATAATTCCTGAATTAAATATTGTCCATTTAAAAGTTTAGTTCTAATTTGATAAGCTTCAGGATGTATAAAATACAAATATCCACTCATAGGATTTATCAGACTACCATCAAAAAGCCAAGGTTTTTTCTCTTTCATTTCTTTATAAGTTCTATAAGCTAAATTTATTTCAGGCTTTAATTTACCATCTTTCATTGCAATATTCCGGTCTAAAAGAAGCATTGGTCGTAGGGGCGTTGAATATGATTCTTTATAATCTTGCGGTGTTGATAAAAACAATTGGACTTTAGGCAAATCCCAATACGTTATTTTTTTATTATCCAAAGCATCTTTAACAGGTTTTAAAACAGTTGGATATTTTTCATAAAATCTATTAAAAGCGGTTTTTTGTAATTTTTCTATTTCAGCATCATTTAAAACTTCATTATTACAATTGCAACATGTCTGATTATCGGCATCTAATTGACAACCTGTTGAAGGTAAACATCGACCTTTATTTCCTGTGTTTGAACAAATACATGCGTTGCCAAAATCTGTGCATCCATCATAAATTTTGCCTTGAATATCTTTTAAAATTATTAAAAAAAATAAAATTATAATTTTTTTCATTTATTTTCTCTTAAAGATTGTTCTAATTGATTTTTAAAGACAGGTAAAATTTCTATTGCTTTTGTATATGGAGGGCCTTGAAGCCATTCCACAGATCGCAAAACCGAGCCAATTGCAGGATTAAAATTAGTTAATTCCATATTTTTTTTATTTAGTTTAAATTGATTTGAATTTTTTGGATTATTTGCAACGTTTATCATAGCATTAATATAATTTAATAAAGTTACTTTTTTTTCATCTGATAAGTTTTTTACATAAATGTCATACCAATTTTTTGCTAACTGCTTTGGATCATCTGAAAAAAGTTTAAAGATTGAAATAAATAAAAAGAACAATAATAATTTGTTAATAATTTTCATTTAATTCCTTTTACATATTAAAATTTCCTGCTGAATTTTTTGTCCATCAATTGCGTAGCAGATATTTTTTTTGCAATAAGCTTTATACAACTCTCTTATTTCATTTAATTTATTATTTAAATAATCTTTTAAAAAATTAATAAATTTTAATGATTTTTCAGTTTTTGAGGTAGAAAAATAAGATATTAATTCATTTATTTTATCTAAGAAAGAATCAAAATTTATTTTTGAATTATTAATATCAGTTGGAAGTTGAGTTGAAAAATTTATTAAATTATATATTGAATTTGCGTTGGGATCTGTGTCTGTAAATTTTTTAATTAAATTTATAATCTCCAACATAAAACAAGCATTTTCATCATTTTCATTACATCTCTTTTTGAAAACAATAATATTAATGTGTAATTTATTATTTAAATCAGCTAATTGCTTTTTTACCTCATCAGATTTATCGGCAAAAATAATAGTATTTACAAAGAAAATTACTGAAATTAGATAATTTAATTTCATCATTCCTTCCTTTTTTCACCTTTTTTTATATAAAACAAGGCTATCACATATTAACTAATAAAATCAATAATTTATTTACTATTTTTAATTAATTTAATTTAACTATTGAAATTACTTATTTATTTGTATTATTATGTAAATAAGAAGGAGTTTAAAGTTGAAGAAAATATTAGTTTTAATCATGATTCTTATGGTTTATAGGGAAATTAAACCAGTAAGAACCAGAACATTTAAAACTAATACAAATGAATGCCCTTCCGGTTCGAGTGTAATTAAATGCAACTCAACTGATGATTGCATTTACTCATGGGGACCGAATGCATTCTGTAAAAATGGTGTCTGTTATTTAAAATATGATTCATGTAATGAGGATCAGGAATGTTTAGAAATGTTGGAGAAAAAATGAAAAAATTATTTATTTTAGCTATTTTTTATTATTGTTCGTTTAGTGAAGCTGTACTTCCATCCAAGCCAGGAAGCTGTAAAAAGGGAGAAGTTAACGTAGCTGGAAAGTGTGTTTCTAAAGAAATAAATTTAAAAGCCATTCTGAACTATTTGAATGAGGATTTGAATTTAAATGTCAGCGATAGAGATTTAGAAATGGCATGCAATGAGTATACATTTTTTGGAAACAGAGAGCTCGGATTAAAATATTTAAAATTGGATAGAGCAAATGGTTCAGATGAAGATAAATTAAAGGTGTTAAAGGCGGTTTGTGATGGGTTAAATTCCGGCTTTAGAGGACCCGTAGTGTGTAGACAGCCAGGTTGTCCTCCAGGAATGCCAGATTGCACAAAAAATGATTGGATTTTTTCCTTAACGTCTAATCCAAATTATGAAGAAAAAACAAATTTATATGGCGAATGTCCATTATTTTAAATTGAAAGAAAAATTTTATGAAAAAGGCAGATAAATTTAATTTATTATTCATTTTTTTTGCAATAAACTTTGCTTCTTTTAATTTAATTTTTTGTCAGGAAAAATGGATTTGCCAACCACCTGGAATGGCTATAAATGATGCTACTTGTAAAAATCAACTGGGACAAGATTGGACATATATTCCTCCATATAGAACATTGTCTGATTGTCCCATGGGACGCGAAATGCTTTGTAGAAAAAATAGTGCATTAAAAACTGCTACGCCAAATCCGATGAGTCCATTTTCACTCGATTCTATAAAACAAGCTATTGAACAAGGTAAAGTTATGTTAAATTGCACAACCGGAACTGAACAAAAACTTTCAATGATTCAGGGAAAAGTAAAAGTTGGCACAATTTTAAATCCTCTTTTTCAACCGGGAATGACTGGAGCAAAACAAAATTGTGATGTTTATTTAATTATTTAAGGGAAAAAATGAAGAAAATTATTGTATTAATATTAATTTTCAGCTTTATTAAAATAAATGGTGAAACAAATGAAGATATTATTAATGCATTTAAAAAAATTGAAGAAGCCAGAGAAAATGCTATTAAAGATGCAGTAAACGAAGCAATTTCTGAACACGTGAAAGCAATTCAAGATGCAGCATTAAAAACTGCTGAAAGAATTCTTTTGTCTGCAATTGAAAACAATAAAAATTATTTAATTGTTTGTGAATCATCCGGAACGCTCAAAGATCTAACAGAAAAAGAAGGACATACCCATATTGCTCGAGTAAAAAATCCTAATTATTCCGGTCTTCTAGGCGGCAAAGAATATTGTGATATTTATCTTATAAGTTAATTAGATCCATTTTTTAAAATACAACAAAAAAGAGGCGTACTTTCAAAATGTCTCTTTTTTGCTGTATTTATCAAAAAAAGCCATTAAATTTTTATAAATAATTTCTTTAAGAAAATACCTTATTTAAACCTGTTTTTTATACTTTTAACAATCTTATTTGAATAATTTTGATAATTTTTGTTTAAAACTCTTGTTTTTTATATTTTGAATATATTACAATTAGAATAGATAAAGTATTCTACAGTTGAATACTAATAAAATAAAAAAGGAGAGTAAAAATGAAAAAGTTAATTTTTTACGCATTAATTATGTCATCTGTTTGCAATAGCTTTTTAAATGCAGCTATTGATGCAAAATTTGTGCCTATTCTAAAAGCTTCACTTTCGACAATTTCAAGATCATTGAAAGAGATTGCTGATATACCAGACACTCAATTACAAGAAGCATCCCCAAAAGAAATTGGCTGTAAAATTTTCAACTCATTAATTTTACCTGTTAAAGTTGGAGTTGATGAAGAGGGTGACCCAATTAAAAAATCAATTTTAACAGTTGCAATCGAGTTAATACCTGGAATTGATCAAGATACTTTAACTGTTATTACACCAACTATAGATGGTTTACAAGCATTAGCAGTTAAAAAACTTGGCTGTCCAAAACCAAAAGTATAAAATAAATTGAGGCAGTAAGATTTAAAGTTTTACTGCCTTATTCCTTAAAGATTATGAAGATCAAAATTTTAATTATTTCACTTTTAATTATAAGTCAAATAAAGTGCGAAAATTGGCAACTTGCAAGTATATGGGCAAATGTTTTATTAGATAATTTAGAAAGAGTTAAATTTGGGAAAATGGATAATGAG
>Ga0207014_1222_pt1 | contig 10836 bp, 13 predicted proteins | sample Alteio_BWMinCont_56_FD_153495 | JGI IMG/M metagenome (GOLD analysis project Ga0207014, IMG submission 153495) | Enriched cells from forest soil in Barre Woods Harvard Forest LTER site, Petersham, Massachusetts, United States -... | ecosystem: Environmental > Terrestrial > Soil > Temperate forest >...
CTGAAAACGATCGCGCATCCATTTACGCATGTCAGGCTTGTAACACAGATGCGGCGGCGGGAGCAATGGTTCGCGGTCGTGTCTCGCGGTCGTGTCCTGAATTCGTAACCACAGACGATGCTTGGGACCACTGGTAGAACCGCGACGCTACTGGCTACCGTTTGGGCCGCCTGACCCCGAGATTCAACTTCCCAGTTAGAATTAAGGAATGGCAAGCCAGATTCCCGATTCCATTCGCGGGCAAAAGTATATTTCGCTTACTACGTTTCGCAGGAACGGCGTCGGCGTAGCGACGGCGGTTTGGTTCGGCGAAGAGGACGGAAAGCTTTACGTGATGACACGGAGCGATATGGGAAAGACCAAGCGGATTCGGAATAATCCGCAGGTGAAGGTGGCGCCGTGCACGATTCGGGGGAAGGTTACCGGGGCTGAGTTTGCGGCCACGGCGCGGCTGTTGCCGGCGGAGGAACACGCGCGAGCGCGGAAGGCCATCAATCGCAAATATTGGATGACCCGGCTGCCGCTGGTCTGGATGCGGTCGGATACGTATATCGAGTTGCGGTTTGGGTGAGCGGGACGGTTTGGCGATGGAACCTCTGGTTGGGTCCAGCCGCAGGCCATGCGAGGGCGACTGGTGTGGTGGAAGCTCCCTTGGAGGCGGACCGGCGTGCAGGCTGGTACGGGTTCTTCGCTTCGCTCAGAATGACAAACTGTATTTCCCAGAGAGTGAAGCGCTGGCAAGCGCTGACGGTCTACTTGTCAGTGATCCCGCGCACGGAGTGACGTGACTCGAAAACCGGCGGCTGAACAAGGTGCGGCGGCGATTTACGGCGGTTCCGATTCCCTGCTAACATCATTTGTTTGTGCTTCGCGGTCGTGCGGACTCTGAGCCTGCTGTCGTACTGGATAAGCAAATCGGCAATCATATTCAACGGAGGAACTATGGCAATCAAAGTTGGTATTAACGGATTTGGGCGAATCGGGCGCAACGTTTTTCGTACCGCGCTGCAGGATCCTACCGATCCGAAGACGCTGGCGCATCTGCTGAAATACGATTCGATTCTGGGCAACCTGCCGAACAAGATTTCCGCTGGGGCGGACAGCATCACGGTGGACGGCAAGACGATTAAGGTGTTCAAAGAAAGAGATCCTGGTGCACTGCCCTGGGAGTCGGTGGGGGCGCAGGTGGTGATCGAATCGACGGGACACTTCACCGATGCGAACGATGCGAAAAAGCATTTGCGCGGGACGGTGAAGAAGGTGATCATCTCGGCTCCGGCGAAGAATGAGGACATCACGCTGGTGCTGGGAGTGAACCACGAGAAATACGATGGCGCGAAGCATCACATTATTTCCAACGCGTCTTGCACCACGAACTGCCTGGCGCCGGTGGCCAAGGTGCTGCAGGACGAATTCAAGATCGTCAGCGGGACCATGACGACGATTCATTCCTACACCAACGATCAGGTGATTCTGGATTTTCCGCATAAGGACTTGCGACGGGCGCGAGCGGCGGCCATTAATATGATTCCCACGTCCACGGGCGCGGCCAAGGCGCTGAAGCTGGTGATACCGGAATTGGCGGGGAAGTTGGACGGCTTCGCCATGCGCGTGCCCACCCCGAACGTTTCCGTGGTTGATCTGGTTGCATGGGTAGAGAAAAAGACGACCAAGGAAGAAGTGAATGCGGCGCTGAAAAAGGCGTCGGAGTCGGGGCCGCTGAAGGGGTATCTGGGTTTCGAGGAGCACGAACTGGTGTCGTCGGATTTCAAAGGCGACTCGCGGTCGTCGATTGTGGATGCGCCCATGACCCTGGTGGTGGCGGGAAATTGCGTGAAGGTGATCTCCTGGTATGACAATGAGTGGGGATACTCGTGCCGTGTGCGGGATTTGATCCATTACATTGCGGGTAAGGGCCTGTAGGAATTCCCGGACCCATTCTAACGTCGCAAAGAACGCGAGGTTAGGATGGGCTACCCGCCGCATCGAATCTGCCTTCCAAAGGACAACCAGCCATGTCCAAACTTTCCATTCGTGATCTTCCGCTCAGCGGGAACCGTATATTCATGCGGGTCGATTTTAATGTGCCGCTCGAAGATGGGCGGGTGATGGACGATACCCGTATTCGCGAGACGCTACCGACCATTGAGTACGCGCTGCGGCATGGCGCACGGCTGATTCTGGCTTCGCACCTGGGACGACCGAAGGGCAGACCGAATCTTAAGATGAGCCTGAAACCGGTGGCGGAGCGGTTACGCATGCTGCTCGATAAAGAACTGGCGAGGGGTGAGAATGTGGGATTCTGCCCGGATTGCGTGGGGCCGGAGGCGGAAGAAGTGGCGACGCAGCTGGAGATGGGGCAGACGCTGCTGCTGGAGAATTTGCGTTTTCACGCGGAAGAAGAAGCGAATGATGAGAAATTTGCCAAGCAGCTGGCGGCGCTTGCTCCCTACTACGTGAATGACGCGTTTGGGTCGGCGCATCGAGCGCATGCTTCGACGGTGGGGATTACGAAGTTTGTGCAGAAGTCGGCGGCCGGGCTGCTGATGGAGAAAGAATTAAAGTATTTGGGCAAGACGCTGGAACATCCGGAAGAGCCGTTCGTCGCAATTCTGGGTGGCGCCAAAGTGAGCGACAAGATCGGTGTGATTCAGAACCTGATGAAGAAGGTGGATTCGCTGATCATCGGCGGAGGGATGGCGTATACGTTTCTCAAGGCCCAGGGGCAGGAGATCGGCAAGTCGCTGCTGGAGGCGGATAAGATCGGGCTGGCGCGGGAATTGCTCGATGAAGCGAAAAAACGAAGCTTGAAAATCCTGTTGCCGGTGGATCATGTAGTTGCCAGCAAGCCGGAGATCAATGCGGTGGTGCAGCAGATCGGCGAAGGCCAGCCGATTCCGGCAGATAAGATGGCGCTGGATATCGGGCCCAAGACGATCGAACTGTTCTCGGAAGAAATTTCGCGAGCGCGGACGATCTTGTGGAACGGTCCGATGGGAGTGTTTGAGGTCCCAGGGTTTTCCAAAGGCACGTTCAAGATTGCGCATGCGGTGGCGGAAAATGTTGGCGCGATTTCGATTGTGGGCGGCGGCGATTCGGTGGCCGCAGCGCACGCCGCGGGTGTGGCCGAGAAGATCACCCACATTTCGACCGGAGGCGGCGCGTCGCTGGAATTTCTGGAAGGAAAGAAGCTGCCGGGAGTTGAGGCGCTGACGGATAAGAAGTGAAAGCTTTGGACGCCGCCACGCAAAACTCCACCATGCGACTCGTGCTCGACCGGGGCAAAGCGCTTGAGATTCATGGTCCCGCCGATCTCACCGAAGAAACCACCGACGCGATTGTGAATGCAGCGAACTCCTATCTCTTGGGGGGCGGCGGAGTCGATGGCGCCATTCATCACGCCGGGGGCCCTGCCATTGTTGCCGAGTGTCGCGCAATCGTGAGCAAAATCGGAACGCTGCCGGCTGGCAAGGCGGTCATCACCACGGGCGGACGGCTCCCGGCGAAGCATGTCATTCACACAGTCGGCCCCGTCTATCGCGCGGGCGAACGCGGCGTAGCCGAGGTCTTGGCCAGCTGCCATCGCGAATCGGTCCGTTTAGCCGACGATCACGCTCTCGCCTCCCTGGCATTTCCTGCGATCTCGACGGGCGCGTACGGATATCCGGTGGCCGAAGCGGCTCCAATCGCGATTTCTGCGACGCTCGATGCTCTCGCGTCCGCGAGGCACGTAACTCTGTGTCGGTTCGTGCTCTTCGACGTCTCGACGGTTCGCGCCTATCAGCGAGCGGCCGAAAAACTTGAACGGCCGAACACCACTTCCCCATTCAGAATCCAAAAGGCTCAGTCATGAGAACAAAAGTAATCGCCGCCAACTGGAAGATGTATAAGACGCCCGATCAGACTCGCGACTTTTTTCGCGATTTTCTACCGCTCGTGGCGGGGCATACGCGCGACGAGATTGTGGTGTGCCCTCCGTATATCGATCTGGCGGACGCGATGGAGGCGGCGAAGGGATCGAACGTCGCCATTGGTGGGCAGAACGTTCACTGGAAGGAAGAAGGAGCTTTTACGGGCGAGATTTCTGCTGCCATGTTGCTCGCCCTGGGTGTAAAGCACGTCATTGTCGGACACTCGGAGCGGCGGCAGTATTTTGGAGAAACCGATGACACGGTGAATCTTCGCTTGAAAGCCGCGCTGGAAGCCGGGCTCACGCCGATCTGCTGTGTGGGCGAAGTCTTGGAAGAACGCGAAGCGGGATTGACAGACGATGTGTTGCGGAGGCAATGCGTGCGGGCCTTTCACGCTGTTTCGGCGAAGAAGGCGGCGAAGCTTGTTGTGGCATATGAGCCGGTCTGGGCGATCGGCACGGGAAAAACGGCCACTCCGGAAATTGCGGCGGAGGCGCACGCGGTGATCCGGCGCGAGGTGACTGAGATTTTTGGCGACGAGTTTGCCGGCAAGTTGCGCATTCTTTACGGGGGATCGGTGAAGCCGGAGAACGCGGCGACGCTGATGGCGCAGGAAGAGATCGACGGTGCGCTCGTAGGCGGAGCATCGTTGGATGCGAAATCGTTTGCGGCGATTGTGAAGTATTAGGGACTTCGGTGGGGTCAATGTGAATGGGCGGGAGTCGATGAGCACGAGATCCCCTTCGACTTCGCTCAGGGCAGGCTTCCGCTACACCTGAGGAACGGCTGCGCTCAGGATGATAAGGCTGACTTATGGCGTGTTATTTCCTTCCGATCGCCATGATGTGGGAACTCGCGCCCAGCACGGACGGTTCGCGTTCCACTTTTCTCACCGCTGCGAGCAGATGCTCGCGTTGCGCGGGATCGGCCCAGAGGCGGTCGAAATCGCGCGCAAGCCAGCCCGGTCCTTCGATGGCGACTAACTCCACCAACTGAAATCCAGCGGCGAGTACATCTCGCGAGAGTTCCCCGGGGCGATGAAAGAACGCGTCGGTGAAATACACCGGATTGGTGGTTGGATTACGGTGCTGGCCTTCTTCCAAGTCGCGGGCGAGAATCGGGGCGAAAACGGGATCGGCGAAAAAACCGTGGGCCAGAGAATCGAACAGCGAGGCGAAGTGGCTGATGGCCGCTCCCCAGAGCAAGCCGCCGGGACGAAGCACGCGGCGCGCCTCGCGGAGAGCGGCGAGGCGGTCGTCGCGATTGGTGAGGTGATAGAGAGGGCCGAGAAGCAGGACCGCGTCGGCGGTGGAATCGGCTTGCGGAAGGCGGCGCGCGTCGCCGATTTCGGCGGAAGCCAGTGGATGTGTGGGTTGGCGGGCTGAGGCTGCTCGTGCTTGCCCGACATGTTTGGGTACAGGGTCGATGACGTGGACCTGGTATCCCAGCGATGCGAGCCAGCAGGCGTACGCGCCGGCTCCGCCACCAGCGTCGATCACGGTGACCGGGGGAGGTGGCAAATGACGCAGGATCAGTTCCTGAGTGCGCGCGTGCTCGAGTTGAAACCACCCGGTGCGCAGGCGCGAGGCTTCGTCGGCGTCTTCATAGTGACGAACGATTTCGGCGGACTCGTTGTTGGTCATGATCGGCTGGGGTCGGTGATGCCGAGCGTGCTATGGAAGTTTACCTGATTGACGGAGACGGGCAGGCTCGCTAGCGGACGGCACTTGTTGTGCAGAACTGACGGCACCCGGAGCTTTTCCGCGGGAACTTTCTGGCGGCGATGGCGATAAAACGATCGCCGGCTGGTTTACTCTAGTGTGCGTGTCAGAAACGAGCTTGTCGTCGGGATCGTTCGAACAACTGGCCCTGCCCCACTTCGAACGGCTCTATAATTTTGCCTGCTGGCTTACTGAGGACCGGCAAGAAGCCGAGGACCTGGTGCAGGAAACGTATGCCAAGGCGCTGCAAGGATTCTCTTCTTTCCGGCAGGGAACAAACTTTCGAGCCTGGATCTACAAGATTTTGCGGAACACGTTTCTGACCTCCCGCACCGGGCTGAAGGCAACTGCTACTATGCCGATCGATGTCGAGGGCGAAGAGGAGGTCCTCCCCACGACGAAAGAAACGCCGGAGAGCATTCTGTTGCAACGCTCGGATTGGCAACGGGTGCAGCAGGCGATGGAGCAACTGCCCGTCGCCTATCGCGAGGTGCTGCTGCTGTGTGAGGTGGAGGAGATGTCGTATCAGGAAATCTCGGCCACGCTTGGCATCCCGATCGGCACGGTGATGTCCCGTTTATCCCGTGCAAGAAAAATGTTACGTGAAGGCTTACGCCCAGGGCCCCAAGAAGGATGAAATTCACGGTGAACCATGGATTGTGACTCCTGGAAAGCAGAACTCGATACCTACTTGGACGGTGAGCTTCCCGAGGAGGCGATGCGCGCCTTCGACGCTCACGTGCGCCGCTGCCCTTCTTGCTCAGCGGATGCCCTTACGCGCGTACAAGTGAAGCGGGCGATTCAGGTTGCGGGAAAACGTTTTACTCCCAGTGCTGACTTTCGGAAACGGATTCAGAAGAGCATTGCCCCCCCGCCACAGCGCAGCTTCGCTCTGCGATGGACGTTGGCGGCGGCGACCGCCGTCGTTCTGGTCGTGGGGTGGTTAGCTGCAAGCTATATGGTATCCCGCACTGACAGAGACCAGATTTACAGCGAGATTGCAGATTTGCACGTTGCGACACTGGCCAGTTCATCGCCGGTGGATGTAGTCTCCACGGATCGGCACACGGTGAAACCCTGGTTCCAGGGAAGGATCCCATTCGCGTTTAATTTACCGGAACTCCAAAACACCGAGTTCTCGCTGCTTGGAGGCCGGATGGCCTATCTTGACCAAACGCCGGGTGCGCATCTGATCTACGATATACGAAAGCATCATATTTCCGTGCTCGTTTTTCAGGAACGATCGACGAAATTGTCAGCCAGCTGGGGCGAGAATATTCTCTCCCCGAAGAACTCGCCGTTCAACCTGGAAACGTGGAGCCAAAGCGGGCTTCGCTATTTCGTGATCGGCGACGCCAATGCAACGGACATTGATAATCTGGCGAAATTGTTTAAGGCCGCGTCATAGATTTGTGGGCCAGTAATCTTCTCTGACGATGGACGGTGAGCAATCCAAAACTTTACTAAGAACCATGAAACGGAGCCGGCAATGACCCAGCGACTGATCGATGCGCCGTCGTGGCATGCGCTGCAGGCGCACCACGACAATATCAAGGAAGTACAACTTCGGCGGCTGTTTGCCGATGATTCCGGCCGCGGCCAGCGATTGGTTGCCGAGGGCGCCGGCCTTTACCTGGACTACTCGAAGAACCGAATTACTGATGAAACGATTCAGCTGCTGCTCCAGTTAGCCAAAGAGCGAGGTGTGGCTGAGCGTCGCGACGCCATGTTTCGCGGCGAGAAGATCAACATCACGGAAAACCGGGCGGTGCTGCACGTTGCTTTGCGCGCTCCAAAAGGCACGCAGATCAAGGTGGACGGTGTAGACGTGGTTCCGGAGGTACACGCGGTGCTCGATAAGATGGCCGCGTTCTCCAACCGCGTGCGCAGCGGAGAATGGAAGGGCCACACCGGTAAAACCATCAAGAACGTGATCAACGTTGGCATCGGCGGCTCGTACCTGGGGCCCGAGATGGCCTACGACGCGCTGCGTACGTTTACCAACCGTGCCATGAAGTTCCGCTTTGTTGCGAATGTGGACGGCGCCGCGTTCGCCGAAGCCACACACGACCTTGATCCCGCAGAAACTTTATTCGTTCTGTCTTCGAAGACTTTCACCACGCTGGAAACCATGACCAACGCTGCCACGGCACGACGCTGGATCGTGGACGCGCTCAAGAACGATGCGGCTGTAGCCAGGCACTTCGTCGCGGTCTCAACCAACGCGGAAGGCGTCGCCAAGTTCGGAATCGATACGGCCAACATGTTCGGATTTTGGGACTGGGTCGGAGGGCGCTATTCGATGGATTCCGCGATCGGACTTTCCACCATGATCGCCATCGGCCCGAAGGGATTCGAAGATCTGCTCGGCGGATTCCGCGACATGGATGAGCACTTCCGCAGCGCGCCCCCGGAGAAGAATCTTCCGTTGCTGATGGGCCTGCTTACGGTCTGGTACAACAATTTTTTTGGGGCGCAAACCATTGGCATCATGCCGTACTCGGACAATCTCAAGCGCTTTCCGGCGTACCTGCAGCAACTGCAGATGGAAAGCAACGGCAAGCACGTGGACCTCGACCGTCAGCCCGTGAGCTACCAGACCGGGCCGATCATCTGGGGTGAGCCCGGAACCGACGGACAGCACTCGTTTTACCAGCTCATCCATCAAGGCACCAAGCTTATCCCGTGCGACCTGATCGGATTCTGCCAGCCGCTTAGCGACTTTAAGGACCATCACGATTTTCTGATGGCGAATCTGTTCGCGCAGGCAGAGGCGCTGGCTTTCGGCAAGACGGCCGAGGAGGTGAAGGCCGAACGCGTGCCCGACTTTCAAGTTCCGTTCCGCGTTTTTGAAGGCAACCGGCCCACCAACCTGATCCTGGTTGAAAAACTAACGCCGCGAGCCGTGGGTTCGCTGGTGGCACTGTACGAACACAGTGTTTTCACGCAGGGCGCCATTTGGAACATCGACTCCTTCGACCAGTGGGGAGTGGAACTCGGCAAGGTGCTGGCGCAGCGAATCATTCCCGAGTTACAGAGTTCCGCAGAACCCCAGCTCAAGCACGATGGCTCGACTAACGCGTTGATCGGGCGATATCGACAACTGCGTGGCGGCGAGTAGGCAGGAAGATAACACCCTCGCTTCGGGTGGGTCGACGGCGCGCCCAGGCGGCAAAGCCTCCGACACGTCAGGGCGTGCCACGAGGCGGGAGAACGCACATACCGCACATACCCTTTTCGTTGCAGGATGTCGCAGGACACGGTAACATTAAAGGCCGCGCGGACTTGTCGCGAGCGCAGCGCATTGAGGCGCGAAGTGGCGTAAGGGTTCGACTGCAATGGGAAAATGCCCTCAACAGGACGAAGTTGCTAGATATCGATTAGAGTTTGATTTACAAAGTGCGGAAGTGGTGGAACTGGCAGACACACCATCTTGAGGGGGTGGCGCCGAAAGGCGTGGGGGTTCAAATCCCCCCTTCCGCACCAGAAACTCATTTAGAATCAGATGTTTAGAAGCGTGTTTTTGGTTTCGTACAGTAATCGCACAACGTTTCAACCCTGCGTAGTATTTTCTGCCACCAACTGAGCCGCCCAGGTTCTCGAGTAAAATCTTCCAGTTCCTCGACTTGATCAATACTATTTGGGACTACTTGATCAATACTATTTGGGACTAAAGGAAGACGGTATCTCGCCAGTTTGCCACTTCCATAGGCGAAAAACGGCATCTTCCATATTTATGGCACATATGAAATAATCATGTTTATGAAGCAAGAATCGATTCGGACGACGGTGGACATTCCGGCACCCCTTTACCGGAAATTAAAGGAGCAGGCGGCGGGAACTGGTTGTTCGATTCGTGAACTGGTTCTTCTCGGTGTGAGACGTGTGGTCTTGCAGGCACAGCGGCCGAGGCCAAAGCGGGTCGAATTTCCTCTGATTGTTTCCAAAGGACCACCGGTAGACCTGACGAATGAGCAGATCTATGAACACGTTGAATTTCCTTGATGCCAATGTCTGGCTGGCGCTCCTGTGGAGCCTGCATATACATTCCGAGAGAGCCCGATCCTGGTTTGAGCAGGCCGGACAGGAGCAATTCCTTTTTGGTCGGTTCACGCAAATCACCGTTCTTAGGCTTCTCACAACCGAACAAATCATGGGAGTGGACACAAAATCTATGGCAGAAGCCTGGAGCCTGTGGGACCGGATCTGGGCTGATGATCGAGTTGTTTTCGTGCCCGAGCCGGAGGATATCGAGAAGGAGTTTCGCGCGCGCTCTCGAATGCCTAGTCGCTCTCCAAAGGTCTGGGCAGACGCGTACATGTTGGCTTTCACGACCGTGGCAGGCTTGAAGTTGATCACGTTTGACCGCGCTCTGAAGTCGCGCGGCAACGACGTGCTCGTGCTATAGGACAGCTAAGCGGATGGGGCTGTGCACCGCCAGAATTCCATCGGATGAAAATTTCGCGAGTCTATTTAGCCAGACCTTTGAACTCGCACTGGACCACTCATTCCATCTGCAGAACCCACCAGCCGTTGATCCGCACCGCTCCCATTTCGCCGTACGGAAGCTGCTCCATTTCTGAAATGATGCCGGCCAGCCCGTCCACGAATAAGTTTGAAAGTGGTATCGTGTGCGCATATGATGTTCGCTTTAAGCCGTTGACTCCTCGGGGTGTCATTGACCAGTGCTTTACCTACATCTCGCCCCAAGCCGGCGATGTATCCCTGTTGGAGACTGTGCTTCAGGAATTTACCGCATTCGAACATTCTTCCCGTCACTGTGACCGAGGCAGATGTTTTGCGCGATATACAGATTCACCTCCCGGTGAATGAATCCGATTTCTTGCGTCGAGAAGAGCAGATTCGCGGAGCACGCCAGCATCGACCGGATCGGTCTTTTGAGTTGGAGACACGCGGTGTGCTAGGTGGATGGGAAAGACGCTCCGGGATAGCGAGGACGTTCTTGAAGAAAATAACCGTGGCCAATTACCGGCAAGATCCATACTACGCTCGGATTGTGAAAGCGGTTGAGGGTCTTCTTCGAGAAAAGGGATTCGTTGCTCCGTTGGAACTGTTTATTCGTATGGATCTGCTTTCCCCGGAATCGGTGGAGAACTGGAGGCGCGGCCGGATTGCGCCTCTCGAGAGGGCCATGCACTGCAATTTAGCCAAGGCCAGCCGAATCTTGCGTATTTTGCGGATGC
>Ga0207014_1166_pt1 | contig 10764 bp, 10 predicted proteins | sample Alteio_BWMinCont_56_FD_153495 | JGI IMG/M metagenome (GOLD analysis project Ga0207014, IMG submission 153495) | Enriched cells from forest soil in Barre Woods Harvard Forest LTER site, Petersham, Massachusetts, United States -... | ecosystem: Environmental > Terrestrial > Soil > Temperate forest >...
GGCATTCAACCGTACCGCGGGACTGTCGATCGGATCTCCGATTTTATTTTCGTCGGTCGCACACGGCAGCGCCCATGACATCGCAGGCAAGGGTCAAGGTGACGCGGGAGCGATGATCGAGGCGATCACTCGGCTGGCGAAGATTAAGTCGGACGGCTGAGCAGCCACAGCAAAAGCGGGCAGGATTGGTAAGTGGGTTGCAAGCAGTGGAATACGGAATGAAAAAGATCGCATCGTCACTGCTACTAGCAATGATTATTCTGCTCGCCCCTCATGCACAGGCAAGTTCATGGCCCGCCAGGTCCATAAAGCTTATTGTACCGTTTGCCGCAGGTGGGAGTGCCGACACGCTTGGCCGTATTTTTGCGCAGGCCTTGTCTGATGAACTGGGCAAGCAGGTGTTCGTGGAAAACCGAGGCGGTGCAGGTGGCGTCACCGCTTCCGCCCAAGTAGCGCGCGGAGAGCCGGATGGCTACACGTTGCTTGTGTCCGGGGTTGCCTCTCATGCTATCGCGCCAGCGCTAAACGGCAATACCGGCTACGATCCCGTTCACGACTTCACGCATATTGCCTATATGGGCGGCCCGCCTATCGTATGGGTTGTAAATCCATCTCTTGGTGCTCGCACGCTTAGTGAAATCCTCGCAATTCTCCGCAGCAGCCCAACGCCGGTAGATTATGGTAGCCCTGGGACGGGTACTCAGGGCCATCTCGTTGCGGCTTATCTCGCGCGTAAACTCGATTTGCCGATGCAGCCCGTTCCTTACAAAGGAGCGGGGCCAGCAATGTTAGACATCGTTGCAGGTCACATAAAAATGGGGTTCATGACCTGGACCACAGCGCTTGGCCAAATTCGCGCCGGTGCGGTCATTCCGATCGCAATCACGGCGGATCAGCGCTTACCGGATTTCCCGGATTTGCCGACATTCGAAGAGCTTGGCTACCCGGATTTGATAGCGACCACATGGTTTTCTATTTCTGGTCCACCGGGCATTTCTGCCGATATCGTCGATCGTCTGAACAAAGCTTGTGTGAAGGCGCTCGATAACCCCGATGTTGGCAGGATTCTGGCGCAGGAAGGAATCCTTGCGACGCCGATGAGCGCCGACGCGTTCGGCAAATTCGTCGCGGCTGAGGTCGCGCGCTGGGCGCCGATTGTGACCTTGTCCGGAGCTAAGGCTGAGTAGTTTGCGAATCCTGGTCTCGCGTCGGCGCGCTTATGTAGACGGCGCCGTTCGACACGGAAACGGCATAGATCTTCACAGGAATCATGCAGGGCGGCGAGAAAACCTCACCCGTCTTGATGTTGAATGCGCCGCCATGGAAATTGCATTCGACGACATCGTCGTAAATGTCTCCTTCGGATAGCGAACCTGGGCCATGGGTACATTGATCGTCGGTGACGAAAAATGTGCCGCCGAGGTTAAACACCGCGAGGACAAGGTCGCCTGTCTCCACTTTCAAGGCGCCATCTGTCGGGACGTCCGCGGCTTCGCAAACCCTTAGCAACTGGGCAGTTTCCGACATTTCGGTTCCTGATTGACGTGAAGTTGGGACGAACGTAGGATCGTTGCCGTTTGCAGAACGCCGTTCCACCTGGAAGAACAGATATACTTTTTAAGGCGCGGCGGTCAAGTTTGCGACGCGGCTTTCTGGCGTCCGCGAAAAGGAGTTTCTATGCTGCGCAAAGAACAAAACGAACTGCTGACGCAGACCGGCCTGGGCACGCCGATGGGCGACATGTTTCGCCACTACTGGATTCCGGCGCTGCTGGCGAATGAACTACCCGAGAATGAATGTCCGCCTGTCCGGGTGAAATTGTTGTCGGAGCGTTTGCTCGCCTTCCGCGATACCGAAGGACGCTACGGACTGATCGACGAGTTCTGCGCACATCGTGGCGTGTCGCTCTGGTTCGGTCGAAACGAGGAATTCGGGCTGCGCTGTCCATACCATGGCTGGAAATACGACGTGACAGGACAGTGCGTCGACGTCCCGTCAGAGCCCGTAGAGGGCGGCTTTTGTAAAAAGATAAAGTTGAAATCGTATCCGCTCGTCCAGATTGGCGATGTGTTGTGGACTTACATGGGAAAACCGGAACACGAACCGCCGCATCCCGAGTGGGAGTTCGCGCGCGTTCCTTTGGAACAGAGCTTTACCTCCAAGCGCTGGCAGGAGAGCAACTGGCTCCAGGCCATGGAAGGCGGCATTGACTCCAGCCATGTGTCGTTCTTGCATCGTGGCAGCCTAAACACGGACCCGCTGTTCAAGGGCTCCAAAGGAAACCAATACAACCTCAACGATACGCGACCGGTGTTCGAGGTCGTCGAACAGCCGGGCGGGCTATACATCGGAGCGCGGCGCAATGCTGAGAACGGCAAATATTACTGGCGGATCACACCTTGGGTAATGCCGAGCTTCACGATGATCCCGCCGCGCGGAGACCATCCGATCCATGGTCATTTTTGGATTCCAATCGACGACGAAAATTGCTGGGCGTGGAGTTTCGACTATCACCCGGTGCGGGCGTTGACGCCCGCAGAGCGGCGGTCCATGGCCGACGGCCAAGGTATCCACGTCCGTTACGTGCCCGGCAGCTATCGGCCGCTCGCTAACAAGGATAACGACTATCTGATGGATCGGGCTGCGCAGAGGGCCGGGATCACCTACAGCGGCGTCGAGGGCATCGCCATGCAGGATGCGTCCTTGCAGGAGAGCATGGGACCAATCGTCGATCGCACCAAGGAAAATCTCGTCTCCACCGACAACGGCATCATCATGGCGCGACACCGGCTCCTAAAGGCGGCGCGCGCCCTGAGAGAAAAAGGTACGGTCCCCCCTGGTGTCGATCCGGATCATCACCGGGTTCGCTCCGCCGCGGTGATCCTCGCGGCCGAGCAGACATTCAAGGATGCCGCAAAAGACGACCTCATTGCCCGTCCTGGCGTTGCCCAGTCTTCGGTCTGACGCGATGCAAAGCGAATCTGCACGATTAACGACGCGCAATGAGTCCCGATTTCGTGTCGATTACCCAAACTCGATAGCCCGGTCGGTGAAAGTGATCGCCTTGGACGAGACCGGCCGGCGGCTCGTGGACCAAATCGCCTTGTTGCCATGGGCGCGTGCGACATTCTTCACGTCGCTATCGCATGAGCAGTCGCCGGCGCCGTTGCGGGCGGAAAGTAATGCCGTACGGGCCTGGCTGAATGACATCGCAGGACAGACCAAAAGTCTAATCGAGGAAATTGAAATCGCCGACGTAGTAGTGATGATCGTGGGTGCTGGTAGTACGGCAGATGCGGCGCCCCTGATTGGAGAAGCGTGTCAACTTCGCAATGTGACGGCGGTGGGCCTTGTACTCCAGGACGAGGAGACCACAGATGAGGCTATCGAGCGAACGCTGAGAAAGATGCGGCAATTTGTGACAATGCTCGTTGTCGCGAGCGGTGACGAATACGCCGAAGCGATGCTGACGGCGTTGCGCGCGTGATGGATACTTCGTTGCCACCAGGTGCATTGACCGAGCCAAAGGCGCGTCTGTCGTCTGTTGTTACCGCTATTGCCTTGCTGAAAGCTTTTTCTGAGTCCGACATTGAAATTGGTATCAGCCGGCTGGCTAAGACACTCGGCATTGCCAAAAGCACAGCGCATCGGCTAGCGATAACGCTGTTGTCCGAAGGGCTATTGGAGCAAAACCCGGAGAATGGCCGCTACCGGCTCGGCATTGGCCTTTTCCGCCTTGGCTCGTTGGTCAGGCAACGGATGGACGTGTCTGCAGAGGCGCGTCCGCATCTCTTCGACCTGCGCGAGACCACGGGTGAGACCGTGCATCTGGCGCTGCTTGACGGGACGCAGATCATGTACGTGTACAACCTGGAAAGTGCACACGCCATTCGCATGCGCTCCGACGTCGGCGTTTGTAAGCCGGCGTTCTGTACCGCCGAGGGGCTCGCTATGCTGGCCTTTCAGCCGACGACGCTTGTCGATTCTATCATCAGCGAGGGGCTGAAGGCGCGCACGCCCAAGACCCGCACGGATCCGCATGAACTACGTGCGGCGCTCGAAGAAGTTCGTGTGCGCGGCTACGCCGTCGAGGACGAGCTAAGCGAAGAGGGCATGCGCGCCGTCGCCGCGCCAGTCCGCAACAGCGCCGGCGATGTTGTTGCGGCAATAGGGGTTGCCGGGCCGACGCAGCGGCTTTCGGACGCAGTCCTTGCCGACGTCGTACCTAAGGTCGTGCACGCCGCATCCACCATCTCGGCGCGGATCGGCTACCGCCTTGTTTCGGCTTAACCCAACACTATCTGCCAAAAGCGGAAGTGGCGATTATTTATTCGATCACCTCGTCGGCGGCAGTAAGCAGCGCGGGGGGCACGGTGAGGCCCAGCGCTGTGGCGGTTTTGATGTTGATCGTAAGTCGATAGGCCGTCGGCTGTTGAAATGGCAAATCGCCCGGTTTCTCGCCGCGCAGAATACGGTCAACGTAACCAGCGGCGTGTCGAAACATTTCGAGATCATCCGCACCATAAGTGACCAGCCCTCCGGCTTCCGCAAAAAAACGGCTCGTGTAGATTGTCGGCACGCGGTGGCGTTCCGTCAAATTTACTACCTGAGCCCGGTGTATGCCGGTCGTCAAATCGGGTGGCAGGAGAAGTCCACCATTCGGTTGTGCCGCTATGCCTGCTATGGCGCTTTCGATGCCCGCAACATCATGAATGGGCAAATCGATTGGCTGCAGCCCGAGCTGCCCGGCACTGGGTTCAAACCAGCGCAGATAAGTTGCCCCAACGGGATTGTCTGGATTATGGATCATGCCGACGCGAGAGATGCCGGGGGCGATCAGCTTTAAAATCTCCAACATCTTTCCGAACATCGAAAATTCCATCGACGAAAATCCGGTCACGTTATGCCCCGGCCGCGCCAGACTTTCCGCCGCGCCCGACGCGATTGGATCGCTAGTCGCCCCGACAACGATTGGAATCGAACTTGTCAATTTCATAAAGACTGGAATGACGCGATCGGCGGAAGTCAAAATGACGTCCGGTTTCAGTTCGACGAGGCTGGCGGCGTCGGTCCTCACCACATCCATGTCATCAGTGGACCAACGCTCGTCGAATTGGACATTGTTACCCTCAGACCACCCCAGCCCCAGCAACTCCTTCCGGAACGCCCCAACACGGGCCCGGCCTGTAGCGTCGTTTTGTGGAAAGGGCATCAGGATGCCGATGCGTCGAATGCGCTCGGCCCGCTGCGCTCGGGCAGCCAAAGGCCAAGTTGCTGCGCCGCCGACCAACACGATGAACTCCCGCCGCCTCATTGCCTCTCCCAAGCCCACCGCATCGTAGTGCTCAAACTAGCACACTCGAAGGGGACCGCCGATGTCGCAGTCGGGTCATTTCCAGACATCGGCTTGCGTGGCCGGACATGTCCGTTTCGTGCCGTGAACGGACTCATGCAGCGCAGCAAATGGCATTTCTACTCGATCACCTCGTCGGCTCGGCCGCTTAGCGCCAGCGGAACGGCGATGCCGAGTGCCTTGGCCGTCTTGAGATTGATTATCAGCTCCACCTTGGTCGCCCTTTGGACCGGCAGATCGCCCGGGTTCGCTCCTTTAAGAATTTTACCCGTGGAGTTGCCGACCAGACGAAAAGTTTCTGCTTCATCGGCTCCGTAGCTCATGAGGCCGCCGGCCGCGACGAACTTGCGATAGAGGAAGATCGTGGGCACCGCGTGGCGGAGCGACAATGCGCCAATCCGTTCCATGCGCGAATTGAAGAATTGATATGGGCCGATGACGAGCGCGTCGGCTCGCAATTGGCCTAGGGCCTCAAAGGCCGAGTCCAAGTCGCGATCGGTGCTCGCGTGCAGAAAACGGAGCTGCAATCCGAGGGCGGGAGCCGCCGCCTGCAGATCGCGCGTGAATTGCTCGGTAATAGTCGGAGCGGAAGGATTGACAAGGACGGCAATGATGGTGGCCGCAGGCAGCAATTCGCGCAGCAGCTCCAGCCGCTTTTGCGCTACCTCGATGTTCAGATTGGTCACGCCCGTCAAGTTTCCACCCGGGCGATTCAGGCTTGCTACAAGGCCGAACGTGACCGGATCACTGGCTGTCTCGAATACGATCGGAATTGTCGCAGTTGCCGCCTTTGCTGCAGCTGACGCACCACTCCCACCCGCGACAATCACGGTCACCTGACGGTGGACCAATTCGGCCGCGAGCACCGGCAGTCGATCGTCATCGTCCCCCGCCCAGCGGTATTCGATCGCCACGTTCTGACCCTTGATGTATCCTTCCTCTTTCAGCCCTTGGGTGAACGCGCGAAGGCGGGACGCGTACACCTCGGGCGATGTACTGCTGAGGAAGCCGATCACGGGCATGGCGGCTTGTTGCGCGCGCGCGGCGAGTGGCCACATCGCCGCCATGCCGCCGATAAGCGTGATGAACTCGCGCCGCTTCATGTCCGACCCCAAGTTCAGAAGGTGACATCTTAGCGGCTAAAACGAGTACTTTGATAGGGATGAAGTGCATCGAGAGCATTTCCGTTGGGCGGCGGCCGATGTCGCGGTCGGGTCATTTCCAGACATCGGCTTGCGTGGCCGGAATGTCGGCTTCACCCGCGATAACGGACATCGTCAGTGAGATTGAGCATGTCCGTTTCGTGCCATGAGGCGACATGCACGTTATCATGCCGCGCCCTAGTACCGACCCACTGCCCCCGCGCTGGGTCGTTTCTTTGGACCGGGATCGCTTCTAGTCACGCTCTTTTAGCTGGGGCTTCTCATGTAAAACCGCGCTTAGCAGCGAATTGTTGACCTCGATATGCCCGTTGTAGCTGATGAGGCCCAGTTTGCGAAACTTGTTCATGAAATGGCTGACTCGGGATCGAGTGGTGCCGACCATCTCCGCCAACGTTTCCTGACTGATGTGCGGATTTATCGGCTGCGGGCTGCCTTCCTTTCCGAAATTCGCGAGCAGCAACAACGTGCGCGCAAGCCGCCTCTCGCTCGAATTGAATAGTTGATCGATCAGGTCCTCCTCAATCCGGCTGTTGCGGGTCAGGAGATACGCCATAAACATTTCGGAAAATGTCGGTTCGTCATGAAGGGCGGCGATCATCGCGGCCTTCGTGATTGACGTGATCACGCAATTTTCCATCGCCGTTGTCGTCGCGATGCGTAGCGGATGGCCGTTCATACAGCCTTCGCCAAAGAACTGGCCGGGCTCTAGAATAGCGACGACCGCTTCCTTGCCCTGCTCGGACAGGACAGTCAGTTTGACGCTTCCTTTTTGAATGTAAAACACCGCGTCGGCGACATCGCCTTGCTCAAACACGTGCTGATTCTTGCGGAATTCCAATACCTGCTTTCCCGCGCCCACTTTGGCGAGAAAAACCTTCGCGTCAAACACGTCATTAGCTGGCTTTCCCATAGGAGCCTCCTTTGGCTCGACGAACGTCATTTCACTTGATCGGCGCGAGCATGCAATATCTTCGTCTGTTGCTCGATAGAGGCTCCCCGCCTTTCACTCGACACGGGGCGTCTTTGCCAAAAAAGTGGCGTGAGTGACCGACACGGTCGTTCCCTCTGGGCCGACCAAGGTTTCAACCTTGGCACCGAGCTGTTGCGCGAGCGCCTTGACTATGCCCGTGCCGAGCCCGGTTTTTGGTTGAGCAAAGACGCCGTCCGGCTTGCCAACCCCATTGTCAGCAATCGAAAGCCTCCAATCTGTTCCGGAAACATCATACGCAACGGTGATCTGCCCATCCTTTGTGTTTTCGCTGAATGCGTGCTTTAGAGAATTTATTACAAGCTCCGTGGCGATCAATCCGAGGCTCTCGGCCTGACGGGAAGTCGCACTGCCGCCTTCGCCAGACACTTTCAGCGAGACTTGCCGATTCTCGCTGATCATCGAGGCCGCGAGGGTCTCGCACAGTCTCGAGAGATAAGGCCCCATTTCGACGGACCCGCTGGCCGCAGATGCATGGAGGTGTTGCTGTACGGCAGCAACCGACATGACCCGCTTGTGAGCGTCCTGCAGATGAACGCGCGTCTCTTCCGAATCCACCGTCCTCGCCTTCAACAAAATTATGCTTGCAATAATTTGGAGGCTATTGGCAACACGGTGTTGAATTTCCTCAAGCAATACGTCCTTCTGTCGCAGAAGGTCGTCCTTTTCGCGCTCCAAAACGCGCTGCCGAGTAACATCCTCTATGCCAAGCAGAATAGTCGTGTGGGAGCCTTCCTCGTAGAACACCTTGCGGGCGTTCAAGCACATCGTGCGTGGTCCGACGTCAGGAAATTCATATTCGACTTCATAGTCCTCCATCACGCCGTTCTCGGGTACGATCTTTTCCAGGAGCAAGCGAAGCTTCGGAATGTCCCAATGACCATCACCCAACTCGTAAAGAAGCCTGCCTTGGGTAACTTCGGGTCCAACCTTGAATGTCCGATAGAAAGAACGGCTCGCGGTGATCACGCGCAGGTCTTGGTCGAGCACCAAAACCGGTTCACGAACCGTATCTATGATCGCCTGCGCAAACGCGCGCGCTTCTTCGATCTCGGCTAAATGATTTTCGGCCAAGTTGGCCTCTCCAAGCAATCCCAGAGGAGCCCGCTACTAGCCCCGCGGTTTACCGATGGTGCGCCAGTTGGGATGTGCTGTCGGTAATGTACATTACCGATCCAGCGGAGAGCCGACTCTATTACGTATATGTTTTGGGAAGGTGAAAAGCGACGCGCGTTTTGACCAACTGATAACATTCACAAGATTCTTCGGCGAGGCCCCGCCGATCGAGTATCGTGACCTGCCGGCGGCCGCGCTCAATCAGGCCTGCGCGTTCCAACCCACGGGCAGCATTCGTGATGGTTGGCCTCTGAACACCGAGCATTTCGGCGAGAAGGCTTTGGGTGATCGGCAGTTCGTCCCCATCACTGCGGTCACGCATCATGAGCAGCCAACGCGCCAGCCGTTGCTTGAGGCTGTGCGCACCATTGCACGCTACAGACGCCATGACCTGTTCGAGAAAGGCCTGTACGTAAGCGTACATGAGGCTACGGAAGGCCGGCATTGACTCCATGGCCCGTGTGAACGCTGCGCGCGTCATCTTTGTTGCGCTCCCCGGGATTTGGACGAGAAGCTGGACGGAAGTACCCTTGGCACCGAAGATGGCTTGTATGCCGGTGCAACCCTCCCGACCGATTGTTGCCATCTCAATGATGCTGCCGTCCGCATAAACCGCTACCACCGAGACGACACCGCCGTCTGGGAAGAATACATGGTGGAGCGAACTGTCGGCGTCCATGAGGACCTGCTCGCGTTGGCAGCGAATTTGTTCAAGCTCCGGCATAAGCTGCTTGAGATTGCGGGCTGGCAGCGCGAGTAAAAGCCGATTGCTGGGCCAATTTGAGCTACTCATACCCGGTAAACTCCGTCAGCCCGCTTTAGTTGCAAGACGCGGGACATCGCTATTAAGCCCTCGGTCAACGAATGCCGAGCCCTGAGCTGAGTTGATGGAACGTTAGCGGGTGCGTGGGGCAATGTGATCAAAATAGATCACTCGCAAAATCAAACCCGGCTACCAATGGCATAGCAGGCTAACTCTAACCTTCAACCGACAGCGGCAGCAAATGGTAACTCTCGCAGCACGCGACGTCCGCTTAGGGTCATAAGCAGATACGACGGCTCGTAATCGGACTTCCGCATAGCCGCCGAGAGCAGGCACCGATGCGTCGACCCTCGATGCCCGCATCAACCCGCATTTGGTACCCTGCCAATGAGCCCGCACCCCAAGCCCTTCTTGAAAAGCACGTACCCCGCGCTAATACCGCAATACCCGCACAAGATGCGCATCGGCATGGAAAGTCTTCGCGCCAGGCGGCCGTCATCGCTTTACGTGAGAGCGCCGCCACGATAGATTTTTGCAACCGAACCAGAACAACATCCGGGGAGAGCTTTACATGGCTGTCACGCAGGCTATTCCGATCACGCGTCATCCTTACGCCGATGGCTCCTACAAGAAGATGCTGATTGACGGCCAATGGGTCGACGCCGCGTCCAGCAAAAGATTCGAGACGCTCAACCCCGCCACCGGCGAAGTGCTGGCAACCGTCGCCGAGGGCGATGCCGAGGACATCAACCGCGCGGTTGCCGCCGCAAGGCGTGCCTTTGAAGGCCCGTGGAGCAAGGTAAAGCCGTTCGAGCGCCAGAGCATGCTCTTGAAGCTTGCGGACCTCGTCGAAAAGCATTTCGAGGAATTATCGCAGCTCGATACGCTCGACATGGGCGCGCCGATCAGCCGCACCCGCGCCAACAAGCTGCGCGTGCTTGGCATGATCCGCTATTACGCGGGCCACGCAACCGCGCTGCATGGCGAAACCATCGAGAACTCGTTGCCCGGCGAAATCTTCTCCTACACCCTGAAGGAGCCGGTCGGCGTCGTCGGCGCCATCATTCCATGGAACGGCCCGCTCGGCGCGAGCGTCTGGAAGATCGGCCCCGCGGTCGCGACCGGCTGCACGGTGGTGCTCAAGCCGGCCGAAGAAGCGCCGCTGACTTCGCTGCGGCTCGCCGAACTTTGCATGGAAGCCGGCATTCCCGCGGGCGTCGTCAACGTCGTGCCCGGCTATGGCGAGACGGCGGGCGCTGCGCTCGCATCGCACCCCGGCGTCGACAAGGTCGCCTTCACCGGCTCTCACGTCACGGGACAATCGATCGTGCGAGCATCTGCCGGCAACCTGAAGCGGGTGTCGCTGGAGCTCGGCGGCAAA
>Ga0207014_1126_pt1 | contig 10724 bp, 9 predicted proteins | sample Alteio_BWMinCont_56_FD_153495 | JGI IMG/M metagenome (GOLD analysis project Ga0207014, IMG submission 153495) | Enriched cells from forest soil in Barre Woods Harvard Forest LTER site, Petersham, Massachusetts, United States -... | ecosystem: Environmental > Terrestrial > Soil > Temperate forest >...
GTGGATCTGACCGGCGACGCCATCGGCGAACCGATTGGCCAGCGGGACCATGTGGGAGAAAGCTGTGGGCGTGAGGATGTGTTCGAGCGTGGCGCGCATGGCCGCTAGAGAAAGAGCGTTGCCGGCAAGCGTGCCGCCAATGCCCCCCACGTCAATGTCCTCAAGATGGAGGCGGGCGCCGATGCGCTGCGCGACTTCCTCAGTCACACCGTAGGTCGCACCGGGAATGCCGCCGCCGATCGGCTTGCCAAAAACGAGAAAGTCGGGTTGCAGCTTCCAGTCGCGGGTGCAGCCGCCAGGGCCGGCGCAGATGGTGTGGGTTTCGTCGAGGATAAGGAGCGCGCCGTAGCGACGCGTGAGTTCCCGCGCGGCGGACCAGTAGCCGGCATCGGGGAGGATGATGCCAACGTTGGTCATGGCAGGCTCGGCCAGGACGCAGGCGACATCGTGATACTTGAGAGCGTCTTCGAGGGCTTCGAGATCGTTGAATTCGACGACGCGTGTGGTTTCCACGGGATCTACAGGTGGGCCGATATTGCCGCGGCGCGGACCGACTACGCGGCCCTGAAGGGAGACGAAGGTTTCATCCACCGTGCCGTGGTAGCAGTAGTGGAAGACGAGAATTTTGGGGCGCTGCGTGATTTCGCGCGCGATGCGAATGGAGAAACGGTTGGCGTCGGTGGCTGTAAGCGTGAACTGCCAGAACGGGAGGCCGAAGCGGTGCTGCAGTTCTTCGCCGACCCAGAGCGAGTCTTCAGTGGGGAGCATGAGCGTGATGCCTTCGCGGACTCGGTGTGCCACGGCGTCGGCGACGATGGGAGGCGAGTGGCCAGTCATGGCACCAGTGTCGCCGAGGCAGAGGTCGACGTAGTCATGACCGTCCACGTCGGTGAAGTGCGCGCCACTGGCGGATTTTACGAAGACGGGAAAAGCGCCGGCCCATTTGTTCATCCAGTTCATGGGGACGCCGCCGAGGAGAGAGGATTGGGCGCGGAGGTACAGTTCGGCGGAACGCGGATGATCGGCGATGAAGCGTTTTTCTTCGCGTTGGTGGAGGGAGTGGAGTCTGGCGCGGTCGATGGTTGTCATATATCAACCCTTTTTCGGAATCGGTAGAGGGCGCGCAGGTTAGACTACAGCAAATTGCAGGAGACCCTCTGGATACAGGGGTGTGTATTCATCCTCAGCGACCTCCCGATAGCCGACCTTCATATTGGACATATGATTTGCAACAGAAGGCCTCACGTCTATTCGCTCAAACGTCAATTTGGGTTTCTCGTTGAAAAAGAAAATATTCATTTCACCGGAGCCGATGTCATGGCCGTCCGCTGTAGCGAAGTCCCCGATGCCCGCTCTTATGGATTCAAGAGAGATCCCCAGATCATACTCACCCAGCGAAGAAGAAGGCGGAAGTTGCAAGACGAGTAGATATTCCATGCATGATCCTCAACGGAGAGCGTGGATGATTTCGCGGGCGGCGTTTCTGCCAGATGCGCCGGTTAGGCCGTTGCCGGGGTGCGTACCTGAGCCGCAAAGAAAGAGGCCGCGAATGGGCGTTTTGTAGCGGGCCCAATCGAGAACCGGGCGCATGGCGAAAAGCTGATCGAGGGCGAGTTCGCCGTGGAACATGTGGCCGCCGGTGAAACCGTAAATCGTTTCGAGGTCATGCGGAGTGATGACCTGCATGTGTTCGATGAGGCTGGGCAGATTCTGCGCGTACTGCGCGAGAGTTTTGACTACAGTGTCGCCGAGATCCTTGCGGCGCGTGTCCCAGTTCGATTCGGACTTGACCATGGTTTTGCCGTCCGCGGAAACGCTGGCGAGTTTGAAAGGAGCGAATTGAACGTAAGCGGAGAGCACGTGTTTGCCTTCTGGCGCGAGTGACGGATCGAGAATCGTGGGAATGGTGACGTCGAGATAGGGCCAGGAGGAGAACTCACCGTACTTGGAGGCGTCAAAGGCGCGTTCCAGATAATCGATTTCCGGGCCTATGTGGATACGGCCGGAGAGGGAGTTGAGGAATCCTTCGGCGGGGTCGAGAGCGGAGAAAACGGGGAGACCGCCGAGGGCGAGATGAACTTTGGCGACGGTGCCCGCGGTGCGAACGTTGCGAATGCGAAGCGCGAAGGTGGGATCGAGCTGGGTGGGATCGAGGAGTTTGAAAAAAGTGCGCTTGGGATCGACCCCGGAAACGACAGCTTCGACGGCGATTTCTTCCCCATCGGCAAGAACCAGGCCCGTAACGGAGCCGTCTTTCACGCGAATGTGTTGAACCTCGGCATTGGTGCGTATTTCCACTCCGGACTTGTGGGCGGCATCGGCGAGGGCGAGTGTGAGCGAGCCAAGTCCACCGCGCGGGAAAGCGGCAGAGCCAACGGGATGGGAGTCCGCGGTTGCGCGGAGCAGAAGCACGGCCGTGGAGCCGGCGGACCAGGGACCAAGTGCGGTGCCAAAAATGCCGCGCGCGGCGATGACGGCGCGGAGCAGATCCGTTTCGAAAAATTCGGAAACGAAATCGGCGACAGCCATGGGGCCCCAGCGGAGAAGATCAAAGATGCCTTGCTTCCCGAGGCTGCGGACGCTGCGACCGGCCTTGAAAAGATTCCAGAAATCCTCGGGCGAGGGTGAATCGATGGCGGGCGGCGTAATGGAAACGAGTTCACCAAGAATGGTGAAAAGATGATCGAGCGTCTCAGCGAATTGCGTGTACCTGGCGGCGTCTCTTTCGGAGTGGCGGGCAATTTCGGCGACAGTTTTGGCGTGGTCGTTATAGAAGAGAAGCGATTTACCATCGGGCGTGGGAGCGAAGACGCGGGGATCGGGGCGAAGAATCTTGCAATCGAGTTTATGAAACTCGAGGTCGCGGGCAATGTCCGCGCGAAGCGGGCCGACGGTGTGGGAAAGAGCGGACGTCCGGAAACCGTGGTGAAATTCCTCGGTGATGGCGCCGCCGCCGACCATTTCGCGTCGTTCGAGTACCAGCGGCTTGAATCCGCCCTTTGCAAGATAGAACGCGGTGATGAGAGCGTTGTGGCCGCCGCCGATAAGAGCTACGCGCTGTCCGATGGGCATGATCAGTTCTTGCTCCCGTTCGAACGGGAGGATTTTGATTTTTTCCAATCCCTGAGAATGACCTGGCTGGCGATGCGGCCGGGAGCGCCCATGATGCCGCCGCCGGGATGCGTGGCGGAACCGCACAAATAAAGGTTGTCGATGGGCGTGCGGTAGTAGGCCCATCCCGGGACGGGACGGAGGAAAAAGAGCTGCTCGAGGGAGAGCTCGCCCTGGAAAATATTGCCTTGCGTGAGGCCGAACTCGCGCTCGAGGTCGAGCGGCGTGAGAATTTGACCGCCGGTGATAATCTTTTTGATATTGGGAGCGTGCTCGGCGATCGTGTTGACGACGGCGTCGCCGAAAGCTTCGCGTTGATCGTCCCAGGTGCCCTTCGCGAGTTTGTAGGGCGCGTACTGAACGAAGCAGGACATAACGTGCTTGCCTGGGGGAGCGACACTCGGATCCGTGAGGCTAGGGATGACGATATCGATGTACGGCTTGCGCGAAAAGTTGCCGTACTTGGCGTCGTCGTAGGCGCGCTCCATATACTCGATGCTGGGAGAAATAGAAATCGCGCCGCGCAGATGAGCGCCGGGGCCGGGCAAGCACTTGAAATCAGGAAGGGCGTCGAGAGCGAGATTCACTTTGCCGGAAGAGCCGCGGTATTTGTAACGACGGACGCCTTCGAGAAAATCAGCCGGCAACTCGCTGGGGTCGAGAAATCTTTCGAAGGTGAGATGGGGATCGACGCTGGAAGAGACGACGTTGGCGGAGATTTCTTCGCCGCTTTGTAAGGCCACTCCGCAGGTGCGGCCGTTTTTGACTAGAATTTTCACGACGCCCGCCTGGGTGCGAATTTCCACGCCGGCTTCACGGGCGGCGTCGGCGATGGCGTTGGAGATGGCTCCGGTGCCGCCCCGGCTGAACCCCCACGAGCGGAACGCGCCGTCGATTTCACCCATGTAATGATGGAGCAAAACGTACGCTGTGCCCGGAGAACGAATCCCAAGAAAAGTACCGATGATACCCGAGGCGGACATGGTGGCCTTGAGGACATCGGTTTCAAACCACTGGTCGAGAAAATCCGCCGCGCTCATGGTCATGAGTTGGACGAGCGTGTAGCGCTCATCAGAAGAAAGGCTGCGGAATCGCTGCATGAGAAAGTGAAGTTGCTTGAGGTCCCCGGGTTTGAGCGTGGTGGGATCCGGCGGAATCATCGAGAGCAACGGCTTCACGAAGCGGCACATGGGGGTCATCATCTTTGAAAATTCGTCGTAGGCTTCGGCGTCGACGCGGGAGTGGCGGCGAATTTCGCGCTGGGTGCGGGCATGGTCGTTCATGCGCCAGAGGGAATTCCCATTGGCCATGGGCGTGAACGTACCATCGAGAGGAAGAATTTCGAGGCCGTGGCGCGGAAGCTCAAGCTCGCGAATGATTTCCGGGCGAAGCAGAGAGACGACGTACGAACATTCAGAAAAAAGGAACCCGGGAAAGATTTCTTCGGTGACGGCAGCGCCTCCGAGGACATGGCGGCGTTCGAGGGCCAGCACCTTCTTCCCTGCTTTCGCAAGGTACGCGGCGTTCACGAGACCGTTGTGGCCCCCGCCGATGACGATGACATCGTAGTGCTGCGCCATGCAGAGTTACTCCGTTAGCAATCCGCACTGTGAAGAAATTTGAATGCGAATGGAAGACGGCACATTTTACTGACAGCTGAGGTGTGGCACAAGAGGAGGCTGGGCTTGAGATAATTATCGAATGAACCTGAGCAATTTCCCGTTTCGGAACTCAACGCCTCCAAAATTGGACGACGCGGAAAGGAAAATCAATGAATCGTCGAAGAGCGTTGGCCCAATAGATGAACCCCGCAAAGTGACGCGCTATTTTGCGGGCGGCGGATACGGCGGCGGAATCTCGGCGTAGCCCGGAGCGGCGCTCTTGAGGTTAGGCGAAACCGAGGCGCTCGCATCGCCCATCGCCCATCGAATTCCTCCCGCGAGCAGATTGAGATGAAATGCATTCTGCCAGTTTTCGGCGCGGTCACCAATTGCGTTGTAAAACACCTTACCCCGCCCGTTCATGCGCGCCCAGACGACCGGATACGGCGCGCGCTTGTAAGCGAGCCCGTTCATCGTGGAAGTGTCCAGGGTGCAAATCACATGGAGGTCGGCAGCAAAGTCTTTCATGGAGTACCATTCCTCCATCAGGCTTACGGGAGATTGCACACCTTCAAGGCCGGGAAACTTCGAATCGTTTATGATGACGTTCGCGGTTTGCAGACGAGGATCCTTGGCTTGACCGTGAATGATGAACTCTCCGCCCAGCATCCGGAGATATGGATCGGACTGTTCGCCGTGCGCTATGTAACGATTCGAAAGATCTTGCGGATCGGGCGGAGTATGGAAAGTGTCGCTAGCGGCGTGAATGCCGACGAAGCCGAGGCCGTTATGGACGGCGTCGAGAAAAGCCTGCTTGCCTTGCGCAGACATCGGCGGCTGGCCATCGGTACCCGCCTGAGTAAGGTCACCGGTGGTGAAAAACACGACGGCAGCGTAGTCATGAAATTCCTTGGAGTCAAAGATGCGGCCATCCTTCGAAGCGGTGAGATCGAATTTGTTTTGAGCCGAGAAACCGCGAATAGCAGTTTCGGCGATGCTGGGATTGCCGGGCGAAGTTTTTATGACCGCGTGCTCGAAGCCGGAGGATTTTGTAAACAAGAGAACGGATTTGTTTTTCGCAGGCCTTGCCGGATTGGAAAGGAGAAGTCCGGCACTTGCAGCCGCCGTGGTGCGAAGAAAATCGCGTCGTGTCGAGAGCGAATTCATTTTGTTTGTCCCTATAGATCGAGGATTTGAACCTTCATCGCCAAACCATGCTGAATGGAAGACGGCGTAGTCTACTGCGAGCGGCAGAAAAGAGGCAAGTACGCAAGCTTGGTAAAAGCACATTGAGCCGACGCACGAGGCAGGACTCGCGCCGAGCTTGGATCCAGCCCTCCCAAGGCGTGGAAGAAAACCACTGATTCTGGCTTCCTATGGGATACTCTGCGCGGCGACTATGCGCGACGGTTCTGCTAGATTTTGACAGGAGACAACCCGAACTTTCATGTCCGCCACCCTAGACCAGACAGTTTCTGAACTGGATCGCGTTCCCCGCCGCAGATGGGCGATCGCCTGCCTCCTCGGTTTCGGAGTTCTCGTTAACTACTTTGACCGAGTAAATCTGTCCGTCTCAAAAGATGCGCTAAACGCTGCCTTTGGAATTTCCGCAGTTACGTTCGGCTATCTATCGAGCGCCTACAACTGGACTTACGCAGCGCTCCAACTCCCGTCAGGATTGTTGCTGGACAAGTTCGGCGTTCGGCGCGTCGGCCGCATCAGCACGATTCTCTGGGCGGTAGCCTCTTTCGGAGCGGCCGTATCCACGGGGATCGGCGGCTTCCTAGCGGCGCGTCTGCTTCTGGGAATCGGCGAAGCGCCGACGTTCCCTGCGAATTCAAAAGCCGTCGGCTACTGGTTTCCAAAACAAGAACGCAGCCTCGCAACGGCGATCTTCGACTCAATGGCAAAACTTTCTTCCGGCATCGGCGTGCCGCTCCTTGGAATCCTGCTTCTGCATTTTGGCTGGCGCTGGAGTTTCGCCGCGACAGGATTCATCAGCATTCTCTATTTCGTTTTGTTCTATGCGTTTTACCGAAATCCAAGCGAAGACCAAAGGCTCTCATCAGCGGAACGTCAGTTCATCGCAAAAGGCGGAGCGCAGCCGGAAGATCCTGGGAAAGCTGAAAAAGGCGCACCGCTCTGGTATCTGCTCCGTCAACGGAGGGTGAGCGGCCTCGCGCTTGGGTTCTTGGGCTACAACTACACGTTCTACCTACTCCTGACCTGGCTGCCGTCCTATTTTTTGGCTGTACATCACGTGGATTTGCTGCACTCCGTCGTGTACACCGGCGTACCGTGGCTTTTTGCAACTTTTACGGATCTCGTCATTGGCGGATGGCTGGTCGATGCGTTGATCCAGCGCGGGTGGAATGCGGTACGCATTCGCCAGACTGTTCTGATCGGTGGAACGAGCCTTGGCCTCGGGATCCTCGGCGCTGCCGGCGCGCGGAGCGCCGCTGGAGCGCTCATCTGGATCAGCATTTCCATCGGAGGATTGTCCGCCGCTTCGCCGGTGGGATGGTCAATTCCTTCCTTGATCGCCCCCAAAGAAAGCGTTGGCACCGTGGGCGGGATTCTAAACTTTAGCAACCAACTTGCGGCGATCGCCGCGCCGATCGTCACCGGCTACGTCGTCGAGGTCACGCATTCCTACTCATGGGCTTTCGTAGTCGCGACCGCGATTCTTCTCATCAGCATCGGGGCTTATATTTTTCTGCTGGGTCGCATGGAGGCTGTGCCGGAACCTGCTTGATTCCTGAGAACTCCAGGCAATTAAAGACGGGTGCTTGGCATGTAGTGTTTCGTTGCTTACGATACGGCATTCTGGACGTCGCAGCTGCCCAATGAGATTTTTAAGAATCGTCCGCAACGGTCTTCGCAGACTCAGCCAGCGCGCGCGTTGCACCCGTTGAGATTCCGCCATCCACAAGCAGCGTTTGACCTGTTACATATCGGCTGGACTCCGCCGCAAGGAAAACGACCGCGGCATCCAGATCCTGCGGCTGGCCCGGGCGCTTCAATGGAATGCGATCGCAAAGATATTCGACCCATTCCCTGTTCTCATAGAGAACCTTGTTCTGTTCGGTGCGAAACCATCCGGGCGCAAGACAATTCACGGTCACACCGTACTTGCCCCAGTCGTCGGCCAGACTCATCGTCAATTGCTTTACCCCGCCGCGGCTAGCTCCATAGGCTGCGAGCCCTGCATAGCCGGCGACCGTGGTGACAGAGCCGATGTTGATGATGCGGCCATAGCGCCGCGCGATCATGCCACGCGCCACCGCTTGAGCAACAAAGAAACTGCCGCGCAGATTAGTTTCGAGAATCAAGTTCCAGTCTGCCCAAGTTACGTCTAGCGCCGGCTTGCGGACATTGCACCCGGCATTGTTAACGAGAATATCTATATGGCCAAATGCCGCTTCCGCTGCCGCGACCATTCTCTCGATGCTCTCCTGACTGCGGACGTCGAGTTCCACGGAAAAGGTCCGGCGACCGAGAGATTTTATTTCCGTCTCGAACGCTGACAGGCGATCGACGCCCCTGCTGGTGAGCACGAGGTCCGCACCAGCTCTCGCGAGCGCTCGCGCCATGTACTGGCCGAGTCCTCGGCTCGTTCCGGTAACGAGTGCGACGCGGCCGCCAAGATCGAAGAGGCCATGGCTCACGAACCAGCCTCCGGCACAAGAATCACCTTCATCAAATTAGGTTCGCGCGCGTACAGCCGTTCGAACCAGCGCGGGCCTTCCGCAAGCGGGGCAATGGCGGTGATAAATGGTTTCACCTGAATCGCACCGTTCGCCAAAAGCTCGATCGCCCGAGGATACTCCCCCGCCGAAGCGCAAGATCCCTGCAGCCGAATTTGGCGCGTGACAACTTTTTGCAACGGAAGCCGCACCTCGGGTGAAATGTTGCCAACCAGCACGACCGTCGCTCCCTTTCGGACGCTATCGATGCTCGCCTTCACGGTTTCGTTTCTGCCGACGGCTTCGATGGCGAGATCAACGCCGGTGCCTCCGGTAAGTTGCATCACTTGCTCGACTACGTCTGCGTCCGAAGATAAAACAGCGTCAGCGCCGACGTCTCGAGCCAGTTTGAGCCGCGTGCTGTCTAAATCGACGACAAATATTCGCGAGCACCCGGCAACGCGCAGAGCTTGCAGCGTGAGCAACCCAATCATCCCTGCTCCGAGCACCAAAGCAGTGCTGCCAGCAGAGACTTGCGCCAACGAAACGCCATGGAGTGCAACGGAGACCGCCTCTAGCATAGCTGCTTCTGCAAACGAAAGATTTTCCGGCAAGCGATAGAGAATACGCGAAGGAACAGCGACATATTCTGCAAAAGCTCCGGGGCGGCAAAACTCGGCGCATGAAACACCCAAGACCTGGCGGTGGTCGCAGAGATTCACGTCTCCCCGGCGGCAGTTGTTGCACGCGCCGCAAAAGATAGTCGAGTCGAAGGTGACCCTTTCGCCTTCCGCGAATCCGCTCACTCCAGCACCGAGCGCGGCGATTGTTCCCGAAGCTTCGTGACCCATAACAATCGGCGGAATGCGCCGACCAGACGAGCCATCATAACCGTGAACGTCACTGCCGCAGATGCCGCACGCGGCCACGCTTATTACAACTTCACCGTGGCCAGGCTGGGGGTCAGGAATATGGGCAATTTCCAGATGCTTGTATTCCGAGAGCAAAAGAGCTTTCACGAGCGGCGGTCCTTTCTCAGAGCGAGACTCCTCGTTTCCAGGGAATGAAATCGTCCTGAGAGAGCATCTCCGCCTTAGTGCGCGCTTCTCCGCTGGCAACCTGAATTACGCGTTCGAGGATCGTTTCGCCCATATCCTCAATATTGATCACGCCCGAGATGATGCCGCCTGCGTCGATGTCGATGATGTCGGGCATGCGCTGCGCGAGACTCGAATTGGTCGAGATTTTCAGAACTGGCGCAATGGGGTTTCCTGTTGGCGTGCCCAGCCCCGTGGTGAAGAGAATCACATTTGCGCCGGCCCCCACCTGCGCTGAGACGGATTCCACATCGCTCCCCGGCGTGCATTGCAGGTTCAATCCCGGCTCCGTGCAGTATTCTGGATAGTCCACAGCGGCCGTGACGGGAGACGTGCCGCCTTTCTTCGCCGCGCCCGCGGACTTCATGGCATCCGTCAGCAATCCATCGCGGATGTTGCCCGGCGAAGGATTCATTTCGAACCCCGCACCTACGGCCTTGGCGCGTGCTGCGTAGTCCTTCATGAGGCGCGCAAAACGGTCCGCAACTTCTTTGCGGACGCAACGGTCGATAAGCTGCTGTTCTACGCCACAGAGCTCCGGAAATTCCGAAAGGATACCGATACCTCCGAGCGCCGCGACGATGTCGGAGACGTATCCGATGGCGGGGTTCGCGGACAGCCCGGAAAAACCATCGGACCCGCCGCATTGCAGGCCGAGCGTGAGTTTTGATAATGGTGCAGGTTGCCGAGTGATCTTGTCCGCTTCGACCATTCCCAGAAATGTTTCGCGGATAGCCTTGCTCAGCATCGCGGCTTCCGAGGGACTTTTCTGCTGCTCATAGATCAGGATAGTCTTTTTGAAATTCGAATCGCGGCACTTGATTTCTTCCAGGAGCATCGGAACTTGCGCGTGCTGGCAGCCGAGGCTCAGGACCGTGACGCCGGCGACATTCGGATGGTGAATATAGCCAGCTAACAGTCCGCAGAGGTTCCTGGCATCCTCGTGCGTGCAGCCGCAGCCGGCCTGATGCAATAAAAACTTGATGCCATCGACATTTTGAAAAACTCTTGGGGAAGCGCTGGCTCGCTGCGTTTCGCCGAACGCGAATTTCTTCAGCTCGTCCGATTTTCCTTCGCGGTATAGACGTGCCAGCTCCGCAACCTGTCGGCGGTAAATTTGAGGAGCCGCAAAACCCAATTCTTCTTCAAACGCCTGCTTCAAGACCGCGAGATTGCGGTTTTCGCAAAAAACCAGGGGAAGCACGAGCCAGTAATTTCGCGAACCAACC
>Ga0207014_1224_pt1 | contig 10724 bp, 11 predicted proteins | sample Alteio_BWMinCont_56_FD_153495 | JGI IMG/M metagenome (GOLD analysis project Ga0207014, IMG submission 153495) | Enriched cells from forest soil in Barre Woods Harvard Forest LTER site, Petersham, Massachusetts, United States -... | ecosystem: Environmental > Terrestrial > Soil > Temperate forest >...
CCATCCGTGGTGCCCCACCCCCATTTCGCATAAACTTCCCAGAGCGGCACGTGGGCAAAGACCACGATGGGCGTGCTGGTCGAAAGCGAGGCGAGGTCTTTTTTCAGCCAATCGAGCTGGTCCTGGCCGAGAATACCCAGGCTTTGCTCGCTCTTGCCGAAGACGTTGACCAGACCGATGAAGTGGACACCCTTTTGATCGAAACTGTACCAGCCGTGTCCCAGCGTTCCCTTGCCGAACCGGTCCAGGTATTGCGCGCCGTCGTCGCTCAGGATGTCGTGCTCGCCGGGCACATAAAAAACTTTCGAGGCCTTGGCGGTCTTGAGCATTTGCTCGACCGTGTCGAACTCGTCCGCCTGGGAAAGATGGCTCAGGTCGCCGGTGTGAAGCATGAACTCGGGCGCTTTGGACAGCGCATTGATCCGGTTGATCGCTTCCTGAAAAGTGCCGATGACATTCATATTGGCGGCCTTGTTGAAACCAATGTGGGAATCACTGATCTGGACGAAATTGAGTTCCGCTCCCGCAATCGCTCCCGGATTGGCCAGGACATCCCCCAGGGCTCGCGAGGTGAGAATGCCGCCGGAAATGGAGCAGACCACGGCCGTTCCGGCCCAGCCCATGCATCGGAGAAAGCCCCGGCGGTCGATGCCATCGCGGCTGGTGTCGTTTAAAATAATATCGTTGTTCTTCATAAGATTTTGTCCTGTTTTGAGGATTGGATGTCTGAGGGGATGAAAGCCCGTCATGGGCCTTCCTCATGCCTTACTTGCCGCAGGCCTCATTTATTCCATGAATACAAAAGATTTTTATCTGGGATTAAAGAACCCCGGAGTTCCGGGGTTCTTCAATGACTAAATTCGCGTTTGATCCCGTGAAGAAAAAACGCACGTTTACCAGGGCAAATGATCAGGCATTTGATATGCAAGATAATGCGTTGCCAGCTTTCGATTTGTTCTCCGCGAATAAAGTGGTTCACGGCAAGCTCCTTTCATAAGCGACCGGTTTCAAGGTGAACCGCCGTGGTTTGGGCCAGTTTGATCACGACGGGCACTTTCACATAGCCGTCCTTATCGGATTGCGCCCAGATCGTGTAAGTTCCGGGCGCAAGTTCGACCTTCTCCGGGTCTTCATCGGTTCTGCCATCATGGTTCTCGACCCACTTCACCGTTTTGCCGTTCGAGTCGAAGATGCGGTAACCGGTGTGGAGGTAGTAATAGCTGCCTTCACCCCACTGGGATTCCTGAGTGGAGGAGAAGACCTTCAGGTAACCGACCAAGCCCTTGTCATATTCTCCGGGAGGCATGTGTTTCCCCGCCGGACTTGTGACATCCGCATTGGCCTGCCCTTGCAGGAAGAAGCAAGCCAGGAGCAGGAACAGTCCCGCACTCTTGGCCGGCGCATTTCCCTGCGCGCGCGCGGCAAGCTTGCGGGAGTTGAAGCAGACCCGTGCCGTGCCGGCACAACCCTTGCATTTGGGACACTGGCAGCGGTTGATGTTTTTTCTGCTGGTATCCTGCACAATCATGTCGATGTTGTTCATAAGAATTTGTCCTGTTTTTGAGGGTGGATGTTTGAGATGATGAAAGTCCGTCGCGGGCCTTCCTTATGCGCTACTTGCCCCTGGCCTCATTTATTCCATGAACACAAAAAGGGATTTTTTCGGGAATAAAACCGGTTGAAATTCGGTATCTTTATGGTGGAGCAACATCGTGATGCAGGAGGCAATCTGAGTCCGCCCGACTTTGAGCAGGTCTTCCTGCCTCATCTCGATGCCGCCTATAATCTTGCCCGCTGGCTCCTGCGTAATGACCAGGATGCCGAGGACGCGGTGCAGGAGACTTATATGCGCGCTTACAAGGCCTTCGCCCGCTTTCGCGGGGGCGATGGCAAGGCTTGGTTTATGACGATCTTACGAAATGTCTGCTATACGATGATCAAGAAGCTCCGGAGTCACGAGACGCCCGAGCCTTTCGACGAGGAAATCCACCAGCCCGTGGGTGAATCGGAAAGGCAGGAAGCGTTTCGACAGAAAGCCAATGCCGAAAGCCTGCATGGCGCTCTGGAAAAACTGCCGGACGAGTTCCGGGAAATCATCGTGCTGCACGATCTGGAAGGTCTCGCCTACAAGGAAATTGCCGCCGTCGTGGGCATTCCCATCGGCACGGTCATGTCGCGGCTCGCCCGGGCCCGGGGACGATTGCGCGCCGAGATCATCGCCTCAAACGCCAAGGAGTCCCTCTCATGAATCACGACGAAGCTGCAAAATTGCTGGGTCCGTACCGGGATGGGGAGCTCGATCTGACCACCTGCCTGAAGCTGGAAGAGCACCTGGCCGGCTGTCCGTCCTGCCAACAAAAATTGGCTGGAGAACAGGAACTGGTCGGTCTCATCCAATCGGAAACTCCCCGCTTCAAGCCTTCGCCGTTCTTGAAGACCCGTATTCTGGCCGCTTTGCGGGAGGAAAAATCCTCTTCTGCCACAATCCCGTGGTGGAAGCACCTTTCGCTCGGCTCGATGTTTTCCGGTTTGGCCGGCGCTGCCGCCGTGCTCGTCCTGCTGGCGGTCGGATCTTTCTGGACGCAGGGAATCCCGGAACTAGACCGGGAAGCGGTGGCGGACCACGTCCGTTCGTTGCAGGTCAATCACCTCATGGATGTCGCCTCGACCGACCAGCACACGGTCAAGCCGTGGTTCGCGGGCAAGCTCGATTACTCGCCGCAAGTGGTCGATCTTGCCCCGTCCGGTTATCCCTTGATCGGCGGACGGCTCGACGTTTTGGACCACCGCAATGTGGCCGCCCTTGTTTACCAGCGCCGCAAACACGACATCAACCTGTTCATCTGGCCGTCAGACACCGAATCGCTCCATAGTCGGCTCTACAACCAGAACGGCTATCACGTCCTCGGTTGGACAAAATCGGGCATGAACTATCTCGCCGTTTCGGAACTGGGGGAAAAGGAATTCAGGGAATTTGTGCAAATGATCCAGGACCAAACCACCGATTCGCGGCCTGGGGAATAACGTGCCAAAATAGGACCTGCTGGCAATTAATGCCCGGCCTTCAGTAAAAGCACCGGAACATCCACCAGGTGCCGGACCTTGTCCGCGGTGCTGCCGTAAAGCAGGTCGCTGATGAAGCGGTGCCCGTGGGTCGACATCGCGATAAGGTCCACCTTGTGTTTGTGGGCAAACTTGATGATTTCGTCGGAAGGCTCCCCCATCGCCAGCACATGGCTGACTTCAAAGCCGTCGTCCCGCAGCGCCTTGGCGACGCTCTCCAGATAAGCGCGGTCCGTCCTCATCTCCTCGCTTTCCGCGAGATTGAGCTGCTCGAAATTCCGGGCGACCCAGCCATCGGCGACGTGCATGAGCAGGAGGCTGGCTCCCGTCATTTTTGCCAGCGGTTTGATATGCTGAAGGATGGCCCGATCGGCGACGCTGTTTTCCAGCGGGATTAAAATTCTTTTATACATGGTTGCCTTTCTTGCTCAGGAAGCCGGTACCGGCCAGCCCAGAAGTTGAAAGACCGGTTTCAGGACTGAATCGGGCGCCAGGTTGGTGAAGAGCCACCAGACGTTGAGCACGATGATGATGACGGCGGTCGACCAGCCGAGGAATTTGAGCCAGGGCGCATTGGCGAATTCACCCATTTTCTCCTTGTTGCCCGTAAAGCGCATCAGCGGCCAGATGGCAAAACCGAGTTGCATGCTGAGCACCACCTGGCTGCCGACCAGCAAAGCGGTGGTCTTGCTTTCGCCATAGTAAGCGATGATCCCGACGGCGGGCACGATGGCGAGGGCCCGGGTCATCAAACGTCGTAGCCACGGAGTCAGCCGGATATTGAGAAAACCCTCCATGACGATCTGCCCAGCCAGCGTCCCCGTCAGGGTCGAGTTTTGCCCGGAAGCGAGCAGGGCCAGCGCAAAGATCGTGCTGGCCACCCCCACCCCGAGAAGAGGGCTCAGGAGTTTAAAGGCGTCCTGAATCTCGGCCACATCCGCATGGCCCGACCAGTGAAAGGCCGCCGCCGCCAGGATCAAAATGGCCCCGTTGATGAAGAGGGCGAACATCAGCGCCGTGGTCGAATCGATGGTGGCGAACGTGATCGCCTCCCGTTTTCCCTCCGGGGTCCGCTCAAAATTGCGGGTCTGCACAATCGAGGAATGGAGGTAAAGGTTGTGCGGCATCACCGTGGCCCCGAGAATGGCGATGGCGACATACAGCATTTGGGGGTCCTGCACGATGTCTGCGCTGGGGACAAAGCCCAGCATGACGCCGGTCAGGCTTGGCTTGGACCAAAACAGTTCCGCCGCAAAGCAGGTGCCGATGGTGGCGATCAAGGTGACGACCAGGGCCTCGATGTAGCGGAACCCCTTGTTTTGCAGGTAAAGAACGGCCAGCACGTCCGCGCACATGATGAAACAGCCCCAGACCAGCGGGATGCCGAAAAGAAGCTGAAGCCCAATCGCCGAACCGACCACCTCCGCCAGATCGCACGCTGCAATCGCGATCTCGCACAAAACCCACTGAAACCAGACCACGGGCAGGGGATAATGGTCCCGGCAAGCCTGGGCCAGGTCCCGTCCCGTGACCACGCCAAGCTTGATACAGAGATGCTGGAGCAGGATCGCCATGAAATTGGAAATCATGACGACGCTCAGGAGAAGAAATCCGTATTTGGCGCCGCCCTGCAAATCGGTCGCCCAATTGCCCGGGTCCATGTAGCCGACCGCGACCAAATAACCGGGACCGGAAAAGGCCGCCATTTTTTTCCAGAAAGATCCCCCGGCGGGAATGCCGATGCTGCGGTGAACCTCAGCCAGGGAAGATTCGCCGCCGGTCCGTCGCCACACGGGATTAAGCGACGTCTTCTGATGCATCATGCGCACGTTGTGCCAACAAAATCGATATGCGTCAACTATTAAAGTTTGCGTAGGCAAACACAGCGGGCCGGGAACGGGCCTTCCTGTGCTGCGCACGCCGCGGCGCATGAAAATCGGAAAAGTGAAAAGGGGAGAATCTCGGCAACCCCAACGGGGTTGCGATCATTCAGCCCAAGGTTGGTCCCGCGAAGCGGGGCCTACCCTGAAAGGGTTGGAGCAGGAGATGAAAACAGCCGCTCTTGCCCCGGTCACGGGAAGGCTTTAATCTTTTCGTTCACCCCATGAATACCTTTCTGGAGACCGCGCGGTTTTCCCGGCCCTACCTGGCCCGCTACTGGCCGCGTTTCGGCATGGGCATCTTCCTGGGCGTCCTCTTCGGCTTTTCCAACATGCTCATTGTCGGCGCGCTCTACATCGTCAGCAACCGCGTCATGGACCCCAGCGCCGTCCATTACACCGTCGTGCAGGGGCAGGAAGCCAAGGCCGCCGCCAGTGCCGTAAAGGAACAAAAGGCCAACCAGCCGGCGGATGCCGCCGTCCAGTCGCACAAGGTCCAGGGCGCCACCGTCAAGCAGCAACTCTATCTCCTCCTCGATCCCTGGCTCCCGCTCAAGGGCCGCGCGCTCGACTGGCGCCAAATCCTCGGCGGCCTCCTCATCCTTCCGCTCTGCGTCGTCCTGCGCGGCGCCGTCGGCTACGGGAGCAGCTACCTCCTCGCCTGGGCCGGCCAGCGCATCACCAACGACGTCAAGTGCGACGCCTTCCGCAAGATCAGCTCCCAGTCGCTCGAATACTTCCATAAAACCACCACCGCCGAGCTCATCAAGCGCATCGAGGCCGACGGCACCTCCCTCAACAACTTCCTGCGCATGGGCATGTCCGACCTCGTCAAGGAACCCAGCACCATCCTCTTTTCCGTTGGCATGATGCTCCTCCTCAACTGGAAGTTCACCATCATCGCCCTGTTCTACATTCCGCTCTGCATCATCCCCGTCCAGCGCGTCAGCAAAAAGATCAAGGAACTCAATCGCAAGGATTTCACCACCAGCGTCGGCCAGGGCAGCGTCACCCTCGAATCTTTCCAGAATATCCGCATCACCAAGGCCTACGCGCTCGAGGAAGTCCACGCCGGCATGTTCCGTAAGAACGCCGAGCGCTCCGCCTACTACAACCTCAAGAGCATCCAGAGCCGCGAGATGCTCAACCCCATCGTCCAGACCTTCTCCACCCTCGCCATCACCCTTGTTCTCATCTACGCCTTCTGGACCAACACGAATGCCGCCACCATCACCGCGTTTCTGGGCGCGCTCGTGATGTTCGGCGGCTCCGTCAAGAAGCTCAACGCCATCGGCGTCTATTATAACCAGCTCAGCGTCTCGCTCGAACGCCTCATGGCCCTCTTCAAGCTCCAGCCCACCGTGCGCGAAGCCGAACATCCCGTGGCCATGGGCGACTTCACCCGCAGCCTCGAATTCCGCGACGTCTGCTTCTCCTACGGCGACGCCCCCGTCCTCGACCACATCAGCTTCACCCTCGCGCGCGGCCAGCGGCTCGGCCTCGCCGGCGAAAGCGGCTCCGGCAAAAGCTCCCTCATCAACCTCGTCTTCCGCTTCTACGATCCCACCGCCGGCCACATCGAAATCGACGGCGTGCCCCTCGAAACACTCCGCCTCGCCGACCTCCGCTTCCACCTCGCGCTCGTCAGCCAGGACATCCTCCTCTTCAACGCCACCGTCGCCGAAAACATCGCCTTCGGCAAAATTGGCGCCACCCGCGAGGAAGTCATCGCCGCCGCCCGCGAGGCCTACGCGCACGACTTCATCGAGGCCCTCCCCCAAGGCTACGACACGCCCCTCGGCGAACGGGGCCAGCGCCTCTCCGGCGGCCAGCGCCAGCGCATCGCCATCGCCCGCGCCTTCGTCCGCAATGCCCCCCTCCTCGTCCTCGACGAAGCCACCGCCTCGCTCGATTCCCAGTCCGAGGCCGAAGTCCAGAAAGCCATCGACCACCTCGCCGAAAACCGCACCGTCATCTGCGTCGCCCACCGCCTCTCCACCCTCCGCGCCATGGACCAAATCCTCGTCCTCGACAAAGGCCGCATCGTCGAGCAGGGCAGCTTCGACCAGCTCCTCGCCCAACGCGGCCTCTTCACCGCCATGGCCGCACGGCAGAGCATCTTTCCCCAGCCTCAGGCCGCGTAGGTAGCCGCCGCACGCCGGGCGGTGGTGCCTTTCTCGGGTGGCCCGGACAACTTCGTTGTCCGGGCGCGCGAAGCGCGCAGGAAGCGATCATACTCTACAAACCTCTAGAATATGATTAACGTCTCCCCATGAAACCAATCGCCATTCCGCTCGGTGTAAGCACTCTAATCTGTTCTGGGATGGGATCCACTGTGTTCGCACTAGGCCTAACTTTCGCGCTGTGGCGACCCTCCGAGGGAATAGCCTACGAAATCAATTTCCATGCCTTTCTGTTAGCTGCCTGCGGACTTGGACTTATCATGGTCGGAGCTGCGCTGAAAACGCTCTGGGCACGAGTGCAAAAGCTCGAAAAACAACTCGCATTGTTGAAACTGGAAATTTCTGAAAAATTGTAGCCGAAAATCTACCTTACGGATTTTCCTTCGTCATTTTTTGCGCCCTCCGCACGAGCCTTTACCTTTTCCCCTTTTCCTTTTACCTTTTGCCCATGAGCGCCGAGCCCAAGCCCTACAACCAACTCTACATCCAGGCCTGGACCCTCCTCTCCCTCGTCGTCTCCGCGATTTTTCTCGGCATGTTTATCTTTGGCCAGACGCTTCTCCACGCCGGCCATTGGATCTGGGATCTCCTGCGCTACCTCGCCAGCCCGATTATTTAGCCTCTCCGCTCTGGATTAACGCAAAGAGAGAGAATGCCCTCAGCAAGCCGGAGGCTTGCCAGAACCGTAGCCGGTGGTTGAGCGCACGAAGTGCGCGACACCACCGGAAAAACATCATCTCATCGAGCTCACCCCGGCAGGGGTGACAGAACTTCACTGAAAAATTTGGTAATACTGTCACTGCCTTCCGCCCTTCTCCTCCGCCATCTCCCCCTTCAACTCTTCCAGCGCCGCGAAATGATTCTCCACCTGAATCCAGGGCAGTTGATCGCCATACTCAGCCTTCAGCTCGGCCAGCAATCGCAGATTCCTCGCGTGGCGCGCGCGCAATTGCTTCCACTGGAACCGCCCCATCCACGCCAGAAAAACCGCCACGAGAAAATTAAGCCCGGCCAGCGTCGTGTGCCCAATCGCCCCCATCCAGGCGCCGCTCAGCGCCGGGATCAGCGCAAACACCGTGTAAGTCAGCGGCAGGCGCCACGACCTCAGCCGCTCAAACGCGCGCGCCTGCTCGTAAGCCTTCATTCCCCTCGCTTCGATGTCGGGACTCAGCGCCATATCTCAAATAAATTTTAGCTTAAATAATCGGTCATCCTGAGCTTGCCTGAAGGATCAGTTCAGGCCTCCGCGGGAGCGCAGGAGCTATTCCTCCTCCTCCGGCCGCGATCCGCGGTCTCCGCGGCAAATCCCCCGCTTCGACGCCCGGATAAACTCGGTCAGGTGCGCAATTTCGGGAATGTGAAATTTATGCCCCAACTCCTCCAGCGCCTGGGTCACGTTCAGGTCCGAGCGATAAAGCAATTCGAACGCCGCCTGGATCGCGCGCCGCGTTTCGTGGGACAGCCCCGCCCGGCGCAGGCCGATCCGATTGATCCCGCTCACCAGGTTCGTATCCGTCGCCATGAAAAAGGGCGGCACATCCTTGCCCAGCCGCGTGCCGCCGCGCGTGATCGCCAGCTTCCCGATCCGCGTATGCTGATGCACGATCGTCGCTCCGCCCAAAAACGCGCCGTCCTCCACCTCCACGTAACCGCCGAGCAGCGAGTTGTTGGCCAGGATCGCGCGGTTGCCGATCTCGCAATCATGGCCCACATGCACGCCGCCCATCAGAAAATTGTCGTTGCCGATCGACGTCGCGGTCCCCTCCGTCGACGCGCGGTGGATCGTCACATACTCGCGGATTTTATTCCCCGAGCCGATCTCCACCCAGGAACGGCCGCCCTTGTAACCGTAATCCTGCGGCTCCGCCCCGATGATCGCGCCGTAACCGACGTGGTTGTGAGGCCCCATCAGCGTCCCCTTCATAATCACCGCGTGCGCGCGCACCTCGCAGTAATCGCCGATCACGCACCCCGCCTCGATGATGGCATACGGCCCGACGCGCACCTCCACGCCGAGATCGATCGACGAATCAACCAGCGCGGTGGAATGAATCTGCGTGCTCATTTTTCTCTTCCATAAATATATCCATTTTTACTCAGCGCGATGCTGATCGCTTCCAGCTTCGATGTCCAAAATACAATAAAGGGCGGATAATCTGCGACATGATGCTCAATCCGCAACCCTTCCGAAAAGAATCCGGAATACTTTGAAACCGCAGTAATGTCCTGTTTTGAGAAGGAAAAAATTTTAAAGAATGTGGAATTTAACTGGATTCCTTCAGGTCCAATGATCAGCCGTGCAAATGGCCAAGTCGCGTTGAATGCGTTTGTATACGTCTTTCCATACCTGACGCCTCCAGTGAATTCAGTTGTCAGCGACTCCGGTGTCTTTCCCTCAATTCCGTAATTCTGATTTCCCCAATTTAGGAATTTGGTCCCGCTCTCTTTCACAACAACCCCTCATTCTTAAAACTAAAAAAGCTCTTCTCATTCCCCGCTTGCGGCGCGCCGAGAATCACGTGATCGAGCAGCTCGATTTGCAGCAACTCCCCCGCCTCCTTCATCCGGCGCGTCACCTGCAGGTCGGCGTCCGACGGCTGCGGATTACCCGACGGATGATTGTGCACCAAAATCACCGCATGCGCCTGCCGGGCCAGCGCCGGACGAAACGCTTCTCGCGGATGAAACAGACTCTCGTTCAGCGTCCCGCGCGTCACTTCTTCCACCGCCAGCACCATGTGCTTCGTGTTCAGGCAAATCACCCGCACGCTCTCGTAATCGAGCAGCCGCATCTCCTCGCCGAGTAATCGTGCAATATCGTCCGCCGTTTCAATCGATCGCGCTTCCGCCTCGCTCCGGGCCAGCCGCGCCGCCAGCGCAAACGCCGCCTTCAGCCCGATCGCCTTCGCCTGGCCAACGCCCTTGACCTTGGCCAGTTCGCCCACCGACGCGCGGCTCAGCGCCTCCAGCGATCCGAAATGGCTCAGCAAAAAATCAGCGAGATCGAGAACGGGACGCCCGCTTGTTCCGGTGCGCAAGAGGATGGCGAGGAGCTCGGCTGTCTTCAGCGCGTTCGCTCCCTGGTTCAGCAACCGTTCCCTCGGCCGTTCCGCCGGGGGAAGTTCGCGCATGGAAATCGCCGTCATCGTCCTCCACCATATACGGCTTAATTTTCCCCTGCAACTGCGGCGGCACATGCGCCGTCAGCGCGATCTTGTCCCCCTTGTAACTAATATCCAGCACCCGCCCGACCCGGTGCAGCTCCGCCATCAGCGCCGTCAGGTGGTTCGGAATCACCAGCTTCACCCGCAGCCGCCACGACTTCACCTGGTGCTCGATCTCCTCGAACAACGAGGGCATTCCCTCGCCCGTCGCCGCCGAAATCGCCACGCTGTGCGGATGTTTGTGGAGCGCGTGCTCGATCAGCGCCGAATTGGTCACCCGGTCAATCTTGTTGAACACCACGATCATCTGCTTGCCCCACGCGTGCAGTTCCTCCAGCACCACCTGCACCGCCGCCATCTGCTGCTCGTAGAGCGGATGACTCAGGTCCACCACGTGCAGCAGCAAGTCCGCCTCCGCGACCTCCTCCAGCGTC
>Ga0207014_1227_pt1 | contig 10602 bp, 11 predicted proteins | sample Alteio_BWMinCont_56_FD_153495 | JGI IMG/M metagenome (GOLD analysis project Ga0207014, IMG submission 153495) | Enriched cells from forest soil in Barre Woods Harvard Forest LTER site, Petersham, Massachusetts, United States -... | ecosystem: Environmental > Terrestrial > Soil > Temperate forest >...
AAAATGGATCGAGGCGTATGGAAAAAAATGCGAAGGCTTCGCCGTCTGCCAATTTTTGGAGACGATGGGTTCGTCCATGCCACTGCCTGAATTAAAGGCAGCGATCGCTTTCCACGATACCCGAACAGGTTCTGCCACAGGACTGCCACTGGCGTGAAATTGACGCGGAAGGCGGACTGTAAACTGACCAGAGCCTAGGAACCGTTGATGACTTCATTCAACGGTTTCACTTTTCCAGCTGCAATATAGCTCTCTGCTTCCTTAATGAGAAAATCCAATCGTCCGGCCTTCACGTCATCTGCAATCTGTTTGTCCCAAAGAAGATTATCCCGCTCATAAAACCAATCGCGAAGCCGAGCAAAGTCCTCAGGGGAAAGTTTGCTGATAGCAGCCTCGATTTCAGCAATGCTCATAGAGACAGTCTAAGATGAATGGAGGGAGGAGACAACACTCGGGTTATCAGCTATCCGTCATCCTGAGCTTGTCGAAGGATCAATTCAGCATCCCGCAAGGGCCATAATAAATGCCGGCCATGCTAAAGCCATACAGATCACTAATCTAACAACTGCAAAGGCAGCGGCCTCCCATTGGCCAAGGCAAAGTCGGCCAAGAAACTGAATCAAAAAATAAAGTACGCCAGTCACAAAGGCTAGTTCTGCCACGAGACAAAATATCTGATTATTCAAATTAGCCGTAAGCACAGTAATCGGAAGACAAAGCAAAGTTACCGTGAATGGAACCGTGCTCCATGGAGCAAAAAGGACTTCACGTTTTACTGACAGCTGCACTTGAAAACAATATCTGAAGGCAAACATTGGTCAACTAAACTGATCCTTCGATAAGCTCAGGATGACGGACGGTTTCCATTATCATTTCCATTCCGTTAATTCGGAAAAATTCCGTTAATTCCGTCAAACTCTGCGTGGGCTACTTCTTCACAGCCATGCCCATCAGGAACTCGATGTTGTTCTCGGTCTTCTTGATTTTTTCGAGGAGCAGGCCCATCGCCTCGACGGGCGATTCCTCGGAAAGGACTTTCCTCAGCGCGTGGATGCGCGGCAGCTCGTCGGGATGATAGAGAAGCTCTTCCTTGCGCGTGCCGGAGCGCGAGATGTTGAACGCCGGGAAAATGCGCTGGTCGGAAAGATTGCGGTCGAGGTTCACCTCCATGTTGCCGGTGCCCTTGAACTCCTCGAAAATCACGTCGTCCATCCGGCTGCCCGTCTCGATCAGCGCGGTGGCGATGATGGTCAGGCTGCCCCCTTCTTGAATATTCCGGGCCGCGCCAAAAAAGCGTTTCGGCTTTTGCAGCGCGTTCGACTCGACGCCGCCGCTCATGATCTTGCCGCTGCTCGGCTGCATCGTGTTGTAGGCGCGGGCAAGCCGCGTGATGCTGTCGAGCAGGATCACAACGTCCACCTTGTTTTCGACCAGCCGCTTCGCGCGCTCGGTCACCATATCGGCCAGCGCGACGTGGCGCTCGCAGGTTTCATCGAAGGTCGAGGCGATCACCTCGCCCTTCACCGTACGCAGCATGTCGGTGACTTCCTCGGGCCGTTCATCGATCAACATCATCATGAGATAGGCGCCGGGATTGTTCTCCATGATCGCGTTGGCGATCTTCTGCAACAGAATCGTCTTGCCCGTGCGGGGCGGCGCGACGATCAGCCCGCGCTGGCCGAAGCCGAGCGGGCAGATGAGGTCCATCGCGCGCATGGAGACATCGCCCCTTTTGCCTTCGAGGAAAATACGGCGATTTGGGAACGTCGGGGTGAGCATGTCGAAGACGGGGCGGACGCGCCCTTCCTCGGCCGGCTGGCCCTCGATTTTGTCGACGCGGGCCAGGGCAAAATAACGCTCCTTGTCCTTCGGCGCGCGAATGGGACCGTAAAGCGCGTCGCCCTTGCGCAGCCCAAAGCGGCGCACTTGGGACGGCGAGACATACGGATCTTCCGGACAGGTGATATAGTTGAAGCGTGGCGAGCGGAGAAAGCCGTAGCCCTCGGCCGACAAGTCGAGCACGCCGCCACCGTTGGCCGTGCCGTTCTTGGCGGCGTTGCGCTTGAGGATTTCGCAAATCAAATCGTGCTTCTTGAGCGTCGCGGCATTCTCGATTTCGTATTCCTTCTTCGCGTAAACTTTCAGTTCGCGGGTCGGCTTGGCCTGGAGTTTCTCCACTTCGAGATGAGGACCGGGCGGAAGTGGCGGGGGCGGTTCAGCCGGAGTTGCGGGCGCACCAGCATCACCCGGCGCAGACAGGGCCGAGTCCGCCGGAGACGCCGTGCCGCGATCAATCCCACGGCCTGGCGAAACATCGGCCGCCTTCGCACCTAACGCGGGCAAATCCGGCTCATCGGCAGGCAGACCTTCCATGCCACGCGGTTTATGCGGACCCCGGCGAAAAGGCCGGTTATTTTGAGAACGACGCATCCTCATGGAAAACGAACCTGATCGAGTTGAAGTAGTAACGTGGCAGGCGTCCCCTCGCCCCAAAAAGCGACGGAGGAATGGGCCATTTTATCAGCCACCGGCATCTGGCTGGCCAAACGCTGGGCGGCTTCCGGCTCGGACAAGCCACGGGCCTGCAGCCGGTTCATCTGCGTGACGCGGGACGCGCCGACGCACCAAACGGCAGAAAACATCTGTTCGAGTTCGCACTCGAAGAGCAGCGGAATCATGACGGCCAAAAAATGTGTGGGATGGGTTCGAGCCCGCTCCTCGCGTTCGCGTTGCCAGACGGATCGGATGGCGGGGTGGGTGATTTCGTTCAACTTTACCCGCAGCAGCGGGTCGGCAAAAACGAGTCTACCCAAGACCTTTCGGTCAATCGACTGGTCACCTTGTAGGATAGATGACCCGAAAGCGTCAACCACTTTTTTCCAGACCTCCTGGCCCGGCTGCAGGAGCTGGTGCGCTATCCGGTCGGTATCGATGATGTGCCAGCCCCGCGCCCGCAGCCCCTCCGCCAGCGTCGATTTCCCGCACGCGATGCCTCCCGTGAGCCCGATTTCGTGGTGTGCAGACATAATTTATTCAGTGTAGCGGCGGTCTACGACCGTCGGTCCTGCGGACGGCAGTAATTCGACAGACGATCATCGACCGCCGCTACAACTAAATCAAAGCTTCGCCACGCGGACGGACAGGATGCCGGGATCGGCTTCAATCTCCTTGACCAGTTCGTCGCTCGGCATGCTGTCGAGATTGAGCACGCTCAGGGCCTTGCCTCCGGTCTCGCCGCGGCTCAGCGACATGCTGGCGATGTTGATCTGGTGCTTGGCCAGCAGCGTGCCGATCCAGCCGACCATGCCGGGCCGGTCCTGATTTTCGACGATGAGCAGAATGCCTTCGGGACTCGCCTCCAGGTTATGCCCATTGAGCCGCACGATGCGCGGATGGACTCCGTAGATCGTCGCACCGACTTCATAGCGCAGCTCGCCCTTGGTCGCCTCGACCGTGATGAGATCGGTGTATTCTCCGGCGTCGGCGCTCTTCGTTTCCATGACCTTCAAGCCGAGATTCTGCGCGGCCTTGGGCGCGTTGACTTCGTTGACCGCGACATCCGAGCTTTGGAAAAGCAACCCCTTCAGCACGGAGCGCGTGATCGGCACGGTTTCCGTTTCGCTCACCTTGCCGGTGTAGCTGATCGTCAGCGTCTCGAGCCGGTGCGGGGCGATCTGCGCGAGGAGCCGCCCCAGTTTTTCGCCCAGGCTGAGATAAGGACGAATCAGCGCCAAGGTGCGCAGATCGACATTCGGCACGTTGACCGCGTTGTTGATGATCCCGTTGAGCAGAAATTCGGACACGCCCTGCGCGATCTCGATGCCCACGCCTTCCTGCGCCTCGGAAGTCGAAGCGCCCAGGTGCGGCGTCAGCACCACGTTGGGCAGGGGGCGAAACGGAAGATCGTCCGCGGGCGGTTCCTTTTCGTAGACATCGAGCGCGGCCCCGCCGACCTGTCCGCTTTGCAGCGCGGCCAGCAGCGCGGCTTCCTCGACCAGGCCGCCCCGCGCGCAATTGACGATCCGAACGCCCGGCTTGCATTGCGCGAGCGTCGTTGCATTCAGAATGTTTTTCGTTTCCGGCGTCATCGGCATGTGGACCGTGATGAAATCGGCCCGGGTCAGCAGCGCCGCGAGATCATCCGCCAGTTCCACCTGGAGACTGCGGGCGCGGCTTTGCACGAGATAGGGATCGAACGCGATCACGTTCATGCCGAAAGCAATGGCCCGGCGCGCGACCTCACCGCCGATCCGGCCCATGCCGATAATGCCAAGCGTCTTTCCGCAGAGTTCCGTTCCCTCGAACGATTTGCGGTCCCACTTGCCCGCGACCATTGAAGCGTGGGCTTGGGGAATTTTCCGCGCGAGCGAAAGTAAAAGCGAAAACGTATGTTCCGCCGTCGAGATGGTGTTGCCGCCGGGCGTGTTCATGACCACGATGCCCCGCTCCGTCGCGGCCTCGACGTTGACGTTATCGACGCCGACGCCGGCGCGCCCGATCACCTTCAGCCGGGTCGCCGCGGCCAGAGCCTTGGCGGTCACTTTGGTTGCGCTCCGGATAATCAGCGCATCCAATTCGCCAATGCGGGCGATCAACTCGTCCTCTTTGAGACCGCCGCTGGTCTCGACTTGAAAATGGGGGCTCTCCGTGAGAACAGCGATGCCTTTGGGTGAAACGCCGTCAGCGGCCAATATGCGATAAGATGTCACCCGCCGACATTCCTGCAACCCTCCCCAAATGTCAAACTAGAGCGTGGGCTGGGTGTGTGTTTCCTCCACCATGAGAGGAGGTCCCCGAAACATTTTATCATGGAGCGGCAAGTGCTTTCCCATGAACAACCAGCGGGTTGTGAATAACTTTTTTTACTAGGAAAGGTAAAAAGGCTTGCTCGTCTGCCGACATCGCTTTAATGTGCCAAATTAAGTTGGTAACCACCAATCTAAAGAAGATAAAAACGCCTAAAACGTCCGCGACGCCAGCACCTTATGAAAAGCAAGCTTCTGCGAAAGTTAGCTAAAAGTCAGAAGTACCTGATTTTGGCCGAGATCAAGCGAAGCCAGGGGCTTTCGGTGGCTCAATTGTGCGAGCGCATTAATCTCTCCTACATGGGCGTGAAACAGCATTGCGTTGCTCTCGAAAAGGATGGCTACCTCGATACCTGGCGCAGGCCGAAGGGAATGGGTCGCCCCGAGAAAGCGTACCGGCTGACGACGATCGCGCAGGAGTTTTTTCCCTCCGAACACACCAACTTTACCAGTGAGATTTTAAAAAGTCTCGAGCAGGTTTACGGTCCTGCCGCCCCGGAAAAAATTCTCTACCAGATTTACCAGAATCAAATGGTCAAGATGCAGGGGAAGGTCACCGGTCATACGCTCGAAGAACGGGCGCGCTCGTTTGCCGCCCTGCGGGACCAGGACGGCTACATGAGCGAGTACTACTTCAATGCCGATATCCAGCGCCATCAGGTCATCGAATACAATTCGCCGATACTGGTCATCGCCGATCAATTCAAGATATTGACCCAGCTCGAAAACAACCTGATCGAAAACGTTCTCGGGGTGCGGGTGCAGCGCGAGGAAGAACGGGTCTCCGGCCTCTATAAGTGCCAGTTCACGCTGCTCGATTGATGGAGGGTCGCCGCCAGACGTGTCTGCCGGCCTGCCCCATTCTCCTTGTTCCCCGCTTGCGGCGATCCCTCGATATATCGCCATCTCCCCTTTACATCGCGGCCTAATGCGTTAGTATAAGGCCACGAGGATTATTTTATGAAAGAAACCAAAGAATACACGCTTTACAACGACACGGTGATGGACCACTTCCTGAATCCCCGCAACATGGGTGATGTTTCAGAGGCAGACGGCATCGGCGAGGTCGGCGCGGCGGCTTGCGGCGACATCATGAAAATTTCCCTCAAGATTCGCAACGGTAAAATCGAAGACGCCCGCTTCAAGACCTTCGGCTGCGGAAGCGCCATCGCCTCCTCCAGCATGGCCACCGAATTGATCAAGGGCCGCACCCTGGAAGAAGCCAAGAACTTTTCCAACCAGGAAGTCGTCGACGCCCTGGGCGGCCTGCCCCCGGTCAAGATTCATTGTTCCGTGCTCGCCGAGGAAGCCCTCAAGGCCGCCATCGAAGACTACGAGACGAAAGTTAAGACCGGCGTTCTTCCCACCGTCACCGCCTGAGTTTGAAGGCGATTCAGGATCGCCCTACTCTGCTGCCGGCAACTTGACAATGGCTTGGCTGGCAGTCCAAGCCAAATCCGGTATAATGAATTCCCATGGATAAGCGTTCTGTCTATCTCGATCACCAGACGACCACCCCCCTGCTGGAGGAGGCGCTGCAGGCCATGCTTCCCTATTTCCGGGAAGCCTACGGCTCGCCTTCCAGCCTCCACCGCTACGGGCTCCAGGTCCGCGAAGGCTTGCAAGAAGCGAAAGCGCAACTCGCCCGGATGATCAACGCCGAGAGCTGGGAAGACCTGATTATCACCTCCGGCGGAACCGAATCGTCCAATCTGGCCATCAAGGGCTTTGCCGACGCCAATCACCGCAAGGGCAATCACATCATCGTCTCCGCGACCGAGCATCCCTCGGTCATGAACTCGGTCGAGTACCTGACCAAGCACGGCTTTGAAGTCACCCAGGTCCCGGTCGATACGATTGGCCGGATCAATCCCGAGGATGTCCGCGCCGCCCTCACCGACAAGACGATTCTCGTCTGCGTCCACCTGGTCAATCACGACATCGGCACCATCCAGCCGGTTAAGGAGATCGCGAAGATCACCGCGGAAAAAGGCATCGCGCTCTACGCGGACGCCCTCGCCGCCGCCGGTTGGATGCCCATCGACGTCCAGGACCTCGGCGTGCAACTCCTCAGCTTCAGCCCGCACCGCTTCTACGGACCGAAAGGAATCGGCGTGCTTTACCGCAACCGCAAAGCGCGGGTGACGAGCCACATTCACGGCGGCGTGCAGGAAGGCGGACGACGGGCCGGAACGGAAAACGTCCCCGCGATCATCGGGGCGGGCGTCGCGGCTGACTTCGCCGTGCGCGAGATGACCCAGCGCATCAAACACGTTTCGATGTTGCAAAATCGGCTCTACGACGGCCTCTGGAAAACAATCCAGTACATCAAGCTCAACGGCCCCGAGCCGGGACCGCTCCGCATCTGCAACACGCTTAATCTCAGCACCGAATTCATCGAAGGCGAAGGCCAGCTCCTCCTGCTCGATTACCAGGGCATCGCCGTCGCCAGCGGCTCAAGCTGCGTCAGCAAATCGCTCAAGGTTTCCCACGTGCTCAGCGCCATCAAACTCGATCACGCGCTGGCCCAGGGCAACATCATCATGAGCCTCGGCAAGGACAACACCGTCGAGGATGTCGATTACGTCATCGAGACCTTCCCGAAGATCGTCGACAAACTCCGCAACATGTCGCCGATGTGGAAGGAATTCGAGGAAGGCGTCATCGACTCCGTCATCAGCCCGACGGGCCGGGGCAAATCGTTCACCGAACACGCCGCGGCCATCTCCGGCAAACCCGCGCATTGATCTTAATTTCAAATGAGCACCGTTGAGCAACTCGAAAGAGGGCAACTGCGTTTGAGCTTGCTGGCTCTCCACCGCCGCGTGTCTTTTTTAGGGTCTCAAAGGAATTTTTTCATCCTGCTTGCACTTCTAATGGCAGGTACGGTTGCCGCCATGTATTTTTTCCCTACAACTCCCTTTCTACCTACCTTCACATTCATGATTCCTGCTTTTGTTCTTCACAAGTGTTATTTTATCGATCTTCCTGCGACGAAAAGCGTCCTCGTCTTTTTCGAGCAAAATCACCCCGAGTTGTGCTCATGGTTGCCGGAAAGCGCCCTGCTCGAAGCAACGATGCTTTACGAACGGAAGGCGCTTTAGCTCGCCAATGATGATGTGCACATCTGCTTCCCTGCCCCTCGTTCCCAAACTCCATTTGGGAACGCGATTGTCAGCGCAATTCTATTGCCTCTGGAACCATGAACCACACACCAACGGCAACTCCGTTAAGATCGGCAATGGAGTTGCCTCAGCAAGTGTGTTCCCAAATGGAGTTTGGGAACAAGGGGAACTGAAATTTCCTTCCCATTCGCCTCATTCGCCTGATTCGCCTGATTCGCTTATTTTTTATTCCGTTAATTCCGTTACTGCCCTCCGCAGGAGTTCCGTCAAAAAATCTGCGACGGTCGTAGACCGCCGCTACACTTAAAAAATGTCCACCTCCCTGACCTCCGAAACCGTCCTCGCGCAATTGCGCGGCGTCAAATATCCCGGCTACTCGCGCGACATCGTTTCCTTCGGCATGGTCAAGGATGTGCAGATCGATGGCACGCGCGTCTCGGTCCGGATCGCCGTGACGACCGCCGACGCGCAGGTCCCGAAGCAAATCGAGGAGACGGCCTCCGCCGCGATTGAATCGATTCCCGGCGTCAGCGAAGCCATCGTCCACCTCGACGTCAGCGCGCCCGTCAGCAAGGCGCTTCAGGCCGAGGGCGGCGCGCTTCCGCAAACGAAGATCGACGGCATCAAACACATCATCGCGGTCGCCAGCGGCAAGGGCGGCGTAGGCAAATCGACCGTCGCGGCGAATCTCGCCCTCGCCTTGCGCGGCGAAAAAAATCAGATGCGCGTCGGCCTCTGCGACTGCGACATCTATGGCCCGAGCATCGGCCTCATGTTCGGCACCAACGAGCGCCCCACCGCGACCGAGGAAGGACGCATCCAGCCAATTCGCCGCTACGATCTCAACCTGATGAGCATGGGTTTTCTCCTCGATGACGCCGCTCCCGCCATCCTGCGCGGCCCCATGGTCACGCGCTACACACAGCAATTTCTGCGCAGCGTCGATTGGGGCGAACTCGATTATCTCGTCCTCGATCTGCCTCCGGGAACGGGCGACATTCAATTGACCATCGTGCAAACCGTCGCGCTTTCCGGCGTGGTGATCGTCACCACTCCGCAGGAGGTCGCCTTGATCGACGCACGCAAGGCGGCGACGATGTTTACCAAGGTAAACGTTCCCATTCTTGGCTTGGTGGAAAACATGAGCTATTTCCTGTGTCCTAATGACGGCAATCGCTACAACATCTTTGGTTCCGGCGGCGGCGAACGCGAAGCCGCCCGGCTCGGCGTTACCTTGTTGGCACAAATCCCTTTGGAGATCGGTTTGCGCGAATCGGGCGACAAAGGACTCCCGCTCGCCTTTTCAGATCCCGATGGTCCGACGGGACGTCTATTTTATCAGATCTCAAAACTCATTCAACAACAATGCATTATATAAGTTATATTCAATCGCACTATCGCATTATCAGCCAAATAATTTAACCATTTGACAAATAAGCTAGGGTCTCGTCTACTTAAGGTATATGTCGGATTCATCCGCACCAGAACACGATAATATGTTCCACAAATCAGCCCTCTATCAGGAATTTCTGGCCGAGAGGGCGGAAATTCTCCGTCATAAATGGATCGAGAGCGAAAAGGTGGGACACGACATCGGCTTTGAAAAAGCCCTGCTTGACTGGATCGTCAAGCACCGGGCCGGCTGGCGCGCGCTACGCCAGCATAAGCCCTCTGGTGGCGATAATAATGGCCATACCGGCCATAACGGTCTCGCCGCCGCCTAAAAATCGCCGTCTCCCGCGGTGAGTCCCCTGCATTGACAGGCTGGCCTCCTGCTTTTAAACTACCCTCATGACAGAAACCACCCTGCCTGCGGTCTCCCTGACCGAAAGCGCCGCCCGGCACATTGCCGAAATCATCGGCGAGGCCAACCCCGGGAACAGGGGCCTCCGCATTTATGTCGAAACCGGCGGATGTTCCGGAATGTCCTACGCGATGGAAATCGCCTCCAGAAAGCCGGGCGACGAGGAATTTACCGCGCACGGCATGAAACTTTTTGTCGAGGATCGCGGGTTGGTCTACCTCGCCGGATCCGTCATCGATTACAAGGATGGGCTGACTGGCGCCGGCTTCCGCATCACGAATCCCAACGCCAAGCAGACCTGCGGATGCGGGAAATCCTTTGAGGCCTAATCTCCTTCTCCCCTCCGCATTGTCCGACGCCGTTCGGAAAGGCGTATTCGCCGCGCGGCAAAATCTTGTGCCCATGCTGGCGTTGCAGGCGGCGATGGCCGTCACAGTGGCTATTTATTATGGCTGGTCAGCCGGAGCCGCCATTCTTTCCCGTTACGCCGCATGGCAACATGCCGGAGGCGTTTTCGCCGCGGCCCTGGCCGCGGCGCTGGCTGGCGGCCTCCTTTCCGAACTGAGCCTGGTCTACATCCAGGACAAGGGACGCTGGACCGCCCGTCATCTCCAGGACATGAGCTTCAAGTTCCTTTTTTTCTTCATCAACGGCGCCGTAGTCTATGAATTTTATTGTCAGCAAGCCGTCTGGTTCGGGGAAGGCACCGCATGGTCGATCCTCCTGCCGAAAGTCCTGGTTGATCAATTTATCTTTACCGTAGCCTGGGGGATGCTTGTTCAAACGGTGGCGTTTCGCTGGCAAGCCCTGCGCTATTCCGGCGAACGGTTATGGCTGGAACTGAACTGGGATTTTGTCGCGGAAAAAA